>Ga0070741_10004619_pt1 | contig 31917 bp, 23 predicted proteins | sample Coa_R1_4_FD_66440 | JGI IMG/M metagenome (GOLD analysis project Ga0070741, IMG submission 66440) | Surface soil microbial communities from Centralia Pennsylvania, which are recovering from an underground coalmine fire - Coalmine... | ecosystem: Environmental > Terrestrial > Soil > Unclassified ... | reverse complement strand
GGGTCCGCGCACGCCCGATATCATGCTGCCAAGCACCGGCAGCACACGTCGAAAGTACACGCCATAAATCTTTCCCAGCACTCCCTTGGGCTCGCTGAAATCGAGAATGCCGATCTCTCCCTCTGGCTTCAATATCCGCAGAATCTCTTCGAGTCCGGCATCGTAGTTGGCGAGATTGCGGAAACCGAAGGCTGAAACCACCAGGTCAAAGCGCTCGTCAGCAAGTGGCAAGCGCAGCGCGTCGGCCTCGATCAACTGGATATTTCTTGCCCGCGTCTTGTTCGTGGCCCGTTGCAGCATGGCATGTGAAAAATCAGCGCCTATGATCGGGGCGGTTCGCCGCTGCCCAGCCCGTCGCGCCAGCGCCAATGTCATGTCACCGGTTCCGCAGCATAAGTCCAGCACCTGCGCCTGTGGCCGTTCCAGAATGTGTTTGAAAGCGCGTGCCGTGCGCCACCACCATAACCGGTCCACATTGCACGAGAGCACGTGGTTCAGCAGGTCGTAACGCGGCGCGATAGCGGTAAACATCTCACGCACAGCCTGGGACGCGGCATTTTGGTCGCGCGCGCCGGCGGGCGAGGCTCCTACGACAGGTTCGGTTTTTGCGGACTGTGCGGCTGTCATGCGCGTGAAAGATAACGGAGTTCGTCTACCGCCTGCAGCACCGTCTTCTGCGGGACCGTATTCGAAATCTGGACCTTCCCAATTTCGCAGGGCAATACAAAGTGCGCGACCCCATTGGCGGTTTTCTTATCGGAAAGGATGCGGCGGGCAATATTCTTGCTCTTCACCTCAACTTTGGGCAAAGGCGCATAGGCCAGCACCGAAGAGATAATGCGTTGCGCTGTGGCTGCTGTAGTCTTCTGCATGGCCGCCGCGATCATTGAGGCGGCCACCATGCCCCAGGCCACCGCCTCACCATGCAGGAAGTAGCGATACGAGGTTTCGGCTTCGAGGGCGTGGCCGATGGTATGGCCGAAATTCAAAATGCGGCGCAAGTCACTCTCGCGCTCATCCGCTTCCACCACCTCCGCTTTTACCTTAATGCATTCGCTAATGAGCCACTCCATGGCTTCTGCATTGCGCGCCAGAATACGCTCCCGCTCTTTCTCCATGAATTGGAAAATGGCGGCATTGCGGATCACGCCACACTTCAAAGCTTCATACAGTCCGGAGCGGAATTCACGCTCCGGCAGCGTCGCAAGGGTTGCGGTATCGGCCAGCACCAGCCGCGGATGGTGAAATGTGCCTACCAGGTTTTTTCCCGAGGCCAGGTTGACTCCGGTTTTGCCGCCCACGGAAGCATCCACTTGGGCGAGGAAGGTGGTGGGTACCTGCACAAACTGGACGCCACGCATATAGATGGAAGCCAGCATTCCGGCCACATCGCCTACAACTCCACCACCGAGGGCAACGACGAAGCAGCCGCGGTCCGCACCCAGTTTGACCATCTGCTCGGCCAGATGCTCCACCGTGGAAATATTTTTGTGGCGCTCTCCGTCCCGCATTTCCAGAACGTGAAACTGGATGTTCGCTTTCTTCAGTGACTCCAGCAGCGCCTTCTCCCAATGTTTTCGCACGGGTGGCACAGTAACCACAAAACACTGCGCGCGGCTGCCACTGCGTCCTAAGGCTGCAATAATTTCATCTGCAGCCGAGACCAGCAGTCCGCTGCCAATGACCGCCTCATACGATTTCGGCTTTACTCGAACCGGTACGCGTTGCACGCATTCATCATAACGCAACATGCTACCATCGAGGGTTGATGTAGTTGGTCAGGTAAAACTCCATCCATGAAATCCGTTCCCCGGGAAACCGACTTCATCGTTGTGGGCGCTGGTGTTGCCGGTCTGCGCGCGGCCATCGAATTGGCCGAGGCCGGACGCGTGCTGGTGCTGGCCAAACGCGAGCTCACCGAATCTGCCACGCAATACGCCCAGGGCGGCATCGCCGTCGCCCTGAGCGATGAAGACAATATCAGCTTGCATCTGCAGGACACGCTCGAAGCCGGCGACGGCATAAGCAATCCCGAAGCCGCCCGCGTGCTGGTAGAAGAGGGACCGGAACGCATTCAGGAGCTCATCGATTGGGGCACGGCTTTCGACCGCCATGGCGCCAAACTGGCGTTTACCCGCGAAGGCGCTCACAGCCGCTCTCGCGTCCTGCATGCGCACGGCGACTCCACCGGCCGCGAGATCGGACGCACCTTGCAGGCTAAGGCCCGCTCGCTGCCGAACATCACCTTCAGTGACTTTGAATTCAGCACTGACTTATGGCAGCACGAGGGCCACCTGAGCGGAATCACCTTAATGGATGAATCCGGCGGAACTCACCGCGTGGCCGCTTCCGCGGTTTTGCTGGCCACCGGCGGCATCGGACAGGTCTACAGCGAAACCACCAATCCTCCTATCGCAACCGGCGACGGCGTTGCCATGGCCTTTCGCGCCGGAGCTGAAATCAGCGATATGGAGTTTGTCCAATTCCATCCCACGGCTCTCTACGTCAAAAATGCTCCGCGCTTTCTGATTTCTGAAGCTCTGCGCGGCGAAGGAGCACGGCTGCGCAACATGGAGATGCTGCGCTTCATGCCCAAATATCACGAAATGGCAGAACTGGCCCCGCGTGATGTTGTCGCCCGCGCCATTGTGCATGAAATAGAAATCATTCCCAATCGTGACGCCGTGGTTTATCTCGATCTCACTCACCTGAGCGCCGACCGCATCAAATCACGCTTCCCGCGCATCTACGAGACCTGCCTGCAATACAACATTGACATTAGTACAGACATGATTCCGGTGCGCCCCGCTGCGCATTACGCCATGGGCGGCGTGCGCACTGACCTTGAAGGCAGGACCAATTTGCCCGGATTGTTCGCTGCCGGCGAGGTTGCCGCCACCGGCGTCCACGGTGCCAATCGCCTGGCCAGCAATTCCCTTCTGGAAGGTGTTGTCTTTGGTGCGCGCGCCGGCAAGGCCATGCGCGAAAATCTGCGCTCCGGTAAAAGCAGGCCGGCCTTGGAAGGGATGAAGGATTCGGAGTTGCATCACGCAAGCCCTGATCTGACTCCCCAGGAACTGGAAAACCACATTCAGGACTTGCGCAGGTTAGTGTGGCAGGATGCCGGCATTGTCCGCGACGGCAAGAAACTCCAGCATTGCATCGCCGAACTCAAAAAAGCCCAGGACCTGCTGCCTCAGCCCAAATCCCGGCGTGAGTGGGAAGCACACAACATTGCCATCAATGGCATGCTCATCGCCTGCGCTGCTCTCGCCCGCCAGGAAAGCCGAGGCGCACATTACCGTACCGACTATCCACAACATAACGATGCCAGGTTCAAAAAGCATTCCATCATGCGCGGCGGCGAAATTCGTTTCGCCTGATCACGTGGCGGCTTTTTCCTGCTTTTGCGGAAACACAAGCGACGCGACGATCGAAATAACCAGAATGCCCGCGACCACGCCCAGCGCCCAGTCCGTTCGGATGGGCACGTAATGGGAAATCATCATCTTGACTCCAATGAACACCAGGATCACTGCGAGTCCTTCATTCAGATAATGGAAGACTCCCATCATGCCTGCCAGGGCAAAGTAGATGGAACGCAGGCCAAGCACGGCAAACACGTTAGACGTATACACGATAAATGGATCGTGGCTGACCGCCAGCACTGCGGGGATGGAATCGGTAGCAAACAGCACATCGGTAGTTTCTATCGCCAACAGCACAAAAAATAGCGGCGTCACCCACAATTCCCTGCCACGCCGGGTTACGAATTTTCCATCTTCGTAATTTTCCGTTACCCGTACAAATCGCCGGACAAACTTCAGCACTGGATTGCTCTCTGGATGAATATCCTGCTCGTCTTCCCTGAACAGCCGGATGCCGGTATAGATCAGGAACGCTCCAAACAGGTAGATAATCCATTCAAACCTTCGCAGCAGCGACACCCCGACAATAATGAAGATTCCGCGGGTTACCAGGGCGCCGATGATTCCCCAGAACAAGACTTTGTGCTGAAGATCGTCCTGAACTTTAAAGAAGCGGAAGATTACCAGGAAGACGAACAGGTTGTCGGCGCTCAGGGCCTCTTCAATCAGATAGCCGGTCGTGAACTCCAGCGCCTTCTGGCTGCCCCCGCGATAAAACACCAGAACGGCGAAAACCGCCGCCAGCAGGACCCAAAATACGCTCCAGCCGACAGCCTCACGCAACTTGATGGCGCGCGCCCTACGGTGAAAGACCAGCAGGTCCAGCGACAGCAGCACCAGAACACCGGCATTGAAGAAAACCCAGAACCAGATTCCTTCTTGCATCTTCTGCGATTGTACAGAAGACGCTAACCCGTCCCAAAAAAGAGAGATTGGTAGAGACGTAGCTCGCTACGCCTCCGTATGGCGCTATTTGGCCGCCGCGAGTTCAGACTGATTCTTGCCGCTCTCGAAAAATTCTTCAATCTCTTCCAGCGTCTTACCCTTGGTCTCAGGCAGGAAGAACGCCGCCGTGATGAAATAAATTACGGTGAACGCGGCAAACATGAAGAATATGAACGAGTAGCCATGTTTGCCCACCGTGGGCAGAAAGATCGCTGCGATGGTTGTGGCGACCGTCTGATTTATTAGCAGCGCGATGCTCATTCCGTTGGAGCGGATGCGCGTCGGCATAAGCTCTGAGAGAGCCAGCCACACGCAAACGCCGGGACCGACCGCGAAGAAGGCCATGAAAAGATACAGTGTGATGGCCACCAGCCAGCCGTTCTTTTGGCTGGGCACTGGAGTGACAAGTGCAGCATCGATCTTAAGGGGTGCCGTCTTTGCGCCTTCCAGATTGGCCGAAGGCGATTCGAAAAATGCTGCCACCTTGCCGGGGGGCAGACTGCTGCGGTCAATGCTGATTGCTTTTGCCGCTACATCGTTGGAAATGGCAGCGTTGCTAGCCCGATGGAAATCTCCATACGAATAGATGATCACCAGAGATGATGGAAGGCCGCTGATGGCGCTGCCCACTGCTCCTTTGGAGGCCAGCAGAGAATCTGCTGTCTTCTGGTCAAAGTGGAACGTGAGCGTCTGATCCGTAGCTACGAGCTTTTGGACCGCTTCTTTTGTGTCCACTTGCGTCCGCTCGGTCCTGTGAAAAAGGATGCCCGTGCACGTCAATGACAGAATAATTCCCGCTGTACCAACGGAGAGCAGAAACTTCCGTCCTTTCCGGTCTACCAGAGCAACCCCGACGGCGGTAACTGAAAAATTGACGATCGTAAAAACAAACCAGCCCCAGTGAGCCGCCACATCGGAAAGACCGGCCTGCAAGAGAATCGTGGTGTTGTAGGCGATGATCGAGTTAATGCCTGTGGTTTGATTACAGGCCAGAATAATGCAGGCCAGGATGAATGGAATAACGTACTTGCGGCGCAGCAGTGATTCTTTAATCTGCTCGCCTTTTAAGCTTTTGGCGTTTTCTGCCGCGACAGCCTCTTCCATCTCTCGGAGTTCGATACCTGCCTGCTCTTCACTGCGCGAACGAAGCAGGGCTGCATAGGCCGCTTCTTTCCTGCCGCGCCGAAAGAGCCAGCGCGGAGACTCCGCCACAATAAAGCTTCCGATCACAAACACTATACCCGCCGGCAGTGAAATCCAGAAAGTACTGCGCCAAGCGTGATCTTTGAAGGCAAAGATGTGAGCGGCAACGCCAAGCTTCGTTACCATATCGAGGCGATAGCTGAAATAAATAGTGATGATTGCTGAAATAACAAAACCGAATGTCAGCATCCACTGAAAAATGCCGGTGCCTTTGCCCCGGCTCGACGCACTAAGGCACTCCGCCAGATATAACGGAATCACCACTCCGATCAGGCCGGCGCTGGTGCCTTGCAATAAACGACCGAACACCAGAGTCCCGTAAACGTGGGAGAGCGCAATCATGGGAATGCTGATCACGAACATAATGCCGCTGAGCGCCATCAGCCACTTGCGTCCCATCCAATCCGCCAGCACGCCGGCAAACAAGGTCGAGATCACGCTTCCTAGCAGCACCGCGGCAACGACAAAAGAAAGCTGGCTGGGGTTGAAACCAGAAGTCGCCTCAAGATAGGGCAGCACACCAGAGATAATGCCGACGTCCACTCCATACAGCAAACCACCGAGCCCTGCTACCAGCAGGAGAAAGCGGTTATAACCAACCTTGGCTTCACCTAAATTCTGGTTCATATTCGTGATCCTTTTCAGATGAGATTCCAGCAAATCCGAATTTCAGGTAATGTAGCGCCGGCTTTGAGCATCTTGAGCCGCTTTGCAGAACGTCGAAGCCCGCAGGCGAAATCCTGAGTGAAGTCGAAGGATCGATCCTCGTGCCCACACTCCGTCAAAATTCAAAAATCAAACTGACGCGTCCTCGAAATGTTACGCCAGTTTGGCCCTAACCCGAGCGCACTGGTAAAATAAGTTTTGCCTTGCGATAGACTTTTCTGTCACCCGCGGGTTGTGGGGCTATAGCTCAGCTGGGAGAGCGCATCGTTCGCAACGATGAGGTCGTCGGTTCGATCCCGACTAGCTCCACCAAAAATTTCCTGCATTCATTTTCCATTCAACTGTGGCCGGAGCAGGTCCTTCGCATTCGCTCAGAATTTCGGCAGCAGGCTCTCGCTTGTGTGGCACAGCCGTCCCCGGCTGTGCTTTGTTTCCAGCTTCCATGTCTTTCGCTTGAGATAGTCATGTAGAACCAACCCGCACACTTATCGAAATCTCCGAATCCGCAGCGTGTGCCGGTCAGAGCGGTAAAGGCCTAGCACATAAAGAATCGCTTTACCCTGGGTGGAATAAATCACCTGCCGGATTCTGAGCAGCGGAGCCCCTCGCGTCACCCCTAACAACTCTGCCGTCCGGGGATCGGCCGCCGTGGCATCAATTTCTTCGTCGGCATAGGCCAGCACCAGCCGATGATCGCGTTCCAGGACTGCGAATAACGATCCCCGCTCCAGCGGCGCGCGCGCCATATCGACAAACTGTTCTGCCGGCAGGTAACACGTTTCCAGGGCAAACGGTTCGTTGGCCGCCTGTCTTAACCGCTCTACCATTAACAGCCGGCTGGTGGCGGGTAACGCAAGGCGCGCAGCAACATCGTTGGCATTGTCGACGACGTTTGAGCTCAAGACTCGGGAGCGTGCCGACAAACCTCGGCTGGCCATCTCTTCGCTTAGGCTGGTCAACTTGTTGAAGTGAATCTTCGGCGGAGCCACAAAAGTGCCGGCGCCACGCCGCCGCTCCACCAGGCCTTCCCGCTGCAGCTCGGCCAGCGCATGGCGTGCCGTCATAAGACTCACGCGGTGAATTTTGGCTAGTTCTCTCTCTGAATCCACGGCATCGCCGGGTTTGAGCTGCCCGCTTTCGATGCGGTCCCGGATTGTGCCCTGGATCCTTTGATAGGCCGGTGGCCAATTTCCATTGTTTGGCGACAATTTTTCTCTCTCCATCTTCAACTGTAAAGCTCAATAGTGCTATGATGTTTCCAACAAATCAAGCGTGCTATAGAGCAGGTAAGCCCTTATTACATGGAAGTTTGAGCGAATTTTGCTCTGATTTTTCGCTTGACAATCTCCCAACTGCTATATAGCTTATATCAATTCACTACGAGAGACGCAAGTCCTCAGTTAGCGCTTTCGAGGTTTGCTTAGCGGGCTCTCATATCTACTACTACTAGGAGGGTGCTGTGAGACAGAAATCCAATTTAAGAACAAGACTCGTATCAATATTTTCTGTAATTTTCTTACTTGCGTTCATTGCAGGCGTACCTGCGATGGCCCAGGAAGAAACCGCCGGCATTACCGGCACCGTTGTGGATCCCGGCGGTGCCCCAGTGAAAGATGCCACCGTCACTGTGAAAGACAACGATCGGGGAACGGCCCAGTCGACGCAAACGAACGACACCGGGGCCTTCACCTTTCCTCGCCTTCCCGTGGGAAGCTATCAGCTCAAGGCAACGGCACAGGGTTTTCAGAGCGCGATAGTATCGAAAATCACCCTGGTGCTTAACCAGGTAGCGCGCTTTGATTTAAAGTTGAAAGTCGGCCAGGTCTCCGAATCCGTCGAGGTCACCTCCGAATCTCCGCTGTTGCAGACCGACACCACTCTGGTTGGCAGCCTGATAGATGCCAGAACGGCCACAGATCTGCCGCTATCAACCCACAATACCAACCAGTTGACGCTGATTTCCGGACCAGGCGTCATTACTCCCAACCTGTTTGGCTTCCAGGCAGCGCAGAACACATTTGGAACCGGTCGGCCCTATGTCAATGGCGCCCGTGAACAGGAAAACAACTTTATCCTCGATGGCATGGATAACAACCAGGCTGATAACAACAACGTAGGTTATGTGCCGGCGCCGGAAGCCATCCAGGAATTCAACCTCCTCACCTCCAATGCGCCTGCCGACTTCGGCAACTATCTGGGCGGCGTGGTGAACGTGAGCATTAAATCGGGGACCAACCAATATCATGGCGATCTCTACGAGTACGCCCGTCGCGGCGCTTGGAACGCCAATAGCTGGACGAACAACCTCAACCATATTCCCAGACCGGGAATGCACTACGACAACTTTGGCGCCACCATCGGCGGTCCAATCCTGCGGAACAAATTGTTCTTCTTCACCGATTTCGCTGGCAGCCGGTGGTCTCAGCCTTCCACGACGGCGCAACTCAATACTCTTACAGTGGCCGAACGCGGCGGTAACTTCGCCGACATCTGTCAGACAGGTTTTACCGCGGGCATCTGCAACCCAGCACCTGTGGGTTCAAACCTGACTGCTATTCAACTCTATGATCCTGCCTCTAGCGCCAATCCTGCCACCCGGACGCCTTTCCTCAACAACCAGATTCCTGTGGGCAGGTTTAGCAATGCCGCTAAGGCAATCATCAATTCACAGTTTTATCCTTCAACAGCTCTCGCCAACAATGTTTCTCGGTTCACCACCAACTCCTATCAGGGAGACGCCAAGATCGACTGGATTCCTTCCGAAAAAGATCACGTGATGGGCCGCTGGTCGCAGCAGGGGGTCGAGGCGCTGAATACGAACAGCATCGCTTTGCTCGGCAATTCAGACAAAACGTTTCCCCTCAAGAACTTCGTTCTTGATGAAACACACACTTTCAACCCCAATGTGCTCAACGATGCCCGTATCGGCTTCTCTTACTTCCCGGTAACAGAAGGCTTCTCCAATCCGACAGGACAGAACCTGCCCGCCACATTCGGCATTGCCGGTGTAAGCGATACTTTCCTGCCCGCTCTTGTCTTCTCGGGTTCGGGGCTGCAGCCGGGAACAATTGGAAATAATAACTTGGTGCAATCCTTCCATGACACTACGTTGCAGTTGGAAGACACAGTTACCTTGACTCATGGCAATCACGTGCTCCACGGTGGGTTTGAGATTTATCGCTATATTCAGAACGACCTCTATCCAGGGAATGCTGGTCTTGCCGGTCAGTTTACCTTTAACGGACAATTCACCGGCAACAACGGTACTTCTCCCGGATTCTCCTCCGCAGACTTTCTGCTCGGTCTGCCCCAGGATGTTCAGCAAGGAAACGGTGGCGGTGGCAACCGCTACCTGCGCAACAGCCTCTTCGGTTTCTTCGGGCAAGACAACTGGCGCGCAACCAAGACTCTGACCGTGAACCTCGGCCTTCGCTACGAACTCACCACCCCTCGCTATGAAGTCAACGATCGCACTGTGAACTTCAACATCTTTACCGGACAGCCGCAAGTTGGCGGCCAGAATGGTGTCAGCCGGTCCACGTATGACCCCTATACTGGTATCGCCAACTTCCAGCCGCGCGTTGGTCTCGCATGGTCGCCCGACTTCCTGGCCAACACGGTCTTCCGTGCCGCCTATGGTATCTCCTCCTTTATGGAGGCCAATGGCGTCAACAACCTGCCCTACCAGAACCCGCCCTTTATCCAGGCACACCAGGTAACCTTCCAGAAAACACAGGCTTTGCCGAACTCGACCCTGGACCAGGGCTTTAGCAACTTCCCGGCGGCAGGTTGTACGCTTGCTGCGCTTCAGGCGCTTTCACCGGCCTGCATTCAGGGCGCCACGCTCCACCTCACCAATCCCAGCCTGCGGCCCGCTGTCGACCAACAGTGGAACTTCAGCATCCAGCACGAGTTCGGAACTCACACCTCGATCCAGGTTGGATACGTGGGCAACAAGATTGACCACATGTCCAATATCTTCATCTTCAACCAAAAGCTGCTGAATCCAAACGGAACGGTTTCACCCGGCCCCTTTGCCCAGCCTTTGATTAATTGCTGCGGCACTGGTAACTCGCCCACCATTCGCTTTAACGATTCCAGCGCCATTCAGCGCTACAACGCTCTGCAAACCACCTTTGAAGAGCGCGCATTCCACGGGCTGGATTTCAAGGCTAATTACACTTGGTCTAAGTGTCTGAATAACAGCCTTGGCTACTTCGGTCCCTTCGGCGATGAAGAGGCCCTTCCTGGAACAACCAGTCAGACGGGCTTCAACTTCTTCTACCAGAACGCCTACAACCCTAGAGGCGACTATGGTCTGTGCATTGCCGATGCCAAGCACCTGTTTAACGGCTATCTGGTGTACGAAATGCCGTTTGGCAGAGGCAAGATGTTTGGCAGCGGAGCAGGCGACGTTGTCAACGCCATCATTGGCGGCTGGACGATTGCGACCGACTTCACCCTGCACTCTGGCTTTGCCATCACTCCGCTGGGCAACGATAACTCCGGTACAGGCTCTGCCTCTCCGCGAGCCGATTGCGTCTCGGGTGTCTCTCAAGATGGTAGTGGCGCAATCGTTAATCTGAGTCCGGCTGGTACACCGCCTTTATTCGGTAAGCAGTGGTGGAACCCGGCTTCAGTTACTTCCATTCCGGCGCCAAACCACTTCGGTACTTGTGGCATTGGTTCGTTCCGCGGGCCAGGGCTCACAACCGCCGACCTCAACGTAGCAAAGCGTTTCGGGATTACCGAGAGAATGAACGTCGAGTTCCTCGCCCAGTTCATCAACGTTACCAACAGTCCGATCTTGGGCCGGCCCAGCTTCTTCCAGGGCTCAACCTTCGGAACCATCACTTCCTCCAACCCCGGCCGCCAGATTCAGGTTGGAGCCAAACTTCACTTCTGACGGCCTTCGGCCAGTTAGAACAAACCCTGCGGAACCGTTGCCTGGTCAAGGTAACGGTTCCGCATTTTTTTGTAGTTCGGTTTTGTGACAGGCGAGCTTTGTCGTACGTGCGCCGGATGCGCGCAAACAATTGCAGATAAGTTGCCGGCCTTCGTCGTATCTATTCAGTTCTAATCACTAGCTTCACAATTGATATCAAACCCGTGACTCATGGCAATTACAGGCGATAATTGTCCCGGCATTCAAGAATGCTGGGCCGCGCCTCAAAGGTCTTTGAAAATCCGGAATCAGCACGGATGTCAGTGGAGCCTCCTTCGTACCCCCTCGTGTTCTCTCTAAAATCCGCGCCCAAATCGAGGATGTACGCATCTGTCCAAAAGCGTCCATTCTGGAAAATGTCATTCTGAGCGGTAGCGAAGAATCTGAGAAGCATGTGCGATCCACCGCTACTGGCCGCGCATTTTCATGTTCGCTTGGGACCGAGTTACCTGGGTCATGGCGACTTTGTGGTTAGCTTTTGATCTGAAATTAGACAACTCGACACTACTCCATCGGAAGTCACATCCTATTGAATATAAATGGGTTAGAACTGAATCCACTACTCCAACTAATCCCCCCACCCTCCCACTACTCGGAGTGAACTGCCGAAGCAGGTTCCGCTCTCAGTTCCTCTGGCTACCCGTAAGCACAGCTTGCTTGCCGTGTTTCTCCTGCAGGCTATCAACCACGGCGAGCAGATCGGCTGGAACCTTGCGGTTCTCCTGCAGCGCTTCCTGCAAGGGGACAGAAACGATTTGCTGCCCTCGCAGTGCTGCCAGGCGGCCGAATTCGCCGCGATGGATCATATCTATTGCGCCTACGCCGTAGCGGGTAGCCAGCACGCGGTCAAATGCAGTCGGAGTGCCCCCGCGCTGGATGTGGCCCAGCACGACGGCGCGGGTCTCGAGGCCGGCGCGCTTCTCGATCTCTTGCGCCAGCAGGTTGCCGATGCCGCCCAGGCGAACGTGTCCGAACTCGTCTTTGGCTGCGCCGAGATCAACGGCTCCGTCGGCAACTTTGGCGCCTTCGGCAACTACGACCACGGCGAACAGGTGGCCTTCTTCCCTGCGCTGCTTCAGGGTTTGGGCCACTTCTGCCAAATCGAAGGGCTTCTCCGGCACCAGGATGATATCGGCGCCGCTGGCCACACCGCTGTAGAAGGCGATCCAGCCGGAATCGCGGCCCATTACCTCGACCACGATGACGCGATTGTGGGCCTCGGCGGTAGTATGCACGCGATCGATGGCTTCGGTGGCAATGCTGATCGCGGTATCGAAGCCGAAACAAAGATCGGTGCCGCTGAGATCGTTATCAATGGTCTTGGGCACGCCCACGACCTTGACTCCCTGCTCAAAGAGCTTCTTGGAGACCGATTGCGTATCGTCGCCGCCGAGAGTAATCAGCGCGTCCAGCTTGTTTTTTGCCAGGGTTTCGATGCATTGCGCGACTCCACCCTCGCGCTTGGCGGGGTTGGTGCGCGATGTGCGCAGAATGGTTCCGCCGCGCAGCAGAATGTCGGAAACGGCATTCAAATCGAGCTTCGTCGTCTTATTTTCCAGGACGCCGCGCCAGCCCTCGATGAATCCGACGAACTCGTCTCCATAGTGAAGGATACCTTTTCGTACCACGGCTCGGATTACGGCATTGAGTCCGGGGCAATCACCACCACCAGTAAGAATTCCGATTCGCATGTAAGTTTGTCCTCAGGCTTGTCTTAAACAAATTATCCTAAATCATGTCCCTCCCTCTGTCATGTTGAGCGGAGTGCCACGATTCCATCGGCTGCCTGCAGAATCTCAAGCGCGGAGTCGAAGCACCCCGAGAATATCAATATGACAGGAAGAAGGCGGGTTGGCTGATATGTGAAACCGTGCGCGGCAAAAAGAATTTAGGACGTAGTATTACAGTCGGCTGTGTTACTTACTGATGTCCGCCCGAACTCACCGCTCCACTGGTCGCCGCTGAAGGCCACGGCAACGAAAAGCCTCGCTCTGCGATTCCCGGCAACGTGACCGGCAATTTGCCGTGAGACTGCAACTCGCCAAACAGACCCTTCACCGCGCTCAGCTCAGAGCTGGTGGCATTGGAGTACGTGCAGATATATGTCTGCACATTAAGAAAGTTCTGCGCCACATACGGGTTCCCCAGCGCGACCACAGCCGTCTTCGGCGCAGCCATCTCCAGCACCTGTCGCAGCAGCTCCCCGGTCGCCTGATCGAGGCTGACGGTATTCACCAGCTTTCCATCTACCATGACTTGCTTGGCCGGGGTAGGCACAACATAGGCGGCTACGACTACTTTTTCCGCGTCCTTCACGGCCTGCAAGACCTCAGGGGTTAAAACGGCAGCTACGGTGTTGTCAACATGGAAGAAGGTCGCGTCGGCCCGGCGTTGCTTGAAAGCTGTTTCGAACGCCTGCCCCCACTCGCCACGAACAGCGTCGGTAATAACAATCACCACGACTTTGTTACTTGGCTTTACGTTCGCCTGAAAGATCTCAGCTTCGGTTGCAGGGACCTGCAATTTCTGCAAGGGCAGCACCTGCTTATTGTCGCGCACCAGGGTCACAGCGTCGTCTGCTACCTGCTGCGCAAACTGCAGGTCTTCTGGCTTGCTCACCAGATATGACACCTGCTGTAAATCCACGAACCGGTTTTTATCCAGGCCGACAGAGGCCTTCATCTCCAGAATTTTTTTCACCGAAGCATCAATCTGCGCCTCTGAGATTTCACCCTTCTTCACTGCATTAATGATGCCGTTGAAGGCCCCATCCAGATCGGTCGGCCACAGAATTACGTCGTTCCCCGCCTTCACCGCGTCTACCGCTGCTTTCGCCATTGGATTTCCCTCTCCTGGCGGATAAAGACTGGTAAGCCCGCGCATATCCATTGCATCGGTCACCACTACGCCCTGAAACCCAAGCTGGACCTTCAGGATGTCGGTAATAACCCGGTGTGAAATGGTCGCAACTTTATTGGGATCGGGATCAAGAGCAGGAGCGGAAACATGCGCCACCATGATGGAATCAACATCGGCGCTGATCGCCTTTTTGAATGGAGGAAGCTCCACTTTTTGCAATCGCGCCAAATCGCCTTCCACTCTTGCCACTCCCAGGTGGGAATCGGTGCCGGTGTCGCCGTGTCCGGGAAAGTGCTTGGCGGCGGTCAACATGCCGTGCTCGTGCGATCCTTTGATAAACGCCGCCACCAGCGCGCCCACTTCATCCGGATTTTCCCCGAACGAACGCGTATTAATGATGGGATTGGCGGGATTAATATTGACATCCGCTATGGGAAACAGGTTCCACTGAATTCCAATCGCTCGCGACTCTTCCGCTGTGATAGCTCCAAATTTTTCCGCGTAATCGGTATTGCCGATCGCGCCAAACGCCATAGCATCAGGAAAGGCTGGAACCGCTTTCACTCGCGAATCGAGGCCGCGCTCGAAATCTGCCGCCATGAGCAATGGCACCGTGGAATCGCGCTGTAGCTGATTAGCCACGGCTGCAACTTCCAGTGGCGGGTTCTTCAGAAGAATGGGTCCATCCACGTGCACCGTCAGCACCATGGACCCGATGTGATATTTCTGGAGCTGATCGCGTATCTGTTTGTAGGTGTCGCTGTCAAAATTCTGGAAGTCGGTAAAGTAGCGGATATTGATCATCTGTCCGACTTTTTCTTCCAGCGAAAGCTTCTTCAGCGTCTTCTCTACCCATTTGTGTCCATCTTTGTTGAGTTGCACCGGGCGGGATTGAATCGCCTCCGCTTTTTGCGGCTTATCGGCGGCGAGCACTGGCATAGACAGCAGCAGAAAAAGCAATGTTTTTGTGAGCTTTTGCATGCAGAGACACAATACCAGAATCGGCGGCTCCTGCGCCTTTCTTTAAAGCTTTTAATGGCTGGCAGGAGCTTCCATCCGGCTGCACTCTTCATTTACCATAGTCGCGCCGATGGCAATCACAGAAACCCGCTCGAAGAGTCGAATCATTCTCGCCGGTGACGTAGGCGGAACCAAATGCAACCTGGCGCTGTTCCAGGAAAATGGAGCCGCACTCGATCTGATCTTCCAGCGCCGTTATGCCACGAAAGACTATGCCTCGCTTTCTTTCCCGGCAGTCATCCGGGATTTCTTTCGTCATGCGGCCGAATCCGGAGCCTCCATTTCCGGCAAAAACGTGACCGCCGCCGGCTTCGGCTGTGCCGGTGCAGTTGTAAACGACCGCTTTCACAGCGCCAATCTGCCTTGGGTCATCGCAGGGCAAGAGGTCGCCGGAGAGATGGGCCTGAAAAGCGTTGCCATGCTGAACGACCTGGAAGCCACAGCTCACAGCCTCGATCATCTGCCGCCCAAAGATTTACTGGTGCTGAACCAGGGCGTTGCCCAGCTTCACGCCGCTAAAGCCCTGCTTGCCGCAGGAACAGGGTTAGGCGAAGCTATCCTCTTTTGGAATGGCCAGCAGTACCATGCTGCCCCCGGCGAAGGCGGTATGGCCGATTTCACACCGCACAGCGAACGCGAAATCGAGCTTTTGCGCTTCCTGAAGAAGCGCATGTCCCATGTTTGCGCTGAAGAGGTGCTTTCCGGGCGCGGATTCGTCGTTATTCACGAATTTCTTGACGCCTCCGTGCGCCACTCTTCTTTTGACAGTTCAGTCGCTGAAGCCGCCCGCGAGATCACTCAAAATACTGTTGCTGGTTCATGTCCAATCTGCACGGAAGCATTGGATATTTGGGTTTCAGCCTACGGCTCGGAGGCCGGTAACCTGGCGCTTCGGGTATTGGCCTTTGCCGGCGTGTATGTGGCCGGCGGGATCGCCATCAAAATACTCTCCAAGATGCAGGATGGAACCTTTTTACGGGCTTTCTGCGATAAGGGGGGCTTCGCGCCGATTCTGGCCCGCGTGCCGATCCATATTGTGCTCAATGAAGATGCGCCTCTATGGGGCGCTGCCTATCGGGCACTTGCGTCGGCGACAATCTGACAGATTTGTATTCTTGGATTCAGGAAAGACCTACGCCGCGAGTCATTACGCCGGCGACTTCCAGCTTCTCTGAGAGCAAAACCAGATCGGCGTCAGCGCCGGGAGCAATTACGCCCTTTTTGCCTGCGATCCCAAGCCGGTTGGCTGGATTTAAGGTAGCCATCTGCACAGCTTCACGCAGCGGCAAACCAAGGGAAACCAGGTGCTTTACGGCGCGATCAAGGGTCAGGGTGCTGCCCGCGAGGTGTCCTTCTGCGTTGCGGCAGACCCCTCCGCTCACAGTGAATTCAAACGGTCCCAGGCGATACACGCCATCGGGCATACCGGTGGCGGCGGTGCCGTCGCTCACTAGAATCACGCGCTGCATGCCCTTGGCAGCCAGCAGCAGGCGAATAGCGGGATCATCCACATGAATACCATCAGCAATGATCTCGGCTGTAACCTGGGGATCGGTAAGCACAGCGCCCAGTACGCCGGTCTCGCGATGGGAGAACGGCCGCATAGCATTGAAGACGTGGACAGCATGGCGTACCCCGTGCTCGATTCCGACATGCGCCTGCTCATAGGTGGCGTCAGTATGCCCCATGGCGACGACAACACCAGCTGCCCGCGCGCTATCGATGACGTCTATGGCTCCGCGCAGCTCCGGAGCAATTGTCAGTATGCGGGCGCATCCATTGGCCGCCTGCAGGAAGCGGCCGAGCGTCGCCACGGTAGGCAGCGCCAGCGACTCTGGAGGATGCACCCCACGACGCTGAGGACTAAGAAACGGCCCCTCCATGTGAATACCGGTCATCTGGGCCAGCGGCGCTTCCGGCGGCGACTGGTTGGCAGGGCTCTGTATATAGCGCGCAATTCCTTCCAGGCTGTGGCAGATTTCGTCAGTGGGGGCGGTAACGGTTGTAGCCACCAGCGAGGTCGTGCCGTGGCGGGCAACGGTTGCAGCCACTGTCTGGAGCGCCTCGGGCGTGGCTTCCATCACATCGTGGGCGCCGGCGCCGTGAATGTGCACATCCACAAAACCAGGAACAAGTATATGGATGCGGGCATCGTGGTCCTTCGCGCCTTTGGGAGCAACAATTTCTTCCCTGCGTCCCACAGCCACGATAATGCCATCTTCGATGACGACCGCAGCATCAACGATTTCCTCAGTAGGCGTGAGCGCGCGGGCGGCGCGAATGATCTGTGCAGGCATGGACTAAACATCTTACCGGAATTTGAGTCATTGAGAAATTGCGCCATCGGCATTGAGCATAGCCGTATGAAAAGAGACTAGAAGAGGTATCCTAGAGGGACTGTTTAGAGAGAATCTGATGAAGCTGCATAGGTCAATCTTCGCCTGTGGCATTTTGTCTTTACTAATCTTTCCTGCTTTTGCGTCCTCAGCCTTTGGCCAGACTACGTCGTCAGATCAGAGCAAGTCTCACCATCAGACTAATTCCCTCGAACAAACCCCTCCTCGATCAGGAGATATCGCCTGTGAAAGCGCTTCGGAGGAGATAAACCCAGGAATTGTGGTCGAGAAGATCGCGAAAAATTCGGAGGGAGAAAGAGCAGGACTAAGAGAAGGAGACGTTCTGCTGAATTGGAGGAGAGAAGATATTAAAGGTGAATTTGTCTCTCCCTTCGATTTCGACACCATAATAATCGAAGAACTCCCGCGTGGGGCGGTGACTTTGGAGGGATTAAGAGGTAAAGACAAACAAATTTGGGTATTGAAATCGCATTTTGTTGGCGTCCAAGTGCGTGCGAATCTTACAAAGCGTCTACTTACTGTTTACCTTGGAGGAAAGGATTTGGCGAGCGCAGGCAAGCTAACCCAAGCTGCCGGAATCTGGCGGCAATCAGCGGAGGCACAGAAGTCTTGCGTGCTATGGCTCAGTGCGTGGTTGTTATTCCATTCGTCCGAGGAGTTGGCTCGTGGCAAACGGTGGAGGGAATCCAATACCACCTATAAAGAAGCGATTCAGCATGCAGCTGACGCCGGACCACTGGTAGTAACGCACATATTGCGATCATGGGCTTGGAGTCTTTGGTCTCAGCACGATTTGGTAAGCGCAGAAAATTACTACCTACTCGCAATAGATGAGAGCCAAGAATCGGGCAAGGACTTGATTACGGCGTCGATCCTTATTAACGTTGGCATTGTGGCCTTTTACCGTGGTGATTTAGCTCAGGCAGAGGAGTACCTCCAACGATCTTTGTTGATGGATCAGAAACTGGCCCCCGATAGCTTTGCCGTCGCTGAGAGTTTAGGGAATTTGGGGATAGTTGCTTACGAGCGTGGCAACTTCGCAAGTGCTGAGGACTACTATCGCCAATCCTTGGCAATTGAAGAGAAGTTGGCCCCGATTGGCGGCAATGTTGCTGCGAAATATCTAAACTTAGCAATCATTGCACAAAAACGCGGTGATCTAGCCAAAGCAGAGGAATACTACCGCAAAACCTTGACAATGCATCAGAATCTTCTGCGAGATGGCCCAATGACCGCAAATATTTTAGCCGGTCTTGCTGAAGTTGTTAGAGACCGTGGTAGTGAAACTCAGGCCAGAATTTACCTCCACCAAGCCCTAGAAATTTTCAATAAATATCCTGACAGCTTCTATCTTCCGTACACTCTTGATTCTCTAGGCGAAATGGCTGAACGCCATGGTGATCTGGCCAAAGCTGAGAAGTATTACGGTCAAGCACTTGCTATCAGGGAGAAAGAGAACGGTCCTGCGAACTTCCACAACACCGAGCCACTCAACCACCTGGGTGGCGTAGCTCGCAAACTCGGCAATCTAGCCAAAGCAGAACAGTACTATCGTCGGGCACTTGCGATCCTGAATGAAAAGGCACCCGGAAGCGTAGATCACGCGGAGTCACTTGCTGCACTCGCTGCAATCATGCGCCGCAAGCAACGACCGGATGCCGCCGCGCAGTTCTATGAGCGCGCGTTGAGTGTACTTGAAAACCAGACTGCTCATCTCGGCGGTACGGAAGAAAACCGGTCCGGCTTTCGCGCCAAATACGCCGACTATTACAAAAACTATATTGATCTGCTTCTGACACAGAAGCAACCGGAGCATGCTTTTCACGTGCTGGAGCGTTTGCGTGCTCGCAGCCTGCTTGAGACCTTAGCTCAAGCGCACGCCGACATCCGCAAAGGGGTTGATCCGGCTCTGGTTGAAAAAGAGCGGTCGCTGCAGGAATCACTCAATGCAAAATCGAGCCGCCGCATAAAACTGTCTGGCGATCAGCAGGCAAAAGAGCAACTGGCAATTTTTGACAAAGAGATTAATGACCTCCTTGCCCAATATAAAGATGTAGAAGAGCAGATTCGTGCCAACAGTCCGAGCTATGCCGCGCTCACTCAGCCGCAACCGTTAAGCGCCAAGGAAGTTCAGGAGCAATTGCTGGATGCCGATACCCTGTTATTGGAATACTCGCTGGGCGAAGAGCACAGCTATGTCTTTGCTTTAACACCGGATTCGTTGAACGCGTACGAGTTGGCCAAACGGGCAGAAATTGAGAAAGTAGCGCGACACGCCTATGAACTTCTAACCGAGCACAATCGCAAAAGTAAAGGTGAGAGCGCACGACTAAAACAAGCACATCTGGCACAAACCGAAGCAGAGTATTCGCGGACGATATCCGAGTTGAGCCGGATGGTGTTGGGGCCGTTGGCCGGACAACTTCAAGGAAAGCGCCTGCTGATCGTCAGTGACGGTGCACTGCAGTACATTCCCTTTTCGGTTCTTCCATTACCATCAGGATCCGGGTCGAAGGCGTCAGTTCCTCTCGTGGCAGGACATGAGATTGTGAATCTGCCCTCAGCGTCAGTGCTCGCGGTGTTACGGCGGGAAGAGCTTGAGCGCAAAGCAGCCTCTAAAACCGTAGCGGTGCTGGCCGATCCGGTCTTCACTCCAAAAGATGACCGTGTAAGCCTCACTGCAGGCGATAGCCGGCCCAAAAGCAGCACCCCTGCTAAAGCTCATCCATCCGGTCCTCAGGTCATACCTGAAATGCCGGAACAAAGCGATCTCGACCGCTCTGCCCAGCAGATGGGAATCAACGGCTTCCCTCGCCTGCCCTTCACCCGGCGCGAGGCCGATGCAATTTCTTCGGTTGCTCCCGCGGGAGATGTCACCGAAGACCTGGATTTTGACGCCAGCAAAGCTACTGCCCTTAGCCCGCAGTTGAAAGACTATCGCATCGTGCACTTTGCCACGCATGGCCTGCTGAACAATGAGCATCCTGAGCTGAGCGGGCTGGTGTTTTCCCTGGTGGATAAGCAAGGCAAGGAGCAAGACGGCTTCCTGCGCATGCTGGATATCTACAACATGGAGCTGAACGCCGATCTCGTCGTACTGAGCGCCTGCCAGACGGCGCTGGGAAAAGAGATCGGAGAAGAGGGATTGGTTGGGTTGACACGCGGTTTCATGTACGCCGGAGCGCCACGCGTAGTCGCAAGCCTATGGAAGGTAGATGACGAAGCAACAGCGGAGCTGATGAAAAAGTTCTATGAAGGCATGCTGCGCGATCACCAGACTCCGGCGCAAGCATTGCGCAGTGCCCAGCAGTGGATGCGCACACAGAAAGCCTGGCAAGCCCCTTACTACTGGGCAGGCTTTGTGCTGCAAGGCGAGTGGAAATAGAGCTGCGGAATCCCTGTTTTTGGATCACAGCATCCAATCTTCAACGAGAAAGGCCGTTATGGAAATCAAGCAAGCAATCGACGTCAATCCCTGGCCCGCACTTCCGCTGCAACAATGGGCGGATACCTACCATACTCTACATATGTGGACACAAATCGTCGGCAAGGTAAGACTGGCATTGAGTCCACCTGTTAACCATTGGTGGGAGGTGCCGCTGTATGTCAGCGCCCGCGGATTGAACACATCTCCCATTCCATACGGTGATCGCATTTTTGAGATTGAGTTTGATTTTATTGACCACCGCCTTACCATCAAGACCAATACGGGAACAATGAAGAGCCTGGGGTTGTATCCACGCTCGGTTGCCGACTTCTATCAGGAGTTCATGAGCACGCTCAAAGGGCTCGGCTTTGATATAAAAATCTGGCACATGCCGGTTGAAATCCCAGATCCGATTCCCTTTGATCGGGACCAGCAGCATGCTTCCTACGATCCCACCTACACCAACGCCTTCTGGCGCATCCTGGTATCGGTGGATGAGGTCTTTAAGGAGTTTCGAGCAAGATTCATCGGCAAGAGCAGCCCGGTTCACTTCTTCTGGGGAAGCTTCGACCTGGCCGTAACACGGTTCTCTGGGCGGCGCGCGCCAGAGAGGCCCGGGGCCGACCGAATCACCCGGGAGGCTTATTCTCACGAAGTGATCAGCGCAGGCTTTTGGCCGGGCAGCGGCGACGTTACCGATGCCGCGTTTTATGCTTACGCCGCCCCCGAACCTGAAGGATTTTCCAAGTCGGCTGTGCGACCGGCTGAGACCTTCTATCACCCTGGCTTTAAGGAGTTTCTGTTGATGTATGACGGCGTGCGGAAGAGTAGTTCTCCTGAAACCATACTGACTGATTTCCTGCAAAGCACATATGATGCCGGAGCAAACCTGGGCAACTGGGACCGCAAGTTGCTGGAGCGAGTTGCTTAATCAACTTTTCCGGTTACAACTGAGACATTCAGCGCTCATCGGGATGCAATCTGATGTGTCCTTCGCGGCCGTCTTCTTCAGCATGTGTAATCACGATGTACGCCCAGCCCACCAGCTCGCCGTAGCGGGCAAAAACAACCACACGATCATAGTTGTTTCGGCCAATCGAGGGCGGCGGCGTAATGGTTCCCTTTTGCAAATCGACGCGAAAATTCTGGGATGTAGTGTAATCTTTGCCTCCTGTAACGATTGAAGGATGTGCGTCGTTGGGAGCACCACTCCCGAAGAAAAGAGTGTAAGTGGCCTTTGCGGTCACGTCATCATCAGGAGAGCCGTGGCGAACCAGCTTGTAGCGAATAGCCTGGCCTTCTTTCATGATGATGGGATCTCCAATGCAACAAGGAGCATAGCGAGCAAAGTAGTCCGGTATCGTGGCGGGCTTGGGAACATCAGCAACGAAATCCAGCGTGGGCCCAGGCCCGCCGGGGAGCAGATTTAAACTCAAATGCCCGTGATCGGGACCGTTATCGGCGCTCGCCCAAACACTTTCTTCAGGTTCTCCATGCGTCCCAATGCAGGTGGCCCGGCCATCGGGCTCGATCACAAGCATTGACTCGCTGGTAGTGAAATAAATGGTCTTGTCGGGCCGCGCAACGTCGCGAAGAAAAAACAGCGCTTTCTTTTTTCGTACCCTGAGCTGAGTGGACTCGCCCGCATGGAGCGTAGTCGAGGGTGCGGTTACCCACAAAGCTTCAAAGAGTTTGGATCCGGCATCGAAACCAGTGAACAACTGCCATACCAGTAAACCCAGCACAACCGCGGCCAAGCTGAACGCGATGACGACTATTCTCACGGTTTTGTTCTCGCTGCTCATGCGGTTTATCCCTGGAACGATAGGAGTACGCTACCATAGGCAGCTTTGCGCCGCAGGTTAAAATAAAGAACTCTTGCTCAACCAATTGAAAATGGAGCTTAGGATGTTGCACAAATTTGTGTGTGGAATTTTCTATTCCTTGCTGACTTTGAGTCTCTTTCCGGGTGGCCTTGTTCACGCCAAGGCGCAACCGAGCACCGGACTGAAACTGCTGCCGCACCCGATCAAGCTGCAGAGCGGCAAGACATTTTCCCTGAACCTTCCTGAGGGATTCGATATTTCCGTGGCTGCGGAAGGGCTGAAGCGGGTACGCTTTATGGCTAAATCGCCCGACGGGCGAATCTTCGTTACGGATATGCACGACCTTTCTGACAATTCCCTGGGCACGGTATACATCCTGGACGGCTTTGACTCTAAGACCGGCAAGATTGCCCGTGTGGTCCCCTACCTGGAGCATCTGCGCAACCCTAACAGCGTTGCGTTTTATACCGACCCGGCCGGGCAAACCTGGCTCTACCTGGCGCTCACCGACAAGCTTGAGCGATACAAATTTCATTCAGGCGACACTTCGCCTTCCTCCACGCCGGAGGTCCTGGCCACTTATCCTGATTATGGGCTGAGCTATAAATACGGCGGCTGGCACCTGACGCGCACGATCGCCTTCAGCGATAACGAGAAGCCGCGTCATTTATATATCTCTGTGGGCAGCAGTTGTAATGCCTGTGAAGAAAAGGAAGAAGTCCGCGCCAGTATTTCTGTCATGGATCCGGACGGCAAACATGCGCGCATCCTGGCTTCAGGGCTGCGCAATGCCGTTGGCCTGAGATTTATTGACGGCACGCTTTACGCCACCAACATGGGCGCCGATCACCTGGGCGATGATGCGCCTGACGAGACCATGTTCGCATTCAATCATCAGTTACTGCAAAGCAGTGCGCGATTGAACTACGGTTGGCCGTACTGCTATTTCAAAGACGGCGAGATATTTTCCGATCCTAAGTTTGCTGCTTCTCCGAAGAAGGTTGATTGCAGCCAGGTGCCGGCCCCCTACGACACTTTTGCAGCCCATGGCTCGCCGCTGGGTCTGGAATATTTCGATTCCAGCGCTGAAGAGCCCGCATTGCAGAATTCGTTTCTTGTAGCCTTGCATGGCTCATCGAAGCGGCGTTTGCAGCGCGGATACAGAGTGGTTCGGGTAACGCGGCACTCCCAGCCGCAGGATTTCATCACTGGGTTCCTGCAGAACGGAGCCGTATTCGGCCGTCCCTGCGACATTCTGCGCACGGGAACAGATTCATTCCTGCTGACCGACGACTACAGCGGGGTGATTTATTATGTACACCGCAAATAGAAATTAGTTTCGGGTCAGGTTGGGGTTTCGTATCTGGAACTGATTCAGCCTCCACGCCGCTCAGAAATCTCTACGCGACAATATCGCTTTTCGTAGAGACGTAGCTTGCTACGTCTCTACTTTGGGGCGCGCAGATACTCTGCTCACTCCGGCAAGCCATGGCGAGTCGATTTCCCTTTTTTGGAATTTATTATTCTCCTCGCCTCCGCGTCTCCGCGGTTTAGTTCTTACCAGGCCTCTAATTCGCCACGGCAATACGATGTCGTGCTTGTGCCTCCTCTGATACCGGACGCAATGGTTCCTGCAGTCCGCGCATAAGGCTTTCGAAGGCGGCGAAATCGAGCGACTGAGGACCATCGGAGAGAGCGCGCTCCGGACACGGATGCACCTCAACGATGAGTCCATCGGCTCCCAGTGCGGCAGCGGCGCGCGACATAGGAGGAATCAGGCTGCGACGGCCTGTGCCATGCGATGGATCGGCGACGACCGGCAGATGCGACAACTCCCGGGCGAGTGCGACCGATGCCAGGTCCAGCGTATTGCGGGTCTCGGTCTCGAAGGTCTTGATGCCGCGTTCGCAAAGCACAACATTGTTATTGCCACCGGCGAGCAGATATTCTGCGGCCAACAGCCATTCTTTGACGCTGGCCGAAGGTCCTCGCTTCAGCAGTACCGGCTTATCGACTTTGGCGAGGCGGCGCAAAAGATTGAAGTTCTGCATATTGCGGGCGCCAATCTGCAGCATATCAGCGTGCTCGCAGATGACTTCGACGTCTTCAGTCCCCATCACCTCGGTGACCACAGGGAGACCGAATTTCTCGCGCACCTGGCGTAGCAGCTTTAATGCTTCCACACCCAGTCCCTGGAATTCGTAAGGAGATGTACGCGGCTTATAAGCCCCGCCGCGCAACATTCGGGCGCCTGCAGCTTTTATGGCCTTCGCGGTAGAAAATAACTGCTCCTCAGACTCTACTGAGCACGGACCGGCAATGACAACAAAGCTGCCATCTCCAATGTGTACACCGCCCACATCGACGACCGAGCGTTGCGGCTTTACCTGCCGGCTCACAAGCTTGAACGGTTGCGCGATAGGAACAACTTCCTCAACCCCGGCCGCCGCTGCCAGAGCCTCGAGCTCGTGCCTTCGCCCCCCGCTGCCCACGGCCGCGACAATAGCCCGCTCCGCTCCGCGGGTGACATGGGCCTGAAATCCAGCCTCCTTCACCCGATCGATAATGTGCTGAATCTGCTCCTCGGTTGCTCTCTCTCTCATGTTAATAATCATTGAATCTTGCGCTCCTTGATCTCGAATCGAGATAGATTTTCGTACCTGAATTTCCTGACATCACTGACGCAATTCCCGGAACCTGATCATGCTCTTGCAAAACAAAACCGCGACTCTTTTGGAGTCGCGGTTGTGGGATTTAAACTCGGCTTTTTATTAGTATTGCGTCTTTTATTTCACGCACACAGGCCGCGCCCCACACCCGCTACTCGCATAGTAGTAGCGGTACGTAAAAGCGTAGCTAAATCGCCAAGTGTGCATGACTAATTACCCGCCTATTATCTGGAAATTGGCCGGCAATGTCAACCGACAAGAAGAGGTATTAGCCCTTAGCGGTCAAGCTTGGCGGCTAGGCAGAGCGGCGGATATGGCAGGTTTTTGCGACCTCGGCGAGAGCGCTCAAGAAAGCCTCTGGCCGGGGATCCACCGTCAACGTGCCAAAGTCATAGTGAGAAAAAGGGCTTTCAGAAATCACAATTACAGGCGTGGACGGGCTATGGCGGTCCACGATAGAGGCCATTTTCTTGCGTTCTGCATTTTCAATACTGCTGCACAGAACCACGATGTCAAAGTCGCCGTTGAGAAATTCTTTCACAAATGCCCTGTAGGTGGCGGCGGTAGTGACCACGTAGTGCGCATATTCCAGGAGCAACTTGCGCACAAGAAGCAGCACAGGATCGCGACCCGCATAAAGAACCAGAGTCTTCCGTTCTGTCTTTTTGGCCCGCATCGGAGGCGCGCCTGCTTTCTTTGTTACAAAGTCGAGTCTTCACTGTAACAAGAGAAACGAATTTTATGAACGCCAAGTTACGTCATGAAAGGAATCGGAGTGTAAATTCCACACTTTCAGCATTTCCTGTTTTGGACTCGATACATTATGCCCAGGCATAAACTGAATTGAGATGCGGATTGGAGTCCACCAGCAGCGGCTTGTATTGCCGGGCAAGGCTCAGCGCTTCACAAGAATATCTGCCGCCTGCAGCCGGGCCTCCCAGCCGCTACGAAGAAGTTCAGGATTGGCATGGTCTTCTTCGGGATACCCGACGCACAGGTAGGCAATCAGCTTCCATTCTTCAGGGACACTCAAACTGGAATTTACGCTCGCAGCATCGAGAATCGAGACCCAACCCAACCCCAATCCGTAGCCACGCGCGGCCAGCCACAAGGTATACACCGCCAGGACCGCGGAGTATTCCAGGGTCTCGGGCATGGTCATTCTGCCCAGACCGCTGCCACACTCTGTTTGCTGGTCCAGAAATACCGCGATATGAACCGGAGCATCGCGCAGGCCGGCTAACTTCAGTTTGGCGTAAAGTTGCGCCTTCTCTCCCGAATACGCATTGAGAGCCTGCTGGTTGCACTGCTCGAAGTTAATCCGTATGGATTCGCGGCGCTCCGGCGATTCCACCAGAACAAAGCGCCAAGGCTGGCTATAGCCGACCGAAGGAGCCAATGAAGCCAGGCCGATGAGATGCTCGATAAGTTGAGGATCAACCGGGTCGCGGCGGAAGCTGCGGACATCGCGCCTCCACTTGAGCAATTCTTCAAACTGGGTCCGGAAGTGTTCGTCGAAAATGGGATTTGGCATCAGGGCTACGCCGCTACAACAGCAATGAGCTATACTACCGCGTGCTGTAAATCGCAGTCACAGAAAAATCCAACCATGCAAATCTGCTCATTCATACCCGCCGCCACTGAAATACTCTACGCTTTAGGGCTTGAAAATTCGATAGCCGGCGTCACCTTCGAGTGCGATTATCCGCCCGAGGCGCGCCAGAAACCCGTAGTCCTCGATACGGTGCTTGAGCATTCGCTGTCAGCGGCAGAAGTAGACCGTACAGTGCAAGAGTTCTCCTCCCATGGCGAGAGCCTCTACCGGGTTCACACCGAGTTGCTGCGGCAAATCAAGCCTGATTTGATTGTCACGCAAGAGCTATGCGACGTCTGCGCGGTAGGAGCATCGCATGTAGCCAAAGCCCTGCACGAGCTGCCCTCGGCGCCCAAAGTTTTATCACTGACGCCGCACACACTGGAAGACGTGTGGCGAGATATTGAGGCGGTCGGCGAAGCAACAGGCCGGCAGCAGGAAGCGACATCACTGGTCGCCGGCCTGCGGAAGCGGGTTGAGCGGGTAAAACAATATTCCTATGATCACCATCCGCGCGTGCTTTCCCTGGAGTGGCTGAGTCCGCCGTTCAATGGCGGCCATTGGGTGCCAGAGATGGTTGCGATGGCGGGCGGCGTTGATCCGCTGGGCCACGTTGGCGAGCCCAGCCTGGAGTTCAGTTGGCAGCAAATTATCGCATCGGATCCAGACATTGTGCTGGTCATGCCGTGCGGATATGACCTGGAGCGGGCTGTGCGCGAGTACCACGAAACCAGGTTTCCATCAGAATGGAAAGACCTGAAGGCTGTTCGCAACGGCAATCTCTTCGCGGTGCATGCCAATGCCTATTTCTCACGACCCGGCCCGCGCCTGGCTACCGGGCTGGAGATCATGGCTTCGCTCTTTCACCCTGAGCGCAAGTTTGAAACCCCGTCGAAGAGTTGGGCTCAGTTGTGAGAGAACACATCTTTGCCGGATTAACGGCTTGGGCTGATGAGTTATCCCCAAGATGTTGACTTGTGGCGGCATGATGGTGAAGAGCCGCGGTCCAGGACTTAACTGTTTTCAGGCGCTCATCCGTAAATTCAACGGGCATGAAACAGGTCGTAGAGTGCACCCGTTGTTCGCAATAGACGATGAGTTTGAGGTGAAGTGCGAATGGCGGCGATGAGAGTTCCCCGCAGTCTGGGTATCCGGTGCGCATCTGCGAGTCCTGATAATTTCCCAAGAGTACTTGGGAAATGGTGAACTCCACCTCCCGGCTTACCGCTACTTTACAAACGCCATGATAAGCCGGGCCCATCCAGTTGATCTCACCGATAAACATGATCGGGGTGGGAGAGACGAACTTCTGAGAATCTATGAGCCGCTTGTGAATCCGAGCCAGGGCAGCGTCGTTGTTCACCGCTTGCGAATTTAAAGCCGCACTCCACAACAGGAGAAGGAGCAGCGCCATTCTTATTTTTAGTCTGGGCCTGCTATCACGTCGGGCACGGCTGCGCTGATCCATAGCTTGATTCTTTACAGTGTTAGACACCACAGCAACCCTCTCTGTTCCAAAATTCGACAAGTCAATTCAACTTGACTGGTAACAGGTTACACGGTATAACCCGAACAGTCTGGTCATGGGAAGTGCGGTGAGACTCCGCCACTGCCCCGCAACTGTAAACGCCAAGAATCGAACATATTGCCACTGGGGAACTACGCACTGGGAAGGCTGTTTGATTCAGCGAGGCGTAAGTCAGGAGACCAGCCAGACTCCCAATCATTGGGCGATTCCGGCTTCGATGGGAGAGCCGGACAGCTTTCTGTTGATCGTATTCAAACACGCAAGCTGATTCTTCCCGCTTAGCGCAAACATACTTGCGCAAGGCGAATTCATGCAAACGGGAAACCGAAAATCGGTGACTCTCGTTCTCGGCGGAGCGCGCAGCGGTAAAAGCCGTTTCGCGCAACAATTGGCCGCTCGCGCTGGCAAAGTAACTTTCTTGGCGACAGCACAGGCCTCCGATGAAGAGATGCGCCGCAAAATTGAACGGCATCGCCAGGAACGCCCCTCGTCGTGGACAACAGTAGAGGTCCCGGTCGAGCTCGATAGCGCCATTCGCGAGCACAGCGGAAGTTCCGAATTGCTGCTGGTTGATTGCCTTACGTTGTACGCAGCCAACATCATGAGCCATGACCGGGAAAATGCAGAGCTGATGCACAAACGAGTAGAGCGTCTTTGTGAGGTTTTGCGCACAGTTCAGCCGTCTGTGGTTCTTGTTTCCAACGAGGTGGGCAGTGGCGTCGTGCCTTCATTTCCAGCCGGGGTTTTGTTTCGCGACCTGCTAGGCGAAATTAATCAGAAAGTAGCGCGCATTGCCGATAATGTCCTGGTTATGTTTGCCGGGCTTCCGCTTGTGCTTAAAGGAAAGGTTGAGAGCGAGTCATGAAGGCCTTCATGGTGGCGAGTGCGGCAACCGGCAGCGGCAAAACCACATTGACGCTGGCTTTGATAGCGGGCCTCAGAAGGCGCGGCTTAGTGGTGCAGAGTTTCAAATGTGGACCCGATTTCATCGATCCGGCGCATCACACCCACGTTGCCGGCCGCAGTTCGCGGAATTTGGATTCATGGATGCTCGATCGCCACGCCAATCGCGAAATTTTCCACCATGCCAGTTTTGGAGGCGATATCGCTGTGGCTGAAGCCATGATGGGGCTATTCGACGGAGTCACCGGCGCCGGCGAACAAGGCAGTAGCGCAGAAATTGCCAAGCAACTGGGTCTTCCCGTTCTGCTGGTGCTCGATGCTTCGAAGGCAGCCCGCAGTATTGCCGCCGTCATTCAAGGCTTTGAGAACTTCGATGCCGATCTGAGGATCTTAGGCGTGATATTGAACGGAGTCGGCAGTGAGGGGCATTTGCAGTTTCTGCAACAGGCGATTGGCGCTTCCTGTAAGAGTCCCGTGCTTGGCTCCCTGCCTCACACACCCGCGCTGCATATTCCCGAACGACATCTGGGTTTGGTGACGGCGGCCGAACGGCCGCTTTCAACGGAACAAATTTCCCTTCTTGCTGATCTTGCTGAGCGAAATATTGATTTGGATGCTTTGCTCCGTGCCTGCGGAAGCGTAACAAGCTACGTATCTCCCGGAGCAGCGATTCCTGCCAGAATTCACAGCGACGATTCTGCAACCAAGGTTCGCATTGGGGTGCCTCGCGACCAGGCATTTTGTTTTTACTATGAAGACAACCTTGAGATGTTGCGGAGCGAAGGCGCCGAGATCGTTGAATTCAATTCGCTTCAATGCAACTCTCTTCCCACCGGGTTGGACGCCTTGTATTTCGGTGGTGGTTACCCGGAGGTTTTTGCGCGGCAGTTGAGCGAAAACCAGCCGCTCATTCGTGATCTCCGCCAGTTTGTTTCTTCAGGAAGACCTGTCTATGCCGAGTGCGGCGGGCTGATTTACCTCTCTGACCGGCTTCGCACGCTCGATGGACACACTTTCAAAATGGCCGGTGTGCTGCCCCTTGCGATTGAGATGACCAGCGGATTGGTGCATTTTGGGTATACAGAAGTAACGTTCGAGCGCGATTGTTTGCTGGGAAAGCGTGGCGACGTAGCTCGTGGCCATAGCTTCCATTATTCCAAGATGACGGAGTTGGGAGAGGTGGACCATGCGTACCGCGCCGCCTACACCTTGAGTGGACGATCGGAGCTTGAAGGTTTTGTTAAGGACAATGTGTTGGCAAGCTATATCCATCTTCACTTCCGGTCGAACACTGGTTTAGCCGCCAGTTTGGTTGCGCATGCACGGGCAGCGCGGGAGGCGGCACTCCAGCTATGAGAAAACACTTATCAGCGATTTGGTTGCTGGTGGTCCTCACCGGCTATTGCCTCGGGCAAAGGACTGTGCAGGATGAGCTGGGACGCAAGGTCGTCATCGCTAACACTCCGCATCGTATTGTCTCGCTCGCGCCCAGCATTACCGACACCATCTATGCCATGGGCGACGGCGCAGATATTGTGGGTGTGAGCAACTATACAAAATATCCGGCAGAGGCCGCGAAGAAGCCCGCTGTCGGCGAGCCGCTTAACCCTTCGGTTGAAACGATTATCTCCCTTCATCCCGACCTGGTGCTGGCGATCGAAGACATGAACAGGCTGGAAACGGTAGAACAACTCGAAAAAGCGGGCATTCCTGTGTTTGTTGTCCATCCCCATGATCTTGCGGGCATCTACACCTCGATCACCGATTTGGGGACGGCGTTGAATCGGAAGCAAGAAGCGGCTGACTTGGTCAGCCGCCTGCATGGCCGCGAGCAAGCGGTGCGAGACCGGGTAAAAGGCGCCGCTGCCCCCCAGGTATTTTTCGTGTTGTGGCCTGATCCGATCTTTACCGCGGGCAAACATGCTTTTATTACCGAGTTAATTGAGATTGCCGGAGCAAAATCGGTAACCGATGATATGTCTGATAATTGGCCACAGATCAGCCCGGAGGCCATGTTGGCACGGAAGCCGGACTCTTTGCTTCTGGTGCGCTCATCGCAGCTCACCATCGACGATCTCAAGAACAAGCCCGGGTGGAGCAGCCTGGAGGCGGTGCGCGCCAAACACGTGTTCTATACCGATGACCGGGTTCTTCACCCAAGTCCCGCGGCATTTGATGCTCTGGAGGATTTGGCAAACCAGTTTCATCCCCTGGGGCAGCATAGATAATTGGTCTGCGCTGCCTCGCATATTAACGTTGTACGAACCGAATCGCAACCGGATGTTCGGGAAAGCGGTGAGATTCCGCTACTGTCCCGCAACTGTGAGCGACGTTGGTTATCGCCGGCAGAGCCACTGCCCCTGGGGTGGGAAGGCGCCGGCGTAAGTCGCAAAGTCAGGAGACCGGTCCTGTTGCCGATACGACTACCTCTCTTTCGAGGAAAAGGAGAATCATGTTGTTCAGGAGCTTCCGTACTGCTGCTTTTATTTTGGGAATTATCTTATTGTTTCTTGTCCCTGAATTTTCGGCCGCCGCAGAGCCAGGCAC
>Ga0070741_10004618_pt1 | contig 31917 bp, 26 predicted proteins | sample Coa_R1_4_FD_66440 | JGI IMG/M metagenome (GOLD analysis project Ga0070741, IMG submission 66440) | Surface soil microbial communities from Centralia Pennsylvania, which are recovering from an underground coalmine fire - Coalmine... | ecosystem: Environmental > Terrestrial > Soil > Unclassified ... | reverse complement strand
ACAGCGGCAGCGCGTACAGCGGCAGCGCGTACAGCGGCAGCGGCGACCCGCGGCGCACCATCGAGCTGCTGTGGGGAGTGGAGCGCCGCCGCCGCGGGCCGCGGCCCAGCCTGAGCGGGGAGCAGATCGTGACCAGCGCGATCGGCCTCGCCGACCGGGACGGGCTCGGCGGCCTGTCCATGCGCAGGCTCGCCGAGGAGCTCGGCATTACGGCGATGTCGCTGTACGGGTACGTGCCGAGCAAGGCCGAGCTGCTTGACGTCATGGCGGATCGCGCGTACGGCGAGATCACCGTTACCGGTTCTCCCGGCAGCCCGTGGCGGATCCGCCTCGCCGAACTCGCCCGGCAGCATTTCGCGCTGCTGCTAGCCCATCCCTGGCTGCTGCAGATCTCCGCCAGCCGGCCGCTGCTCGGTCCGAACCTGACCGCTCTGTATGACGCCGAGCTGGCCGCGGTGGACGGGCTCGGGCTGACCGATATCGACATGGACCTCGTCGTCAGTCTGCTCGATGACTACGTGCGCGGCGCCGCCCGGGGATCCGCCGAGGCGGCTGAGGCCCAGGCTCGCACCGGCATCACGGACCAGCAGTGGTGGGAAACCTACGGCCCGCTGCTCGCCGAGGTCCTCGACCCGGCCCGGTACCCGACGGCGGTCCGCGTCGGAAGCGCCGCCGGCGCGGAGTACGGGGCCGCCCACGACCCGGCCCGGTCGTTCGGATTCGGCCTGCAACGGCTGATCGACGGCATCGAGACCTTCATCACGACAAAATCGGGCTGAAGCGGAAAATCCGGATTACGGCTCGTCGTCTTGGTCCGGGCGTGATCCCGCAGGACCCAAGCCCTTATCGTGACATTTCGCCTATTTCGGGCGCACCGTCAGGTGCGCCCGATCATTGCGGACACTTACCCCCCCGATCTGGGGGGGTAAGTGTCCGCAATCATTTCGCATCGCGCGCAACGGGCGGCACGAGCCGCGGAAGGAGCGTGGCGTGGCGCGACAAACCGGATATATCCGGTTTGTGCGCCCGCCGCGGCGGGTGCCCGCTACACGCCGGCAACGCGCGCTTCGCCGGCAACGCGCGCTTCGCCGGCAACGCGCGCTTCGCTGGCGGCCGGCTCGGGGGCGGACGGTTCGCTGGCGGCCGGCTCGGGGGCGGACGGTTCGGCGGCTGGTTCGGCCGCGGACGGGTGGAGGGCGGCTGGGCGGGGGCGGCGGATCAGGGTGGCGGTGACCGGGAGGGCGAGCAGGGCGATCGCCCCGCAGACCCAGAACGCCCAGTGGAAGGCGCCGGTGAGCGCGACGCTCGGGGCCGTGCCCTGACCGAGCAGGTGGCTCAGGCGGGTGGCGGCCACGGTGGACGCGATCGCCACGCCGATCGCGCCGCCTAGCTGCTGCGAGGTGTTCAGCAGACCCGAGGCGAGCCCTGCCTCGTGCTCGGCCACGCCGCTCAGGCCGGCGATCGACACCGGGACGAAGGCGAAGGCGGTGCCCATGCCCGCGATGAAGTACGGCGCGGCCAGGTCCGTCCAGAAGTGCCCGTGCACCGGGGCGTGCGTCGTCCACAGGATGCTGCCGCCGATCAGCGCCATGCCGAGCGCCAGCACCGGCCCCGGGGAGATGATCGTGACGAGCTTCTGCGAAACCCCGGCGAGCGCGACGGATGTCATCGAGGTGGTCAGCCACGCGACCCCCGCCTGGAGCGCCGAGTAGTGCAGCACCTGCTGCATGTACAGGGTGCCGGCGAAGATGAACGCGAAGAAGCTGCCGCCGAGCAGCAGGCCGACGGTGTTCGCGACCGCCACGTTCCGCTGCCGGAAGATCCGCAACGGCATCAGCGGCGCGGCGGCGCGTGACTCGATCACCAGGAAGGCGACAAGCAGCACGGCCGAGACCGCGAGCAGAGCGGCGGTGCGCGCCGAACCCCAGCCGACCTGCGGCGCGTTCGAAATCGCGTAGACGAGCAGCAGCAGCGCACCCGTGACGGTGACCGCACCGAACGGGTCGAAGGAGCGCCGGACGCCGCGCAACCGGCTTTCCGGGACGATGCGCGGGGTCAGCACGAGCGCGGCGGCACCCACCGGCACGTTGAGGAAGAAGATGTACTGCCAGCCCGCGTACCGGGTCAGCAGCCCGCCGGCGATCAGGCCGAACGTGGCGCCGCTGGCGCCGATGGCGCCCCACATGCCGAGGGCCTTGTTGCGTTCCGGGCCCTCGGCGAACATGTTCATCACGATCGACAGCGCTGCCGGCAGGACGACTGCCGCGCCGAACCCCTGCACACCGCGCAGCGCGATCAGCAGCCCGTCGTTCGTGGCCAGCCCGGCGGCGAGCGAGGAGGCGGTGAAGATGGCCAGGCCGGCCATCATGATCCGTCGCCGGCCGAGCAGGTCAGCGGCGCGGCCGCCGAGGAGCAGGAAACCGCCGAACGTGATCCCGTAGGCGGTCACCACCCATTGCAGGTTCGCTTCGGAGAAGTGGAGCGCCCGGCCGATCGTCGGGAGCGAGACGTTGACGATCGTGAGATCGACGATCGTCATGAAGTACGCGACGGCCAGCACCGCGAATGCGCGCCAGCGGTGGACCGCGGAAACTGATTCTGTGCTCATGTACAGGTAGACCCGGCCAAGTCGCGGAAGTCGCCGCGACGGCGGCGATGAGTTCGCCGCCGCCCTGTCGTCAGCACTCCTAGAGTGGACATCCGGGAGGCAGCTATGGCAGAGGCAGAAATGGCGGACGCGGCTATGGCAGAGGACGCGAGCAGCGCGCCGCGGCCCGCGGTGACGGACCGCGCCGCGTGGCAGGCCGAGATCGACAAGCTCCGGGTCAGGGAGAAGGCGCACACCAGGGAAGGCTCCGCGATCGCGGCGACGCGGCGGCGGTTGCCGATGGTCGAGGTGGACGGCACGATCCCGGTGATCGGCGAGCACGGTCCGGTGCCGCTGCTCGACGTGTTCGAGGGCCGGACCCAGCTGCTCGCCTACTACCACATGTGGCACAACGGCAACCCGGCCCCCGGCCAGTGCGAAGGCTGCACGTTCTTCAACGGGCAGGTCAGCGGGCTGTCCTACCTGCACTCCCGGGACGTCACCTATGCCGCGTTCACCGAGGGCCCGTACCCGGAGAGCAGCGCCTATCACCGCTTCATGGGCTGGGAGATGCCGTGGTACTCCGCGGCCGAGTCCGCCGACGCGCTGCTGGCGGGACGATGGTTCGGCATGCTGGTCAGCTATCTGCGCGACGGCGACCGGGTGTACGAGACGTACTGGACGACCGGGCGCGGCGTGGAGATGATGGCGCCCAGCTACGGGCTGCTCGACGCGACCGTGTACGGCAGGCAGGAGACCTGGGAGGACTCCCCGGCCGGCTGGCCGCAGCCGTTCGGCGTGACGGGCGAGCAGTTCCGCCGCGACGGCCGGCCCACCGCGCAGTGGGCACGGCTGGCCGAGGGGCACTCCGACGATCTCAGCGCGAACGCCGTCGGATAGCTACGATCGGATAATGCCCGACGCTGTCGCTGACCCGTTGTACCTGATCCGGTCGTTCGCCAGCACGGTGAGCGCGGACCCCGGTGGGGATCTCCTGCGCGATCGTGATGACGCGGCCGCCTGGCTGCACACCGCGGGGATCTTGCCCTCCGAGAACGGCCTGAGCAATTCCGAGCACGCGGCGCTGCTGCGCCTGCGCACGTCGATCATCGACGTCCTCGCGGCACATTCCGGAGGCCGCGAGGACGGCGACGCCAACGGGCGCCTGACCAGGGCGCTCGCGGACGGCCGCCTCGTGCTCACCGCCGGGCCAGGCGGCGAGGTGCGGCTCGCCAGCGCGGCGCGCTCCAGCTACCCGAGCGTCGTGGCGGCGTTCGCCATCGCGATCGCCCAAGCGGCCGGAGCGGGCAACTGGCCGGGAGTGTAAAGCCTTAGGCGATGTGCACGTCAGGCCAGGTCAGATAGCACGAGCCCCACGCGAGACCGCCGCCGAACGCGGTGAGCAGGACGTGCTGGCCGGGCTGCATCTGGCCGCTGCTTGTCGCGTCCGCGAGCGCGATCGGGATGGAGGCGGCCGCCGTGTTGCCGACCTGCGCGATGTTGGCCACGCAGCGGTCCTCCGCAATGCCGAGCCGGGCCGCGACCGCGTGCAGGATGCGCAGGTTGGCCTGGTGCGGGACCAGCCGGTCGATCTTCGCGACGGGAATCTCCGCCAGGTCAAGCACGCGCTGGCATGACTCGGCCATCCGCTGGATCGCCTGGCGGTACACCGGCTGACCGTTCATCGTGAAGTACTCCTCGCCCGGCTCCGGCGGCACGCCACGAGACCGCTGACGGGAGCCGCCGGCCGGCACCATGATCAGCTCGTGTCCCGATCCGTCGCTGCCGAAGTCGAACGGGCCGATCGCCCCCGGCTCATCGGGGGCACCCGCTCGGAGCAGGACCGCGCCGGCTCCGTCGCCGAAGATCGCCCCGTTCACCCGGTCACCGGGAGCCAGGATCGTCGAGTAGGTCTCCGCCCCGATGAGCAGCACCCGCTTCGCGATCCCGGCGCTGATCAGCCCGGCCGCGGTGCCCAGCCCGTACACGAAGCCGGCGCACGCCGCCGAGACGTCCATCGCCAGCGGAGTGCTCAGCCCAAGCCGCTCCGCGATCAGCGGAGCCGTGGCCGGGCATGTCTGGTCCGGCGTGGTCGTCGCGAGGATGACCGCGTCCGCGCCGCCGCCGGCACCGTCGTCGGCCGCCGCGAGGACCTTAGCGCCGGCCGCGACCGCCAGGTCGGACGTGGCCTCGCCCGGCGCGGCGAAGTACCGCTCGCGGATCCCCGTCCGCTGCACGATCCACTCGCCGGACACCCCCAGGCTGTCTATCAGTTCCTGATTCGGGACCCGGCGCTCCGGCAGGTGCCGCGCCAGACCGCACAGAATGGCTGCAAGACGCTGCACGCTCTGCCTCGCTCCCCGTCCCATATGGGCACGATTGTACGCACCGGAACCGCCGGTGTGGGTCACGGCAAGGCTACCGACAACGAGGCTGCTCGCAGCCTCGGACGACTTGAAGTATTCCGGCTGGGTATGAGAACTGTTAGCGTGCTTCTGGCCGTCCGGGAGTGGCCCGGGCATAACCCACGGGGACAGCTATGGCGATACCGGCATCGGGCAGCGGACGGCCCCGGAACCTCGTGCTCGCCGCGATGATCTTCGCAGTCGCGATGACGTTTATCGACCAGACGATCGTGTCCATCGCGGTGCCGAAAATCCAGACCGAACTCGGCCTGACGAGCACCGGCGTGCAGTGGGCGGTGAACGGGTACCTGATCGCGATGGCCGCGCTGTTCGCGTTCGGCGGGCGGCTGGCGGATACCTTCGGCCACCGGAAGATGGTCACGCTCGGCGTTCTCGTCTTCGCCCTCGCGTCGGCGATGTGCGGCCTCACGCCCAAGGGCAGCCTCGCGCAGACGTGGATCGTGCTGTTCCGCGTGGTGCAGGGGGCCGGCGGCGCGATCATGTTCCCGGCGGCCCTCGCCATCGTCGTGCAGACCTTCGAGCTGCGGGAACGCGGCAGGAAGCTGGCCCTGTTCTTCGGCATCGCGGGCGGCCTGACCGCCGTCGGGCCGGTGCTCGGCGGTGTGCTCACCGAGTGGACCTGGCGGGGCATCTTCTGGGTCAACCTGCCGGTCGCGGCCGTCGCGCTGATCTTGATCCAGATGTCGAAGCCGGTCACGTCATACCAGCCGGCCCGGATCGACTACCGCGGCCTGGCGCTGATCACCCTGGGCGTAGGGCTGAGCGTGTTCGGCTTCCAGCAGGCGGACATCTGGGGCTGGCACAACCCGGGCATCGAGCTGAGCATCGCGGCCGGCGTCGTGCTGCTCGTGGTGTTCTTCTTCGTCCAGGCGCGCACCGAGGTGCCGCTGATGAAGGTGAGTATCTTCCGCAACCGCGCGTTCCTGACCGAATGCCTGGTGCTCGGCATCACCAACCTCGTGTTCATCCCGATGTTCTTCTTCGGCAGCGAGTACGCGCAGGTGTCGCTCGGATACACCGCCTCGCATGCCGGCGTCATCCTGTTGTACTTCTTCGTCGGCTTCGTGATCGCCGCGCAGATCGGCGGCCGGATGCTGGACCGCGGCGGGGCCAAACGCCCGGTCGTGCTCGGCTGCGCGCTCGGCGCGGCCGGGTTCTTCCTGTGGGCGCAGAAGGTCACCGGGCTCGATTTCTCCAAGCAGCAGTGGTTTATCGTGCTCGCCGGCGCCGGCATGGGCTTCATGCTGGGCCCATCCAGCACCGACGCGGTCAACCGGGCGAGCCGCCTGTCCTACGGTGAGGCGACCGGCATCACCCAGACCGTGCGGAACTACGCGGCCAGCATGGGCCTGGCGATCCTCGGCACGATCTCGGTCACCGTCACCAGGAACCAGCTGACCTCCTCGCTCGTCGCACGGGGCGTGCCGCCGGCGCAGGCGGCCTCGGCGGCGGCGACCCAGTCACAGTCCCGCTCGGGCAACGTGGCCTCGATCCCCCAGTTCTTCCGGCTCGACTTCGCGCACTCCACCCAGACCGTGCTGTACGTGATGGCGGGGATCATGGCGGCCGGCGCCGTCGTCGCGATCCTCGGCCTGCGCCGTGGCGTCCAGCAGGAAGCCGCGCCGGAGGTGGCCGAGGTCAGCAGGGCCGCGGTGGACTAGGGGTTGGGCTCCGCAGGGTACGGAACGACGAGCCTGCGTCGTTCGGTCGAAGTCTTAGCAGTAGCGGAGGTCGCGGGCCAGGGTCAGCGCCTTCGCCAGCGCCTCCGCCGCATGTTCAGGGTGGTCTTGAGCCGCGCGGAGCTGCTGCTCGATGGACTCGGGCATCCGCTGCTGGCCGGGGTCGAGAAGCTCGGCGGCGGCCGCGGTCGCGTCGGCCAGCCGGCCGGCCGCGAGATGCACGGCCAGCAGCGGCCACAGATACACCCACAGGGTCCGGGAAAGCGGGACCGGGCTGGCCGCCCTGACCCGCGCCATCTCCTCGGCCAGCGCGAGCACGTCCGCGGGTCGCCCGTCCTGCCAGGCCAGCCACATCTGGCAGCCCAGTACCCCCAGATCGTAGTCGGAGCTGATCATCTGACCGGTCGCCGTGCTCGCCCGCGCGGCGAACTCGCGGACCGCCGCCACGTCGCCGCGGCGCAGTCCGGTCATCGCCAGCCCGAGCACGCTCTGACCGAGCAGGATGCTTTCACCGATGCGCTCGCCCATCGCGAGCGACTGCTCCATCAGCTCCTGGGCCTCCGCCAGGTCACCGCGCAGCCAGTGCAGCCGGGCGAGCCAGAACAGCCCGTAGCCGACGTCCTTCTCCTCATCTCCCTGACGCGCCGCGTCCAGCGCCGCGCGCATGTCGGCGATGTCCATGTCGTCGACGCGGTAACCGTTCCGCATCACCCGGGCGTAGGTGAGGTGCATGTAGAAGCTGAATTTCCGCGCCGGAGAGCCGCGCGACTCGAGCACCGCGCGAACCGGACCGAGGATGTCCAGCACGCGGTCCGGCTCCCCGCGCATCGTGTTCATGCCGCCGCGGCCGTCGACCATCAGTTCCAGCCACTCCTCGGTTACCGCGTCGTCCTTGCTGTCCGGGAGCAGCGCCTCGGCCGCGTCGAAGGCCGCGGCCGCCGCGTCGAACCGCCCGTCGGCCATCTCGAGCCGGCCCAGCCGGATCTGCAGGTGCGCGCGGCGCAGCGGGTTCGTGTCCCCCGCGAGGTCGAGCGCCTCGCGGAACGCCGCGCCGGCCTCGTCGCGCCGGCCGGTGCGCCAGAGCACGTTGGCGAGCTTGGCGAGCAGGTCCACCGCGGCGTCGGCGGCCGCCGCGGCACCCGGCAGCCCGGCGGTGATCGCCAGCGCGGCGCGGTAGGAGGAGATCGCCTCGTCGTTGGCGAACGCGGACGTGGCGTGGTCGCCGGCCAGCGTCAGATAGGACAGCGCGCGGTCGTGCTCGCCGGCCGCCGCGAAGTGCCGGCCGAGTACGGCGGCGACCTCGTCCAGGCGATCGCGCGACGCCGCTTCGAGCGCCCAGGCGGCCCGGCCGTGCAGCAGGCGGCGTTCGCTCCCCAGCAGCCCCTGATAGGTGGCCTCCTGGATGAGGGCGTGCCGGAACCGGAACGCCGGCTCGGGGAGCCCGGCAACGTCGTGCAAGAAGTCCTTCGCGCGCAGCTCGTCCAGCGTCGTGTCGAGCGCCGGCCCGGCGGGCTGGGTTCCCGCGCACACCGCGGCGAGCAGCGAGCGCGGGAACTCGAAGCCGAGCACGGCGGCGTGCCTGACGACGTCCCTGGCAGCCGCGCTGAGCCGGTCGACCCGGGACCGGACCAGGCGCTCCAGCGCCTGCGGCACCTCCTGCCGGGCCGCCTCGCTGAGCTGCCACGTGCCGCGGTCGTGAACCAGGGCCTTCGTCTCGAGCAGGGACGAGAGGCGTTCCTCGAGGAACAGCGGGTTGCCGTCGACGCTGGCGAGCACGCTGTCCAGGATCTCCGGCCCGGGTTCGGCGCCGGGCTCGGCGGCGATGAGGGAGCGGGCCAGCGATCGTTCGGCCGCCGCGGACAGCCGGCCGAGGGTGATCCGGTGTACCGGCTGTTCGTTCTGTTCGTCCTGTTCGTCCTGTTCGAGGAACTGCTCGACGTCGCCGGTCTCGGGACGGGTGGTGAGGATCACCAGCAGTGGCCGGCCCGCGGCGAGGCCGGCCAGGTGGCCGGTGAGGTGCCGCGAGGTCGGATCGGCCCAGTGCAGGTCTTCCAGGACAAGCACGGTCGGGGCGGTGCGCGCCAGGTGGGTGACGAGCGAGCGCCACGCGGCGAACGTCGCGCGATGAACTTCCTCGGGGGCGAGCCGCCCCAGCGCCGCACCCGACGACAGGCCCATCATGCGCGCGAGCGGCGGGACCAGATCGGCGTCGCCGGTGACGCGGGTCAGGGCACGCTCCACCGCGGGCCGCACCACCGCGTCGGGCAGGTCCGGGGTCACGCCGGAGATGGTGGCGAGCAGCTGCCGGTAGAGGCTGTACGGCGTGGACGACGCGTACGAGGCGCACCGGCCCTCGAGCCAGCGCACCTGCCCGTTGCGGGCTGCGGCCGGGCGGCCGGGCTGGCGGCCGGGCTGGCGGCCGGGCTGGCGGCCGGCGGCCAGGCGGCCGCGGCACTCCTGGATCAGGCGCGTCTTGCCCAGGCCCGGCTCCGCGGTGATCACGACGACCGACCCGCGGCCGCGCAACGCGTCCCGCAGCGCCGCGCCGAGCACCGCCAGCTCATCTTGCCTGCCCACGAGCCGCCCGCGCCCGCCGAGACCGGGCGGGCGCGCGGTCGCGCCCGGCCTCGGGCCGCCGAGGTAGCTGGCCGTCACCGGGCCGGACACCGGGCCGGTGATCACCTGCTCGCCGCCGTCCCAGGTGAACAGGTGCCCCGCGGCGGCCCGGGTCACCGGGCCCACCAGGACAGAACCCGCACGCGCCGCCGACTGGAGCGCGGCGGCGGTGCTCACCACCTCGCCGACGGCCGCGTACTCCACCTTGCCGCCACCGCCGATCGGGCCGAGCACCGCATGGCCGGTCTCGATCCCGATGCGCAACGGTGACGGACTGCCCCGGCCGAGCGGCGCCACCGCGCCGAGCGCGCGGAAGGCCGCCCTGACCGCGCGCTCCGGATCGTCCTCGTGTGCCTCCGGTGCGCCGAACACGGCCTGGAGGCCGCCGCCGGATACCGACGTGACGGTCCCGCCGAGCTCCTCCACCACGGCGATCACGGCGGCAAGCGAGCCCGCCACTACCTCCCGCAGATGTTCGAGCCCCAGCTTCGCGGCCTGCGCGGACGGCACCGTCAGCTCGGCGGCGAGAATGCTCACGGTCCTGAGCTCTTCTGGCGGGAGGGCGGCCGGGGACGCCGGGGGCCCCGCGGCGGCGAACGCCTCTTCGAGCGCCCCCTCCAGCGCCGGGGATACGCGCAGCCCCAGCTCGCCGACCGCGGCGGCGCACCGCTCGTAGACGCGGACCGCGAACTCGCGGCGGCCCTGCGCGAGGTAGCCGCGCACCAGCGCGATCGCCGCCTCTTCGCTGGCGGGGTCGTGCTCGAAGCAGGCCTCCCAGGCCGTCATCACCGCGGCAGGCGACGCCTGGCCCGCTCCCCTGGACCTGTCCCTGGCCAGCGCCAGCCGCGCCTGCTGGCGCAGCGTTTCCAGCCGGTCCCGCGGGCGCATCGCCCAGTCGGCGTACGGTTCGTCCGCGAGCAGCTCGCCGTCCTCGGCCAGAGCGGTGCTGAGCGTGTCGTCACGATCCTGGCCGGGGGCCATGGCGAGCCCGGCGCGCAGCGCCGCCTCGTGCGCGTCCGCGTCGACCCGCACCGACGGAGCCGCCCAGATGTGGGTAAGGTCGGCCTCCAGCAGCACGGGCACCGGCCCGGCAAGCCCCGGCTCGGCAAGCACTGCGAGGGCGGCCCTGGCCATCGACAGTGCCTTGGACACCGCACGGGCCGCGGCTCGCGGGTCGAGGTCGCCGAACAGCTCCTCGCAGGCCAGGTCGCGGGTCACCCGCCGGCCCGGACTCACCAGGACAAGCTCACACAGCCGCCGCGCGCTCGGCCGCGGCCAGGGGCCGGCCACGCGGCCGCCATAGCTCACCGAGAACGGGCCGAGGAGGCGGACGGCCAGGGTTTGCCCAGGCGGCGCGGCCGCCGCGGGGTCCTTGGTCTGATTCCCGGCCACCACCTCATTGTCCGGCATGCCCGGATCCGGCGGGAACACCGCGGGAACAGCGCCTTCCTAAGTTGTCGGTACCAGCTAACCGCGGGGGCGCGAGGGGACGGTTCCCCCCGCTAAGCCGCGGGGGCGCGGTTCCCCCCGCTAAGAAAAGAGGAACGGACATGAACATGAACCTGAACCCCGGCTACATGATCTACCAGGCAGAGCACCCCAGGAGTTACGCCGAGCAGCGTGCGGCCGACGAGCTGAATGGGAAGCTGGCCGCCTCGCTCGCCCGGTGGGCGCGACCGCTTGGCCTGCTGCGCAGGGCGCGTTCCGGGCACCCCCAGCACCGGCCTGCCACGGTGAATTGCGGTCAGGTGAGCTCCAGGGCGGCGTAGGCGTGCGAGCGAGCGAGCCGCTGGCCGCCAGGAGACAGAGAACGGGGCGGGCCCGACACAGGGCCCGCCCCGTCCGCGGCCATCAATACAAGGGGGTATGCGGTCTTGTTTGTCCTGCTATGTAGGGTTGCGTTCCGCCGGTTCGCGTGGCTTGTTCCATGATCACGAAGGGTTGTACGTGCTATAGGCCGTAAAACCCTTCGTGATCATGAACTATATACCCCTGTAGGGTATAGGAGATCGTTTACTAGTTCGAGTACTCCGCCCGCTACACTTGGTGAACAGCCAGCCTCAACCGACAAATCACTCAATAAACACTTTTGTCGTACTTATCGGGCATGTCCAGACAGGACGCGATGCCGACCTGTATAACGAGGCAGGGGAGCAAACGAACGTGCCCGAGGAGGACTGGGCGTGAAAAACGGCTTCGCTTTGAGCACCCTCGCGGCGCTCAGCGCGATCACGCTGGCGGCATGCACCAGCGCAAGCAGTAGCTCGACGGGCAGCGGGACCACCTCGGATCAGGTGTCCACGGGCGTCATCACGATCGGCGCGGCGCTGTCGCTGACCGGAGACCGCGCGGTCGACGGGATCGCGTTCCAGCGGGGATACGAGCTCTGGGCCGCCGACGTGAACGCCGCGGGCGGCATCAAGGTGGGCGGCATTCACCGCAAGGTCAAGCTGACCATCCTCGACGACAAGAGCGACCAGAACACGGTGGTTGCCGACTACCAGACGCTGTTCGGCAAGGACCACGTGGACCTGGCATTCGGGCCGTTCTCCACACTACTCACCGGTCCGGCGTCAGCGGTGGCGGCACGCTTCGGGATGGCGCTCCTCGAGGGTGCCGGCGGTGGTCCTGCGGTCTTCGACACCCCGTCGAACCAGGCCGACCACAACGTGTTCGACGTGAGCCTGCCCGTGGCGGACTCCCTGGTCCCGTTCGTGACCTGGATCAAGAGCCTGCATCAGCCGCTCACCGCGGCATACCCGATGGCTCAGGATCCGTTCGCTGACCCCCCGGTGCAGCTGGCCCAGACGGAACTGCAGGCCCTCGGCGTGACAACGGTGTACTCGCAGCAGTTCCCGGAGCTGCCGGGCCCGAACTTCTCCGGCTACAAGACACCGGCCGACGCGGTGGCGGCGGCCCATCCGGACATCGTCGTTCTCGGCTCACCCGACGTGCCGACGGTGCAGGTGTTCATGCAGGCGTTCGAACAGCAGCACTACACGCCCAAGATGTTCATCGCGGCGGCCGGGCCGGACCAGGGTGACGCGTTCACCTCGGTGGTCGGCGTCGGCAACGCCAACGGGATGATGGTGCCGGACGGCTGGTACCCAGGATTCGACGACCCGGTGAGCAAGCACATGGTCCAGGAGTACGTCGCCAAGTACGGGGGCACCGCGGGCGGCGTCAACGCCGACGTGGCCGAGGCCTATGCCGTCGGCCAGGTGGCCGAACAGGCCGTCGTCGCCACCGGCGGCACCGACAACCAGAAGATCATCAGCTACCTGCACAGCGGTGTCACGCTGAACAGCGTGCAGGGGAAGGTGCACTTCGACGCGCTCGGCGAGAACGGCGCCGCGACAGCGTTCATCTTCCAGTGGCAGCACGGTGCCTTCCATCAGGTGCTCCCGCTCGGCGCCCCCGGATCGGACCCGATTACCGCGACAAAGCCGCACTGGAGCAGCTAGGTTTCCGTGCGATAAATACGGAAGATCAGCATTTTACCGGATATATCACGCATTATCGTGCATTACCCAGCATTACCGTGACAGTCGCTTTAGAGTAGCTGTCGCACATCTGTACAGCCGGAGGCGGCCGGTGGTTGCGGTGGGGCGGACACGTCGGCAGTACACGTCCTGATGAGAGCGCGTAACGAGCAAGGACATCAGCATGGGAAGCCATGGGCTGACAAGCGCCAGACTGCGCACCACTAAGGTCAGCCAGCACGCTAGGGAACAAGAGGCCGTCCGGCCCCGGGGCAGGCGGCCGCTTGACTTGCGGGACTGGCCGGTGTCCTGGCGACTGATCGCGGTGATCGTGATGGCGCTGATCATGGGCCTGGTCTTCGGTGGCCTCCGGGTGGCGTCGGCGGCCGACAGCGCGGCCGAGTTCAGCCGCGTGACCCAGCTCGCCCAGCTGGGGCAGCAGGTCACCAACCTGGTGCAGGCGCTGGAGGACGAGCGCGACAAGACGATGGGCCAGGTGCCCGCCTCCGACCAGAACGCGACGAAGGCGTCACTGGAATCCTCGTACCACGCGACGGACGTGGTGGCCGCCCAGGTCCAGCAGCTGGCCGGCAAGATCAACGGCTCGTTCCCGGCGAACATCCAGGCCCGGGTGGCCACCGTGCAGGCCGAGATCCGCGACCTGAACACGACCCGCGATATCGCGGTGGCCAGCCAGGAAGCCCTCGCGGCCATCGCCGCCTACTCGACGACGATCGGCAACATGATCGCGCTCAACAGCCAGATCGCTGAAGGAACCGCCGACTCTGGCCTGGTCAGCGACGTGCAGACGCTGAACGCGCTGGCCCTGACCAAGGAGCAGGCAAGCCAGCAGCGGGCGCTGCTGTTCAATGCGCTTACCCAGCAGCTGTTCGCCGACGGCGAGCTGCAGGCGTTCACCACCGCGGTGAGCAACCAGGGCGCCGACAAGAACACGTTCAACGCGACGGCAACCCCGGCCGAGCAGCAGGCGTTCACCAACCTCGTCGCCGGGCTCGGTGTCAACAAGGCCGAGCAGTACGAGAACCTCGTGCTCGGTCTCCAGGCACCGGACCTGTCCTCGCTGGGTCTGTCCGCTACCGCGGCGCCAAACGCCTGGTTCGCCGCGGAGACCGCCACGGTCAACGACATGCAGCAGCTAGAGCTGCAGGTGGCGCAGTCGATCGTCGCGCGCAGCCAGACGCTGCAGCAGGGCGCGCAGCGCTCCGAGCTGATCACCGCCATCTTGACCATCGTCATCCTGCTCCTGGTGGTGCTCGCGACGATAGCCGTGGCGCTCTCCCTGGTCCGCCCGCTCCGCCGGCTGCGGCAGAGCGCGCTCGGCATCGCCACCGTGCAGCTGCCCGAACGCGTGCGGCTGCTCGGCGAAGTGGCCGACCCCACCTCCAGCCTGGAGGTCGCACCGATCGACGTGGCCTCCGCGGACGAGATCGGCCAGGTGGCTCGCGCGTTCGACCAGGTACACGCCGAAGCGGTGCGGCTCGCGGGCAACGAAGCGATGCTGCGCACCAGCTTCAACGCCATGTTCGTCAACCTGTCCCGGCGCAGCCAGCTGCTGATCGAGCGCCTGGCGCGGATGATCGACTCGCTGGAGCAGAACGAGGACGACCCTGGTCGCCTGGCCAACCTGTTCTCCATGGACCACCTGGTCACCCGAATGCGCCGCAACTCCGAGAACCTGCTGCTGCTCGCCGGTCATGAGAGCACGCGCAAGTGGAGCGAGGCCGTTCCGCTCGCGGACGTGGCCCGCGCCGCGACCTCGGAGATCGAGCAGTACAGCCGCGTGACGCAGCGAGTCCAGCCAGGCGTCGCGGTCACCGGGCAGGCGGTGACGGACGTCGTCCACCTGCTGGCCGAGATCATCGAGAACGCCACGATCTTCTCCCCCAAGGACAGCATCGTGCACGTGTCGGGCCAGGTGCTCACCACCGGCGGCGTGCTGCTCGAGGTCAGCGACAGCGGCGTCGGCATTCCCGACGCGAGGCTCGCGGAGATGAACTGGCGGCTGGACAACCCGCCGGTCATGGATGTGTCGGTGTCGAAGCACATGGGCCTGTTCGCCGTCGCGCGGCTGGCCGAGCGGCACGGCGTCCGGGTCCGGCTGCTGGCCGGCTCTCCGCAGGGCCTGACCGCGCTGGTCTGGCTGCCGGACAGCGTGATCGAGCGGGAGGCCGCGCCGTCCGCGTGGCCGGGCACCCGGTTCGGGCGGCCCGCGTTCGGCGGCAACAACCGCAGGGATGCGGCGGTGACCGCTGGCGCGCAGCCGGGCACCGGTCCGCAATCAAGCATGGCGGGCATGGCGGGCACCGGTCCGCAGGTCACCGTTCCGCAGCCGAAGAAGTCGGCCGGCCCGGCACGCACCGGGGCGTCGTCGTCCCAGTGGTTCCGCAGCGGCCGGGAGACCGTGGGCGCCGGAGCGGGCACGGCCGGTAACGGCTTCGGCATCGGCGGCAATGGCGCGGGTAACGGTGCTGGTAACGGGGCCCCCGGTAACGGCAACGGACGTTCCGGACATGGCCTATCCGGGAACGGAAACGGAAACGGGACGGCTGGCAACGGGATTCCCGAGTTCGGGAAAGCACAGCCGGACAACGAGGAGCAGCAGTTCGGGGCGGGCTGGGCCGAGGGCAAGCACGCCGCGGAGATCATCGCCGAGCCGGTGCGCGGCGAGCAGACGTCCGCCGGACTGCCGCTGCGCGTGCCCCGCGCGAACCTGCTTCCTGGATCGGTGCGCGGTGCTCACCGCGCGGGCGGCCCCACTCGTCCGCCAGCCGACGCTCGTCAAGACGAAGCCGCGGGCTCGCGGCCGACTCGTACACCAGAGATGGCTCGTAACCGCCTGGGCGGATTCCAGCGCGGTGTACGACGTGCCAAGGGCCAGCCGGCGCAGCGCGCGGGAGAGGGAGCTGATCGTTGAACTACACGTACCGCCAGGACCTTAACTGGCTCGTCAACGACTTCACCGCGCGGGTGGTGGACGTGGCGCACGCGGTCGTGGTATCCGCGGACGGCGTCCCGCTCGCGCTCTCGGAACACATCCCGGACGCCTACGCCACGCAGTTCGCGGCGATCACGTCCGGGCTGGTCAGCCTCATGCAGGGTGCCGCGCGCATCTTCGAGGCCGGTCTGCCAACCCAGGCGCTGGTCGAGATGGAAGGCGGCCTGATGTTCGTCATGGCGATCACGGACGGGTCAAGCCTGGCCGTGCTCGCCTCGCTGGAGTGCGACACCGACCTGGTTTCCTACGAGATGACCCGGCTGGTCGAAGCCGTCGGCGACATCCTGACGCCGGCTGCCCGCGGCGGCCAGGCGTAACGCCTGCCGCCTGGGTTGACCTATTGTCGGGAGATGGACTGGAGCCTGTTCGGGTGCGCGCGGCGCGGGCACGTGACGTACGAGCCGGACGAGCCGGAGCTGCGCGACCGGCTGGCGGCGAGCAGCGCGGGCGGGACCACATGGCGGTGCCTGCGCTGCGCGGCCTTCGTGCCGCCGCCCTCCGCCGACACCGGCACCGCCGCCGATGCGGGCAGGCACAAGGGCACGCACGGCAAGGGCCCGGCGGCCGAGGCTCCCCTGGTCCCCCGCGGCAAGGAGCTGCGCAGCGCGCTGATCCTGCGGATCTTCGCGGTCGAGCGGTTCCTGCGCTTCCTGGTGTTCGGCGGCGCCGCGTACGGGGTCTGGCGGTTCAAGGACGACAGGGCCGGGATCCAGCGCACGTTCAACGAAGCGCTGCCCGCCATCCGCGACCTCTACAAGGACCTGGGCTTCGACGTCAACCACTCCAAGCTGATCGGCCTCATCCAGCACGCGTTCACGCTCGACTCGCGGACGATCACGTACCTGGCGCTCGGCCTGGCCGGCTACGCGATCATCGAGCTGATCGAGAGCATCGGCCTGTGGCTGGGCAAACGGTGGGGCGAGTACTTCGCGGTGGTGGCCACGTCGGTCTTTCTCCCGTATGAGGTGTACGACCTGACCGTGAAGGCCACCTGGCTGCGAGTCGCCGCGTTCGGAGTCAACCTGCTGCTGGTGGCGTACCTGGTGTGGACCCGCCGCCTGTTCGGCGCCCGCGGCGGCGGCAAGGCGTACGAGGCCCAGCTCCGCGAGGAATCGGTGATCGAGATAGAGCAGGCCGCCCTGGCCGCCAGCCGCCCGGAGGCCACGCCCGCGCCGTAAGCATGGCCCCGCACCCTGTCAACCAAGCGCTTGCTACGCCTGGGCTGGGCGGCATAGTGTGGGGCGGGTGGCGGACAAGCGGATGACGGCCGACGAGGTCGTGGCGGAACTGCGCTCCGGCATGACGATCGGGATCGGCGGGTGGGGCTCGCGGCGCAAGCCGATGTCGCTGGTCCGTGCGATCCTCCGCTCGCCGCTGAGCGATCTCACGATCGTCTCCTACGGCGGCCCGGACGTGGGCCTGCTGCTCGCGGCCGGCAAGGTGAAACGCCTGGTCTACGGCTTCGTCTCGCTGGACTCGATCCCGCTCGAGCCGCATTTCCAGGCGGCGCGCCAGGCGGGCGCGGTCGAGGCCACCGAGTGGGACGAAGGCATGCTCCAGTGGGCACTGTACGCCGCCTCGCTGCGGCTGCCGTTCCTGCCCACCAGGGCCGGCCTCGGCTCCGACGTGACCCGGCTCGACCCGGACCTGCGCACCGTCCGCTCTCCCTACCCGGACGGCGAGGAACTGCTCGCGGTGCCGGCACTGCCGCTAGACGCCGCGCTGATCCACCTGAACCGGGCGGACGCGGCGGGGAATGCACAGTTCCTTGGCCCGGACCTGTACTTCGACGACCTGTTCGCGGCGGCCGCCGCCCGCGCCTACGTATCCTGCGAGCGGCTCGTCGGCACGGCGGACCTGGCCGCCGCCGGCGTCGCGTCCCTCCGCATCACCCGCTGGATGACCGCTGGTGTCATCGAGTCTCAGAACGGCGCTCATTTCACCTCCTGCGCACCCGACTACGACCGCGATGAGGCGTTCCAGCGAGAGTACGTCGCCGCGGCGAAGGATCCGGCGCGCTGGAAGGAGTTCACGGAACGATATCTGAGCGGCACCGAGGCGGACTACCAGCGGGCGGTGCGGGCGCGGTGAGCGTGACGCGAGCAGAGGTGTGCATCGCGGCCTGCGCGGACGCGTGGCGCGGCGACGGAGAGCTGCTGGCCAGCCCGTTCGGGGTGATCCCGTCGATCGGGGCCCGGCTGGCGCGGGCCACGTTCGCCCCCGACCTGATGCTGTCCGACGGGGAGGCGATGCTGGTCACCGGCGATCGGGCGGTCGAGGGCTGGGTGCCGTTCCGCTCCGTGTTCGACCTCGCCTGGGCGGGCCGAAGGCACGCGATGATGATGCCAAGTCAGCTCGACCGGTTCGGCAACATGAACATCTCCGCGATCGGCGCCGACTTCGCCAAGCCGGACCGGGCGCTGATCGGCATGCGCGGCGCCCCGGGCAACACGGCCTGCCACCCGGTGAGCTACTGGGTGCCCAGGCATCAGGCCCGGGTCTTCGTGCCGAAGGTCGACGTGGTGAGCGGCATCGGCTACGACAAGACGCCCGGCCCGTACGGGCTATGCCGGGTGGTCACCAACCTCGCCGTGCTCGACTTCGGCGGGCCGTACCACGCGATGCGGCTGGTTTCGGTGCATCCCGGTGTGGCGGTCGCCGAGGTGGTCGCGAATACCGGCTTTGATCTGGTCATCGCCGGTGAAATACCGCAGACTCGGAGTCCTGACAGCGATGAGCTGCGGCTGATCCGCGAGGTGCTCGACCCGCGCGAGACGCGCCACCGGGAGGTGCCGCTTGGCTGACGTGCTGCACACCGCGGTCTGCGACCTGTTCGGGGTGCGGTACCCGATCGTGCAGACCGGGATGGGGTGGGTGTCGACGCCCGAACTGACGGCCGCGACCTGTGCGGCCGGCGGGCTCGGCATCCTGGCGTCCGCCACGCTCACGCTGGCGGAGACTGACGCGGCGATCGCGCGGGTCCGCGAACTGACCACGGCGCCGTTCGGGGTCAACCTGCGCGGCGACGCGCCGGACCTGACCGACCGGACCCGGCTGCTGGTCAAGCACGGGGTGCGGGTGGCCTCGTTCGCCCGCGCGCCGTCCGCACGGGTGATCGGCTCGCTGAAGGACGCCGGCCTGGTCGTGCTGCCGACGATCGGCGCGCTGCGGCACGCCGAGAAAGTTGCGGCCTTGGGCGCGGACGCGGTGATCGCGCAAGGCGCCGAAGCCGGCGGGCACACCGGCGGGGTGCCGACGTCGATCCTGCTCCCCCAGGTCTGCGCCGCGGTGGACATCCCGGTGCTCGGGGCGGGCGGCTTCTATGACGGGCGCGGCCTGGTCGCGGCGCTCGCGTTCGGCGCGGCCGGGATCGCGATGGGCACCCGGTTCCTGCTCACCGCGGAAAGCCCCGTGCCGGACGCGGCGAAGCAGGAATACCTGACGCGCGGCGTCACGGACACGCTGGTCACCACCGCGATAGACGGCGTCCCGCAACGAGTGCTGCGCACCCCCCTCGCCGAATCCCTCGACCGCGCCTCCCGAACCATCGCCCCCTCTCAACTTTACCGATCGGTAAAGTCGGCGAGGGCCTGGCGCCGGATGGCAGGCACAGGGACGGGGGCAGGGACGGGAAGCGGGGCAGGGACCTCGTGGCGGGACATGATCCGCGAGGGCCTGGCGATGCGCCGCGCCCACGGGCTGTCCTGGTCCCAGGTCCTGATGGCGGCGAACACGCCGATGATGCTGCGCGCCAGCATGGTCGACGGCCGCATCGACCTCGGCACGCTGGCCTCCGGCCAGGTCGCCGGCGTCATCGACGACCTGCCAACGTGCGCCGACCTCATCACCCGGATCATGACAGAAGCCCGGACGGCCCTAGCCCAGCTGACCGCTACACTCCCCCAAAACGCCTAGGATCCCGATGCATAGCTTGTCTTTGTTGGCGAAACCGACGGAGCGTATAGGGATATTTCGCCAAAAGTCGGACGGAAAAGTGTCGGTTTGGCGTACCAAGACAGGTGTTCACTTATGGCCGGTGGCGCGGGTGGCGCCGAGGGCGTGCGTGGTGAGGGGTGAGCGGGGTGCATGACAGTCATGGGTTGCTGGCGGGTAAGACGGTGATGGTGACCGCGGCTGCCGGGACGGGGATCGGGTTTGCCACCGCTAAGCGCGCAGCGGAGGAGGGGGCGCGGGTCGCGATCAGCGACCGGCACGAGCGGCGGCTGGGCGAGGCGGCGGCGCGGCTGGCGGACATCATGGGGGAAAAGCCGCTCGCGGTGCCGTGCGACGTCACGGTGGAAGACGACGTGCGGCGGTTGTTCGACGCGGTCGCGCAGACCTACGGACGGATCGACGTCGCGGTCAACAACGCGGGGCTCGGCGGGGACACGAAGCTGGCGGAGATGACCGACGAGCAGTGGTTCCGGGTGCTGGACGTGACGCTGAACGGGACGTTCCGGTGCACCCGGGCGGCGCTGAAGCACATGCTGCCGAACAAAACTGGGGTGATCGTCAACAACTCCTCGGTGATCGGCTGGCGGGCCCAGGCCGGTCAGGCGCACTACGCGGCGGCGAAGGCCGGCGTGATGGCGCTCACCCGGTGCGCGGCGATCGAGGCGGCGCCGCACGGCGTGCGGGTCAACGCGGTGGCGCCGAGCATCGCGATGCACGAGCACCTGGCGAAGGCGTCCAGCGAGGAACTCCTGGCGGATCTGGCCAAGCGGGAGGCGTTCGGCCGGGCCGCCGAACCGTGGGAGGTCGCCGACGTGATCGTGTTCCTGGCCAGCGACTACTCGTCCTACCTGACCGGGGAGGTCCTGTCCGTGAGCAGCCAGCATCCATGATCCGGGTCGAGCACCAGGCGAACGGCATCGTCGAGGTGATCCTCGACCATCCGCCGGTGAACGCGCTGCCGGCGAGCGGATGGCTTGAGCTGGCCGAGGCCATCCGAGAAGTTGGCACAGCGCCGGCGACGCGCGTGGTCATCCTCAGGGCCGAAGGGCGCGGCTTCAACGCCGGGGTCGACATCAAAGAACTCCAGGCCGGCGGTCCGCGGGCACTTGTCGCGGTGAACCGCGGTTGCTTCGCCGCGTTCGCGGCCGTGTACGAGTGCGCGGTGCCGGTGATCGCGACCGTGCACGGGTTCTGTCTCGGCGGCGGGATCGGCCTGGCGGGGAACGCGGACATGATCGTGGCGAGCGAGGACGCGACGTTCGGGCTGCCGGAGGTGGACCGGGGCGCGCTCGGCGCAGCGACACACCTGTCCCGGCTCGTGCCGCACCACAAGGCGCGGGCGATGATGTACACGTCGGCGACGGTGACCGCCGCGGAACTGCACGGTTTCGGCTCGGTGCACGCGGTCGTGCCGCGGGACAAGCTGCGCGACGCGGCGCTCGAGCTGGCCGAGGCGATCGCGGCGAAGGACCCGACGGTGATCCGGCTGGCCAAGGAGGCGTTCAACGGCATCGACCCGGTGGACGTGCGGCGCAGCTACCGGTACGAGCAGGGATACACCTACGAGCTGGGCATGTCCGGGGTCGGCGACCGGGTCCGGGACTCCTTTGGCCGTCGCGTCGAACGTCGCGACGGGCCGTCAGAAAATAGAGAACGCTAAAGATGGACCTGCGCTGGTCGGAGTCCGAGGAGGCGTTCCGCGCCGAGGTGCGCGGCTGGCTGGCCGCGAACGTTCCCCATGACCTTCCGTCCGGCGACACCCGGGACGGGTTCGCGAAGCACCTGGACTGGGAACGGCGGCTGTACGACGCGCGCTGGGCGGTGGTGTCCTGGCCGGCCGAGTACGGCGGCCGGGACGCCTCGCTGTGGCAGTGGCTGATCTTCGAGGAGGAGTACTACCGGGCCGGCGCGCCGCAGCGGGTCACCCAGAACGGCATCTTCCTGCTCGCGCCGACCCTGTTCGAGTTCGGCACGCAAGCGCAGCGGGACCGGCTGCTGCCGCGGATGGCGTGCGCCCAGGACCTGTGGTGCCAGGGCTGGTCCGAGCCGGGGGCCGGCAGCGACCTGGCCGCGGTGCGCAGCCGGGCGGTCCGGGACGAGAAGCGCGGCGGCTGGCTGCTGTCCGGGCAGAAGACGTGGACGACTCGCGGGGCGTTCTGCACCCACATGTTCGGCCTGTTCCGCAGCGATCCGACGAAAGAGCGGCACAAGGGGCTCACCTATTTTTTGGTCCCGCTGGACGCGGCAGGCGTGACCGTGCGCGGGTTCGAGCGGCTGGATGGCGACGAGGGGTTCGCGGACGTGTTCCTCGACGAGGTCTTCGTGCCGGACGACAACGTGCTCGGGCCGGTCGGCGACGGCTGGCGGGTGGCGATGGCGACCACCGGGTCCGAGCGCGGGCTGACGCTGCGGTCGCCGGGACGGTTCCTGGCGGCCGCGGAGCGGCTGATAAAGCTGTACCGCGAGCGGTCGAGTCCAGATTGTCTCGCTTGGCGCGTCGTGGACTCCTGGATCGATGCGCAGGCGTACCAGTTCTTCACGTTCCAGCAGGTGACCGCCAGCGCGCACGAGGTCTCGAGCCTGAACAAGCTGTTCTGGTCCGAGTTGGACGTCCGGCTGCACGAGACCGCGATGGACCTGCTGGGCGCCGACGGCGAGGTGGACGGCCCCTGGCCGCGCGGGTTCATGTTCTCGCTGGCCGGGCCCATCTACGCGGGGACCAACGAGGTGCAGCGCAACGTCGTCGCCGAGCGGCTGCTCGGCTTGCCGAGGAAGTAGGCCCGCGATGCGGTTCGCGCTGGACGACGCGGCGATGGCGCTGCGGGACGCGGTGGCCGGGGTGCTCAAGACGGAGACGGTGCTCCTGGGCGGCGACCCCGCCGCGGGCCGGGACACGGCGTGGGGCAAGCTCCGCGCCGTAGGCGCCGTGGGGACGCTCGTTCCGGAAGACCGCGGCGGGCTCGGCCTTGACGAGAACGCACTGGTGCCGCTGCTGGACGAGATCGGGTACAGCGGGCTCGCCGTCCCGGCCGTGGAGACGATCGCGGTGGCCGCCCCGCTGCTGGCGAGCGTGCCCGAGACGTTCATCGCGGTGCGGGCCAGCCCGGCTGAGCCGATCGCGTTCGCGGAGGACGCCAGTCATGTCGTTCTGCTGAATGAACTCAGGCTGTACGAGCAGGCCGAACTAATCCTTGAGCCGTGCCCATCAGTGGACCGGACACGTCCGCTCGCCCGACTCGCCCAGACGCCGACGGGCGGGCTTCCGCTTAACGGTGACGCGGATGTCGCGTGGCGGCGCGGGGTGCTGGGCACGGCGGCGGTGCTGACCGGGCTGGCGCGGCGGATGCTCGATATGACCGTCCGGTACGTGCAACGGCGTGAGCAGTTCGGCGTGCCGGTGGGCAGTTTCCAGGCGGTCAAGCACGCGCTGGCGGACGCGCTCGTCGCGGTCGAGTTCGCGCGGCCGTTGGTGCTGGCGGCCGGCTGGGCGCAGGCGACTCAGTCGCCGGACGCCGCCGTGCTCACGTCGGCGGCGAAGGCGCGGGCCAGCGACGTGGCGCGGCGGGTGGCCCGGACCGCGATCCAGTGCCACGGGGCGATGGGCTACACGACCGAGTACGAGCTGCATGTGTTCGCCAAGCGCGCCTGGGCGCTGGCCCCCGCCTGGGGAGACGCGGCACGGCACCGCGCGCTGATCGCCGAGCAACTGGGAGTGACCGATGGCTGACGTGGTGCGGTACGAAACCGACGGCGCGATCGCGCGGGTCACGATGAACCGGCCCGAGTATCGCAACGCGCAGAACTCGGCGATGACGTATGCGCTGGACGACAGTTTCTACCGGGCCTGCGCGGACGACGAGGTGAAGGTGATCGTGCTGGCCGGCGCCGGCGCGCACTTCTCGGCCGGGCACGACATCGGGACGCCGGAACGCGACGTGGACCGCTCGTTCGACAGGCGCGCCGGGCTGTGGTGGGACCACGTCGGCAAGGCCGGCGGCGAGAGCCGGTACGCCCGGGAGCAGGAGGTCTACCTGGGCATGTGCCGACGCTGGCGCGAGCTGCCGAAGCCGGTGATCGCCCAGGTCCACGGCGCGTGCATCGCCGGCGGGCTGATGCTGGCGTGGGTCTGCGACCTGATCGTCGCCGCCGACGACGCGTTCTTCGCCGACCCGGTGGTGCGGATGGGTATCCCGGGCGTCGAGTACTTCGCGCACCCGTGGGTGATGGGGCCGCGGGCGGCGAAGGAGTTCCTGTTCCTCGGCGAGCGGATCTCCGCGGCGCGGGCGCTCGAGCTGGGCATGGTCAACCGGGTAGTCCCCCGCGAAACGCTGGAGCCGACCGTGACCGAGATGGCGACGAAGATCGCGGCGATGCCGCGCCTTGGGCTGGCGCTCGCCAAGAAGGCGGTCAACCAGGTCGAGGACGCGATGGGGTTCCAGACGGGGCTGGACACCGTGTTCGGGCTGCATCACTTCGCCCATGCCCACAACGCGGAAACCGGCGCCGACTCCCTCGCCGGCCACGACGCCCGCTCCATGCGGGACGCCAGGCGCGAGAGCGAATCGTGAACGACGAGCACTTTCGGGGCGAAATCCGGGACTGGCTGGCCGCGAACCTGCCGCCGGAGCTGATCGGGGCCGGCGGGCCGGGGCGCGAGCACGAGCTTGTCGCCGAACGGCTCGCGTGGGAGCAAACGCTGGGCGCGGCCGGGTGGATCGGGCTCGGCTGGCCGGAGGCCGACGGCGGGCGCGGGCTGCCGTGGCGGCAGCAGGCGATCTTCTACGAGGAGTACGCGCGAGCCGGCGGCCCCGGCCGGGTCGGGCACATCGGCGAGCAGCTGCTGGGTCCGACGCTGCTGATGTTCGGCACGGCGGAGCAGAAGCAGCGGTTCCTGCCCGGGATCCTGGCCGGGACGACGATGTGGTGCCAGGGCTACTCCGAGCCCGAGGCGGGATCCGACCTGGCCGGGCTGCGGACGCGTGCCACGCTCGGGTCCGACGGCCGGTGGCGGGTCGACGGGCAGAAGGTGTGGACGTCGTTCGCGCAGTTCGCCGACTGGTGCTTTGTGCTGGCTCGTACCGATTTTTCCGCAGAACGACATCATGGCTTGTCCTGTCTGCTCGTTCCCATGCGCCAGGCTGGCGTCGACGTGCGGCCGATCGTCCAGCTGACCGGGACTTCGGAGTTCAACGAGGTGTTCTTCTCCGGGGCCGTGGCGGACGGGATGATCGGGTCCCCCGGGGACGGCTGGCGGGTTGCCATGGGGACTCTTGGCGTGGAGCGCGGGGTGGCCGTGTACGGGCAGCAACTGGGGTTCGAGCGGGAGTTCTCGGCCGTGCTGGCGTTGGCGCGGGCCGCGGGCCGGCTGCCGGATCCGGACGTGGCGGCGCGGCTCGCGGACGCGTGGATCAGGCTCAAGGTGCTCCGGTTCACCACGGAAGCAGCGGTTGTGCCGAGCGTCGCCAAACTGCTGTGGTCCTCGTGGCACCAGCGCCTCGGGGAACTGGCGGTGGACGTCATGGGGCCTTCGGCGACGCTGGCGGGGGCGTCGTACGAGCTGACCGACGAGCAGCGGCTGTTCCTGTTCACCCGGGCGGACACGATCTACGGCGGGTCGAACGAGATCCAGCGCAACATAATCGCCGAACGCGGGCTGGGGCTCCCCCGTGAGTTACCTCGACTACGGGGACAGTCCCGAGCAGGCTGAGCTGCGTTCTGGGCTGCGGTCGTTCCTGGCGCGGGCCGACGGCGGGGCGGATACGTGGAAACGGCTGGCCGGGGAGCTGGGGGTGTGCGGGCTGGGGGTGCCGTCGGCGTTCGGCGGCGCTGGGGCGGGATTGGGTGAGGTGGCGGTCGCTGTCGCGGAGGCGGGACGGGTGCTGCTGCCGCTGCCGGTGCTGTCCACGGCGCTGGCGGGCGTGGTGCTCGGTTCGGCCGGGGTTGCCGACGCGCGGACGGGCGAGGTGCTGGCGGGGATCGCGGACGGGTCGGTGCGGGCGGCGTTCGTGTTCGGCGACGAGGTCGGTGCGGCGGACGGGCGGGTGTCCGGGGTGGTGGAGCACGTGCTCGACGGGGCGGCGGCCGATGTGTTCCTGGTCCGGGCGGGGACCGGGCTGTACCTGGTGCGGGCGGGGAACGCGGGGGTGACGGTGACGGTTTGCGAGACGCTGGATCAGACGCGGTCGCAGGCTGTTGTCTCGTTCCGGGACGCCGTGGGTGTGGCGACCGGAGCGGACGCGGGGCGGGCGGAGGAGCTGCTGCGGGTCATGCTGGCCGTGGAGTCGGCCGCGGCGGCCGAATACTGCCTGGACGTGACCGTCGAGTACCTGAAGACGCGCAGGCAGTTCGGCCGGGCGCTCGGCACGTTCCAGGCGCTCCGCCACCGGTGCGCCGACCTCGCGGTCGAGGTGGCCTCGGCAGTCGCGACGGCGCGGGCGGCGCTCGCGCGGCCGGAGGAGCTGGCCGTTCTCGGCCCGCTCGCGAAGAAATACTGCGCGGACGTGTTCTGGCACGTGGCCGCCGAGATGATCCAGCTGCACGGCGGGATCGGTTTCACTTGGGAACACGAGTCACACCGGTACCTCAAACGAGCAAAGACCACCCAGCTGCTGCATGGCTCCCCCGCTGAGCTGCGACATCTCGTTGCCCAGCGGGCAGGCTTGTACGAAGAGTTATGTCCGGTAACCACCACAGGCGTCACAGAGTTCTCCTGGCGTGCCACATTGTCCGGAAATGCTTGCAGTTGCCCGGCGTGATAGTGCAGGGTTGACCGAGTCAAGCGCCCCGCGTGCGAGACGGCCGCCTAGCTGCGGCCCTGGTGCCCTGACCCGTACCAGTCCGCGCGCCGTCCGGTGGCCGCCATGCGCGGTCGGCCGGGTCCGCAAGGGCGGTAGCCGAGCGCGCCCCGACGCGCCCGACCAAAGGTGCCCAGTGTCCTGTCACAGGACCGATTCCGCACGCCCTCGTTCTGCACGCTCTCGCGGTCGCCAGCTCGCTACCAGGACCGCCCTCACCGCGGCCGCGGCCACCGGGCTCCTGGCAAGCTCGATCCCGCTGACCCAGCTCTCCGCCACCGCGGCGACCGCACACCCCCGCGCCACATCCCAGTCCGCCCGGGCCAAGGAGCAGGCCCGTGTCAGGGCCATCCGGCTCAAGGCCCTACGCTGGGCCGAACATCAAGCCGGCAAGTGGTATTGCTGGGGAGGCACCGGCCCATCCTGCTACGACTGCTCGGGCCTGGTGGTCGCCGCCTACCGGCACGCCGGCGTCGACCTCCCGCGCAGCACGTTCGACATGCTGGACAGCAAGCACCTGCGTGAGGTCCCGGCCAGCGAGCGCCGGCCAGGCGACCTTGCCTTCTACGGTTCAGGGCATGTCGAGCTTGTCACGTCCCACGGCACGTTCGGTGCGCTGGACTTCGGCACCCGGGTTGGCTGGCACCACCCCAACGCGTGGTGGTACCCCACCATGTACTTCGAGGTGAAATAGCGGCTAGCGCTCCGGGTGGGCGGCGAGATAGCGAGCCGGGATCTCGCCGCCGCCGTGGACCGGGAGGTCGGCACCGGTCAGGTAGGCCGCTTGCGGAGACGCCAGGAACAAGCAGGCGTTCGCCACATCCGCCGGGGTGGCCATCCGGCCCATGGGGATGACGCTGGCGACCGCGGCACCCCCGTCGGGGCCGTAGAACTCCTCGGTCCGCTCGGTGCGGATCAGTCCGGTCGTGATGTGGTTGACCCGCACCTTGGGCGCCCACTCCAGCGCGAGCGCCCTGGTGAGCTGGAGCAGCCCGGCCTTGGCCGCGGCGTAGGCCGCGGTGCCCGGCTCGGCCTGATGCGCGGCGACGCTGCCGATGTTGACGATGACGCCGCCGGTGTCCTGGCGCTGCATGACGGCGTTCGCGGGCTGCGCGACGTAGAACGGTGCCAGCAGGTTGAGCGCGACGACCTTGGCCACGAAGCGGGGCGACACCGTGGCCGCGTCCGCGCTAGGCGATCCGCCGGCGTTGTTCACCACGACGTCCAGGCCGCCGTGGAGGGTGACCACCGCCTCCACCACCGCGGCGGCCTGGTCTGCTTCTCGCAGGTCCGCCTGCACGAAGCCGATCTTGCCGGTCAGGTCGGGCGGCGCGGTCCGCGCGCACACCACGACGGTCGCGCCATCCGCGTGGAACGACTCCGCGATGACGCGGCCGATGCCCCTGGTACCACCGGTAACGAGGACGACGCGGTCAGAGCCGCTCGATGATTGTGACATTGGCCTGACCACCGCCTTCGCACATGGTCTGCAGACCATATCGGCTACCGGTGCGCTCAAGCTCGTGCAGCAGCGTGGTCATCAGGCGGGCACCGGTCGCGCCGAGCGGGTGCCCGAGCGCGATAGCGCCGCCGTTCACGTTGACCTTCGCGGGGTCGGCGCCGGTGTCGGCCAGCCAGGCCAGCACCACCGACGCGAACGCCTCGTTGATCTCCACCAGGTCGATGTCGTCGAGCGTCAGGCCGGCCTTGGCCAGCGCGAACGCCGTCGCCGGGATCGGCGCGGTGAGCATCAGCAACGGATCGGCGCCCCAGGCGGACATGTGGTGCACCCGGGCCCGCGGGGTCAGGCCGTGCACGCGCAGCCCGGTCTCGCTGACGACCAGCAGCGCGGCCGCGCCGTCCGAGGTCTGACTGGAGGTCGCGGCGGTGAGCCTGCCGCCCTCGGTCAGGGCGGGGAGCGAGCGGATCTTGGGCCGGTCCGGGACGCGCGGACCCTCGTCCACCGCGACCCCCTCGACCGAGACGATCTCCTTGGTGAACCGGCCGGCCGACTGGGCGGCGAGCGCGCGCTCATGCGACCCGACCGCGTACTCCTCCATGGCCTCACGGCTGAGCGACCACTTCTCCGCGATCATTTCCGCGGCGCGGAACTGGGACACCTCGGCCTCGCCGTACCGGGCGCGCCAGCCCTTCGACCCACGGAACGGGTCGCCGAAACCGAGCGGCGCCGCCGCGGTCATCGCGTACCCGATCGGGATCATGCTCATCGACTGCGTGCCGCCGGCCACCACCACGTCCGACGCGCCGCTGAGCACCGCCTGCGCCGCGAAATGGACCGCCTGCTGCGACGAGCCGCACTGCCGGTCCACGGTCACGCCCGGCACGTGATCCGGCAGGCCGGCCGCCAGCCACGCGGTGCGTGCGATATCACCGGCCTGCGGGCCGACGGCATCGACGCAGCCGAAGATCACGTCCTCGACCGCGGCCGGATCCAGGCCGGTACGATCCATCAACGCGGTGAGCGCGGTGGCGCCCAGGTCCGCGGGGTGCACCCGCGACAGGCCGCCGCCACGCTTGCCGACCGGGGTGCGAACGGCGTCGACAATGAAAGCGTCGGGCATGCGGTTAGCCTACCAAGCGCTTGCTACTTCAGGCTAGAGTGAGGGGGTGCCGATGCGGACGATTCCCGAGGTGGTGGCGCACGCGGCGACGGAGTTCGCCGACCGGGAGGCGCTTGCGGACAGCGACGGCGTGCGGTGGACGTTCCGCGAACTGGGCGAGCAGGTGGACCGGTGCGCCGCGGCGCTGATCGCGGCGGGCCTGGCGCCCGGTGACCGGGTCGCGCTATGGGCGCCGAACAGCCGGCGCTTCGTCGTCGCCGCCCTCGGCGCGGTGCGCGCCGGCGCGATCCTGGTACCGGTCAGCACCAGGTTCAAGGGCGAGGAGGCCGCCTGGATCCTGCGCAAGAGCGGCGCCGCGCTGCTCATGGTGGAGAACGGCTTCCTCGGCAACGACTACCTCGCCATGCTGGCGGCGGCCGGCGCGGTGCCGCCGATGGTCCGGCTGGACGAGGGCTGGGACGAGTTCCTGGCGAGCGGCGCCGCGCCCCCGACGGTCACGGTGCGCCCCGGCGACCCCGCCGACATGTTCTTCACCTCCGGCACGACCGGCAGGCCGAAGGGTGTGCTGGCCGCGCACGGCCAGGACATCCGCGTGTTCCAGGCCTGGTCCGACGGGGTCGGGCTGAGGTCCGGCGACCGGTACCTGATCGTGAACCCGATGAGCCACACGTTCGGCTACAAGGCCGGGGTGCTCGCGTGCCTGCTGCGCGGCGCCACGATGGTGCCGATGCCGGTGTTCGACGTCTCGCAGGTGCTGGCCAGGATCGAGGCGGAGCGGATCACCGTGCTGCCCGGCCCGCCCACCCTGTACGCGTCGCTGCTGGACCGGCGCGCGGGCCACGACCTGTCCTCGCTCCGGCTCGCGGTCACCGGGGCGGCGACCGTCCCGGTCCGGCTGATCGAGCGCATGCGGGCCGAGTTGTTCGATGAGGTGGTGATCGCCTACGGGCTGACCGAGAGCTGCGGCACCGTTACGGTCGGGGACCCGCGCACCGAGCCGGAGCTGATGGCCCGCACGGTCGGCACCGCCATCGAGGGTACCGAGGTGATCGTCGCCGACCCGGCCACCGGCGAACCGGTCAAACCCGGCGAGCGCGGCGAGGTCCTGGTGCGCGGCTACAACGTGATGCTGGGCTACTTCGAGGATCCCGCCGCCACCGCCGAGGCCGTGGACGCCGACGGCTGGCTGCACACCGGAGACGTCGGCGTGCTGGACGCCGACGGCAACCTGAGCATCACCGACCGGCTCAAGGACATGTACATCAGCGGCGGGTTCAACGTCTACCCGGCCGAAGTGGAGCAGGTGATCACCCGGCACCCGGCCGTGTCCGAGGCCGCGGTCGTCGGGGTGGCCGACCCGGACGGGCGGCTCGGCGAGGTCGGCTGCGCGTACGTCATCGTGCGGCCCGGCGCGGCCGGCGTGACCGAGCAGGACATCATCGGGTTCTGCCGGGAGCGGCTGGCCGGCTACAAGGTGCCGCGGTTCGCGCGGTTCGCTTCCTCGCTGCCGCGCAACGCGTCGGGCAAGGTGCTCAAGTACGAGCTGCGCGCTACGACGTGAACTCGTGTCCGGTGGTGCTGTCCACGTAATCCGGGATCGGCCCGTCGTGGCGGTCCCCGGTCGACAAGGTTCCGGACGGCTCGAACATGAGGATCGCGCTGCCGGGTGAGGAGGGTTTGTGTGCTATACCCTTCGGCACCACGAAGACGTCGCCGGCGTGCAACTCGACGCGCCGCTCGCCGCCGTCCGCGTCGCGCAGCTCGATGTCGAACCGGCCGTCGATGACCAGGAAGAACTCGTCGGTATCCGCGTGGACGTGCCAGACGTAGTCGCCTTTGGCGTGGGCCACCTTGAGGTCGTAGTCGTTGACCCGGCCGACGATCCGCGGGCTGTAGATCTCATCGAACGTCGCTAGCGCCTCGCTGAGGCTGATCTTGTCGTCCATTCCGCCATGCTCGCCCCGCACCCGCGACGCAATCCAGGGCCAATCCACCCAACCCTGGCCCCGCCGCCGCGCCGCGTCGGCAGGCGCGCCAGATTATTGCGGACACTTACCCCCCGATCCGGAGTAGCCGTTCATCAAGCGTAGAGGCGCCATATTCGAATTAATGAACGATCTCTATACCCTCTATGGGTATGTGGTTCATGATCACGAATGGTTTTACGGCCTATAGCACGTACAACCCTTCATGATCATGAAACAAGCCACGCGAACCGGCGGAACGCAGGCCCACATAGCAGGACAAACCAGACCGCATACCCCCTGTATCGAGGGCCGCCTCGCGACGCCTCGCCCTGGACGATCCGCAAACGCGCGCTCCGCCCGAACCAGCAACCGAAAACACGCCTGTGACGCCTGATGAACAGCTACGATCCGGACCTGCTGGCTTGTTCCGGGGCTTGCCCGGCTCACCGGCTGCCCGGTGGGTCAGCGGCTGGCTCGATGGGCCTCGATAGCGTGGTGGTTTTCCCCTTTGTGGTAGCGGGACCCCTGTTCACGAGGGTCGATCCTCCACGAAGGGGTAAACATCCACGTTGCTGACGGGACTGCCGTGCGCTCCTGTCCCGGTAGCCGCACACTGCACTCCAGGCACAGGCTGCCTGCACGACAAGCGGGCAACATGCCGACGACTGCGTCGCTGGGGCGACGGGCGGGGAGCGCGGGGGCGACGGGCGGGGGCGATCACGCGCGGGCGGGGGCGATCACGCGCGGGCGGGGGCGATCACGCGCGGGCGGGGGCGATCACGCGCGGGCGGGGGCGATCACGCGCGGGCGGGGG
>Ga0070741_10004617_pt1 | contig 31920 bp, 34 predicted proteins | sample Coa_R1_4_FD_66440 | JGI IMG/M metagenome (GOLD analysis project Ga0070741, IMG submission 66440) | Surface soil microbial communities from Centralia Pennsylvania, which are recovering from an underground coalmine fire - Coalmine... | ecosystem: Environmental > Terrestrial > Soil > Unclassified ... | reverse complement strand
CCAGTCCTTGACAAAGCGCACTGCGCTCGCGGCCGAGATCCCGAACCGCTCCGCCGCTGCACGGCGAGACAGCCCACCCTCAACCGCTCGGACTACCCTGATCCGCAAATCCTCCGACAAGGCTTGGCCATGCGTGCCGGCCTCCCTGTCCAGCACCCAGGGTGAATCAGAATTCGCGCCCGTTGGGAATCCCTCTCGACTCAAATCGCTCGGATTTTGCTCTAGCGCTGTCGCAAGGGAGATTGCATATAAGGCGTCAAGATCGGTGGCTCGGGCTAATCGGAGCTTTGGCATGGCATAAGCCTGACGGCTCTGGATCGGATGATTCCACGATGTCGACAACGGGCCGACGATTCCGGACGCAATCAGTGCAGCTCAAACCGAAGGAAGATCCAGTCCGCCCGGCAGGCTGATCCAGATGACTGTCTGCTCTTCGGGCGAATGCCTCGATCTGTGTCCCCTGCCATGTGTGTCCTCGAACAGAACGAAGCCGCCGGCGGGGACGAGCCTCTCGGCTCCGTCACTGGTCTGGTATTTGGCCGATCCATCGAGTCTCACCGTCATGACGCGCTCCGGCACGGTATGCCAATCGACCTGTCCCGCGCCCGCCGGAATGCGCGTGAAACGAATGCCTGTGGCTGCATATTTCGCCGACACTTCAAATGCCGCGGCGTCGGGGTGAGCCTGCCGGGAGCTTGTCGGAATTTCGACTTCATCGAAGTGCGACTCACCATCCGCCGTGGCGTAAATCCGCAGGCACTTCATCGAAGTCTCCGTTCCCGTGTTCGGACCTTGCCCGGAGATTGACATTCGCATAGCACGCGATCAGCCCCGTTCTGGGCTACCAACGATCGTCCCGAGTCCGATCGCATGCCTTCCAGCCCTTGATAAGCGGAGAGCGCCGCACGGGCACGCGCGCCAACCCTGATGGCCCCACGCAAGCCCTTGCCTCATTCCTCACGCTTCCTGTGCGGATCATACTTCGACAGCACGTCCTTGAGATAATCCCGGCTCTTCCATTCCGGTGCCGGGGGCTCGTAGCCGGGGCGGGGGACGAACGGATTCGGCGGCACGTCGGCGGCCGCGCCCATCAGGTCTGGAATGTAGCGGGGGCAGTTCGGGAAGATCTCGCATGTGACGCGCACGACGACCTTGGCGCCGTGGTGCCTGGCCAGCGTATCCGCGCTGTCGTCGATCATGGCCTTGCCGCGGATGCGGGTGCGGAACGACTTGCCGTCTAAGCGCACGAACAGCAGCCCGACATTGGGGTTGCGGCTGATATTGCCGAGCGTGCGATACATGTTGTTGCCGTCATATTCGGGGTATTCCAGCGTGTCGGGCCCGGTGATCCTGACAAAGCCGGGATCGCCCGACCGCATCGAGCAATCCACATTGTCCTGATAGCTGGTCGCGATGAAAAAGAAGCGCGCGCCTTCGATGAGCTCGCGGTCCTGCTGCCAGAACTCGAAGTGGAGGCGATGCGTCTCGAGCCCGTCGGCGACACGGCGGCCGTCGAAGCGGTCCTGCAGCTCACGCATGCCGTCGTGGTAGAAGGGGGCACGCGCGATCGGGTCGGTCATGAGAGCCTCGGCTCGGTTGCGGCGGGGTGCTTTATAGCAGACCGTTGCTCGAGGCGCGATGGCACGACAATGCAGACGCGTGGCGGACGCATCGCCTCGAGCTCTCTGACTTGCCTAAAAAAATCAGGAGCTCGATCACCCGGTCTGCGCGAGGCTTGGCCAGTGCACTCGCTGGACAGTTTTTCGCCCGCAGCCGGAAGCCTCCGGTGAGGTCCGGTGAGGGGCGCCTTCCCGGATTGTGCTCGAGCGTAAGATGATTTGCTGATTTATTTGCGAGCAAATGAGCAAACGTGACGACGGTTGCCGTTCTGCCCGGCCCAGAGCGGCGACGGCGGCGGAGACCACTACCGAGAAAACTTCGGATCGTGGAGGAATGTCTGGCGCCTGGGGCCAGTGCTGTCTCGGCTTGCGATGTGGGGAATCGACTGCCCCGCGCATTTGACCAGATTGCCGAACCAGGCCGTCCAATCTTTCCTGAGAAATCAGCTCTTATGCAAAAATTAACCTAATCGGGAAGAAAATCCCTCGATCCGGGTAGCCTTGATCGCGTCGGTCGGCCACCGCGCCGGCTGGCGCGCCTGCAGCTGGGGGGGGTGGATGCGGGAAGCGCCGCGCACGAGCGGACCACGCTTGCACTTGTTGCTGGCGACGAGTTCTGTCGTGGCGCTGCTGGTTGGCGGCGGTATGCCGGCGGCGTTGGCCGGAAGCTGCGCCATCCGGCCCGTCACCGATCAGAGTTCGGTCAGCAGTTCCGCTTCGATCAATTGCATCAACATTTCCGGCATCACCGTCACCGGCGGCGTTACCAATACCGGTACCGGCATCATCACCGCGACCGGATCGGCGCCGACCGGGACCGGCATTCTCGTCACAGGCGGCAGCATCGGCGGCACGATCAGCAACGCCGGCACGATCAACGCCACCAACTACGGCATCCAGGCGCAAGGCAACGCGACGATATCCGGCGGTATCGGCAATTCCGGCACGATCTCGGCAGCCAATACCGGCGTCAGCATAAGCAACGTTTCGACTTTCTCCGGCGGCATCAGCAATGGCAGTTCCGGCACGATCACGGCCGGCACCAACTACGGCATTATCGTCAATGCCGTTTCGATCTTCTCGGGCGGCATCAGTAATGCCGGCACGATCTCTTCCGGGAACTATACCGGGATCTTCATCACCAACGTTTCGACCTTTTCGGGCGGGATCAGCAATTCGGGACAGATCGCGGGCATCAACTATAACGGCATTGGCATCTCCGGGGTGACCACCTTTTCGGGCGGCATCACCAATGGCAGTTCCGGCAGCATCACCGGCAACGTCGGCATCAACATCAACAACGTCTCGATCTTCTCCGGCGGCATCAGAAATGCCGGCACGATCTCGGTGGGCGCCACCGGCATTGTCGTCTCCGGCGTATCGACCTTCGCGGGCGGCATCAGCAATTCCGGCACGATCTCGGCTGCCAACTCCGGCATTTCCGTCACCGGCGTCTCGAGCTTCGCGGGCGGCATCAGCAATTCCGGCACGATCTCGGCTGCCAACTTCGGCATTTCTGTCACCAGTGTCTCGACCTTCGCGGGCGGCATTGCCAATTCGGGCACGATCTCGGCGGGCCCTATGGGCATTTACGTCCACGGCCTCTCGAGCTTCGCGGGCGGCATCAGCAATTCCGGCACGGTCTCGGTCAGTGCCTACTCCGGCATTTACGTCACCAGCGTATCGAGCTTCGCGGGCGGCATTGCCAATTCGGGCACAATCTCGGCGGGCCATATGGGCATTTACGTCCACGGCCTCTCGAGCTTTGTGGGCGGCATCAGCAATTCCGGCGCGGTCTCGGTCAGTGCCTACTCCGGCATTTACGTCACAGGCGTCTCGAGCTTCGCCGGCGGCATCAACAATTCGGGCACGATTTCGGCGGGCGCCAACGGCATTGTCGTCAACGACTCGACTTTCGCCGGCGGGATCAGCAATTCGGGCAGGATTTCGGGGGCCGACTACGGCATTTTCCTCTACTCTACCTCGAGCTTCGCAGGCGGCATCGGTAATTCCGGCACAATCTCGGCTGGTGCCAACTCGGGCATCTGGGTCGTAGCCGTCTCAAGCTTCGCGGGCGGGATCAGCAATTCGGGCACGATCTCCTCGGCGGCCAGCAACGGCCTTTCTGTCTCCAGCGTCTCGAGCTTCGCGGGCGACATCGCCAATTCGGGCACGATCTCGTCGGGCAACAAGGGCCTTTCTGTCTCTGGCGTCTCGACCTTCGCCGGCAGCATCAGCAACTCCGGCGCGATCTCGTCAGGCGGCACCGGCATTTACGTCAACAGCGTCTCGAGCTTCGCGGGCCGGATCAGCAACTTCGGCACGATCTCGGCCAGGGGTACCGGGGGCATTTACGTCAACAGGGTCTCGAGCTTCGCGGGCGGCATCAGCAATTCGGGCAAGATCTCGGCCTCCTACGCGGCCATTCTGCTAAACGCGACATCGAATTTCTCGGGCGGTATCAGCAACTCGGGCGCGCTCTCGGCGGACAACGACGCCGTTTTCGTCTACCACGTCACGACCTTCGCGGGCGGCGTCAGCAACTCGGGCACGATTGCAGGGAACGGCAACGGCGTTTATGTCTACGCTGTCTCGACCTTCGCTGGCGGGATCAGTAATTCCGGCAGTATTTCGCTGCCCGGCACCGGCATTTACGTCGGCGGCGTCTCGACCTTCGCCGGCGGCATCACCAATACCGGCACGATTTCCGGGGGCAGCGGCATCGTCGTTTCGGGCTCAGGCCCGGTCAGCGTGTTCGATTCCGGCGTGATCACCGGCACCGGCGGTACGGCCGTGAATCTGTCGGGCAATGCCGCCGGCAATACCTTCACGCTCGGCCCCGGCTACGGCATCACCGGCTTGGTGCTCGGTGCCGGCAGCGATACCTTCCAGCTCGGCGGTGCGGGCAGCGGCGCCTTCAACCTTTCCATCATCGGCGCCGGCCAGCAATATCGCGGCTTCACCACCTTCAACGTCGTCAGCGGCAGTTGGACCGCGACAGGCACCTTCGGCCAGGCTCAGGCCTGGAACGTCAACGGCGGCACGCTCGCCGGCACCGGCACGTTCGCCGGTATCAACGTCAATTCCGGCGGCACGCTGCAGCCCGGCACGCCGGGAGCCCCCGGCACGGCGATGACCATCAACGGCAATCTCGCTTTCGCCTCGGGCGCGCTCTATCTGGTGCAATTCAATGCGACGACGGCGTCGCTGGCCCATGTCGGCGGCACGGCTATGCTGACCGGCGGTACGGTTTACGCGCAGTTCGCTGCCGGCAGCAGGGTGTCGCAGCGTTATACCATCCTCACCGCGACCGGCGGGCTGGGCGGCACCAGCTTTGCCGGCCTGACCACCGGCAACCTGCCGGCGGGCGTCAGCGACAGCCTGAGCTATGACGCCCACGACGTTTATCTGAACCTCACCGCAGCCTTCTCCAACTACACCGGGCTGAACGTCAACCAGCAGGCAGTCGCCAACGGGCTGACCAACTACTTCAACTCCGCCGGAAGCATTCCGGCGACCTTTTTCGGGCTGAGCCGCAACGGGCTCACCCAGATCGATGGCGAGGCGGCGACCGGGGGCGAGCGTGGCGCGTTCCAGTTGATGACCGGATTCCTCGCCCTGATGCTCGATCCGACGGCAGGCGGCGTTGGCGCGAACGGTGGCAGGGCGCCGGGCTTCGCGGAGGAGGCGCAAGGCCTGCCGCCCGATGTCGCGCAAGCCTATGCCGCCGTGCTCAAGGCGTCGGCGGTGGCAAGCTTCGATCAGAGCTGGCGCGCCTGGGGCGCAGGTTTTGGCGGCAGCAGTCAGACCAACGGCGATCTGGCGATCGGCTCCAGCAACGTCGCTGCGAGTGTGTACGGCTACGCCGCCGGCATGGACTATCGCGTCACCCCGGACACGGTCCTGGGCCTTGCGCTCGCCGGCGGTGGCACCAGCTGGGGTCTGGCGCAAGGTCTCGGCACCGGCCGCAGCGATGCCTTCCAGGCCGGCCTCTACGGCAAGAGCTATTTCGGGCCGGCCTATGTGTCGGGCGCACTGGCCTTCGCCAACCATTGGTTCACCACCAATCGCATTTCGCTCGGCGATCAGCTCACAGCCAATTTCACCGGCCAGAATTATGCGGCGCGCGGCGAAACCGGCTATCGTTACGGACTGCCGGTCACCGGCGTCATCGTCGGCATCACGCCCTATGCGGCGCTGCAGCTGCAGGACTTCCATACGCCGAGCTACAGCGAGACCGATCTCACCGCCGGCGGCTTCGGCCTGAACTACGCCGCCACCCACGCGACCGACACCAGAAGCGAGCTCGGTGCGCGCTTCGACAATCTGCGAATCGTCGAGGGGATGCCGCTTGTTCTGCGCGGCCGGCTGGGCTGGGCGCACGACTGGGTCAGCGATCCGTCGCTCAGCGCAGTCTTTCAATCGCTGCCCGGCGCAAGCTTCATCGTGAACGGTGCGCCGATCCCGAAAAACTCGGCGCTCAGCTCCGCGGGGGCCGACCTGAAGATCAACCCCAATTGGTCGCTGATGGCCAGGTTCGACGGTGAATTTGCCGCGGGCTCGCAGACCTACGCCGGCACCGGCACGCTGCGTTATACTTGGTAATTCGGCGGCCTGCTCGTCGAGCATGTCTGTCTGCACGTTCCGGCATTCGAAGTAGAGGCGATGCGTCTCGAGCCCGTCGGCGACACGGCGGCCGTCGAAGCGGTCCTGCAGCTCACGCATGCCGTGGTGGTAGAAGGGCGCACGGTCGATCGGGTCGGTCAGGAAGGCCTCGGCTCGGTTGCGCACGGCACGCTTTGGCGAAGCATACTCGGCCAGGAGACAGCTGTCATGCTGGCCGTGCCGCATCAAGCGGTCCTTGACGCATAACAGCTCGTAAGAATGCCGAATGGTTGCGTCTTTTGGTATCGGTTGGCTGTAGACGTAAGGGCGGATTACGCTTCGCTAATCCGCCCTACGGGTCTTGGCACAAACTCACGAATTGATACGTTTGGGCGCCTATTCCCGCTCGCACAAGAGATCAACCATGGAAAACCTGAACGTCACCGCCACCGGCTACGACTTCCGTCCCGCGCACGCCGCCATGCAGCGCTATGTCGATGCGGATATTCTCCCCGGCTTCTCCTCCGCCGTGCTCGTCGGCAGGGAATTGGCCGACGTGTCATGCATCGGGTGGGCCGACAAGGAGGCGCGGATACCCTTGCGCGTCGATCACATCTTTCGCGCCTTTTCCAATACCAAGCTGATCACATCCTGTGCGGTGCTGCTGCTGTTTGAGGAGGGGCACTTCCAGCTCGATGATCCGATCGAGCGCTTCATTCCGCAGCTTGGCCATCGCCGCGTGCTGCGTCCCGGCGCGACGGCGCTGGACCAGACCGAGCCTGCGGCAAGGTCGATCACCATTCGTCATCTGCTGAGCCACAGCGCCGGGCTGAGCTACGGCCTGTTCGATCCGGGCACGCTGATCTTCAACGCCTACAACGAGCGCAAGGTCAACAATCCCGCCACCACGCTGGCGGAGATGATGGACGTGCTGGCTGACCTGCCGCTGATCTATCAGCCGGGAACGTCATGGGAATACTCGGTCGCCATCGATGTGCTGGCGCGGCTTGTCGAGGTGGTCAGCGGGCAGCGCTTCGATGCGTTCATTCAGTCGCGCATCCTGGGGCCCCTTGGGATGGTCGATACCGGGTTTGTCGTCTCGGATCGCGACCGGTTCGTCGCCTATTATGCCGGCGCCGACCTGATGGAGCCGATGAAACCGGGACTGACCCGCATCGACGAGCTGCCCTATCCGGGCGCTTATTTGCGTCCGTTCCCGCGGCAGAACGGCGGCGGCGGCCTGGTCTCGACCTTGCCGGACATGCTGGCGCTGGTTCGCAGCCTGTTGCCTGGTGGTCCGACCCTGCTCAAGCCGGAGACCATCAAGCTGATGATGACGAACCAGCTGCCTGAGGGCGTCTGGATCAAGTTTGCCCTGCTCGGCGAGCTGCGCGGCAAGGTGCATGGGCTCGGCGGCGCGCTGGTGCAGGAGCCGTCCGCATTCGACCATCCGGACGCCAGAGGCGAGTTCTTCTGGGGCGGCGCCGCCGGCACGCAGTGGTGGATCTCGCCTCGGACCAACACCGCAGGCGTGGTCATGGTGCAGCGTCAGATGGCCTTTGCGCACCCGTTTGCCGCCGAGTTCAAGCGGCTCGCCTACGAAGCGCTCAAGCAGAAGAGCTGAGAGGGCGGCCGACAGACATGCCCTGACTGCCGCCTATTCGGCGGCCTCCTTGTTCGGCTTGGCTGGCGCATTCAGCAGCGCCACGTCGCGGGCATTGTCGCCGGCGTGGCGCAGCAGATAATCCCTGCGCATCGCGATCTCGTCGCGGACGAACTCGTAGCCGAGCTTGAATGTCTCCAGGCCGTCGCTACTGATGGTGCCGTCGCGCAGGCCGATCACTGCGCCGCGCAGGACCGCTTCCAGCTCGCTTTGCAGCTCTTCGATGTCGTCGATGCAGTGGGCGTGCTCGACCTTCTCGCCGATATTGAGGATCGCCGAGGCGAGCGCGCCGGCTTTTTCCGGGGAGACGCGGGTCAACTGGGTGTAGATTGCGGCAAAGAACGAGCCGATCACGCTGAGCGCGCCGGCGCCGAGATACATCATGTCGCTGTAGCGATCCATGAACGACTTGGTGTCGTCATTGATGTAGTCGCGCGCGCCGGGATGGGCCATGACGAAGGCGTCCTTGTCGGTCACCGCGGGCTCGATTCGTGAGCCGAAGCCGTCGGCGAGCGCGAGCTCCGACTTGTTCTCATAGATGATGCGGGCGAGCTCGCCGGCGGTCGTGTTGGCCATGTGCGATTGTGCGACCAAGAGCCATTCCAGGCCGACGGTGTCGAGATCGTCGTCGGGAATTTCCGGCGCGGACGACAGGGTGCCGGCCTCGATGGTCTCGTCGCTGATGGCGGGGATCTTGCGCGCCAGGCCTTTGGCCCCGTCGATCGCATTCAAGGTGAAATTGCCCTGCTTGTCGTATTGCGCGAAGCTCTTGTCCTTGATCACCTTCGAGGTGTGAAAGATCGCGATCACCGCACCATAGCCTGATGAAAACAGCTTCTGCAGCGTCGAGCCTTGCGGGGCGAGCTGCACGCGCGAGGCGGCCTCATGCGCATCAAGCGTCTCCAGCACGCTGCGCACAAAGGCGAGGTTGTTGTCGCCCTGGGCAAGCACCGCGATCTTCTTTTTCTTCAGGTCATCGAGCGATTTGATCTTCTTGTCACCGGGACTGATCAGGAGCACGGGATCGTGCTCGACGATGGCGATCGCGCGCGCACGCGGCGGAATCTTCTCGTCGGTGCGCAGCAGCGCGAGGTCGGCGAGGCGGCGGTCGAACAGCGCCAGCGCCTTTGCGTTCTCGGAGCTGGTTACAATCTTGAGCCGAAAGCGCGAGGAGGTGTTTTTCAGGACCGCCGCCAGCCGCTCGGCGAAACGCGCGGACTCGCTGCCCGCGGGACCGGCCGCAAAGGTCAGGGTTTCCGAGTGCCTCACCCAGGCCCGGCCTGCCCAGACCGTGAAGGCCGTGAGGATCAGGGTGAGCAGCATGAACAGCACAACCTGGCCGCGGTTGGTGATGGAAAATTGTGCTCGCGGCGGCTCCTGCGGCGCGGCTGGGATCTCAGCACCCATGGCTTCTCCCCGAAGGCCGGATCGGCCTTTACCCTAATCTGACGGCGCGGCTCCGTCCGGCAAAATGCTAACTCTCTAAAAAGGAACGGGTATTTTGCCTATTGACGGAATGATAACGGCCGCCGCGCGGATTGCAAATGACCTCGCTAACCCTGTCGGGACGAAGTGATGTCGCAGGGCTCGATCGGATGGCACCGTTAGGCCACACCTTACGATTTTCGGGTTCCCTAGAGGTGCAATCCCGGCCCGGAGGTGTCATAAAAGGTCAATACTGGCCGGGTTTGAAGAAGAAGTCGCGCTGAACGCCTCCATTTCCCGCGATCTCCATCAGCCAAGGACGTCAGCGTGTCGTTTCCACCCCTATCCTCGTCGGTCCCTGTTGGCGCGTTGGTCGGGTGGATGCTGCTGCTCACCTTCAAGCACGTCATCGCCGACTTCGTCCTGCAGAACGCCTGGATGGCCCATGGCAAGGACCAGAAGCACGGCTGGGCGCTGCCGCTTCTGGTGCATTGCCTGGTACATCTTGCGGTTGCCTTGGTGCTGATCCTGATCGTGGCGCCGCGCTTCTGGTTTGTCGCCTTCATCGACTTCGCCGTCCACATCACCGTCGACCGCGCGAAGGGCCTGATCTCCTCCCGCTTCGGCATGACACCGGAGCATCCGTGGTTCTGGACGCTGATCGGCGTCGACCAGGCATTGCACCATCTCACGGGATTTGCGCTGTCGATCTTCATGGCCGGCGCGCCGTAGGCCGCGCATCAATCAGAGCAATCGGGTCCGGACCTGTCATCCTCCCTGGAGGGGGAGGATCGCTCGCGTTGACAAACGCGAGCGAGGTGGGGTGACAGTCTCTCCACGTCGACAGGGATTGTGATGAGAGACTGTCACCCCACCCCGTTTCGCATTCCGCTTCGCTTCATGCGAACCGCCCCGCCCCCTCCAGGGGCGGGTGAAGAAAAATCCCGCGTCGCGCGATCCGATTCGCGCTGGTTCAGCAAGCACCCCGTACGAGCACGGTCCGCCGTGGTTAACCCTTCGTTAGCAAATTGCATAGCATGTTCGGCTTCAGGGGGACTTCTCGATGTTTTCCAGCCGTGACGCCTTCGACAGCGAGCGCTGCCCGGTGCGGGATGAGCTGCTCGGCGAAATGTACCGCGCGAGCGAGCATGGACTGACGAGGCTCGTGGAGAGCGTCGCATCCGACGTGCGCGCGCAACTCGCGCTGTTCTGCTATCGCCGCAGCCATCTGCACTCGCTGGCGCTTTCAATCGCCGCAAGCTGCAGCGAACGCGAGCTCATTCAGATCGGCGGCCGCGTCGGCGCATCGCTCTACGCCCAGTCCCGCGAACCGGTCGAACGCGCCCGTCCCGCCGCGAGTGGCCGCAAGCCGATCACGCTGTCGACAAAACCGCTGTCCACCTTCGCCGCCGTCGAGGACGAGGTGGAGGAGGATGCGGCGCAGGCGGTGACGGCCTGATCTCTCGGCCGTCGCTCGCCGGGACGGCGGAATGACTAACGCGCAGTCGCGAATGCCGCCTCCATCGCCTTGCGCGTCTTGACTGTATCGCTCTCGCCATCGAACTCGACGTCGTTCCAGCGGACCACCGCGCCGTGGGCGATGTCGTTCGTCAGCTTCACCTTGTGCGCAAGCCCGATCGGCAGCGCGCCTTGCTTCAGGCTTGCTTCCGCCGGCATCAATTTGCCCCAGACCGTGTAGCCGCCTTCGCCATCCAGCATCTCACCCCGGCGCAAGGGCCGCTTGGCAACGGCAGCAACGTCGCCGCGGAACGCGAGCGGTTGGCCGGTCGCCTCCTTGCGCAGCGCGGCCGACAGCACCGAGATGTTCAGCTCCAGTCCGATCAGATGATAGGGCTTGTACATTGCGGCGTAGCGGCCGGAGTTGTCGGTCTTCAGCCCATATTGCCTGAAGCAATCCGCCGCATAGTCGTTCGGCGCCTCCAGCACGACATAGACGCCCCAGCGCAGGTCGCGAAACACCGGCCGGCCGTCGCGCTCCAGGGACGACACCACCTCCACCATGCCCGCTTTCTCCAGCACGCCGCCCTGCGCGCGCGGCCGCAGCACATGCGGCAGGTCGTCGACGCCGCAAGGTGGAAACTGCAGGCCATGGCTCGGCACGTCGAGGCCGGTGGCGTTTGCGATCGCCGCCATTTCAATGGCGGATTTGGTGCCGTCGAGGAAGGAGTTGAACATCTGCGGATTCATGCCGGCGGACTGCGCCTCGCTGCGCGTCAGCCCGTAATGCTGCCAGACATTATCCGGCGTCACGTCGTGATAGGCGGGCAGGAATTTCGTGCCCTTGCCGGCACAAACCACGCGAAAGCCGGTGGCGCGCGCCCAGTCCACCATCTCGGCGGTGAGCGCCGGCTGATCCCCGTAAGCGAGGGAATAGACCACGCCGGCTTTCCGGGCTTCCTCCGCAAGCAGCGGGCCGGCGAGCACGTCGGCCTCGACATTGACCATGACGATGTGCTTGCCGGCTTTGATCGCAGCACGCGCATGGCGAATGCCGGCGGCAGGATTGCCGGTTGCTTCCACCACCACCTCGATGCCGTCCGATGTCGCCTTGGCGCTATCGGCCGTGAAGGTGGTGGCGGCGATCAGCGCGCTGTCCCAGCCGACAGTCCGGCACGCCTCGCGCGCCCGCTCGGGATCGAGGTCGACGATGACGGAGACGTCAAGCCCTGGCACGTGCGGCACCTGGGACAAGAACATCGAGCCGAATTTGCCGGCGCCGATCAGCGCGACCCGGACCGGCTTGCCGGCGGCGCGGCGGGCGTTGAGGAGGGGGAAGAGGTTCATGGTGCTCGGACCTATTAATCGTCGTCATTCCGGGGCGCCTCGAAGAGGCGAACCCGGAATCTCGAGATTCTCAGGTGCGCAATTGCGCACCGTAGTTCGACGCTGAGGCGTCGCCCCGGAATGACGGTTGGAAAGCTACTCCGCCGCCTCCCTCTGCGCACGCGCAAGCCGCACCAGCGCGTCGTCGTCGACAGTCTTGATCGGCGTGAAATCACGATGCGCGATGTAGTCGGGCCGTGTCGGCGTGCGAATGTAGTTGGAGACCGCGTTCAGCGTGAGATAGACGATCTTGCGCGGATAGGGCGTGATGTTGCCGGCCGAGCCGTGCACCAGATTGCCGTGGAACATCAGCATGCCGCCGGGCTTGCCGGTCGGCGCCACGATGCCGCCCTGCTTGACCAGACGCGTTACGGTCGCCTCATCCAGCGTCCACAACGGATAGGACGTGGTCTGAAGATCATGCGAAGCCTCGAGATCGCCGGCATTCTGGCTTCGCGGCACCAGCATCAACGGACCGTTGATCGGCATCACCTCGTCGAGGAAGATCGCGATATTCATCGCGCGCGGCTCCGGCATGCCGTCGTCGCGTTTCCAGGTGCCGTAGTCCTGGTGCCATTGCCAGACGTCGCCGGTGAAGGCCGATTTGGCGTTGATCTTGAACTGGTGCATGTAGACCTTCTCGCCGAACACCTGCTCCACCGGTTCGATCATGCGCGGATGCGCGCCGAGCACGCCGAACGCCTCATTGTAGAGATGGGCGGCAAAGGCGGTGCGGGGCGCGCCGCTCTTCTCACGCCACACCTCCGGGCGATTGGCATCGTAGATCCGCTCCGCCTCGCGCGCGAGAAAACCGGTCTCCTCAGGGCTGAACAGTTCCGGCAGGAACAGCCAGCCCTCGCGCCTGAAGAAGTCGAGTTGCTCGTTGGTCAGTTTCATGGCGGTCCTCCTTGTTTGTCGTTGTCTTTTGGTCGCGCAGCAATCACGCCGCTTCGAGTGTCGCCTTCAATCTTTCTTCCGTCAGTCGTCCCGCATTGAGGGCATGTGCCATGGCGCTCGCTTCGGCGGCCTCGGCGTTGCCGGCAAGGATGTGTCTGGTGATCACCGCATGCTCGCTCCATGCGCTTTCGCGATAGTCGAGCTCGGCCAGCACGGTCGCCATCGAGCGGCGCATGTGCGGCCATTGCGGCGCGATCATCTCCTCGATCGCCGGATTGCCGGCGAGCCGGTAAATCGCCCGATGGAAATCGACATCGTAGGCGATCAACCGCGCCAGCGTTGTTTTCCGGTTGGCCGAGCATCCCTCATGCAGCGCCGCCTCGAGCCGGGCGCGGCCTGCGGCATCAGCTTTGCTGCGTTCGGCCGCAAGCTTCGCCGCGAGCGCATCGATGGCGCTGCGCACCTCGTAGAGCTGGCGGATCCGCCCTGGATCAAGCTGGGTGACCTCAAAGCCGCGGCGGCCGCTTTCAGCGAGAAGGCCCTGCCGGTGCAGAATGTGGAGCGCATGGGACACCGGCTGGCGCGATACGCCGAGCCTGTCGGCAAGCTCGTTCTGGCGCACGCGCTGACCCGGCAGCAACGTGCGGTCGGTGATGGCTTCCAGAATCCGCTCATAGACCTGGTCGGCCAGGTTCGGCTGCGGGTCCAGCGGGATCATGCGTACGATCCGTCCGTCGTTCGTTTGGAATACGGAATTCCGTATTCGGAAACACTATCCGCGTCCGACGGATCGGTCAAGGCCGGCCGATGCGACCCGAGCGCCGCGATCAGCCCCTCAGAAACTCCAGCACGATTTCGCTAAAGCGCTGCGGCGCCTGTTCGAACATCGCGTGCGTCGTGCCGACGATCATCTCGGTCCGCGATCCCGCCACATGCGCGGCCAGCGCGTGCAGCACCTTCGGCAGGAGACCGCGGGTCGCGGCGCCGCCGATGAACAGTGTCGGAGTCACGATCGATTCCGCATCTGCTCTTGAGAACGGGATTCGCACGTCGCGCGCGTCGCCGATCAGCGTGGCGGCATTGTCCCGCAGCAGCTGTTTGGCGACCGCGGGCATCCGCTTCCACGGCACATGCAGGGCGGTCAGGAATATCTCGAGCCCGCCGTCGATATCGCCCTTGGCAATCTGCTCCGCCGCGGCTGCGATCGGCTGCGCCATCGGCCAGGGGCCCGGTCTGTAGTCGGGATCGAGGCTGGCGTCGATCTCGCCGCCGGGCTCGGCCAGGATCAGCTTGCGCAACAGATCCGGCCGCCGCTGCGCGACGCGGAAAGAGACATGGCCGCCGCGCGAATGTCCCATCAAATCGACGGTCCCGGCATCGAGCTGCGCGATGAAGGCGATCACATCGTCGACGTGCTGCGCGAGTGAATAGGTCTCGCCCGAGCCGTCCCAGCGCTCGGGAAAGAAATGCCGCAAGCTCACCGAGATGACGCGATGCCGCGCGCTCAGCGGCCCCAGCACCGCCGACCAGTTGCGAAAGTCGCACAGCGAGCCGTGTACGCAAACCAGTGGCCGGCCGCTCCCGAGCTCGAGATAGGCCATGTCGTATCCGTTGACGCGAAGGGTCTGCATGCGAAGCCGTGATCAGGAGGGATGATGCCCTTTTGCAGGGCGCTGGGCGGAGCGAAAAAGTGAGGGAACAAGCGGCAACATTGCCGGAAAGCGGGTGGATCGCAACATTTTCCAAGCCTAGATTCACGCCAGAAACGAGAACAGAGTATCAGTTCGTTGGAGCCGACCATGACCAACCAGCATTATGCCTTGTTCGACACCGTGATCGGAACCTGCGGCATCGAATGGGGGCCGCGCGGCATCAATGGGGTGCAGCTGCCGATGGGCAGCGCGGAGAAGACCGAGAAGCGGATCCGCCAGCGCCATGCCGAGATCAGCGAGGCGGCGCCGACGGCCGACGTGCAGCACGCGATCGACCGCATCGTCGAATTGCTCAAGGGCAAGGCCGACGATCTAACCGACATCGCGCTCGACCTCGATGATGTTCCGGCTTTCAACCGCAGCGTCTATGAGATCGCGCGGACGATCCCGCCGGGCCAGACCCTGACCTATGGCGATATCGCAAAACGTCTCGGCGGCGTGGAGCTGTCGCGCGACGTCGGCCAGGCGCTCGGCCGCAACCCGTGCCCGATCGTCGTGCCCTGCCACCGCGTGCTCGCAGCCGGCAACAAGCCCGGCGGCTTCTCGGCGAATGGCGGCGTCTCGACCAAGCTGAAAATGCTCGCCATCGAAGGCGCCGCCGTCAACCACACGCCGAGCCTGTTCGATTGAGATCCGCGAGCTCCCTCTCGCGTCCTTCACCGGAAGAGCGCAGCCGATGTAGGGTGGGCAAAGCGAAGCGTGCCCACCAACTCTCAGTTAGTTTTCGGATGGATGGTGGGCACGGCGCGATGCGCCTTAGCCCACCCTACGAGACTACACCGTTGCCTCGCACGTAAACGCATTGCCCTTTCGCTTGATCTTCCCGACCGAGGGCGAGGGGAAATGCGCGGTGCAGCACAGCGTGTCCGTCTCGCAATAACGCTCCAGGAAATTGCGCCGCGTCACTGCAGCGTGCGCCGGATCGACATCGAACTTCGGCGACAGTTCGGGATACAGCGTCTGCAGCGGCGTGTGCATGAGGTCGCCGGAGAACACCGCGTCGTCCTTGCCCTTGCCGAGCGCGAAGGCAACATGGCCTGGCGTATGGCCGGGCGTCGGCAGGATGCGGACATGGTCGCCGATGGCGAAATCATTGCTGACAATCTCGGCCCTGTCGGCCTCGACCACCGGCAGCACGCTGTCGGCAAATGGCGGCACCTCCGCCTTCTTGTTTTGCTCGGTCCAATAGTCGTACTCGGTCTTGCCGAACACGTAACGCGCCTTGGGGAAGGTCGGCACCCAGTGGCCGTTCTCCAGCCGCGTGTTCCAGCCGACATGGTCGACGTGCAAATGCGTGCACATGACATAGTCGATGTCAGCGGGCGTGATGCCAGCGGCAGAGAGCGCGTGCATATAGGTATCGTCGCTCTTCATGTGCCAGTTCGGCCGCCCCGGGCGAGGCTTGTGGTTGCCGATGCAGCTGTCGATCAAGATGGTGTGATGCGGCGTGCGCACGATGTAGGACTGGAAGCACAGGATCAGCACATCGGATTCATTCATCGCCTTGGCCTGCCGCAACCAGGCTCGGTTCTCGGCCAGCACCTCCGGTGTCAGTTGCGGAAGCAGCTCGAGAGCCGGAAAGAAGGGGACTTCCTGTTCAATGGCGCGGTGGATGGTGAGATCGCCGACGGAAAACTTCAGGCTCATGACGTCCTCAATTGGCTTGATGCGGCTCGGTTGCGGCAGGAATGATGATGTTGGCAAGAATATCCATCGCCGCAAGACCCTCCTTCGGCTGCCCGTATTGTGCGGCCGTCACCATCACCACCAGATCGCGATCGGGAACGATGAAGATGCGCTGCCCGCCCCAACCCATCGCCGCGATCCATTTCACTTCCTGTCCCTGGGACAATGAGCGTCCCAGCCACCACTGATAGCCGTAGAACAGCGTGCCGCCGAAATAGCCCACGGCCTGAAAGCGCGGCACAACCGATTGCGCGATCCAGTCTGCCGATATGATCTGCCGGCCGGCCCACGCGCCGTGATCCAGCACCAGCTGGCCGATCTTGGCCGCATCGCGCGGGCGAAGGCGCAAGCCCGCCGCTGCGGCGATCTTGCCGTTGCGCGGATAGGTCTTCCATTCGAAATCGCTGATGCCGAGCGGCTCAAACAGGGCCTCGCGGGCGAAGACTTCCAGCGGCTTGCCCGAGACGCGCTCGACGATGTTTCCCAAGAGGTCAGTGCCGCCACCATTGTAGACCCAGAGTTGATCTGGCGGTGCGGCGATGGGCTTTGAGAGCACGTAGTGCAGCGGATCGGGCTCGAATCCGAGATGCGGCTCGTCATTCTCAGGATCGGTCCAGGCGCGGGTCTCGTCCCATTGGATGCCCGACGACATCGTCAGCAGATGACGCAGGGTGATGGCATCCCAGCCAGCCGTTTTGAGCGCCCGATACTCGCCGAAGAACTTGACCACGGGCTCATCCACGCTCGCAATCAGCTTGCGATCGATGGCGATGCCGACGAGCAGCGAGGTCACGCTCTTCGACGCCGAGCGCATGTCGTGCTTGGTGGTCGCGTCGAATTCGTAAGGACCGTCCGGCTTGCCCCAGGGCTGGTCGTAGCCTGCGAAATATTGCTCGAACACCAGTTTGCCGTGCCGCGCGACGACCACGGCATGGAGCCTGGACCCTCTGAGCTTCAGGCGATCCTCGATCCCACACAGGCGCGTGCCGTCCATGCCGACGTCTTCGGGCGCGGCGATAGCCCAGCCATCATTGAGCGAGACGGGCATGCCGCACCTCGGGTTCGGTTGGTCCAGCGCCAACGTAGCGGAGCCTGCCAACGCGAATATGGCAACGAGGCCGCCGCGCCACAAATGATGGTGACGACGCGGCATGTCCTGCTCCGCGCCGCTATGCCGCTGGCGGCAGTGAAATCTTCACCGACGGCCGCTCCAGCATCTTCTGGTGGAATGCGTCGAGCTTGGGATAGGCTTTGCGCCAGCCGCAATCGGCGAAGCGGAAATCGGCGTAGCCGAGCACGCAGGCGAGGCCAATTTGGGCGATGTCGAACGGACGCGCCTGCATCGCCTCGACATGGTGCTCGAAGCGCGCCATGCCGGTCCAGGCGCGGTTCCAGTGATCGTCGGACCATGCCTTCCAGCGCAAGCCTTCCGGCCGCACCATCGCCTCATAGCGGCACAGCAGCATGGAGTCCAGCATGCCCTGCAATAGCGAGTGGTCGCTCTTGACCTTCCAGCGCACCGCGCCGGACGCCGGGATCAGCTTGCCGCCGCCGGCGAGCTCGTCGAGATATTCAACGATGACGTAGGAGTCCAGAATGACATCGCCATTGTCGAGGATCAGCACCGGCAGCTTCTTCAGCGGCGTGATGCGGGAGTATTCCTCATTCTGCTGGCCGGGTGCGACGGTCACCGGCGTGAGCTCGATCTTGTCGATCAGCCCGAGCTCGATAGCGGCGATGCGCACCTTGCGGGCGAAGGGCGAGGCGGGGGAAAAGGTGAGCTTCATTGTTAAGGGTCCTCGATGACTGAAAGCCGTCATTGCGAGGAGCAAAGCGACGAAGCAATCCAGAGTCGTAGGCGTGGCCCTGGATTGCTTCGCTCCGCTCGCAATGACGGAACGCGCAGGCGCAACCTCACGCCGCGACGATCTCCTGGCGCTGCTCGCCGAGGCCTTCGATGCCGAGCGTCACGACGTCGCCGACATTGAGATATTGCGGCGGCTTCATGCCGGTGCCGACGCCGGGGGGCGTGCCGGTGGTGAGCACGTCGCCGGGCAAGAGCGTCATGAATTGCGAGACATAGGAGACGCATTTGGCGATCGAGAAGATCATGGTCGAGGTCGAGCCGGTCTGCTTGCGTTTGCCGTTGACGTCGAGCCACATCGACAGGCTCTGCGGGTTCGGGATTTCGTCCCTGGTTACGAGCCAGGGCCCGAGCGGGCCGAAAGTGTCATGCGACTTGCCCTTTGTCCACTGTCCCAGCCGCTCGATCTGGAAATTGCGCTCGGAGACGTCGTTGCAGATGCAATAGCCTGCGACATGGTTGAGTGCATCGGCCTCGGAGACGTATTTGGCGCGACTGCCGATGATCACGGCGATCTCGACCTCCCAGTCGAGCTTGGTCGAGCCGCGGGGCTTCTCGACCGGATCGGTCGGACCGGACAGCGCGGTGTTGGCCTTCAGGAAGAAGATCGGCTCGCTCGGGATCTGGTTGCCGGTTTCCTTGGCGTGATCGGAATAGTTCAGCCCGATGGCGACGAACTTGGAGATGCCGGTGACGGGCGCCCCGAGCCGCGGATTGCCGCCGACCGCCGGCAGCGAGGCCGGGTCGAGCGCGGCGAGCCGCTGCAGCGAGGCCGGGGAATAGGCCTCGCCGTCGAGATCCCGGATCTGCGCGGACAGGTCGCGCAATTGGCCGGATTTGTCGATCAGACCGGGCTTTTCCGCTCCCTTTGCGCCATAGCGAACCAGCTTCATTGATATCACTCCCTAGGATTGGACCACTTGGTTAAACTGCTTCATGGAACAGGGCGGCCGGAAATTCAACTCTACCGCAGGGCATTGCTGGCCAGCCCTGCCGTCATTCCGGGGGCGATGCGAAGCATCGAACTACGGTGCGCAATTGCGCACCTGAGAATCCCAAGATTCCGGGTTCGCGCTTTCAACGCGCCCCGGAATGACGGCCGTGAGGGGCGCGTGATGCTTTCTTTACGCTCAAGCCGTTCGAGCCTCTCACGCTGTGAAAACTCCCTCACCCCAGCGCGATGAATTTGAATGCATCCCCGTCGCGCCTGATGTGGCCGGCATCGAAATGGCCGCCGATCACCAAGGTCGGCGTGTCGGCAAAGCGGGAGAACAGGTCCCGGCGTGTTTCGGGCGACTGGGCCGGGTCGGAATCGGCGGTGGACGACCAGTCAAGATGCGCCATCTGGCAGGGGTGATGGGCGACGTCTCCGGTCAAGAGGGCCTGCTCGCCCTCGGATTTGATCAGGACGCTCATGTGGCCTGGGCTGTGGCCGGGCGTCGGGATCAAGCTGATCTCCTCGCTCAGCCGGGCATCGCTGGCGACCAGCTCCGCCCGGCCGGCATCGACGATCGGCTGCACCGAGTCCTTGAACACCGCGGCCTTGTCCTCGGTGTCGCTGTGGTCGCGCCAGTGCTCATATTCGGTCCGGCCGAACAGATAGCGCGCGTTGGGGAAGGTCGGCAGCCAGGCTCCCTCGACCAGCCTGGTGTTCCAGCCGACATGGTCGACATGCAGATGCGTGCAGAGCACGGTGTCGATGCTCTCGACCGCAAAGCCGGCCGCCGCCATGGTCTCCAGATAGGGTCCCGTGCGATTGTTCCAGGTTGGAACGCCGCGGCCCTCCTTGTCGTTGCCAAGGCCGGTATCGACCACAATGCGGCGGTCCGGCGTTTCCAGGACCAGGGAGTGGATCGACATTTTCAGCCGGCCCTCCTCGGTCGCGAAATGGGGGATCAGCCAGGGCGATTTCCGGATTTCGTCATTGCTCGCCAGCGGCAGGATGAAGCGGGTCGAGCCGACCGTCTCCAGCTCCACGACCTTGGTGATCTTGACCTTGCCGACCGTCCACTGCATCTGACGCGTTTCCTGCTGCTGTCATGTTTTGCAGCCAGGATGCGGCTTTCGGCCTCCGGGCGCAATGGATCGCTTTCGACTATATTGCGTTATCGGGATTGCTTTCATGAGGGGAGTGCGCCGCGATGCCTGAGCTTGCGATTTCACCCGAAAAGCTCGCTTTCATCATCGAGAAGGCGCGCGAATTCGACGTCAAGGAAGGCGAGTCGGATATCGATTCCGGCTCCAACGCCGCCGATGACGACATGATCGACGTGCTCGAGGACAACGGCCAGGACCCGGTGGTGCGTGAGCTCACGAGCTTCATCAGCGCCCTGAACGAGGACGAGCAGATCGATCTCGTCACGCTGATGTGGCTCGGCCGCGGCGACGGCACCATCGAGGAATGGGACGAGCTTCGCACCAGCGCCGTCGAGGCGCGAGCCGAATACGACCACCCGCGCCGCGAGACCGCGCAATATTTGTTGGGCGAGCCGATGCTGGGCGATCTCATCGCCGATGGCCTCGAAGAATTCGGCGTCGACTGGACCGACGAGCGCACCACGCCGGATTCGTCGAGCGAAAGCGAGCGCGACCAGGACGAGAGCACGAAGGAGTAGGGGCTGCTGTTCCTTCACCTGCCCCTGGAGGGGGCGGGTCGATCGCGCATGAAATGCGCGATCGGGGTGGGGTGACAGTCTCTCGGCGAAGTCGGTGCATGGTTGACGAGAAGTGGCTGCACCGCATTACCGGCGACTACATCTGCCTCTACGCTGCGGATATAGACTATCACCCCATCCCGCCCGCAACGCGGATGCTCCGCATCGACGTCGCGGAGGACCTCCCCCTCCAGCCAGGGGAAGGTGGAGCAAGCGGAGCGGCCCCGCTCTCCTACAGCGTCCCTGGGAACGCGCCGCCATCGAGCAGAATGTTTTGCCCGGTGATGTAGCCCGCCTTGGCGCCGCACAGGAAGGCGCAGAACAGGCCGAACTCCTCGGGATCGCCGAAGCGGCCGGCGGGGTTGAGCTTGGCGCGTTCGGCGAGGATCTGGTCCGGCGTAGAGCCGCGCTTGTCGGCTTCCGCCTTGGCAGTGCCGCGCAGGCGGTCGGTCTCGAACGGGCCCGGCAGCAAGCCATTGATGGTGACATTGTTGATCACGGTCTTGCGCGACAGGCCCGCGATGAAGCCGGTCAATCCCGCACGCGCGCCGTTGGAGAGACCGAGAATGTCGATCGGCGCCTTCACCGCCGCGGAGGTGATGTTGACGATGCGGCCGAACTTGCGTGCCATCATGCCGTCCACCGTCGCCTTGATCAGCTCGATCGGGGTGAGCATGTTGGCATCGATCGCCTTGATCCAGTCGTCGCGCGTCCAGTTGCGGAAATCGCCGGGGGGCGGGCCGCCGGCATTGTTGATGAGGATGTCGGGCTCGGGGCAGGCCTTCAGCACGGCCTCGCGGCCCGCAGGCGTGGTGATATCACCGACCACCTCGCTGACGGTGACGCCGGGATTGGCCTTTCGGATATCGGCGGCGGTTTTCGCCAGCGCTTCGGCGCCGCGCGCGGTCACGGTGACATGCACGCCTTCATTGGCCAGCGCGATCGCACAGGCACGTCCAAGGCCTTTTGAGGATGCGCAAACGATGGCCCGACGGCCCTTGATACCGAGATCCACTGATATGCTCCGTCAGAGGTTTTTGAAAGCCGGATGGTCCTGAAAAGCAGGACACGCGACCTTATCCAACCTCGCGGCCCCTGATAAGGGAGCAAAATGCATATCAGGACGCGGCTGGATGATCCGAAGTGATCAGATGTGCCGCTTGAGGCGATCGATGGCTGAAGCGGCCTCGGGCGGCAACGACCGAAAGCCTGTTTGCGCTGCGGCCGAGAACAGCGGCCGCAATTGCGAGCCCTTGAGGAACGAAGGCTCGTCGGCGGTGGGGATCAGGCGGTCGAAAACCATCACCACGGAGATTCCGACCAGGCCGACGCGAAGCGCGCCGAGCGTAGCGCCTGCGAGCCGGTCCACAACTCCGAGGTCCGACCCGATGGCGTCGTCCACCATCATCCGCGCGAGCTTGCCCAGCCCCATGCCAATGATGAGAAAAGCGCCGAGGAAGAAGCCGACATTGTGGCCGAGAGGGGATGCGTACTGGTCGTCCAGCGGCGGCACGTATGACATCACCCAGACCGCAATCGGCATTGCCAGCAGATAGGCCAGGATGGTCGCGGCGCTGCGCACCAGTCCGGTGCCAAAGCCGGTTACGGTCGCGACCGCGAGAGCGAGATACACAACGAGATCGAACGTGTTCATGGCTGCCGCCTCCGCGCCGACGCGGTCCGAAGGTAAACAAATCTGATTTGCGATCGCTCAAACTGTCGGTATCAATGATCCGTGCCGCTCTCGGGATCATTGCTCCATGTCAGACCTATTCGACGTCAGTAAAGAAACCATTTTGATCACCGGCGCCTCGCAGGGGCTCGGCCGGCAATTCGCGCGCGTACTCGCGGCGCACGGCGCCGCCGTGGTGCTGGCCGCGCGCCAGACCGCGAAGCTGAAAAGCCTGGAAGATGAGATCAAGGCCAAGGGCGGCCGTGCCGCGGCGGTCGCGATGGACGTGACCGATACGGCGTCGATCACGAACGCGATCGACGCCGCGGAAGCCGCGCTGGGCCCGGTGACGGTGCTGGTGAACAATGCCGGCATCGCCGTCGAGAAGCTCGCGGTGGAGCAGACCGAGGCCGACTGGGACGCGGTGATCGGTGCCAATCTCAAGGGCGCTTATTTCACTACGACCGAAGTCGCGCGCCGCATGATCGCGCGCAAGCAAGAGGGCAACATCGTCAACATCGCCTCGGTGCTCGGCTTTGGCGTTTTGAAAGCTGTGTCGCCCTACGCGATTTCAAAGGCCGGCCTCGTGCAGGCTACCAAGGCCATGGCGCTGGAGCTCGCCGGCAACAACATCCGCGTCAACGCGCTCGCGCCCGGCTACATCGACACCGAGATGAATCACGCATTCTGGTCGACGCCCGGCGGCGAACGCCTGATCAAGCGCATCCCGCAGCGCCGGGTCGGCGCGGAATCCGATCTCGACGGCGCGATCCTGCTGCTGGCCTCAAAGGCGTCGCGCTACATGACGGGAACGGTGATCACGGTGGATGGCGGGTTCTTGCTGACGTAGCCGTCGTCCCGGCGGAGGCCGGGACCCATACCGCGTTTTGCTCACGGCTGAGTCACGGTGTCAGTAACGCCGTTCTGCGCAACAACGTCTCCCTGTGGTTATGGGTCCCGGCTTTCGCCGGGACGACGAGACCATTTTACCCAACCCGCATCTCCGCCTTGATCATGTCCGCCGCCTTCTCCCCGATCATGATGGTCGGCGCGTTGGTGTTGCCGCCGATCAGCGTCGGCATGATCGAGGCGTCGACCACGCGCAAGGCCTCGAGGCCGTGCACTCTCAGCTTCGGATCGACCACCGCCATCGCATCGTTCGTGCCCATCTTGCAGGTGCCGACAGGGTGATACACGGTGTCGACCCGCGCGCGCAAAATGTTGCGGATGTCGTCGTCGGTCCTGACCTCCGAGGTTACCATGTCCTTTTGCTGGATCGCCCGCAGCGCCGGCGCCTCCATCAGCCGCCGCGTGGTCTTGTAGCCCGCCACCATCGCCTCGAGATCGTCCGTCTCGCCGAGAAAATTCGGGTCGATCAGCGGCGCCGCAAGCGCATCGGCATTCTTCAAGCTCACGCTGCCGCGGCTCTTCGGCCTGAGCAGGCAGACATGGCAGGAGAAGCCGCGGCCCCAGCCGCGCTTGCGGCCGTGGTCGTTGACCATGGCCATGCCGAAATGCAGTTGGATGTCCGGAAGGTCGAGATCGGGGCGGCTCTTCAAAAAGCCGCCGCATTCCGCGAAATTCGAGGTCATCGGCCCGCGCCGCTCGCGCCGGTATTGTCCGATCGCGCGCAGCTGATGCGCGATGCCGGAGAAGGAAAGGCCGGTGAAATAGGGCGCGTCCGACAGATAGGTGAAGATGAAATCCGGATGGTCCTGCAAATTCTGCCCGACCCCTGGCAGATGATGCAGTGATGCGATGCCGTGCCTGGCGAGCGCCTCTGCATCGCCGACGCCCGACAACATCAACAGCTGCGGCGACTGGAACGCGCCGGCGGCCAGGATCACCTCGCGCCGCGCCCGCAATTGTTTTGTCGCATCGCCCTGCCGGTACTCCACACCGACCGCACGCTTGCCCTCGAACAAAATGCGCGTCGCATGCGCCTGTGTTTCCACGCGCAGATTGCTTCGCTTGCCCATATGCGGATGCACATAGGCGCGCGCGGCGCTCCAGCGCTCGCCATTGTGCTGGGTCACCTGGTAGATGCCGAGCCCTTCCTGCTCCTCGGCATTGAAATCCTCGCGCAGGCGAAACTGCGCCTCCTGCGCGGCATTGAGGAAAATCTGCTGCACGGGATTGTCGGTGCGGAGCTTGTTGACGCGCAGCGGTCCGCCCTTGCCGTGATAAGTGCCGTCGAAGTCAGCATTGTCCTCCGAGCGCTTGAAATAGGGCAGCACATCAGCATACGACCAGCCGCTGTTGCCGAGTGCGGCCCACTGGTCGTAATCGGCGCGATGGCCGCGGATATAGACCATGGCGTTGATCGCGGACGACCCGCCGAGCCCCTTGCCGCGCGGCTGGTAGCCGATGCGGCCGTTCAGCCCCTTCTGCGGCACGGTCTCGAACGCCCAGTTGTTGACCTTGCCCGCGACCATCAGCACCAGCGCGCCGGGCGTGGTCACCACCCAATTGTCGCAGGCGCCGCCGGCATCGAGCAGCGCGACCGACGTTGCAGGGTCTTCCGACAATCGCCCGGCGACGGCGCAGCCACCGGAGCCTGCGCCGACAATGATGAAATCGAATGTATCCGTCACGTATGTTTCCCCCTTGAGTGATTGTTCGTTGTTGCACTCCCATCATTGCGAGGAGCAAAGCGACGAAGCAATCCAGGGCCGAGCAGGCGACTCTGGATTGCCGCGTCGCGGAGCCTGTCATCGGGCCGCGCTCTGCGCGGACCCGTTGGCTTCTCGCAATAACGGCACTGGTTATGGCTAAGACATAAACCGCATCAACTTCTCCAGCCGCGCGATCTTGGCACCATAGGGCGGATAGAGATCGGCGAGCCGGTTCAGCGCCGAGCGATAGAACACGGGCTTCAGCTTGGAGAAGGTGCGGAAGCCCCATTCGCCGTGATAGCAGCCCGAACCCGACGGGCCGACGCCGCCCATCGGCTGATTGACTTGCGTGAAATGGAACAGGCAGTCATTGACGGTGACGCCGCCGGAGATGGTGCGTGCCAGCACCTCGTCGCGCGCGGCGCGGTCGCGGCCGAACCAGTAGAGCGCCAGCGGACGGTCATGCGTGTTGACATAGGCGATCGGCTCGCCGCGCTCGCGATAGGAGAGCACCGGCAGCAGCGGGCCGAAGATCTCCTCCTGCATGATGGTCATCTCGGGCGTTACCCCGACCACGATGGTCGGCGGAAATTTGCGCTTGGCCTTCCAGTTCGGATCGTCGGCTTTCGTCGCTTGCAGGATTTTCGCGCCCTTGGCCTCGGCATCCGCCACCAGTGCTTCCAGTCGCGCATAATGACGCTCGGAGATGATGGAGGTGTAGTCCTTGTTGGCAGGCTCGGTGCCGAACATGCGGCGCATATGCCCGCGCACCTTCTCTGCAAACGCCTGCAGATGCTCCTCGGGCACCAGTGCATAGTCGGGCGCGATGCAGGTCTGCCCGGCATTGAGCAGCTTGCCATAGGCAATGCGCTCGGCCGCCTCGTCGATATCGGCGGTGCGGTCGACGATCGCCGGCGACTTGCCGCCGAGCTCGAGCGTCACAGGCGTGAGATTGCGGCCAGCTGCCTCCGCGACCAGCCGGCCGACCCGGGTCGAGCCGGTGAAGACCAGGTGATCGAAGGCGAGCTGAGCAAAGGCTTTCGCCACCTCCTCCTCGACACCGGTGACGAAGAGCTCGTCGGGCGCAAATTTGGCGGCGACCAGCTCCTTGAGCAGCGCGGCAAAATGCGGCGTCAGCTCGCTCGGCTTGATCATCACGCGATTGCCGGCGGCGATGGCGCCGATGGCGGGCGCGAGCGTCAGCTGCAGCGGATAATTCCACGGCGCGATCACGCCGACGACGCCGAGCGGCTGCGCAATCAGCCGGTTCTTGGCGGGGAGGAATTGCAGCGCGGTGACGATGCGCTGCGGCGCCATCCATTTCCTCAGGTGCTTGCTGGCGTGCTTGATCTCGTTGAGCACGAATAGGATCTCGGCAAACAGGGTCTCGGTCGCCGAGCGGTTGCCGAAATCGGCCGAGATCGTCTGGGTCAGCCGTGCCTCGTTGTCCGAGATCAGGCCACGCAGCCGCGCCAGCCGGTCGCAGCGCACCTCCAGTGAGGGTGCCTGCTCGGTGCGCGACGTCCCGATCATGGCATGGAAGGCATCATCCAGGGCGCGGAGCGCTGGGCTGGTCAGGGGCTGATCCATGGCGTTGCTCCCATCTTTAAGGCGGTCAGGTTCCCGGCCGCCAGTTTGTTGCCCAAGCGTCGCCTTTTGCGGAACTTCTGGCAAGAGCAAGCATTTTGGCCCTTTTTTTGGACACTTAGCCCGTCACAAAATCGAAAAAAGACCGGCCAAAAGCCTTCCCAAACCAGTTCCTGGTTGATACATAGCGCTCGCACCCCTCGGGCATGCCCCGACGGGATCGCCTTCTCAGGAAGATCAAGGGATCGATCGGCGCGGCTATCGCTAGCCCGCTCTCGGACGCCGCTTCCCGACAAAAGGCGGCATGGTTTATCGCGGGGTGGAGCAGCCCGGTAGCTCGTCAGGCTCATAACCTGAAGGTCATAGGTTCAAATCCTATCCCCGCAACCAACGATACCGAAACTCCCGCGGCTTCTGCTGCGGGAGTTTTCGTGTTTTTGGATCTTTCATGGTCAAAGGCTGGATAGCTGGTAATCGCTCGACTTGCAGCGCATACTTGCAAAATGAAAAGCTATTTCACGCCCCGGTTGCTCGAGGTAACTCTAACTCCACTGGAGCCCACGCTCTGGAAATGGGACGTTTCCGAAGCAAACCTTGAAGTTGCGCACGGTTATGCGACAAGCCGGGAAACGGCGCAGATTGACGGGGACAGAGCTCTATTCGCCATGCTGTCCGTTGCGCCGCTCCGATGACCCTGTGCCGTCAGTCGATTCGGCTTGAGTGGAGTTACGGGTAGCGATTCGCCGGGCCATGGCGCATATTGCGTCGATGGACATATTCCCTCGGTTTGAAGCCAAGGTGATGACAAGCGGCCGCTGGTTCGTTTCGGTCATTACCGGACAGGGGCCGGATTCGCATGTCGGGAACTTCGCAACCGACGAAGACGCCAAGAACTGGATCTTGACCAAATCGAAGTACTGGCCCGGCAAACCGGATACGCCAAAGTGACCGGCCGCGACAAATGGACGGTCGATCTTCGGTGCCCGCGCTGTGGAAGGATCGACGTGGCGCGTCTCTCACAGGCGGATGGCTACGACTTCAGGAGGGGCGACACCGCGACCCGCGCCGATCATGTGCCGAACGGCTTCATCTGCATTGACCCGGAGACCAGCAATTTCCAATGCTCGAAATGCCAGGTGTCAATTCCGTGATCTTGGGTTGACGCTTGCAGGCTCTGCGGTCCCTCAACCTAGAGCATTGAGAGCACGACGATCCCGTCCTCAAGCTCCCCCGACGCAAGGCGCGACCGCGCCATTTGCTCGAACTGGGTCCGATATTTATGAAGATAGCTGAAGGCTTGCTTCTCGGTCTGAAACGTCGTCGTCAGCCGGCAGATCTGTCGCGCTGCGCCGAGCGCAAGAGAAAAAGTGATTGTTCCGCCGCCGTCTGACTTCGCCCTACGCACGATCCGCCCCACTGGTGTGACTCGGTTTCACGACGCATCGATGGTTGCCGGAGCCCGATTATCGCGCCGGCTTGCTTCTGCGCTTCTTTGGCGAGGGCGCCGGCAACAATGCGCGAAGATTTGCATCGGCGGCTTCCCTGGTTTCGCGGAGCTCCCGAAGTCGCGCCATGTTCTTTCGAATGTCGATGGCTTGCCGCTCGACGTCCGCCAATGCCCGCGCGCCCTCTTCAGCAGCCAATTGTTTGCGCTTGAAGCGCGCGATGCTGTCGGCGGACGGCTCTGCTGATTTCCTGGCGCTCATTCTTCATCCCGGTTTGCTACGGACAAAACCCGCTCAATCCGGAGATCGAGCGGGCAGGGCGGCCGTTTCAGTACATCCGTGAAACGGCGCCACAAGATCAGGCCAGCGAGAGGTTTTCGGCGCTCACTTTGCCCCGCGTCCTGTCGGTCTTGGCCTCGAAATTAACCTTCTGGCCTTCGGCGAGACCAGCAAGGCCAGCGCGTTCGACCGCGCTGATGTGAACGAACACATCATTGCTGCCGTCGTTCGGCTGGATGAATCCGAAGCCTTTTTGGCCGTTGAACCACTTAACAGTACCTGTCGTCATTTCATTCTCCAAAGCGCACCAGCGCGCGCCGCGTGACAATCACGCGGTAACTTCAACTTCGTCGATGTCTTTGGAAAAAGAGCCCGCGGGCGCGTTCAACAAGGCACAGCGGCTAATCGAATAAATGTGATATATGTGGCTTTCGCATTTTTGCAAGGAAAGGTGCCAAAATAGTTCGGCCGGCGCCTCTGGCGCCGTTGGAGAAGGTTTCCAGATGGGCCTGCTGTGGGAAGGCTTTATTGATTGACATGGCCGCGGGAGAGTGGTCACGTCGCTGCCGTCGAACTTGATTGCCGTGACGAAGAGATCGGCTTGTTCGAGGCCGGCGAAGACATACGCCGTCGCCCTCACCCTCACAATCGTGAACGAGACTCCTGCGCGATCGGCTGCATGCAGGACTGCCGCATTTCGCAGCCCAGCGAGGAGATTCAATTGCAGGTTCTTGTTCGCGACAACAACATCGACCAGGCGCTTCGTGTTCTGAAGAAGAAGATGCAGCGCGAGGGTGTCTTCCGGGAAATGAAGCAGCGGCGCTCCTACGAGAAGCCTTCGGAGAGGAAGACGCGCGAAAAATCCGAGGCCATTCGCCGGGCCCGTAAGCTCGCCCGGAAGCAGGCCATCAGGGAAGGTTTGCTGCTGGCGCCCCCGAAAAAGAAGCTTCCGGAGCGGAAGCCGCCCTTGCCCGCAATCACCAGCAAGGAACGCGCGTGACCAATGGAATTTGGGTCCGAGGGGACGCTGAACGCCACATCCGCGAAGTTCCCAGTCTGGGCCGGTCCAGATTTGCTCGCCGCAAGACTGACGCCTGACAAGGATGACCTTGAACCGTGCCAATTGCGGGATGTCGCCAGTTCTACGTCCTGAAATCGATGCCCCGTAGCACGATACCCCGTGGATTGCCTTCAAGCTCCGTCGCTTGATACTTGCTGGCCGCGCGCGCCTCTATGCGGTCGCGTAAGCGGATGAACTGGGCTTCGCGCTGCTCGGGACGGACCTGGGGGCCGCGCTCGAGATAGTCCATCGCGGTGGTCGAGATCGCGCAAGGAATCTCCTTGCCGCCGTCCTGCATCGAGAACAGGACAATCATCCGGTCATATTCGTGGCCAATGTAGCGGCCGCTCGTGAGCGTCATGGGTTCCTCCTTGAAGCGATGGCTCCTAGGACCATCCCCGTCCAGCTTGTTGCTCCGCGCTCAGCCCTCTCCGGAGAGCCGGACGAAATCGTCGAGCAACGCCACCACCAGCGCGCGGTGCCTCGTGTCCTCGGCAGGCAGGCTCGCGGCATAGAGATTGAGCAGATGCCGCGCCTTGACAGCCGCCTCTGGCCATGACGCGGCAGGTACAGTCATCATGTGATGCTCGAGCTCGGCCTCCCGCTCGCGCAGTTCCCTGAGATGGGCCTCGACCTCGGCCAGTGCGCGGCGCAGGTCGGTCGCCTTTTGCGCCGCCATGCCGCGATGTTTGTCGAGATCAACGGGCTGGTCAGTCATGGGGCGGCGCTCGCATCCGCAGCCTGCGCGTTGGCAAGGTCGACCGAGCCGATCGAGAGCATCTCCATGGAGCCGCGGACGTCTTCCGCGGGCACCACGATCATCGTAGCGAGGCGGCGATAGGCCGAGAAGGTGAGACCCTCGATCATCTCTTCATCGGTGATGACCTCGTAAGCGCCAGCGGGCAGCAGCCGCTCGATGCCGCAGATTCGGAACGGATGCTTGAACGTGACGGTCTCTCGCCGTGAGCGGATGGTCATGCACGCCTGCCTTCTTGCAAGAGGGGCCCCCACCGACCGGCATCGGCGACCATGCGCCCATCGTGGGGCAATAGCCAGCACTTTCGCGGATACGCCGCGCAACGACAGCGCAGCGCGGCCCTTCCCCGCACGCGGCTTTTAGTGCTCGCTATTGGCCTGCCGCAGGCGTAGGATTGCTATATCACCGCACTTCGCAACGGCATCGACCGGTGACTGAGGGTCACGTGCGCTCCCGCCGACAGAGTTGCAGGATCCTCGCGATGTCGCGTTTTCGCGCCCCGGAATGGATCGTCCCGCGGGTGATCGTTCCACTGTTTCTTCTGCTTCTGGTGTGTGCTGCGGCGATCCTCAATGGCTAAGGCGACGCGCGTGCCTTACCTGGTCACGGGGACCAACGAGTATGGCAGCGCCAATCTCGGCCGCGGCAGCGCAACCGTCGCGCTGCGGCTCGCGCGAAAGCTGCTGCGCGAGGGCTACATGGATGTCCGCATCTGCACGCCGCGCGGGCGCGTTCTGCAGTCGGATGAGCTGGACGAACTCGAACCGCAACAGGAGATGGACATCATGGCCAAGGGACAGCAGCGCGGCAATCGCGAAGCCAAGAAGCCAAAAAAAGACAAAGCAAAGGTGATCGCGGCGGCGCCGAGCCGGAAAGAGGCCGGCACATGGCAGCCGGATTTCGGGCCGGCCAAGAAGAAGTAGGTCAGGGCCGGAGCTTGCTCATGATGGTTTCCGAGGTTTGTGGCGAAGACAGGGACTTCGCATCCGGGAGCCTTGGAGAGGTGATCATCAGCTGGCGCAACACCACCCCGGGCTGGCGAATGCACCCTCGTTCGGTCCAACGTCGAGCTTATCGGCCGATTTCGCCCGATGTCTTCGCCGGCCTCTCGGTGGAGGCCGGATATGTCGGCGCGTCTTTGCGAAAGAAGCGCCAACTGCGGCAGCTTCTTCGGTCAAGCTGTTAGTAGGTCCGAATAGCAGTCCTCCTCGCGTGCTCCAAATCAGGATGGAGACAATCTGCGAGGTCACGTCCTGCGAGCGGCCCCGGTTCGCGCGGTGCGTTTTGCTTGCTCGTCCGTCAACAGCCGCGTCAATGTTGCGCGCTTGACCGGATCCATCTCCTTTTCGATGAGCGCCTTGAAATAAGCGATGTTCTCGGTCTCAACGAAGTCCGCCAGCTTGTTTTGGGGCATCAGTGCTGATTCCGCTCGATGTCGCCCACCATTCCGGAATGATCTCGCCCACCGTTCCGATTTGATGTCGCCCACCATTCCGAGATGATCTCGCCCACCATTCCGGGATGATGTCGCCCGGG
>Ga0070741_10004616_pt1 | contig 31921 bp, 30 predicted proteins | sample Coa_R1_4_FD_66440 | JGI IMG/M metagenome (GOLD analysis project Ga0070741, IMG submission 66440) | Surface soil microbial communities from Centralia Pennsylvania, which are recovering from an underground coalmine fire - Coalmine... | ecosystem: Environmental > Terrestrial > Soil > Unclassified ... | reverse complement strand
CGCAGGTCGTCGTTGGAGAAGCGCTTGATCTTCCACTTCATAGTGTCGGTCGAATGCAGGCTGTCCTTGTCGGAGGGCCCGAACATCATGAGGGAGGGCCACCACCAGCGGTCCAGCGCATCCTGTGCCATCGCTTTCTGCGGCGCGCTGCCGCGGCAGAGCGTGAGCATGATCTCGTATCCCTGGCGCTGGTGGAAGCTCTCCTCCTTGCAGATGCGGATCATGGCCCGCGCGTAGGGGCCGAAGCTGCACCGGCACAGCGGGATCTGGTTCATGATGGCCGCGCCGTCGACCAGCCAGCCGATGGCGCCGATGTCCGCCCAGGTCAGCGTGGGATAGTTGAAGATCGAAGAATACTTGGCTTTGCCCGCGAGCAGCTGGTCCACCATCTCCTCGCGCGAGATGCCGAGGGTCTCGGCCGCGGCGTAGAGGTAGAGGCCGTGGCCGGCCTCGTCCTGGATCTTGGCGAGCAGCGCCGCCTTGCGCCGCAGCGACGGCGCACGCGTGATCCAGTTGCCCTCCGGCTGCATGCCGATGATCTCGGAGTGGGCGTGCTGTGAGATCTGACGGATGAGCGTGCGCCGGTAGGCCTCGGGCATCCAGTCGTTGGGCTCGATCTTCTCCTCGGCGTCGATCCTGGCCTGGAAGCGGGCGAGGCTCTCGGCATCCTCGATGGTGCCCGGTGCCGCGGTGTCCTTCACGTTGAGGGCTTGCGTGTACATCGCGCTCCTTCGAGGCTGGCGCAGATATCTGTCGCCACATTATCAGAAACGACCGGCAGGCGCGCCATGGCCGAAGGCCTGAATGCTGCACCGCAGCAGGGCGGGGACCGTCAAGGGCGCGCGCCACAGGCGACGTATGCGGCCGACGCAGTGCTGGCGCCCGGCGGCCTCCCCACCTGATGGAGCGGGGGGCGATGCCTTCAACAGGAGGCCCGCCATGGGCAGCCCATTGTTTTCGGTATCCGGAATTGCCGTCATCGCCGTGCTTGTCGTGCTGGTGGTCTCGAGCCTGCGCATCGCCACGCAATACGAGCGCGCCGTCGTGTTCCGCCTCGGCAAGTACAGCCGGACGGCGGGACCCGGCCTCTACTTCCTGCTGCCGTTCGTGGAGTGGCAGGCCACGGTGGACCTCAGGACCAAGACCACCTCCGTCGAGGCCCAGGAGACGATCACGCGTGACAACGTGCCCATCAAGATCAACGCCGTCATTTGGCAGCGGATCGTCGATCCTCGGCGCGCACTGATCGAGGTGGCGAGCGTCGACAATGCGGTGATCCAGGTGGCGCTCACCACCCTGCGCAGCGTGATCGGCCAGCATACGCTCGATGACGTGCTGAAGGAGCAGGAGATGATCGCGCGCACCATCGAGACGAGCACGGACAAGGCCACGGAGCCGTGGGGCGTCAAGGTGGAACGGGTGCAGATGAAGAACGTCGAGATCCCCGAAAGCATGCAGCGCGCCATGGCGCAGGAGGCCGAGGCCCTGCGCGAGAAGCGGGCGCGCCAGATCAAGGCCGAAGCGGAGCTCGACGCGGCAGCCCTGTTGCGCCAAGCGGCCGAGACCATCATGCAGAGCCCGGCCGGGCTCGAGCTGCGGCGCATGCAGATGATCACCGAGGTCGGCGCCGAGCAGAACACCATGACCATCGTCATGATGCCGAGTGAGTTCGTCTCCATGGCGCGCGGCCTCGGTGAAGCCCTCGGCGCAAGCCGCCGTTGAGGCGCGAGGCCGAGTTAGTGCTGCGACTTCATCACGTGTGCCCATTTGTCATGGTCGGGCTTGTTTGCCCTCGGGCTCGTCCCGAGGGTCCCGACCATCCATCCAACCGCTTGCTCAGGCGTTCGTGGATGGCTGGATCCTCGGGACAAGCCCGAGGACGACACCGGGTGGCATTCGTCGGAACTCGAACACCACGGAAGTAGGGGGCATCGCTTTGGCGGAAAGCTGGACGAGGGCCGGCACAACGTGCAGCATTGCTCGCAATGATCTGAGACGGTGCACGCCACGGACGGAGCGAAGGCTGACGATGCGGATTGCCGTGCTGGGCGGTGGCAACGGCTCCTTCGCGGCAGCCGGCGATCTGACGCTGGCCGGCCACGAGGTGCGGCATTGGCGGCGCGACCGCGCGGCGGTGGAGGCGCAGCGCGCGGCCGGCGGGACGATCCTGGTCAAGGATTTCCGCGGCCGTCACGAGGCCCGTCCGGCCCTGGTGACCGCCGACATCGCCGCGGCCGTGCGCGGTGCCCAGCTCATCCTCTGCCCCGTGCCGGCGACGGCACAGGCCGACATTGCCACGGCACTCGCGCCGCATCTGGCAGACGGGCAAGTCGTCTTCCTGCCGCCCGGCACGTTCGGGTCGATGGTGTTCGCATCCGCCGCGCACGCTGCCGGCAACCGCGCCAGCGTTGCCTTCGCCGAAACCGGAACGCTGCCATGGCTCACGCGCAAGCACGGGGCCTTCGAGGTGGCCATCACCATCCGCGCCAAGCGCCTGCCGACGGGCGTGTTCCCGGCGCGCCTGGCCGACCACGCGCTGGACGTGATCGGCGGCGCGTTTCCCGGCGTGATCGAGCCCTGCGGCGACGCCCTTTCAGGCGCACTTATGAATGCGGGCCCCATTATCCATCCGCCGCTGATCGTCATGAACGCGGCGCCGCTCGAGCATTTCGAGCGCTGGGACATCCACAAGGAGGGCACGCGGGCCGCCGTGCGCCGCGTGACCGATGCGCTCGACGCCGAACGCATCGCTGTCCGCGAGGCTCTCGGCTATCGAGCGCCGCATTTTCCGCTGGCGAACCACTACGCGCGCGACGGTGAGGAGTGGATGTACGGCCGCGGCTCGCACGACAAGCTCACCGACTCCGGCGACTGGCGCGAGAAGATCGTGCTGACCCAGCATCGCTACATGCGGGAGGACGTGGCGCTCGGTCTCTCCTTCCTCACCTCGGTCGGCGCGCTTGCCGGCGTGCCGACGCCGCTCGCCGCCGCGTTCCTCGCCATCGGTTCGGCCATCTGTCAGGAGGATTTCAGGACGGCGGGCCGCACGCTCGCAAGCCTGGGGCTCGGCCACCTGGACCGCGGCGGGCTGCAGCAACTGCTGCGCGAGGGCTTCCGGTGAGCGAGCGTGAGACCGTCGCCTGCCTCGGCGCGGGCCGCATGGCACGCGGCCTCGCCGTCGTGTTCGCCTATGCCGGCCATCGCGTGTCGATCGTGGACCTCAAGTCGCGGAGCGGCGACGACTTTACGCGCATCGCGGCGGAGGCCCTCGACGAGGTCGGGCGCACGCTCGGTACGCTTGCCACCTTCGGCCTGTTCGCACCCGCTGCCGTGGAGAGCATTGCCTCGCGGGTTCGCGTGGTCGACGAAGCGCATGCCGGCCCCGAGCTGGCTGAGACGGGCGTCGTCTTCGAGGCCGTGCCGGAGGTTCTCGATCTCAAGCGCCAGGTTCTCAGCTTTGCCTCGCGCCTGATGCGGCCCGACGCAATCATGGCCTCCACCACCTCCACCATCATGGTCGATGATCTTTCGGGCGCCGTCGCGGGCCCCGAGCGCTTCCTCAATGCGCATTGGCTCAACCCCGCGTTCCTGATGCCACTGGTGGAGCTGTCGCCGGGTGCCCGCACGGACCCTGCCGTCACCGCGCGGCTCAAGGCCCTGCTCGAAGGCATCGGCAAGGTGCCCGTGGTCTGCGCCGCGCGCCCCGGCTTCATCGTGCCGCGCATCCAGGCGCTTGCCATGAACGAGGCGGCGCGCATGGTCGAGGAGGGTGTGGCGAGCGCGGAAGACATCGACAAGGCCATCAAGTACGGCTTCGGCATCCGCTACGCGGTGCTCGGCATGCTCGAGTTCATCGATTACGGCGGCGGCGACATCCTCTACTACGCCAGCCGCTACCTCACCGAGGCGCTGGGTGACCCGCGCTACGCCGCCCCCGCCGTCATCGAGCGCAACATGCGCGAGGGGCGCATCGGTCTCAAGACCGGCAAGGGCTTCCTCGACTATCGCAACCTCGACATCGACGCCTATCGGCAGCAACGCCTGAAGGCTCTCGCCGACATGCTGGCCTTCCTGGGCCTGACGCGTCCCCCTGTGTTGCCGTGAAGACGGGGAGAGGGGGAAGGCTAGCCCTGCTCCGGAAACCCGATCAGCAGCCGCCTTTGCAGGGCGTTGAAGCCGGCATTGAGCGACAGGCCGAGGAGCGAGATGGTGATGAGCGGCACGAACATGTCGACCGTCTCGAAGCTGCGGGCGGCGTAGACGAGGAGATGCCCGAGCCCGTCAGCGGAGGTGATCATCTCCGCCAGGAAGACGACGATGCACGAGATGACGAGGCCGATGCGGCAGCCGGTCAGCACCGACGGCAGCGCGGCCGGCAGCACGACGGTGAACAGCGCCTTGCGCCGCGGCGTACCCGCCGCCAGGGCCGACCACACGAGCTTGGGCTCCACGGCGCTCGTTCCCTGATAGGTCGCGAGCAGGATCGGGAAGGTAGCGTCGGCCGCCACCAGCGCGATCTTGGAGGCGTGCTCGAAGCCGAGGATCAGGATGAAGGCCGGGTAGAGCGCGATCTTCGGCACTGGCGCCAGGACGCGCACGACCGGCTTCAGCAAGGCCTCGACCGTTCGGCTGCCGGTGGCCGCTACACCGGCCGTAACGCCGATGACGACGGCGATGCCGAAGCCGGCGAACAGGCGCCAGAGCGTGGTTGCGGCATGGCGCAGGAACGAAGGATGCCCGAGCTGCTCGACGAGCCGGGCGAACACCGCGTGCGGGGCCGGCAGCAGCGACGGGGGCGCGAGGCCGGAGGCGGAAAGCGCCTGCCAGGCGCCGAGGACCAGTGCGATCGGCAGCAGCCCGAGCAGAATCTCGAATGTGCGCCGCGTCGTCACGCCGTGCCTACCGCCATCTCGTGCACCGGCGTGGCCCAGCCGACCAGCCACGACCGCAGTCGCTCCAGGCCTACGTCGAGCGCAAAGCCGAGGATGCCGACGATCACGATGGTGGCGTAGACCGCGTCGTAGAGCGCCATGTCGAGCGAGTTGAAGAGGATGTTGCCGATGCCGGCCTGCCGCGCGATCATCTCGCTCGTCACCATGGTGATGAGTGCGAGCACGAGCCCGGTGCGCACGCCGACGAAGATCTCCGGCAGCGCCGCGGGGAGCACGACGTGCGTGAGCCGGCGCGGGGCCGCCATTCCCATGGCCGCCGCCGACCACAGGAGCTTCTCCTCCACCGCGCGCGCGCCCTGATAGCTGTGGTAGATCACGGGCAGGCTCACGCCGAGGAAGATCACCAGCGTCTTGGAGGCATCACCCACCCCCAGCCACAGCATGATGATGGGCATCAGCGCGGCCTTCGGCACGGGATAGATGGTCATCAGCAGGGGATTGAAGAACGCGGCCACCAGCCGGCTTCGTCCCATGGCCAGGCCGACGGGGATGGCTGCGAGGAGAGCGAGCGCGAAGCCCAGCCCCATGCGGCGCAGCGAATCGAGGATGTTGAGCACGGACCCGCGGTCACCCAGGATCGCCGGCAGCTCGCGCAAGGCCTGGTGCGCCGGCGGCAGGCCGCTGATGTCGAAAATCCGCGCCGCAATCTCCCAAAGCGCCAGCAGCCCGCAGCAGGCAAGCAGCGGCGGCAGCCCCGGCACCGCGGCGAGGCGCACACTCATGACACTGTCATTCCCGCGGAGCGGAGCAACGGCCCGCTCACAATGGGGCGATGATGGCGCCTCATCTGCCTTCCTCCGGGCTGTCCAACAGTCGCTCGATGTCGACGACCAAGGTCTGGTAGCGCCGGTCGAGCAGCAGCTCGGCACGGCGGCGCGGGCGCGCAAGCGCGATGTCTACGGCGGCTTTGATGCGGCCCGGCGCGCGCGTCAGCACGATGACGCGGTCGGAGAGGAATACCGCCTCCTCGACGCTGTGCGTGACGAACAGCACGGTCTTGCGGTCACGCTCCCAGATGTCGAGCAGCTCGTTCTGTAGCGCCGTGCGCGTGAGCGCGTCGAGCGCGCCGAACGGCTCGTCCATCAGCAGGATGCTCGGCCGATAGGCAAGCGTGCGGGCGATGGCGACGCGCTGCTTCATGCCGCCCGACAGTTCCTTGGGGTAGAAGCCCTCGTAGCCCGTCAGGTGCACCATGGAGATGAGCGCCCTCGCCCTCGTCTCTGCGTCCGGCCTGGCCACGCCCTGCTCCAGCAGGCCGTACATCACGTTGCCGAGCACGGTCTTCCACGGGAACAGCGCGAATTCCTGAAATACCGGGCCGCGGTCGGGCCCTGGGCCGGTGACCGCCTTGCCGGCGATCGTCACCGCGCCGCGGCTCGGTACCACGAAGCCACCGACGATGTAGAGCAGGGTGGACTTGCCGCATCCCGACGGCCCCAGGATCGAGATGAACTCGCCCTCCGCCACATCGAAAGAGATATCGGAGAGCGCCACATGCGCCGCGCCCCGCGCCGTCTCGAACGACTTGCTGAGCTCCGTGATGGCGATCATAGGCGGTCTTCCCTCTCCCCATGCCTCTTCAGCATGGGGAGAGGGTCAGGGTGAGGGGCAGACGCTTGCTCCGACGCCTTCTGCTGCCCTTTACCCCGACCCTCTCCCCGTGAAGATGGGGAGAGGGAGATGAAGAGCGCCATCATTCGATCGGGGCGACGATGCTCGGATGGCGGAACTGGGCGACGTCGAGCTTCTGCTTGATCATGCCCGTGTCCGCGTAGATGTCGAACATCGCCTGGATGCCAGCGAAGTTCGGCGCCGCGCCCGGCTCGCGCGCGAAATCGTTGGGCTTCAGCAGGTAGGTGTCGAGCACCTCGATCGGTGCCTTGATCACCTCGTTGACGACCTTCAGCGTCTCGGCGCGATCGGCGAGCGCCTTCTTCATGCCGGCGGTCAGATCGCGGACGTAGTTCTTCACCAGCTCCGGGTTCTTGTCGACGAAGTCCTTCCGGCACACCTCCAGGATGTGCACGATGTTGGGCTGCTGATCGGCCAGCGAGAACAGCTTGCGCAAGCCGCCCTTGGCCTCAGCACGCGCGGCGAACGGCTGGTTGAGCACGCCCACGTCCACGCGGCCGGTGCGGATGGCGTCCTCCGAGCCCGGGAAGCCCGTTTCCACCAGCTTGATGTCGTTTTGCGGGTCGAGCCCGTTCTTCCTGAGCAGCAGGAACATGGGACCCAGGATGCCGGAGCCGAACACGTTGGTGCCGACGCTCTTGCCCTTCATGTCCGCCACGGTCTTGATCGGGGAGTCGTCCTTCACCGCCCAGTAGACGGAGAAGCTGCCGGGGCGCTCGCCCACGTGCTGGGCGATGATGTAGGCCTGCAGGTTGCCTTGCAGAGCGCCGTTGGCGAGCGACAGCGGGGCCTGAGTCGAGCAGTCGAGCGCACCGGCGACCATCGCCTGGACCATCGGCGCGGTGCCCTGGAATTGCGTGAACTCTATTCTGTAGGTCTTGCCGAGGTTGGGGAACTGGTCCGGCCGGCGCATGATCCAGTACTTGGCCTCCTCGGCCGGGATGGTCCAGCCGACGCGGATCACGTCCTGTGCCTGCGCGGCAATGGAAACGAGCGTGGAAAGTGCAATGGCCAGAGCCAGCGATGAGCGTCTCAGCATTCGACCACCCCAATCATTCGTCAGCAGCGGCGCGTGCAGCGTCCGCGAACAACAGTCACGGCGCGATCATAGCGCCGGGCACGCGTGCCATCGACAAGAATGAGGTTTGCCGGTTCCGAGAGGAGGGCTAAGTCTCTCTCGCCCTGGGCCCGAGCTGGGGTCTGCCCGGGCGCGCCGTCCTCAGCCGTGCCATTGCTTCCCGCCGTCCAGGTCGATGACCGTTCCCGACAGATAATGGACGTGGGGTGAGGTGAGCATGACGGAGAGCGCGGCGACTTCCTCGACCGTCTTGATCCGCCCGAACGGCAGCTTGTCCGCGTTGAGCGCTTCCTGCCAGCGGCTCTCATCACCGAACTTCGCCTTGGCGCGCGCCTTCGACAGGGTGATGATACGGTCGGTCATGGTGGCGGCGGGATTGATCCCGAACACGCGGACGTTGTAGTCGGGGGTTTCGGCCCCCAGGGCGTTGGTGAAGCCGATGAGGGCGGCATTGCCGGCGGCGCCGCAGATGTAGTCCGGCCGCACCGCCCGGCCGCCCATGCCGATGATATTGAGGATCGTGCCGGATTTGCGGGACTTCATCTGCGCGACGTAGAGCTGGCACAGGTGGATGTAGCCGAACACCTTCAGCGCCCAGCTCTCCTGCCAGCGGTCGAAGCCCACGTCGGCGATGCCGCCGCCAGGGATGGCGCCGGCATTGTTGACCAGCACGTCGATGTCGGGAAAGGCGGCATGCAGTCGTGCGCGCTGCTCTGCCTGCGACAGGTCCGCCGGGTGTGCCGTCACCTTGGCGTTGTGCTTGCGCCGCACCTCACCGGCTGCCTTTTCCAGCAGCGCCTGGTCGCGCGCGGAGATGACGATGCTCGCGCCCTCGGCCGCGAACGCGTGGGCGATGGCGAGCCCGATGCCCTTCGAGCCGCCGGTGACCAGAACCTGCTTGCCTGCAAGACCAAGGTCCATTCCGTCTCCTCCCGCACGTGCCGCTGATTCCGGGCCGTGTCCGCCGTCCGGGGCCAGCCCGGGCCCTGCTCTCAATCTCGTCGGGGTGCCCGTCAGGGCCGCGAATTGTCTCAGCGCCTCCGCCGCGGGAGGCGCGCCATGGCTCGTCTACAGCATGTCGGATCGCGATTGTCACCCACCGGCGCCGACTCGGGGCGCGCGAGAGGCGGCTTCCTTAGACGCGATCCCCCAAGGCATACATCAGGGCGAGGAAGGAGAGCCCAAGCACCACGTAACCCAGCGGCTCGAACATGTTCGTATTCCCGTCAGCAATCGAACGACCGCGCCCGCTGTCGTGACGGACCCATCGCCGCTTGGGTCGTGCCACGAAGGCGAGGTTACCTTCGCTCCGGCCGGAATGGAAGCGCCTTGTGCGCGACCTCCCTCGCCTGGGCCGTCATTTCCCTGATACGCTTTTCATGCAGTGTCCGGCCGATCTATGCTTCGCGCAGGATTGCATCTCGAGGGCCGCGCGAGGCGAGACGTTTCGATGCAAGTCGCGATTGTGGGCGGGGGTATCGGCGGGCTCACGCTCGGGCTGATGCTGCATGCCCGCGGCATCGGCTGCCGCATCTACGAGGCCTCGCGCGACATCCGTGAGCTGGGCGTGGGCATCAACGTGCTGCCGCACGCCATCGCCGAGCTGTCCGCTCTGGGCCTGCTGGCGCGGCTCGACGAGGTGGCGATCCGCACCCGCGAGCTGATCTATGCCAACCGCTTCGGCCAGGAAATCTGGCGCGAGCCGCGCGGCGTGGACGCCGGCTACGAGGTGCCCCAGTTCTCCATCCACCGCGGGCGGCTGCAGGGTGTGCTGCGGGATGCCGTGGTGGAGCGGCTGGGGAGCGCAGCGATATGCACGGGGCATGCGTTCACGGCCTTCACGCAGGAGGAAGGGTGCGTCAAGTCCCGTTTCAAAAAGATCGCCCAGGGCTCGCGCACTACCGTGTCGTCCGACATTCTGGTCGGCTGCGACGGCATCCACTCCACGGTGCGGCGGCAGCTCTACCCCGACGAGGCCGGGCTCAAGTGGAACGGCGTGCTGATGTGGCGTGGGGCGACCCTATCCAAGGGCTTCCTCGACGGCCGCACCATGATCGTCGCCGGAGGCTTCAACAACAAGCTGGTGCTCTATCCCATCGCGCCCAGGAAGGGCGGCAAGCAGCTCGTCAATTGGGTCGTGACTTATCGCATGGGCGACGGCTCCAACCCGCCGCCACGGCGGGAGGATTGGAACCGCCGGGGAGAGCTCGACGAGCTCATGCCGCACGTGGCGCGCTTCAGCACGCCGCACGTCGATCTCGCCAAGCTCGTGAAGGGCGCGCCCGCGTTCTACGAGTACCCCATGGCCGACCGGGACCCGCTGCCGCACTGGACGCACGGGCGGGTCACGCTGCTCGGAGACGCGGCGCATCCCATGTATCCGGTCGGCTCGAACGGGGCCAGCCAGGCGATCCTCGACGCGCGCTGCCTCGCCGATCTGCTGGCCTCGAGCGAGCACGCGCGGGTCGCCCTTGCCGCCTACGAGGCTGACCGTCTGCCGAAGACGGCCGAGATTGTACGCAACAATCGCAAGGGCGGGCCCGAAGGCGTGATCGACGAGGTGGAGCGCCGCGCGCCCGACGGCTTCGACGATATCGATGAGGTGCTGAGCCGCGCCGAGCGCGAGGCCATCGTCAAGGGCTATGCGCAGCTTGCGGGCTTTGCCAAGGAGCAGGTGAACCGGCCGGCCTCCGCAGCGGCGGGCAAGCGGGACAAGAGCCGGCGCAAGCGACGCGCTTGATCGAGACCACGCGCTTCCCGCCAGACTTGTCATTCCCGCCAAGCGAAGCGCGTCGGCGTTACTCGATCGGCGCTCCCACGGCCCACTGTCCCAGGTTCTGGCCTTCGCCGGTATGACGCCAACGGCAGGGCGTCGCTCTCCAAGAGCGTCATCCCGGCGCCGCTCGCGAGCGAAGCTGGCGAGCGGGAATAGGCCGGGACCCATGACACCTAGTCGTGCGCAAGGACGACGGGACCCGCATTCTGCCCAGTGGACGGGGTTCCGGCCTTCGCCGGAATGACGTTGGTGGCGCGCTGCGGGCGCTTAGCCCTTGCCTGGAGGCGGGGGCAGGAAGTTCACATCGTGCAGGCCGGCAAGGCGGCTGACCTCGGCCGGGTCGGGCACCTTGTCGATCTTGGTGAACAGGTCGTACAGCTTGCCCGTGGGCGACACCCAGAACAGGCACTTGATCGGCTGGTCGCTCTTGTTGAAGAGGCCGTGCATGATCTTCATCGGCAGGCGGATGAAGTCGCCGGCACCAGCGGTCGATTCCTTGCCGTCGAGGATAAGGTCGAACTTGCCCTCGAGCACGTAGATGAACTCGTCCTGATTGATGTGGATGTGCGGCGGCACGAACGTGCCGGGCGGGAACAGCGCATGCCAGGAGAAGGAGGTTTCGGTCAGCGCCTTGGGTATGTAGGTCTGGCCGAGGATGTTCCACGAGATGTTGTCGATGCCTTTGCCCGCCTTGGTGACGCCGGCCTTCATGGGTTTCATGGAATTGCTCCGTTGCTGTGCCTAAACCGAGAGATAGCTGTCGCGCGCGACCGGGTCGGCGGCAAGCGCCGCCGAATCGCCCTCCCAGACGATCCGGCCCTTCTCCAGAATGAGATGGCGGTCGGACAGACGCAACAGGGCGTCGACGTTCTTGTCGATCACCAGGATGGAAAGGCCGTCGCGCTTCAAGGCGGCAAGCCGATCCCAGATCTCCCGGCGGATCAGGGGGGCCAAGCCCTCCGTGGCCTCGTCGAGCACCAGCAGTTTCGGGTTGGTCATCAGCGCGCGGCCGATCGCCAGCATCTGCTGCTCGCCGCCGGAGATCCGGTCGCCCATATTGCTGCGCCGTTCGGCGAGCCGCGGCAGGAAGGCGTAGACGCGCTCCAGCGTCCAGCATCGCGGGCCGCCGCCCCGGTCAGCGGCCGTGGCGAGGAGATTTTCCTCGACCGTGAGCGTCGGGAAGATCTGGCGGCCCTCCGGGACGAGGCCGATGCCGGCCTGTGCGATGCGGAATGGCGGCGCACCGGCGATGGGGCGGCCCTCGAAGCGGATCGCGCCCGCGCTGACGGGCAGCAGGCCCATGAGAGCGCGCACGGTGGTCGTCTTGCCCATGCCGTTGCGGCCCATCAGGCTCACCACCTCGCCCGGGCCGACGGCCAGATCGACGCCGAACAGCACCTGCGACTGGCCGTAGCCGGCCTCGAGCCTGCGCATTTCGAGGAGCGGCACGCTCATGTGGCCTCCCCGAGGTAGGCCGCGCGCACGGCCGCGTCCTGGCGCACGGCCTGGGGAGAGCCGGTGGCGATGATGCGGCCTTCGACCAGGACGGAGATGCGGTCCGCCAATGCGAACACGGCCTGCATGTCGTGCTCAACGAGCACCATGGTGAAGCGTGGCTTCAGGCTCTTGAGCATCTCGACCAGGCGGCGCGTCTCCTCGGCCCCGGCGCCAGCCATCGGCTCATCGAGCAGAAGGAGCTTGGGGGCCTGGGCAAGGGCGATGGCCAGCTCCAGGCGACGTTTCTCGCCGTGGGACAGGGCACCTGCAGACGTATCCTTCCGGTCGGCCAGCCCCACCGCGCCCAGCGCCTCCAGGGAGGGCCCATTGAGCATCTCCTCCTGCGCCGCCGGCCGCCAGAAACGGAAGCTCGACCCGGAGCGCGCCTGCACGGCAAGCGCCACGTTCTCCAACGCCGTGAAGCGCGGCAGCACGTGGGTGATCTGGAACGAGCGCGCAAGGCCCAGGTGCGCGCGCGCCGGCATGGGCAGATGCGTGACGTCGCGGTCATCGAAGATGATGTGCCCGGCGTCGGGCGCAAGCGCGCCGGAGATCTGGTTGATCAGCGAGGTCTTCCCGGCGCCGTTGGGGCCGATGATGGCGTGCGTCTCGCCGGCAAGAATGTCGAGGTCGGTGCCGTCGGTCACCTTGAGGGCACCGAACGACTTGCTCAGCTGTTTGAGCTGGAGGATGGGTCGGCTCATCGCCGCCTCCAGCGGTCGACGGCAAGCGCCATGCCCGCCAGCACTCTGACGACGAGGCGGCCGCCCACCACCTTGTACGTCTTCCACCTGGCAGCCACCTCGCCCGCCACCCGTTGTGACGACGCGGCCAGCGTGCCGGACCGCTGGCGAAGCTCCATCCTCGAGCGGCACCACAGGTGCGCGGCAGCATGCATGCCTTGCCTGGCGACGAGCGCCTGTAGCGCGATGAGCTGTGCGGGCGTCATGCTCCCACCCTGCCACGCGCGAATCGCGCCGGCGATACCGCCCTTGGCGAACAGCACGACCAGAACCAGCAACGGGCCCAGGATCACCTTCCAATGCTCGGTGAGCCGTGACAGGGTCTCCTCCAGCATCAGGAAGGAGAGCGTGCCCAGGATGGGGCCGTAGAGCGTGCCCGTGCCGCCGAGCAATACCATGATGATGAGCTCGCCGGAGCGCTGCCAGTGCATGTAGGCGGGGCTGACGAACTCGGCCTGGTTGCCCAGCAGAAACCCCGCGAGCCCGCACAGCGTGCCGGCAATCACGTAGGCGGCCAGGCGATAGGGATAGGGCGTGAAGCCCATCGCCTGCATGCGCATTTCGTTGTCGGTGAGCCCGCGCAGCACCCGCCCGAAGCGCGAGCCGATGAGCCGGTCGACGAGCACGTAGGTGCCGATGAGCAAGGCGAGGGCCGTATAGAAGAACGCCGTTTCGCTTTTGAGGATGCGAGTGCCGAGCACCAGCGTGCGCGTCGGCCATGTGAGACCATCGTCGCCGCCATAGGGCGCGAGCGAGGTGGCCACGAAGAACGCCATCTGCCCAAACGCCAGCGTGATCATGATGAAGTAGACGCCGCGCGTGCGCACGGCGATGGCGCCGGTCGTGAGCGCAAACAGGGCAGCAGCTCCGAGTGCGGCCGGCAATGCGATCGCGAGGGTGCCGAGGCCGTGGCTCGCAACGATGCCGGCGCCGTAGGCGCCGACACCGAGGAAGGCCGCATGGCCGAACGAGACCAGTCCACTCACCCCCACCAGCAGCTCGAGCGAGAGGGCGGCGATGGCGAAGATCATCACGCGCTCGCCGACGAGGATCAGGTAGCTGCCGCCCAGCACCGAGCTCAGCAGCGGCGGCAGCGCCATCAACGCGAACAGCCCGGCGGCCATGCGCTGGTCGAATGTGAGCGTACGCAGAGCAGTGGCCGCGGCATCCCTGATGCTGCGCGCCGTCGCCATCACGCCCGGCCTTTGGCGGGGAAGAGCCCAGCCGGCCGCACGGCGAGGACCACGGCCATCAGCAGGTAGATGGCCATCGAGGCGAGCGCCGGTCCGATCGCGCGCGCGGCACTGGGCGAGAGAAAGAGGCGCAGCATGTCGGTCGTGAACGAGCGGCCGAGCGTATCGATCACGCCTACCAGAACGGCGGCCACGAAGGCCCCGCGGATCGAGCCGATGCCGCCGATGACGATGACGACGAAGGCCAGGATGAGGATCTGGTCGCCCATGCCCGGCTCGACCGAGAGGATCGGCGCCACCATCACCCCGGCGAAGCCGGCCAGCATGGCGCCGAAGCCGAACACGATCATGAACAGCCGCTTGATGTCCACGCCGAGCGCCGACACCATGGCCGCGTTGGTGGCGCCTGCCCGCACCAGCATGCCGATGCGGGTCGACGTGACGAAGAGATAGAGCGCAACAGCTACCGCCACGCCCGCGCCGATGATGGCGAAGCGGTAGACGGGGTAGCGCAGGCCGTCCATCAGCGGAACGGAGCCGGACAGGGCATCGGGGATCGGCATGTTGAGAGGCGCGGCACCCCAAACGATCTTAACGCCCTGGTTCAGGAACAGGATGATGCCGAAGGTCGCCAGCACCTGCTCGAGATGATCGCGCTCGTAGAGATGGCGGAACACCAGCACCTCCAGCAGCAGGCCGAACAGCATCGAGGCCGGCAGCGCGAGCAGGACGCTGGCGAAGAAGCTGCCGGTGATCCGGTAGAGCGTCACCGAGAAGTAGGCGCCCAGCATGTACTGCACGCCGTGGGCGAGGTTGATGAAGTCCATCACCCCGAACACCAGCGTCAGCCCGGCCGCCACCAGGAACAAGAGGATGCCCAGCTGCAGTCCATTGAAGAACTGGACGATGAGCAAGGATGTGGACATGGCGACCTTCCGGGGTCAGACCCCTCGCCTCCACCGTTTTGCTGAATGCGACGACGTTGTCGCGAGGGGTCTGACCCCGTCACAGCTACTCACAGCTACTTCAGCTCGCAGTCCTTGGCGTGGCTGTCGCCGTAGCTCTCGAAGATCTTCTGCACGATCTGGGTCTCGAACTTTCCATCCGGACGCTTGGCCACCTTCACGAGGTAGAAGTCCTGGATCGGGAAGCCGTTGGTGTTGAACTTGAACGGTCCGCGCACCGACTTGAAGTCCGCCTTCTTGAGGGCGGCGCGCACGGCGTCCTTGTTGTCGAGCTTGCCGCCCACGGCCTTTACGGCGCTGTCGATCAGCATGGCCGCGTCATAGGCCTGCATGGCGTAGCTGCCCGGCACGTAGCCGTACTCCTTCTCGAAGTCGGCAACGAACTTCTTGTTCTCGGGCGTGTCGGTGTTAGGCGCCCAGGTCATGCCGGAGTAGAAGCCGACCGCCGCATCCTGCTGGGCGGGCAGCGTCGCCTCGTCCACCGTGAACACAGACAAGAACGGGATGTTGTCGAGGCCGGCCTGGCGGTACTGCTTGACGAGGTTCACGCCCATGCCGCCGGGCATGAAGACGAAGAAGGCGTCGGGCTTGGCGGCGGCGATCTTGGCGAGCTCGGCCGAGAAGTCGAGCTGGCCCAGCGGCGTGTAGACCTCGTCGGCGATCTCGCCTTTGAAGTGCTTCTTGAAGCCGCCGATCATGTCCTTGCCGGCCTGGTAGTTGGGCGCCAAGAGGAAGGCCTTCTTGAAACCCTTGTCCTGGGCGTACTTGCCGAGCACCTCCGGCGGCTGATCATTCTGATAGGAGGTGGCGAAGAAGAACGGGCTGCAGCCTTTGCCGGCGAGCGGGGAGGGACCGGCGTTGGGGCTGATCAGGAACACGCCAGCCTCGGTGATGGGCTTGGAGATCGCCATCAGGATGTTGGAGAACACCGGGCCGACGACGAAGTCGACCTTGTCGCGCTCGATGAGCTGCTTGGCCTTGCCGACGGCCACGTCCGGCTTCAGCTCATCATCCTGCACGGTGACCGTGGTGGCGAGTCCGCCGAGCTTGCCGCCCGCATGCTTGATGCCGAGGTTGAAGCCGTCCCGGAGCTGACCGCCGAGCACGGCCTGTGGGCCTGAGAGAACGGCCATGATGCCGATCTTGAGCTCCTGTGCATGGCCTGCGCTGCTTCCGAGCACGCTCGTTGCAAGCAGGCTGATGCCCGCCAGGCAATGTCTCATACGCATGTGCTACTCCCCTCGTGTCCGGTCCTTCGGTCGCAACCTTACGGGTGCGGTGTGGTCTCGGCAACGCCAAGAACCGCCCGCCGTTTCCTGTCATTCCCGCAAGCGCGGCAGCGCGTAAGCGGGAATCCATCCCGAGGCTCGACGCGGAGCATGGGGTTGGATACCCGCTCTGCGCTTCGCTCGGCGGGTATGACGGTTGACTGGCTCGGCCCGGGCGCTGGCAAGGCACTTCATATATGAAATTTCAAGCTTGAAGTATATGCACGGTGGAGGCACACTCTCGGCGAATTGGCGCGACGGCGGACAAAGGGAGGCGTGGGGCATGCGCATCGCATGTCTTGGCGGCGGACCGGCCGGGCTGTATTTCGCCATCGTCATGAAGCTGCGCGATCCCGGCCACGCGGTCACGGTGGTCGAGCGCAACCGGCCCTTCGACACCTTCGGCTGGGGCGTGGTGCTGTCGGACGAGACGCTGGCCAACCTTGCGGCGGCCGACCCCGTGAGCGCCGAGGCGATCCGCCGCGAGTTCGTCTACTGGGACGACATCGCCGTCCACTACCGCGGGACGGTGACGCGCTCGTCGGGCCACGGCTTTAGCGGCATCGGCCGCAAGCGGCTGCTCAACATCCTGCAGGAACGGGCGCAGGCGCTGGGCGTGGAGCTCGTCTTCGAGACCGAGATCGAGGGTCTCGAGCCCTATCGCGACTGCGACCTGATCGTGGCGGCGGACGGGGTCAACTCCAAGGTGCGCAACGCCCTGGCGCAGGTCTTCAAGCCCGACATCGACGTCCGAGCCTGCAAGTACATCTGGCTCGGCACGCATCAGAAGTTCGACGATGCCTTTACCTTCATCTTCGAGGAGACGAGGCACGGCTGGGTCTGGGCCCACGCCTACCAGTTCGATCGGGACACCGCGACCTTCATCGTCGAGTGCTCCGAGGCGACATGGCGCGGGTCCGGGTTCGACCGCATGAGCCAGGAGGAGACGACGGCAGCATGCGAGCGGATCTTCGCCCGCAACCTCGGCGGCCGTCGGCTGATGACCAACGCCGGGCACCTGCGCGGCTCGGCCTGGCTCAACTTCAACCGCGTGCTGTGCCAGACCTGGTCGCACCAGAACATCGTGCTGATGGGCGATGCAGCAGCCACAGCGCATTTCTCGGTCGGCTCCGGCACCAAGCTCGCGCTGGAGAGCGCAATCGCGCTGGCCGACTATCTGCATTCGGAGCCCACGATGCCGGCCGCCTTCCGGCGCTACGAGGAAGAGCGTCGCACCGAGGTGCTGCGCCTGCAGAGCGCGGCACGCAACTCGACCGAGTGGTTCGAGCAGGTGGAGCGCTACTTCCATCTCGACCCCGTGCAATTCAACTACTCGCTGCTGACGCGCTCGCAGCGCATCAGCCACGAGAACCTCCGCGCCCGCGACAAGGCCTGGCTCGAGGGTGCCGAGGCCTGGTTCGAGACGCAGGCGACCGGCAGGAAGCCGAAGCAGCCGCGCCCGCCGATGTTCACGCCCTTTCGACTGCGCGATCTCACGCTGAAGAACCGCGTGGTCGTGTCCCCGATGGCCCAATACCGGGCCATCGACGGCACTCCGGGCGACTGGCACCTCGTGCACTACGCCGAGCGCGCCAAGGGCGGCGCTGGGCTCGTCAGTACCGAGATGACGTGCGTCTCGCCGGAAGGGCGCATCACGCCGGGCTGCACGGGCCTCTATGCGCCTGCGCACGAGGCGGCCTGGAAGCGCATCGTCGACTTCATTCACGCCGAGACGGACGCGAAGGTGGCGATTCAGCTCGGCCACTCCGGCCCCAAGGGCTCGACCCAGCTCGGCTGGGAGACGATGGACGCGCCGCTGGCGCAGGGGAACTGGCCGGTGATGGGGCCTTCGCCGGTAGCGTGGTCGCCGGTCAACCAGGTCCCGCGTGAGATGACGCGGGCCGATTTGGACCGAGTCCGCGGCGAGTTCGTGCGCGCGGCGGAGATGGCCGAACGCGCCGGCTTCGACATGCTCGAGCTGCACTACGCCCACGGCTACCTGATGTCCGCATTCATCACGCCACTCACCAACCGCCGCACCGATGCTTACGGCGGCAGCCTCGAAAACCGGCTGCGCTTCCCGCTCGAGGTCTTCCATGCCGTCCGAGCCGCATGGCCGGCGGGCAAGCCGATATCGGTGCGCATCTCGGCCAACGACTGGGTAGGCGTGGAGGGGGTGACGCCCGAGGACGCCGTCGCCATCGCCCGCATGCTACAGGCCGCCGGCGTCGACATCGTCGATGTGTCCGCGGGACAGACGTCGCAGGCCGCGCGCCCGGTCTATGGGCGCATGTTCCAGACGCCGTTCTCAGACCGCATCCGCAACGAGGTGGGCATCGCCACCATGGCGGTCGGCAACATCTACGAGCCGGACCACGTCAACTCCATCCTGATGGCCGGCCGGGCTGACCTCGTCTGCCTGGCGCGGCCGCATCTCGCCGATCCCTACTGGACGCTGCGCGCCGCGGCGCAACTCGGCTACGCCGGCGAGACGTGGCCCAAGCCGTACCTGGCCGGCCGCGATCAGCTGCATCGGCTGGCCCAGCGTGCCGAAGCCGCTACGGAGAAGGTGTAATGCCCGATCCCGCTCAGGTGCTGGACGGCAGGCATGCCCTGATCACCGGTGGCGGCACCGGCATCGGCGCCGCCATCGCGCGCACGCTGGCCGGTGCCGGTGCGGCCGTATCCATCGCCGGCCGGCGCGCTGGTCCGCTCGAGGAGGTTGCGGCACGGCTGCCGCGAGCCAAAGCGATCGTCGCCGACGTGACGAGCGAAGCGGACACTTCTGCCATGGTCGCCTCCGCACGTGCGGCCCATGGGCCCATCGACATCCTCGTCGCCAACGCCGGCGCCGCCGAGAGCGCGCCCATCGCCAAGCTCGATCTGGCGCATTGGCAACGGATGATCGACGTGAACCTCACGGGCGCCTTTCTCACGGTCAAAGCGGCGCTGCCCGATATTGCGCAAGGCCCAGGGCTTGGCGCCAGGGAGCGGCGCATCATCTTCGTTTCATCGACCGCAGGACTGAAGGGCTATCCCTACGTTGCCGCCTACTGCGCCGCCAAGCACGGTTTGATCGGGCTCACGCGCGCGCTCGCCGCAGAGCTGCACCAGACTAGCGTGACGGTGAATGCGGTATGCCCTGGCTTCACCCATACGCCGCTGCTGGACGGCTCCATCGCCAGCATCGCCGACAGGACGGGCCGGGCCCGGAAAGAGGTTGCAAGCGATCTCGCCGCCTTCAACCCGCAAGGCCGCTTCATCGAGCCGGACGAGATCGCCGAGACTGTCCTCTGGCTGTGCAGTCCGGCAGCGCGGTCCGTCACCGGCCAGGCGATATCCGTGTCGGGAGGCGAGACGTGACGTTGGCTGCGCGAGTTCATGCTACTTCGTCATCCCCGCGGAGGCGGGGATCTACGCAAGTCGCGTCATATCCAGAGCTTGGTGTCGTGGATGCTCGCCTCCGCGGGCATGACGTTGCAGATGTGGAAACGTGAGTGGAATCACGGGCGACAGAAATGACCGTCCAGCGACGCCCGAGAGCCAGACCGGAGCCGGCGAGCAAGCAGAAGCTCCGCCTGTGGATCCGGCTGCTCAGGGCCTCGCGCGCCATCGAGGCGGAGCTGCGCCAGCGCCTGCGCACGGAGTTCGGTACGACGCTGCCCAAGTTCGACGTCATGTCGGCGCTCGACCGCAAGGGCACCGGCATGACCATGACCGAGCTCTCCCGCTTCCTGATGGTCTCCAACGGCAACATCACGGGGATCATCGACCGCCTGGTGGCCGAGGGCCTGGTGGTGCGGCTGGCGCACGAGGGCGACCGACGCGCCACGTTCGTGCGGCTCACCCCCAAGGGTGCGCAGGCGTTCCAGGCGATGGCCAAGGCGCACGAGGGCTGGGTCAACGAGCTGCTCGGCGCCTTCGGCGGTGCTGACACCGAGACGCTGATAGCGCTGCTCGGTCACCCGACATTCAAGGCTGCAGCGAGGCGTCCGCCGCCTGGCGATCCTGCAGCGCGCGGCGCAGGGAGCCGGATCGCAAGGGCTCCATCTGCTGTTCACCGGAGTTCTTAGGCGATCACGAGGAGGGTGCCATGCTCGGCAAACTGTTTGCGCGCCAGGACAAGGACAGCAGCGCCGGCCCTCGCAAGTCCGCCCCCAAAGGGGCCAAGGCGCTCGGGCCCAGCGCGCACGTGGACAGCTTCGCTCGCGATAATCTGCCCCCGGCGGAGCAGTGGCCGGACCTGCTGCTCGACCGGCCGGAGTTCCAGTATCCCGAGTACATCAATGCCGCCGTCGAGCTGACCGACCGGATGGTCGACAAGGGCTTCGGCGACAACGTGGCGTTGATCGGCAACGGGCGCCGCCGCACGTACAAGGAGCTCGCCGACTGGAGCAACAGGCTGGCACATGCGCTGGTGGAGGACTTCGGCGTCCGGCCCGGCAACCGCGTGCTCATCAGGTCGGGCAACAATCCGGCGATGGTCGCGGCCTGGCTGGCGGCGACGAAGGCCGGCGCCGTGGTCGTCAACACCATGCCGCTGTTGCGCGCCGGCGAGCTCGCCAAGATCGTCGACAAGGCCGAGGTGTCCATCGCGCTCTGCGACAGCCGCATCGCCGACGAGCTTGTCGCCTGCGCCAAGGACAGCCGCTTCCTGAAGAAGGTCATCAACTTCGACGGCACTGCCAACCACGACGCCGAGCTCGACCGCGTCGCGTTGAGCAAGCCCGTGAGGTTCGATGCCGTGCGCACCGGCCGCGACGACGTGGCGCTGCTGGGCTTCACCTCCGGCACCACCGGCGAACCCAAGGCCACCATGCACTTCCACCGCGATCTGCTGATCATGGCCGACGGCTACGCCCGGGAGGTGCTGGGTGTGACGCCCGCGGACGTGTTCGTGGGCTCGCCGCCGCTGGCCTTCACGTTCGGCCTCGGTGGGCTCGCGGTGTTTCCTCTGCGCTTCGGCGCCACGGCGACGCTGCTGGAGAACGCCTCGCCGGCCAACATGATCGGCATCATCGAGACCTACAAGGCCACCATCAGCTTCACCTCGCCCACCGCCTATCGGGCCATGATGTCGGCCATGGACAAGGGTGCCGACCTCTCCTCGCTCAGGATGGCCGTATCGGCAGGCGAGACGCTGCCCGCCCCCGTGTTCGAGGACTGGGTGCGCAAGACCGGCAAGCCCATCCTCGACGGCATCGGCTCCACCGAGCTTCTGCACATCTTCATTACCAACCGGCTGGGCGATGCCGCGCCCGGCGCGACGGGCCGGCCAGTGACCGGCTACGAGGCAAGGATCGTCGACGATGACATGAAGGACGTTGCCGACGGCACAATCGGACACCTGGCTGTGCGCGGGCCCACGGGCTGCCGCTACCTCGCGGACAAGCGCCAGACGCAATACGTGCGCGATGGCTGGAACCTGACGGGGGATGATTTCGTCAGGGACGCGCGCGGCGTGTTTCACTTCGCGGCCCGCGCCGACGACATGATCATCTCCTCGGGCTACAACATTGCCGGGCCCGAGGTGGAGGCAGCCCTGCTCGCCCATCCCGACGTTGCCGAATGCGCCGTGGTCGGCGCGCCGGACGAGGAGCGGGGTCAGATCGTTCAGGCCCACGTGGTGCTGCGGCAGGGCGTGGCCGCCGACGATCTCTGCATCAAGCGCCTGCAGGACCACGTGAAGGCGAAGATCGCGCCCTACAAGTATCCGCGCTCGGTCAAGTTCGTCAGTGCCTTGCCCAAGACGCAGACCGGCAAGATCCAGCGTTTCAAGCTCAAGCAATAGATGTCATCCCGGCCGAAGCGCGGCAGCGCGAGAGCCGGGACCCAGAGCAAAGAATGGCTGCGCCGCTCCTGGGTCCCGGATATTCGCTGGCGCGAATTCCGGGATGACAGGGTATGAAAGGGAGGAAACGTATGCAGCTTCTGCATCCCAAGCACTGGGCTCCGGCCAAGGGATTTGCCAACGGCGTCGCGGCGCAAGGGCGACAGGTGTTCGTCGCCGGGCAGATCGGGTGGGATGCCGAGCAGCGCCTCGTCAGTGACGACTTCGTGGCCCAGGTCGAGCAGGCGCTGCGCAACATCGTCGAGGTGCTGGCCGAGGCAGGAGCGCCTCCCGATCACGTCGTGCGGCTCACCTGGTACGTCACCGACAAGCGTGAGTATGTCTCGCGCCTGAGTGAGGTGGGCCAAGCCTACCGGCGCGTCATGGGGCGGCATTTCCCCGCCATGACGCTGGTACAGGTGGTGGCGCTGGTGGAGGATGGCGCCAAGGTGGAGATCGAAGCGACAGCGGTCGTCCCAGCCGCGCGCGGACGATAGTGCACAGCGCACGAGCCTCGGGGCTCAGCCGGAGGCCGTGCCGTGCAGCACCTCCTTGACCTGCTGCGGATCGTCCAGCGCGCCGCACAGAGCGTCCATGCCGAGGCGCCAGGCATCGACGATGTTGCGCTCGCCGAAGCGGGCGCCATCCGGATACATCATCAGCCGGAAGGTGCAGGCGGCGCCCGGCATGCCGACCGCAGGTATCATCACCGCGCCGTGGCTCTCGAGAATCTTCATGCTGGCGAATGCCACGGCCTCGATCGGCACGATCTCGCTCGCGTTCTTGCGGGTGCGGCGCAGGGCGATCTCGAGGAAGTCCTCGCCGCCGACGGCGACGCCCGCACCGGCGAGATAGCCCTTGCCGTCCATCTCCGGCGCCAGCGTCTTCAGCACGCCCTCGGACAGACGGGCTGCTGCGCGGATCGGTTCGGGATCGAATGCCTCCACCGCATGGATGCCGGCGATGTACTGACCGAGCTGCGCCTCGACGCCCAGCGACAGGGCACGGGCCCTGATGCGGCCGATGAGCTCCCGCTTGCCCGCCACGAAGCCCGAGCGCGGCCCGGGCACGTGCTTGTCGAGCGACCACACCGCCACGTCCGGGGCGCCGAACGCCAGCGCCGGCGGCTCGTCCCACAGCGATATGCGCGCCGCCATGTGGGCATCGTCGAGCACGACGAGCGCGCCCGCCCGCCGCGCCTCGGCGATCGCCTGCTCCGCCACCGCGCGCGGCAGATGGTTCTTGGAGGGCGAGATCATGGTGAGCACCGCCATCGCGGGCCTCGGCTCGCTGCCGAGCGCTGCGACGTACTGCTCGATGTCCGTCGTCTCCTCGAAGCGGCCTTGCGCCAGCTCGACCGCCTGCTTGACCGATGGGTGCGAGCGGTCCGCGGCCACCAGCGACAGCACGCGATCGCCGGGCTTCAGCAGCGCCAGCATGGTCGCCAGCATGCCGGCGGTCACCCGCGTCGACAGGAAGCCGTCGTGACGCGCCGGATCGCCGCCCATGCGGGTGAGTGCCATCTGCTCCAGCTCTCCCTGCGAGCGGGCGATGAAGTGGACGTAGGAGCGCATGGCTTCGCTGTCGCCGGCCTCGTAGGGGAAGGCGCGGATGAGGCCGGTCAGGTTGAACACGCCGGCATCGCCGGAGCGCGCGAAGCGCTCGCGGATGATGGCGTGGGCGCGCTGCTGGCGCTGTGCCTCGGCCACCTCGCCGGTGATGATGCGGCCGCGGGCATAGCCCACCTTGGGGTCGAGGAGGTTGCCGAACCGGTCCCGCTTAGGCGCGCTGCTCGCTGCCGGCGCAGCCTCCGAAACGCTGAGCATCGTCCTGTCTCTCCCTGCTACTCGGCTGCCCGCGACACGGGCCGGCGGGTCCGCGAGACCATGGCAATGCCGTCGCGCAGGATCGACATGGCCCGGTCGACCTCGACGTCCGTGGTGATCATGGGCGGCACCAGGCGGATCACGTTGAGGTCGCCCTGCGTGCCGCGCAGCTGGAAGATGAGGCCATGCTCGAGGCAATAGCTGGCGATCTTTCCGACCTCGGCGTTGGCCGGCGTCTTCTTCTCCCGGTCGGTGACGAACTCGATACCCAACAGCACGCCGCGCCCGCGGATGTCGCCGATCAGCTCGAACTCGCTCGCCATCTCGGCGAGCGCGGCCTTGATGCGCTTCTCGATGCGCGCGGCCTTGCCGGCCATGTCCTCGTCGACGACGATGTCGATGCTCTCCTCGCCGGCGGCGCACAGCAGCGGATCGGTGGCGTGCGAGCGCGTGGCGAAATAGCCGGCCTTGACGGCCCGTTCGGCGATCTCCGGCGTCGTGCACACGGCGCTGATCGGCAAACCGCCGCCGAAGTGCTTGGACAGCGTCATGATGTCGGGCGTGACGTCCTCGTGCTGGAAGCCGAACAGTTTGCCGGTCTTGCCGAGCCCGGTCTGCGACTCGTCGAAGATCATCAGCATGCCGCGGCGGTCGAGTTCGGTGCGCAGGGCCTTGAAGTATCCGGGCGGCGGCACGATCACGCCGCCGGCGCTCAGCACCGGCTCGCCGATGAAGGCCGCCGGTCTCGACGTGAAGTTGGCGTCGGCCAGCTCGAAGCTGGTCTTGAGGCACTGGGTCTTGCAGCCGGGGAAGCTCAGGCCCAGCGGGCAGCGGTAGCAGTGGGGGGTGAGGATTGCCGAGGTGGCCGGCGCAACGATCGAGTGCTTGTTGCGGCTCCAGGCGAACGAGAGCGAGCGCGTGAGATACGAGGTCGAGCCGTGCAGGCCGGTGTGGAAGCCCAGGATGTCGAGGCCGCCCGTCGCCTTGCGCGCGAGGTCGACGGCGCCCTCGATGGAGTCGCTGCCGCTGACGAGGAACAGCGATTTCTGCAGCGGCTTCGGCAGCACCTTGCCCAACCGCTCGTGCAGCCGCAGCCGCGGCACGTTGAGCATGGCGTTGGAGGCATGCATCAGCTGCTTGAGGGTGTCGGTGATGCGCTTGACGATGCGCGGATGCTGGTGGCCGAGCGCCGCGCCCATCTGGCCGGACTGGAAGTCGAGGTATTCCTTGCCCTCCGTGTCGGTGACCATCACGCCGGCGGACTTGGCCAGAATCGGCCGATCCTCGAGCCCGCCCATGTAGCTCTTCTTCTCGGTCGGGAACATCCAGGTGTTGATGATCTCGCGAGCCTTGGCACGATCCATGTTCCAGTCTCCGTTTCTCGAATTCCGCTCAGGCGGGATGGTCCTCAGATGCGCAGGAAGATGCGGTTGAAGCGGCCGCGGTCCTCGAGCAGCCGCATCAGCGTGGAGAGTCCCAGGTTGACGGCGAAGTAGATCACCAAGAGGGTGAGGTAGACCTCGATGGGTGCCGTCATCAGGCGGGCGCCGATCTGCTTGCCGATCTCGGTGAGGTCGGCGAGGCCGATCAGGAACGCGAGCGAGGTGTTCTTGAGCGAGACGATGTAGCGGCCGGTCAGCGCGGGCAGCATGTTGAAGAAGGCCTGCGGCAGCACGATCTTGAGCTGCGTCTCGAGCGGGCTCATGCCGAGCGCGCGCGCTGCCTCGAGCTGGCCCTGCGCGACCGAGCGGATGCCGCCGTGCACGATCTCCCCGACGTAGGCGGCCGTGAACAGCGTGAGCGCGAGCAGCACGCTCGAGAACTTGGAGATCTCGAAGCCGAAGGCCGGCGGAAAGAAATAGGCCCAGAAGATGAGGATCAGCAGCGGCACGCTGCGGAAGATCTGCACGTAGGTGCCGGAGGCGATGCTGAGTGCGCGCCGCGGCGAGGCGCGCATGGCGCCGAGCGCGCCGCCGAGCACTGTCGAGATGACGATCGAGCTGACGCCCAGCACGAGAGTCAGCAGCAATCCGCCCATCACGCCCTTGTTGAACAGGTCGCCGACGAGCAACCGCTCCCAATTCGCTGCCGTCCACACCCGCTCGAGCTGCATGCGCTCACTCGCTCGTCAGGATCGGACGGAGGCCGCGCCGCACCGCGACGTGACGGGAGAGGCGCACGTTCAGCAGTTGGCCGAAGCCGGCGGTCAGTGTGCATAGAACAACGTAGATCACCGTCACGGCCGCCAGGGCCTCGATGCCGCGGAAATCGAAGATGTCGATGTGCTTGTACTGGTAGGTGAGCTCGGCGACGCCGATCGCCATGGCCAGCGAGGTGTTCTTGATGATGGAGACGGCCTCGTTGACGAGCGGCGGCACCGTGATCCGCAGCGCCTGCGGCAGGATGATCCGCCGCAGCGACTGGAAGAACCCGAGCCCCAGAGCCCGGGCGCTGTCGGACTGGCCGCTCGGCACCGAGCCGAGGCCCGCGCGCACGACCTCGGCGACGAATGCGCCGTGATAGATCGACAGCGCGACCACGGCGGCGCCGAACTCGTAGCCGACGTCGCGCAGCTGCAGGAACAACCAGCCGGGCAGGATGTAGGAGGCGGAGAAGTACCAGAACAGAATCTGCACCACCGGCGGCGTGTTGCGGGCGAACTCGACGTAAAGCCAGCACAGCGGCTCCGTCGCCTTGAGCCCGAGCCAGCGCAAGGTGCCGAAGACGAGGCCGAGCAGGAAGGCGAGCGCCAGCACGCACGCCGACAGCTTCAGCGTGACGACGAGGCCCTGCAGGATGAGGAGCCCCGCCTCGCCCCAGAGGATCGACCAGTCGAGCTTCATGGAGCCCGCGCTCCTTCACCGTGGCTACGGCTCACTCGTCCCAGAGCAGCATCTTGAAGTCGTCGAAGTCGGCGAGCGTCATCTTCAGTTTGGAGTCCTTGCCGAGCCACTTGTCGAATGCCTTCTGCCAGGTGCCGTCCTTCCACTGGTCCTGCAGCAGGAAATTGATCTCGTCGCGCGACTTGGAGTCGTTCTCGCGCAGTGCGATCGCGTAGTAGCCGCCGGAGTAGAAGCCACCCTTGGTCAGCAGCACGTAGTCGTCGGGCTTCGGCGCCTCGACGCGCAGGCCGGCGAGCAGGATGTTGTCGGTCGCCACGGCATCGACCGTGCCGCGCTCCAGCGCGAAGAACGCCTCGGGCCAGCCCTGGAAGGTCTGCACGGTCGCCTTCGGCTGCGCCTCGGGCACCTTCTTCACCGCGCCCGAGCCGGCGTCGACGCCGACACGCTTGCCGGCCAAGTCGGCCATCGACTTGATGCCGCTCGCCGCTTTCACAAGCAGCGTCTGCGGCGTGTAGAGGTAGGGAATGGAGAAATCGACGACCTTGTCGCGGGACCGGTAGTGGCTGACGGTGGCGATGATCAGGTCGATCTTCTTCTGCTGCAGCAGCTGCACCCGGTTGGAAGCCTTCACCGGCTCGAACTCGAGCTTGACGCCGAGGCGCCGGGCGATGTCGGTGATGAGGTCGATCTCGAAGCCGGCGAGGTTGCCCTTCTCGTCGACGAAGCCCATGTGCGGCGCGTCGTTCTTCACGCCCGCCCGCAGCACGCCGCGCGCCTTGACTTCCTCGATCATGGGCTTGTCCTGGGCGGCAGCGACCCCGGCACCCAGCGCGGCAGCGAGCAGTGACACGCCGAGCGCGACCAGCGACAACGTCCGTTTCATGGCTTCAACTCCTCTACTCGCCCGAGCCGGCAGCCGGCTGCGGCAGCTCCCCTCGTCAGTGCTTGATGATCTTGCCGATGAAGCGCCGCGTGCGCTCCTCCTTCGGCTGGGTGAAGAACACGTCCGGCCGCTCCACCTCGATGATCTGCCCGCCGTCCATGAAGGCGATGCGGTTGGCCACCTCGCGCGCGAAGCCCATCTCGTGCGTCACCACCACCATCGTCATGCCCTCGCGCGCGAGGTCCTTCATGACATCGAGCACCTCGTTGATCATCTCCGGGTCGAGCGCCGAGGTCGGCTCGTCGAACAGCATCACCTTCGGCTCCATGCAAAGCGCCCGTGCGATGGCAACCCGCTGCTGCTGCCCGCCCGACAGCATGTCCGGGTAGGCGTCGATCTTCTCCGGGATGCCGACGCGCGCCAGCAGCGTTCGCGCCCGCTCCAGCGCCTCGGCGCGCGGCATCTTGCGCACCAGCGTGGGCGCGACGATCAGGTTCTGAGCGATGGTGAGATGCGGGAAGAGGTTGAACGACTGGAATACCATGCCGATGCCGGGGTCGAGGCGCCGCAGCCGCGAGGCCGTCCCGCTCGTCTTCTTCTGCCCGATCAAAATCTCGCCGGCATCAATCGACTCCAGACCGTTGAGGCAGCGCAGCAGCGTGCTTTTGCCCGAACCGCTCGGCCCGCAGAGCACCACCACCTCACCCGGAGCGACCGACAGGCTGACGCCGTCGAGGACCTTGTGCTGGCCGTAGCGCTTCACGACGTTGCGCATCTCGATGGCGGGAGGAGCCAGCACGTCGGGTTCGGGGCGAGAGAGCATCGCGCGTGCCGCCTAGTGTCCTGATCGCGAAATTCGTCTATGTCGGCGGCAAGCTCGGAACGAATTTCGCGATCTGAAGGACACTAGCAAAGTCGATGAGCTAGCGTGATCGAGATCGAGAAGTCCGCTTCCCGACCAAGCCCAAAGCGATGATGCGGACTTCTCGATCATCACGCTAGAAGCCGTTGCTGGTGATTGCGAGGATGTCGCGGGGCCCGAGCCCCGCGAGCCCGAGCTTCTCCAGCGTATGCCCTTGCGCCGTGAAGTCGCGATCGTAGAGCGCGCTCGTCAGGCCGATGAGATGGTCGGTCACGGGCATGTCGATTCCGGCGACGCGGCCGAGCGAGCGGAAGAAGACGAGGGCGTACGGCACGTCTTCGGTGATGAAGCGGTGCTCGAGCTGCTGCGGCCCGACCGGCCCCTTGAGCTTCTTCGCCACCGAGGCGAAGACCTCATTGAGGTCGCGCCCCTCCGCCCCATGCGCCTGGCGAAAGTAGTCGTCGACGGAGGTCTCCGTCGTCCCATAGCGGCGCACGACGGCGAGGCGCTCGTCGTCGAGGAGCTTCACGAGGCGGGCCACGCCCGGCGTGATGCACTCCCAGATGATCCAGCTCTCAGCCTTCTCCGCCCGGCTCAGGTTACAGAGCAGAGGCGGGACGTGGTAGACGGGGTTGTGGTTGTTGAGCGAGATGGCGAGCGCATTGCCCTCGAGGCGGAAGCGCCTGCCGAAGACCTCCTCCAGCCGCCGCATCGCAGCCTTGCCCCGCTCCGCCGGGATCGCGGCGATGTCCACCACGTCCTTGAGCTTGAGGATGCGCACCGACGCAGGCCCGGTCTTGCGCGCCGTGAACAGGCTGGTCGAGACGTCGACGATGGTAGGCTTGACGCCGCGCGCCTTCAGCATGCGGGAGAGCAGCACCGAGCTCAGCCCCGTAACGGGGTGCACAAGCACGTCCTGTGCCTCGGTCAGATGCGGCGCGGCGGCCGACATCAGCGCCTGATGGGCGAAGGCCGGCGCGCAGATCATCACGAGCGGCGCTCCGGCCATGCAGGCCCCGGCATCGGCGGCGACGCTGACCTTGGCCGTCCCTTGCGCGATGCCCTCGGCGGAGAGCACGCCGGCCTCGGCGATCGCGGATCGCTCGCCCGCGAAGCTCGACCAGATGTGCACGTCGTGGCCCGCGCGCGCCAGATGCCAGGCATTGGCCAACGCCACGTTTCCGGCGCCCAGTATCGCAACCTTCATCTCGCCTCACTGCCGTTGGCGGCGTCGCTCATCGCCTGCCTCCCGTTCATCCGGTCAGCGCCCGCGATCCACGGCGCGCGGGATTGGCGCCGCGATCGACGGCCTTTCCCCGGCTGGGCTTGGTGCGCCCGGAGCGGGCGGCACGTGGCCGATCGGCGTTGCCCTGGCTGGCCGGCTTTGCGGGCGCCGCCTCGGCGGGCTGCGCCAGCTTCACCGTATAGTAGTAGCGATCCGACCGGTAGAGAGACCGGAACAGGACGATCGGCCGATCGGCACCGATCTTGAAATGCCGGACCATGTGCAGCACCGGCGCGCCGAGCCCGATCTCCAGCAGGCGCGCCGCCTCGGTGTCGGCGGCCACTGCCTCGATGCGCTGGTGATCCTCCCAGATGTCGAGCCGCAGCGCGCTGCGAAGGACGTGCACGATGGAGGTCTTGCTCAAGTCGAGGCGCGCGACCTGGGCGCCGACATCGAGCGGCAGGAACGCCTCGTGCAGCGAGAACGGCGCACCCTCGAAGAAGCGGATGCGGAAGATGCGGTAGACCATCTCGTCGCGGGGCGAGGCCATCACCTCCGCCACCGCCGGCTGGGGCAGCACCGGGCCCTTGGCCAGCACACGCGCGGCGGTGTCGAGCTTGAAGCGGCTGAAGTCTTCGCTGAGTCCGGTCAGGCGCGTCTCGCGGGAGGCGGGCGGCAGGCGCGCGACGAACGTGCCCTGGCCGGGCGTGCGCGAGATCAGTCCGTCGGCCTCGAGGCCTCTCAGCGCATCGCGTACCGTCTCGCGGCTGACGCCGAACTCCTGGCACAGGGCGTGCTCGGTCGGAAGCTGGTCGCCGACACGCATCTGCCGCTCGAGGCGGCGCACGAGGATCTCGCGGATCTGCAGATACTTCGGGAACGGATCGAGGAAGGTGTGGGTCGGCGTCCGCCTGCCGCGCGCGCGGGTCATCACAGGGTCTCGATGCATTTGACGAGAGGTGTCGACATTTCTGGTCTGCTCGGCCATACATTAGAGGCGGCGGCTGCGGATGGTCAACCGCAGTCCGCGCTCAATTTGCGTGCATGTTGTCCGCAGCTGTGACGCCATCATGGGCAAAGGGACCTGGCCGATGAAGCCATCGCTGCTGACGCATCCGACCTGGATGGAGATGGACTACGCGGCGCTCGACGGCAATCTGGCGGCGTTGCGGCGGCGGCTGGCGCCGGGCGTGGGGGTCATCGCCTCGGTGAAAGCCAACGCCTACGGGCACGGCCTGATCGAGGTGATGCGGCGCCTCGTGGGGACCGGCATCGACACGGTGGCAACGGGGGCCTTCCGCGATGCCCTGGCCCTGCGGCGCGCCGGCTTCGACGTCGACATCCTGATGCTGGGCGCGACGCTGCCCGAGGGCATTCCCGAGCTCGTGCAGCACCGGCTCATTCCCACCGTGCACACCATCGAGCTCGCGCACGCGGTCAGCAGCGCCGTGCACGAGCCGACCCGCGTCTACGTCAAGATCGACTGCGGCCACGGGCGCCTCGGCTTTCCCCTGGCCGGCGCCAAGGCCGCCGTCGAGGCCATCGCGGCGCTGCCGAACGTACGCGTCGAGGGCATCTACACGCACCTGCCGTTTGCGGACGCAAAGGGGCAGAACTGGGCCCGCGAGGGCCTGGCGCGTTTCGATGCCTTGGTTGCGGCGCTTGCCGAGGCCGGGGTGCGCATTCCCGTGTCGCAGGGCCGGGCCAGCGCGGCCATCGTCGCCGGGCTGACGGATGCGTGCACCGCCGTCTGCCCGGGCGGGTTGCTCTACGGCAAGTCGCCGCTCGACCGCGACTTCGCCGGGTCGGACGAGTTCCGTCCCGTTCTGTCCGCGGTGCGCACCCGCCTCATCCACATCTCGCGCGACGTGTCGGCGAGCCGCCATCGACCGCGCCTGCGCGGCGGCGGTCCCACGGGGGTGGTGCCCTTCGGCCGCTGCGACGGCCACCGGCCCGCGCTGCCGGGCAAGGCAGGCCACATGCTGCTCCGCGGCCAGCCGGTTCCCATCCTTGCCATCTCGCTGGAGCACGCGGTGCTCGACCTGTCCGGCATCGAGCAGCCGCGTCTCGGCGAGGTGGTGACCATCCTCGGGCGCGACGGCGGCTCCCGCGTCACGCTCGACGACATCGCGGCCTGGCAAGGTGTGACCGAGAGTGACGTGCTCATGGCGCTCGATGAGCGCATGCCGCGCATCGAGCTGGAGAGCCGCAGCGGTTGACGGCAGCCGCTACCGAGTGGCGGAGAGGGCGGGATTCGAACCCGCGATACCCTTGCGAGTATGCCGCATTTCGAGTGCGGTGCTTTCAACCACTCAGCCACCTCTCCGAAGCCGCCTCACCTAGCGTTA
>Ga0070741_10004615_pt1 | contig 31931 bp, 30 predicted proteins | sample Coa_R1_4_FD_66440 | JGI IMG/M metagenome (GOLD analysis project Ga0070741, IMG submission 66440) | Surface soil microbial communities from Centralia Pennsylvania, which are recovering from an underground coalmine fire - Coalmine... | ecosystem: Environmental > Terrestrial > Soil > Unclassified ... | reverse complement strand
TCAGCAGGCCGCAAATAGTTACCGCCGCGACGGTAACCGCAGCTGTGCTACGTCTTTGCATAACGCTGGCGGTCAGGCGTTGCGCGTCCTGGTCGCCAGAAATACAAGCAGGACGTGACCGCGCAGCCGCCTGCACTAGCCTGGTTGGACCACGTTCTCATGTTGCCAAAACTTCCACCATGGCTTCTTTTGCTCCGGTGGTGAACAATGAATATGCATTCGCGTTCCGCGCACTGTCGAGAGCAAGCCATCACCGCTAGTCATTGGTAAAACGTCCAAGTGCATCCCTTGTGGCAGCACACGAGTCAAACCTTGACCGACTGCATCCAATACGCTCTGGCGGTCTGCCCTATCGTCCAGCACCACGACCAACACTTGGGCTGGCGGCTCGACGACTGCCTTGACGAAACACTGCGGAAGATATGCCTCACGTATGCCAGTGATCCCGCGAACCATCGCGCCTATCGCTTCCGACAAGCTCTGAGACATTGGATTGACTGGTCGGCCCAGCATTATCGGCGTGCCCGCGGAAATCGTGAGAGGCTTCATAGCGTGGTCCAACAACCTCCCTCAGCCAATGCCGCCGGGAAACCGATCATCGACAAAGCCTCGGGAACAGCGAATTTGGTCGGCTGTCGAAAACAGCGAGGTCGCCGGCAGTTGGCTGTAGGGAGCGGGTTCGGCAAAAGGATTAGCACAGCATGTCTATTTGTGAGCTTCGGGATGGTTCGCATGCCTCTGCAGAATAAAAATGGCCACAACACGTGGCAGTCGACCAACCATTAAACCGAGGTAAGCTCCGATAGGAACGCCAAGCAGGGCGCCAATCCAACCGAAGTCTAGGTTCCCAGATAATGCTCCCACTACGAGCCCCACGACGCACCCAACAAAAGCCAGCACATGGAAAACCGAAATCATATCGAGCGTCTCATGTTGCCGACCGGTCACCATCAGCGGTGCGAGCCAGCCGTAAACGGCCCGAGAATCGTGACTGGGCAAAACGGCCGGCTCGCATCCGTTGCATGGGTGTGGTTAGCGCCCCTTACAAAACCGGCGCTTTGTGAACGCGCGTCCCAAACGTTCGGTGAAACTAAGTCTTGCATAAGCTGCTCGCCATCTTTTCAGAAGCATGCGCTGGTGCACAGTCCCTTCGTAATCCCAAAGATGCCGATGCCGCTCCGGGAACATTAAGTAATAAGGAATGCTGAAAAAGGCCAGCACCCCGAAAGGAATCATCACGATCAGACTTGCGCAGAATGCCAGAGGCGCGAGTGGCCAGGCATACCATGGCAATCTTATTGTGCCGCATCCCATCCAGATTCTCGTTGACGGTGTCGCGTTCACGTTTGCGCTAACAACGGAGACCACCGATGAGCGGCGTGCCCTGATGATCGAATTTGAAATTGACGTTATCGCCGCTCATTCGGTGCGTCGACTTGTTAGCCGGGTGTCTCAATGATGTCATAATACTCGAAGTCGAGTCCCGCATCACTGCCCAACGCAAACACCTCTTGGATCAACTCTCTCACAAGGGCTGAGGCAGCGCCGACATCCCGTGGTAGTCGATAGAGCAGGGTGGGGGTCCCTTCATGCCCGCTCTCCAAGAGCGGCTCCGTTCCGCGCCTCTGGAAAAAGCCTCGGGCCGCCTCCTCCTGAGGCACGTCACGAGGTTCCAACACGATTCCCGCCTGCCTCTCGGTTTTGCTACAGAAGAGCATAATCGGACTGCTCAACGCCTGCGCAGCGATCTCAACAACGAATGCCTCGCCCCGAGGGTGGAATAACCGCTCTACAAATCTCTCAATCTCTGCCAGGCCCGACGAGGGGAAGCGCTCTTTCTGAATACCAAAAGGTGCCAACGCTTCCGAGGTGAAACCCGCCTTCCCCTGCTGGAGAGTGGGTTTTAGCACGTCTATCAAGTTCTTGCACCCAGGAGGCAAAGTAAACCCGCGCTTTTTGAAATTCACGAACTGTGACATGCGACGCTCCTGGCTAACGTCCGCCCTCACTGGCTGCGAGCCAGTGACTCCCGGAACGTAAGCTGGGCATCATCGAGCAGTCCAGTGCAGGGCGTTCGTTAAGCAGCATCAAAGGCCTCCTCGATATGAAAGCTTAGCGGCATGTCGTCCGTCAACCTGCCGCATTCTCGAAGGATATCAGTTACCAACGCAGAAACGCCTGCCACGTCAAAAGGCAGCGACGAGATCCTGTAAACCAGTTGATAGGGAAGGTCTGTCAAGAAAAAGCCAGGCGCAGTGTCGGAGCTTTCTGGGATTTGAAGACCTCTGCGCGTGAAAAACTCCCGCACCACTCGCTCTTCCTCGCGTTCATTTGGGAAGGCGATTGATGCCCGCGGTTCGTCGCCCTTAACCCGCAGTAAAGCGAACTCCAAACGTCCGCCGGGTTCAGTGATCCCTAGCGTGAAAATCGCTTCTCCGGACTCGAAGGCTATTCGGACATACTTGCCCACATCTGGTAACCTTCCAGTAACGGTGTCGTTACGCGTCGCGGTGAGGCGCGACGGGCCGTCGATAACGGACCTGGAGGAGCGTTGCAAAAGGTCGATTAGATCCTTGCAGCCTGGGGGCAGTGTGATGCCTCTCTTTTTGAAGTTTACGAACTCGTTCATGACTGCGGTCGCTTAACGATGAGTGCAGCCGCTCCGGGCCAATGGTGTAGGAATAGAAAACTGGCTGACTCCCGGAGCCAGCTGCCACGACTGGTTAAGCAGCGGCGTCATATCGCACAAACCGCGTAATTCGAATTGGCGTCTTGAGCGCCGTCGAAACCACATAAATCCGGTGGGAAACCGATTGTTCCTGGTCTTTGATGAAACGCTGCTCCAACAACTCACTTGGAGATTTTGGCTTGCCGGCAGCGACCTGCAAAACAAGATCTTTTGCCAACTGCCGGAATTCGTCGCTTTCCCGCGCTGAATCGGCATCCGCCTCAAGCTCCAGGAGCACTCCAACTTGGGCCTTGTGAACGTAGGATTCAACGTAGCGCATCATAATTGTTGCCGCTTAACGCTCCGGCTCTGGCGACACGGGCCACTGGCTCAGGAATGAAAGCCTGGCGCAAACCGGGGTCGCCAGCAGCAAGGGGTTAAGCTGTCCGGGTTCGCTCATGTCCTCGGCCACAATCACCTCGAAACCAGGATGCTCTACTTGCATGCCGAAGCCGGCAGAGTGGTAAGTCCATTGAATCATTATGGGCCGGCCTCGGATTTAGCAGTTCCTGTCGGCCAGAGATCTTGAGAAGGCGGGTGTAGGCTTCGCCCCCGTCAGTTCGCACCGTGAGTTCGGCACGAGCCCACAATTTGCGAAATCATGCGTTAGCACCCGTTTCAATCTCTCGACCAACATCCCCAGCGCCCAACCTTCAGGGGGATCAAAATCATCCTCAAGCCATTACGCCCCTAATCTTTAACCACCTATCGTCGGCAACCCAGCCAAAATGGCATGTTTGTGAAAAACGCGGGGAAACAACCTCTCTAATGCCAAAATCTTCGGTTCTCGTGGTCGAACGCTCCAAGAACTCATGAGGCTACCGTAAGGATCCGGGAGGCCAAGTCAAGCTTAAATTCTTGTGGGTCAGAGGTTCCAAGAGGTTCCTGGGATTCCGCAAAATGGTTTGTTTTTCCAAGTTCCGCGAACGATGAGCTGGTTGAAACCTTCGCGTTTTGTGCCTGCCGGATGCACAGTAAAGTGAGAGTCTGATCGGCCAGCAATGCCCGGGCGGCAGGGAGAGCGTTGATTGTGGAGGTAGAGCATTCCGAAACAGGCCGGGTATTTCCAGGAGGAGGTTCCGATGAACACACCTTGGGCCGCCAGATTGGCGGCCTGCTAGGCCAACTGCTCCCGGGAGAAGGTCACGCTTCCTTAGGGTGGCGTAACGCCGTCTCGATCGTCTTCAAATCCTCCTCCGAAATCTTGGGCGCTGCCTTCCGGATCATTTGCATGAACCAGTCAATTTCGCCGGGTTGCCCCGGATAGCCGATATTCTCGCCGTCCTCCCGCACAACCGACGGGTGCCTGGAATTGACGATCAGATCGCCACGTGCATCCAGAAAGGCAAAGTATGGGAGACCGGCAGGGCCACCGAGCTTCTTCAACAATGCGTCCGCACCCGGATTTTCCAAGGCTTTATTCTTTTCATTTTCTTGAACCACCAGCTTTACCGGGACGAAATATTTCTCGAAAACAGGCTTGATGTCGGCTCGCTCCAAGAACGCATCCAACTTCCTGCACCAACCACACCAGGAGGCGCCGAAATGAACAAATATTGCTTTGTTTTCAGCGGACGCTTTCGCCTTCGCATGAGCCAGCACCTTGTCGGTAGAGAGAGCCTCCGCGACGGCAAGAGGTTTAGTGGTCCACGGTGGGGCCGATCTCGTAACCTCAATATTCTTGTCGTAAGGCCCGTAAGGCCAGGGTTGCAGCAACTCCTGGTCAGCAGCCTGCGCCACCCGAGGGATATTGCACCAAGGTTCGTCAAGTAATAATAACAACAAAAGTAACAACAGTCAGGGAGTTTTGGGGCAGTCAAGGAGCTGTAAACCCTTGCAAATCAAGAGGGCTCAAGCTCCAGTTATTGAGATGAGGGTTCGATTCACTTTAAAGCTTTGAAAGAGCTTGAGGCTTTCAGCTTTCAGCTGATGGCCAAGCTTCTGATTTAAGGCCTAGCTACAGGAAGGGCGCAACTCGGCACGCTAGGCGAAGCACCAGCGAGCTTTTTTTCAGCTGCTTCCTCGTAATCTTCAAGGGAATCCACAGTGACCTGGGCGCGTTTCGCGTAAGCCCAGTGAACTGCTTTGCAATTGTGTCCCAGGGCCTCTTCGGCCTGTCGCCGCGGGTAACCCGACTTCCGTGCGCGCTCCGCCCATGAATAGCGGTATGAATGCAGGGTTACGCCCTTAATCTGCAACCCCTCGCAGCGCTGCCGAAACTCGTTTGCCCGGTCCTTCGCTTTCACTTTCCGAAGATTTGGGAACAGTGGCCCGGTTTGGGGCAGCGACCGAAGCACAGCTGCACATCGCTTTCCAAACTTAATGATCGGTGGTTTGACATCAGTGTCGTCGAGAGAGGCGAGTTTTTTCCGGTCATAGCAGACCGTGCAGTCGGTCCAGTCAATGTCCTCTGCCTCGAGATTTGCCACGTCGGATTGTGAACCACCCAAATGCCAGCAGAGTTCGTAGAGCGCATGGCGCTCCTGGTTGCGCTCCCGGCCCAGGATTTTCAGGTGCTCCTCATACTTGATGCAGCGTTTTTTCTTATACCTGACCTTGGGCCAGAGTTTCGGGGCAAGGATGGGCCAGGGCAGCCATTTCATTCCAATGCAGAAATTATGCAACCGACGCATGAAGACGTTGGTGCTCACGGTTCGCGCGCTGGCCACGGTCAGTATTTGCTCGGCGGTCGTTTCCAAAAGCACCAGGTCGAGAATCGATTCCAGCGCCTTATCGTTGGCGAAGGTGGTCCACCGGACGCGATTCTCACTGTCCGGCGGCTTGCTTTGGATAATTGACTGAAGCGCAATTCGCCATGTTCGCGTGGATATTTCCGGGTCCGAGGCCGCCATGAAAATCCGGGCCTTTTGAAGGTTGAACGCGGATTCCCTGGCAGCTTCATTCTTTGCGGTGAGCAGTTCATTGGCTCGAGACTTGTCCGTTGTGCGCAGGCTCTCTCGCTGCTCGGTCAGGGCGTCCTTGAGGTAATAGATGCCCCCGCGGCTTCGATTTGGGTAGATGCTGAACCGGTTCTTCATGGCGAACTCCGGTAAGCTTAAGCGAGAACAAATGGGGACCGTGAGCCCGACCTGGGCGGATACAATCCCATTGCCGCGGTTACGCCCGGTTCAGGATTCGGGTATTCGTTCAGGTATTCGTTGGCCCCTTGAGGATTCGGAAAGAAGTGTAACCGCAACGCGTTACGATTGGAGGCGAGGGTCGGAATCGAACCGACGCATAAGGCTTTTGCAGAGCCCTGCCTTACCACTTGGCTACCCCGCCGTCCGGCTGCGTTGCGAAAATAAATCAGTTTACTCGGCAAGCAAGTTTTTACTGTCAACCGAGTTTCAGCCATCACCACCGAGTTGATGCCGCCGGCGCCAAAGTTCCTTAGGCTTGAAGATGCCCGCAGGCGTGATGATGCCGGTAATAAGTTCAGGTGGGGTGACATCGAAACCAGGATTGTAGCCCGGGCTGTCCGGATTAGCGACGCGGATGTAGGCGCGGCGGCCAGTGGGTTGGCCAGCCTGGTTCGGAATCGGTCCGCCGACGCGAGCCCCAGGATCCGCCACTACGCCCCAGGCACCCAGGACTTCGCTTTCATGTCGTTCTTCAATGGGAATCTCAAAACCGGAACGCAATTTCCAATCGATGGTCGATAATGGAATCGCCACGTAAAAGGGAATGCCGTGGCGGCGGGCGAGCACGGCTTTGGTGTAGGTGCCAATTTTATTAGCGACTTCACCGGTTCGGCCCAGGGTGCGGTCACTGCCGACAATGACCAGGTCGATTTTGCCTCGTTGCATCAAATGGCCGGCAGCGTTGTCAGCGATTATCTGGTGAGGGATGCCTTGTTGGGCAAGTTCCCACGCCGTAAGGGTAGCGCCTTGGGAACGAGGCCGTGTTTCGTCGCAGTAAACGTTAAACTTCTTGCCCTGGGTTTGCGCGGTATAAAGTGGAGCGGTGGCGCTGCCCACGTCGACAAAGGCCAGCCATCCGGCATTGCAATGGGTCAAAATATTCATGCCACTGCGGATGAGTTTGGCGCCATGCTGTCCGAGTTGCTCGCAATGGCGCACGTCGTCCTGGGCAAATTCTTCGGCCGCCGCCAAAGCCAGCACCTGTTGCTCGGCGACCGACTGGCCGGATTGGATCGTTGCCCGGATCTGGTTCATCGCATTGACCGGGTCGACAGCGGTAGGGCGGGCCGCTTTTAAAGTCTGATAAACCAGGTCACAATGTCGGAAAAACTTTTCCTGGCTGGAGCCGCGGAAAGCTCGAACACCCTGGGCAAAACCGTAAGCGGCGGTTGCTCCGATAGCGCCGGCGCCGCGGACGATCATATCGGTTATCGCGCGGGCGGTGTCGCGGAAACTGGTTGTTTTTACCAAAGCAAACTCGTGAGGGAGCAACCGTTGCTCGATCAAGACCACGGAATTGGCCGCGACGTCAAAGGAAACGGTGCGGTAATGCCGGGTTCGACCGCGAATGGTGACATTCATCGCAAAATGAAACTGTTGCCGTGAGCCGATCGGCCTCTCAAAGTGTGGAGAAACATGCCCAAGGCCAGGCGCCGAAACGGCGTAGCGGTTAGAGAAAGGGTTATAGAGTTTCCCGTTATTTGGTGTCAGCGCTTTGGCCGCACCCAGCCGGACTTAGCGCGTTTACCGCAAGTTGATTGGCCCACTGGTCGACCGGCGTTAGGTGGAGAGGCCGGTCGCTGGCCAGCCACGGACGACGCGCCAAGCCTAGCCGATTTTTATCTTCACCTTCATCTTGCGGATTTTGTCCTCAATCGTGCGGTAGATGGGATGTTTGCGCAAAGGGCGAAGGTCGGGATCTTTGGCGAGCCATTTAAAATCGCTGTACCCAAGCAGCAGTGCTTTTTCCAAAGCAGCCGCAGCGCGGTCGAACTCGCGGTTCAAGGAATAGCTGCAAGCCAGGTTGTAAAAGACAAGCGGATTGCGAGGTTCAAGCCGGGACAGCCGTTTGTCGACCTTCAAGCTGTCTTCGAATTTGCCGCGTTGGGTATAGTGATCGCCGAGGATCTGCAAGGCTTCGACGTACTGCGGGTCGCGACCAACAAGACCTTCGAGGAAACTGATTTTCACATCAAGGTCGCGCGACTCTTTACGTGAGCGCCTCTTATTGCGAGGACTACTTTTTTGCGGCATACAACGCGTCGCATTCTTCCCAAACGGCAATGGCAAGTCAAGGGCTCGCGGGTGCTCGGCCCGATCTTTTTAATTTTTTTAGCTGGAGAAACGGGGCGGAAACTGTTAGACAAAAAATCCCCTTTCTTGCGTGACCGACATCCGTACTTTTGCGGCCCTGGTTGCCGCCAGTGAATCAAACTCCGGCGCGGCCGATCTTTTTTTGCGCCGTGGCGCCACATGAAGTGTTTCGTTACGGGAGCGTCCGGGTTCATTGGCGCGAATCTGGTTCACGAACTCGTTGCCCGCGGACATCGCGTAAAGGCACTTCTGCGCGCGAAGAGCGATCGGCGCGGCCTGCACGGTGCGGAGTTCGAGCGGGTCGAAGGAGATGTCAGCCAGCGGGAGGGACTGCGCGCGGCGCTGGAGGGATGCGATTGGTGTTTTCACGTAGCGGCCAGCTACCATTTGTGGCTGGCTGATTATGGTCCAATGTATGCGGCCAATGTTGAGGGCACCCGAAATGTTTTGGAGGCCGCCGCGGCCGCGGGATGCCGGCGCATTGTCTATACCAGCACGGTCGGATGCATTGGCTTGCCCAAAGCCGAAGCAGGCCATATTGAGCCCACGGACGAAGAGACTCCCGTCAACGAAGCGCAGATGAGCAATCCGTACAAGCGCTCGAAATGGCAAGCCGAACAAGTTGCGCTGGAACTGGCTCGAAAGGGCTTGCCGGTTGTGGTTGTTAATCCCAGCGCACCCGTGGGACCTCGGGACGTGAAACCGACTCCGACCGGCCAGGTGATCGTGGATTTCCTGAACCGCGCGATGCCCGCCTATTTGGATACGGGCTTGAATTACGTGCATGTGCGCGACGTGGCGGTGGGACATATCCTGGCGGCGGAGAAAGGCCGCCTCGGCCAACGCTATATTCTTGGCAATCTCGAAGGAAATTGGACGCTCCAGCAGAGCTTTGCCGTCCTTGAGGAAATTACCGGCGTGCCGGCGCCGAAAATGCGGATTCCGTTTTTCGTCGCGCTGGCTGCGGCGCATGTGGATGAGACAATATCCAGATTTACCGGCAAGCCGCCCAAAGCTCCGTTAGCCGGCGTGCGGATGGCCAGGTACAAAATGTTTTTCTCGCCCGCCAAAGCGGTGCGCGAGTTAGGGCTGCCGCAAACGCCTCCGAAGCAGGCCTTGGCCGATGCCGTGGAATGGTTCCGAAAGAATGGTTACGTGAAAAGACGGCCTTCACATTAACCTCCGCAGAAGCTTGGAACTGGGGGGCAGCGGCAAGGCGTCTTCTGGCGCCTTGCCCGATGAACTCGGGTGAGGCGCGAAGAAGCAGGTTCTTGTTTGCGCAGTTGAAAGCGGCGAGGACTGCCGCAGTCCAAGACGCTTCGCGATTGGCACAACGGGCCCCCAAATGGGGCCAATGATGATCAATGACGCTGGCGGAGCAAAAGCCCTTGCGTTTGCCGGGGTGTGGTGAAACATTTCCGGACTTTTATGGGACACGTGAAATTGCACATTCCAGGACCGGTCGAAGTCAGCGAAAAAACCTTTCGAGCATTTTGCCGTCCGATGATGGGCCATCGCGGGCAGGGTTTTAAGGATCTGTATGCGAAAATTCAGCCGCAGCTCCAGCAGTTGCTTTCCACCAATCAACTGGTTTACATCAGCACCTCGTCGGCCTGGGGCGTCATGGAAGGAGCCATTCGCAACGTCGTAGCCAAGAAAGTGCTTAACTGCATGTGTGGCGCCTTTTCGGATAAGTGGCTTGAGGTATCCAAACGTTGCGGGAAACAAGCGGAGGCGCTGCAGGTCCCCTGGGGATCGCCGATTCGTGCCGAGGAAGTGGATAAGAAGCTCGCGACGGGCCAGTTTGACGCGCTGACACTGATCCATAACGAAACCTCAACGGGCGTGATGAGCCCGCTGGCTGAAATCGCCGCGCTAAAGAAGAAATATTCGGATGTCATGTTTATCGTGGATTCGGTGAGTTCGATGACGGCCGTGCCACTGAAATTCGATGAGCTGGGGATCGATGTGTTGCTGGCCGGAACGCAGAAGGCATTTGCGTTGCCGCCGGGCGCGGCCGTGTTCGTTTGCTCTCCAGCGGCTTTGGCCAAGGCCGCAACCCTGCAAGATCGTGGTTATTACTTTGATTTCGTTGAATTTCAGAAGAACGCCGAGCAAAGCATGACCCCGAGCACACCGAGCATTGGGCATGTGAACGCGTTGGATTCCAAGTTGGAGGATATTTTTGCGGAAGGTCTGGAGACCCGTTACGCCCGGCACCGGCGGACCAACCAAATGACCCGCGACTGGGCGGCCAAACACGGCTTCATCTTGTTTCCGGAAAAAGGTTTTGAATCGATTACACTGACCTGCGTGAATAACGGCGCCAAGCCCGGCGGCCGCGCGGTGGACGTGCCGAAGCTACAAAAGCTCGTTAAAGACGGCGGATTTCTTATCGATGGCGGGTACGGAAAAATCAAAGGGACAACCTTCCGTGTCTCAAATATGGGGGATGAGACCGAAGCCACGATGGGGCAGTTGTTTGCGGTAATGGATGCGGCGATGGCGAAGCTCTGAGGCTGCGCTCCCCACAGATTCGGGGCGACCGCAGATGGGAAATCCGGAGACTTCCCGTGAGCCCCGCAGATTCGGGCGACCGCAGATGGGACATCCGGAGGCTTCCCGTAGCCCCACAGATTCGGGGCGACCACAGATGGGAAATCTGAAAAGAGAGGCGGTCCATGACGGAATGGCGACGTCATTAGTCGCATTATGTTTTGTTCCGCGCCGAGGTGTTGCCCCTTCAGGGCAATATGACGTTATAACGGCCTAACCCAGGCCATCGGCCCGGCGGCCTCAGGCCTGGGCTATGCTCGGTCGGCCCGTTAGGCCGATCAGTCACTGGCTTTAGGACCGCGACTGAGAGGCCCTCGACAGGGATGTGGCATGTGCCGAGGTTACTCGACTTTTCCGGTCGCGGCCCAGGCACTGCCGCGCTGGATGAGTTTCTGCACTGCCGGATTGCGAATGGCTTTACCGTCGTGGCCGAAGGCTTCGTGAAACACTCGGCCCTTGCCGTACTCCACTGTGAAGACCATCGGCTCGGTTTTGTGGCTCCAATCCGAATCCGCTTCGACAAGGACATTAATGGGACCGTCGCCTTGAAGCTTGGCGTAGAGCTCGTCATCAGCTTCGAAATCTTCCAATCCATTTGTGATGGGATTTTCCTTGCTGGCGATATGAGCTTTGAAAGCGCTGCGCGGCCCGTGACCCGATTTTCCCATGACCCAGAAGCGTCCGCACATCTTGTGAAATTCGTCCCACTCCTTGAAGGACGCGCTGGACAGGTGCGCCAAAGCCAGCCCTTTGCCACCTTTGACGAATTGGACAAGATTCTCTTTGGCGGCGTCGGACAACGTAGGGCTCGAAGCGTTGTAGAAGTCCAGAAACACCAAATCATAGCGTCCCAGGCTGGAGGCGGAGTCCAAAATGCCGGGGTCCTCGCAAAGGCGGACGTCAAATTGGCCGGTGGATTCAAGCGTTTCTTTGATCGCCTGGGAGACTTCGCGCCAGTTGTGCACCGAAACGTCATCTCCGGTCACGAGCAGGACTTTGGTTTTGTGGACGCCTTCGGCCGCGGAGCCCGAAGGCTGGAGGGTTAATGTCGTCAAGATGGTTAAGACGGTTAGGAAAAGCTTGCTGAGGGTTTTTGTATTCATAGGTTTCGAACTGATTTCTGATGGCACCGTGACAAATCCTTGAGAAGCAGTCCGGTGTCAAGGACAGACCGCAGGATTGGGGTGCGGGATCGTGTTCTTCGAATGTGTCTGTCGTCCCTTCAGGACGCACTTGTGATTGTTCCGCGTGAACCCAGGCCATCGGCCCGGCGGCCTCAGACCTGGGCTATGCTCGGCCGGCCCTTTGGGCCGCACTCCGCAAATCCAGCCGGGCGAGAGGGTGAGCCCGATCCGCACCTACTGGTGATTGCCAAATTTGCCTTCACCAGCCACGCTCTGGCGCATGTTAATGCTCGAACGGTTCTCGTGTGGCATCGGCGACCGGTTTGGCCAAGAGGCGAAAGCGCAGTTGCGCGCCTTCCAGATGCTTTCCAAGGACGGGGTTGAGGTCACGCCGGTTTGGAACAAGTCCAACCGGGAGCATACCTTCATCGGGTCCGAACCACGAAGCGTGTTCGTCGCGGCCGAGACAGCCGTACAAGCGCTGGGTTGGAAGCGCAGCTGGCACGTTGACGCCGATCACATCCGGCTCGGCACCGTGGACCGGTTCATTGCCTGGTCGGATTTCTTCACGATCGATGTGGCTGATTTTATCGGCAAGGCGGGTCCCGCCACTGACGTGAAAGCTTTTGTCGAGCGCCACCCTGAATTGCTTGGGAAGGTCAGTATCAAAGGGCTCGAAAAACCTATTGTTGTCACGCGGGCCGAGGTCGAACGCGTCGCGGCTCATTATCTCATCGCGGTGCGAGAAGCCGGAAAGATCTACCGGCACATCTCTGAAAGGAAAGGCGAGGCGAACATGATCGCGGAGGTTTCGATGGACGAAACCGACGCGCCCCAAACGCCACCCGAGCTGCTCGTTATCCTGGCGCTGTTAGCTGAAGAAAAAGTGCGGCTGCAAACGATCGCGCCGAAGTTCACCGGCCGTTTCAACAAAGGGGTCGATTACGTGGGCGACGTTGCGCAATTCGAGCGCGAATTCAATGAGGACCTGGCGGTGATCGCCCATGCAATTGCCGCTTATGGGTTGCCCGCAAACCTCAAGCTTAGCGTTCATAGCGGCAGCGATAAATTCAGTCTTTATCCGATCATCCGCCGCGCCGTGGGACGCGCCGGCGCCGGGGTGCACCTCAAAACCGCGGGCACTACCTGGTTGGAAGAGCTGATTGGCCTGGCCGAAGCGGGAGGTGACGGTCTTGAGTTGGCCAAGGAGATTTACGGTTATGCGCTGGCGCACATCGAGGAGTTATGCGCTCCGTACGCGAGTGTAATCGATATCCATCGTGAAAAATTGCCGAGCGCTGCAACGGTGAATCAATGGAATGGCCCGCAGCTCGCCAGCGCGCTGCGACACATCCCGACACATCCCGAATTCAACCCCCACCTGCGCCAGCTCCTGCACGTCTCCTTCAAGCTGGCCGCCAAGGCGGGAACTCGCTATCTCGACCTGCTCAAAACCAACGAAATGATCGTGGCAAAGCAAGTCACAGAGAATCTTTACCAGCGACATCTCAAGCCGCTATTCCTTGGGTGAATGAAAAGCGCGGTCACCATCTCGCTCGTGTCGCAAGCCAAAGGCGGCCCCTTTGTGTTCTGGGAGGGACTCCAGGATGGCGGCCGCCGCGCGGCGGCGCTGGGGTTTGACGCGGTCGAAATCTTTCCACCCGCTGCCGCCGCAATCAAAACTCCGGAGTTAAGAGAATTACTGCACCGGCATGGACTTCAGGTTGCCGCCATCGGCACCGGCGGGGGCTGGGTGGTTCATAAATTGTCTCTCACCCATGCGAACCCGGCGATCCGCAACCAGGCGAAGAGTTTCATTCGCGAGCTCATCGATGTGGCGAGTGAATTCAAAGCACCTGCAATCATCGGCTCCATGCAAGGCCGTTGCGAAGGCATCATCTCGTACCAGCAGGCGATGGGCTTATTGGCGGAGGCGCTCAATGAGCTGGGCCAACACGCCGCTGTGAGAGGCCAGGTGCTGCTCCTCGAGCCGTTGAATCGCTATGAGACCAACCTCCTAAACCGAGTCGGCGAGGCGGTCAGGTTCCTGGATACGCTCTCGACGCGAAATGTCAGGATCCTGGCGGACCTTTTCCATATGAACCTCGAGGAACGCTCGATTGCAGGTGCGCTGCAGGATGGGGGGACGCGTATCGGACACGTGCACTTCGCGGACAGCAATCGCCAGGCGGTTGGTTTCGGGCACACGAATGTACCGCCGATCATTGAGACTCTGCGCCAGATCGGCTATGAAGGCTTTCTCTCGGCCGAGATCCTGCCTTTGCCCGATAGCGATACGGCGGCGCGCCAGGCCATCGAGAGTTTCCGCCAGTATACTGCCTAACGATGCTCAAGACCACTTTGCTACATCCGGATATCCTGCGTGTCTGCGCCTGCGCGGGGCATCACTCGAAAATCCTGATTGCGGACGGCAACTATCCCGCCGCGACGAAGCGGGGTCCGCACGCGGAGTTGATTTGTCTGCAACTAAGCCCCGGCGTGCCCACGGTGGCCCAGGTCCTGCGCGCGCTGCTGGCCACTGTGCCAGTGGATGCCTTAAACACCATGGGCATTCCTCCCGACGACCCGTATGCCAAATTTGGCGAACCGCCGGCCTGGGCGGAATTTCGTGCTTTGGCGAAAGAGGCTGGCATTTCGGTGATCGAGCCGATCGCCAAATGGGAATTCTACAAGGCGGTCGACTCGCCCGACCACGTCCTCACGATTCAAACGGCCGACCAGGCGCTCTGGGCTAATGTGCTGGTGACAATGGGCTGTCGCACGCCGGACCAATGATGCGCATCGATTCGCACCAACATTTCTGGCGCTATTCGCCACAGGAATATCCCTGGATCGACCCAGAATGGCCGATTCGGCGGGACTATCTGCCAGTGGACCTGGAGCCGGAATTACGCCGGAACCAACTCGAAGGCTGCGTGGCGGTGCAGGCGCGCCAGAGCTTGGAGGAAACGCGCTGGTTGCTCGAACTGGCTGAGTCGGCGCCGTTCATCAAAGGTGTCGTGGGTTGGGTGGATCTTCGCTCGCCGGGACTGGAATCCCAACTGGCCGAATTCGCTGGGAAACCAAAGCTGGCGGGAGTCCGGCACGTTGTGCAGGACGAACCTGACGATCAATTCATGTTACGCAAGGACTTTCAGCGCGGGATCGCGAAGTTGCGCGAATTTGAGCTGACCTACGATATTCTCATCTACCCGCGGCAAGTGCCCGCCGCGATCGAACTCGCTCGCGCGTTTCCCGAACAACCGTTCGTGCTCGATCATCTGGCCAAACCGCAAATTCGCGACCGGATCCTTTTGCCCTGGTCGACGCAAATCCGCAGCCTCGCTCAATGCCCGAACGTGATGTGCAAGATTTCAGGGTTGGTCACGGAAGCGAACTGGCAAGGATGGCAAGCTGAGGATTTTCAACCATACCTTGAAATTGCCTTTGAGGCGTTTGGGCCGGACCGCTTGATGTTCGGCTCCGACTGGCCCGTCGCCTTGCTCGCGGCCGACTACGAGCAAGTGTTCAATCTCGTGCGCGATTACCTCGTGCGTCACAACCAGGAAGCCGAAGCCAAGGTGTTCGGTTTAAATGCAGCCCGCTTTTACGACCTATGAGCTCGTCGATTCCAACCCGGCCGCTTGGCCAAACGGGACTCCAGCTTCCCATCCTGAGTTTCGGCGCCTCTTCACTCGGGGGCGAATTCCGCAGCGTGAAATTGGACGAGGTATGGGCGAGCGTTCGCGTTGCGCTCGATTCCGGGCTGAACTTCATCGATACTTCGCCCTTCTACGGGCGTGGGATGAGCGAAGTGCTGCTTGGGATTGCGCTCGAAGGCGTCCCGCGCGAGAGCTACACCCTTTGCACCAAACTCGGTCGCTATGACCTGGCGCATTTTGATTTCAGCGCCCGGCGAGTCGCGGAAAGCGTGGACGTGAGCCTGCACCGACTCCGGACGGATCACCTCGATATTGTTCTGTGTCACGACGTCGAGTTCGTGCCGTTGCGGCAAATCGTGGACGAGACCTTGCCGGCGCTGGGGAAAGCGCAACAATCCGGCAAAGTGCGCTTCATCGGGTTCAGCGGGTACCCGCAGAAAATTTTCCGGGCGATCTGCGACCATGCCAAAGTGGACTGCGTGTTGAATTACAATCAATACACGCTGCAAAACACCCGTTTTGCGGATGAAACAATTCCCTATCTCAAAGCCAAAGGCGTTGGCGTCATGAATGCGGGTCCCTTCAGCGCGCGCCTGCTTACCCAGGCGCCGCTTCCGGCCTGGCTAAAAGAGCCCGAATCGGTGAAAGCGGCGGCGCGAAAGGCAGCCGAGCATTGCGCGAGCAAAGGCGTGGACATTGCCAAGCTGGCCCTTCAGTTCAGCCTGGCGAATCCCGATATCACCACCACTGTGAGCGGCAGCGCCAACCCGGAAAATATTCGCAAGTGGGTTAGGTGGGCCGCCGAACCTCTCGATCAGCAGTTGCTTGGGGAAGTACTTGAGATCTTCCAGCCGGTGAAAAACATCGGGCACGTGGAAGGATTGGCGGAGAACAATTAAGCCGGCCCACGACCGCCTCACTTTCAATGAAAGCACTGCAACTCGAAAAACCGCACCAGTGGCGCCAAATCGATATCCCTGAGCCGCAGCCGCCCGCGGCGGGCGAAGTGCTGGTGCGCGTCCAGCGAGTCGGCATTTGCGGGACTGACATCAGCGGGTATTTGGGCAAGATGCCATTTTTTTCATATCCGCGCATTCCCGGTCACGAGCTTGGCGTCGAAGTGCTCGCTCTGGGCGAAGGGGTGACAAACGTCAAAGCCGGTGACCGTTGCGCCGTGGAACCGTACCTGAATTGCGAGAAATGCTATTCCTGCCGACGCGGGTTTACTAACTGCTGCGAGCATAACCAAACTCTCGGAGTGATGTGCGACGGCGGGTTGACGGAACGAATTATTCTTCCCGCACGCAAGCTACACCTGGCGCCGCGGTTGACCGTCGAGCAGTGCGCGCTGGTCGAGACGCTGGCAATCGGGTGCCACGCGGTCAATCGCGGAAACCCGAAAGCCGGCGAAAACGTTTTGATAATCGGGGCGGGCCCAATCGGGCTATCGGCGCTGGAGTTTGTAAAGCTCTCCGGGGCGCGGCCAATCGTGATGGATATCAGCGAAGCACGGCTCAGATTCGTCCGGGACATTATGCGAGTGCCCGATGCTTGGTTGGCAGCCGGTGATGATTCCGACGCAAAAGGTCTGGCCGCTTTAACCAACGGCCAAATGGCCGATGTAGTCATCGATGCAACGGGCAGTAACAAATCGATGGCCCGCGCGCTCGAATTCGCGTCGTTCGCCGGGCGTGTCGTTTATGTCGGCATCACGCAGCAGAACCTCGAATTTCCACATGCAGCGGTCATGCATCGCCGCGAACTGACGCTAATGGCAAGCCGCAATGCGCCGAGTGGCGATTTTCCGCGAATTATCGGATTGATTGAGAAAGGTGCGATCGACACACGTCCGTGGATCACGCATCACGCGGCGTTTGAGGAGGTGCCGACGATTTTCCCTGCCTGGCTCAAGCCTGAAACCAAGGTAATCAAGGCGGTAGTGAGTGTGGAGTAGGAAATCGCCGCGCCTGAGTGGTGAGACGCCTGGGAAGAGCGGTCCCGATTCTTACTCGGGACCGCAGTCCAAAACCTGACGGACTTTCTTACAGCGCCGGCGCTCGCGAAGCGTCTTGGACTGCGGTCCCGAGTAAGAATCGGGACCGCTTTTTTTGAGTTGAACCATACGACCCAAGGGCTAAAGATTCCCCTTCCGGCACGTCGGCCGGACGACTCCCTGGCAATGGCAGGCCCGAAAGTATTTGAATGATATTTAAATGCCCTAATCAGTAATTTTGTTCATGAAAGCTACCTCACTCCGCAAATTGCGCTCATTGATTGCCTTAAGCGTTATCGCGACCACGGTCTGCGTCACCGCGGAGTCCGCGGCCGAAGATGACCAACGCATGTCCTGGTTCCGCGACGCGCGGTTCGGATTGTTCATCCATTGGGGCGTCTATTCGGTTCCGGCGGGCGAGTGGAACGGCAACACCAACTACGGCGAGTGGTTCCTGGAAGAAACCAAGATGCCGGTGTCGCAATACGAGAAATTCGCCAGCCAATTTAACCCGGTCCAATTCGACGCCAACAAATGGGTGCGCATGGCCAAGAACGCCGGGATGAAGTACATCGTGATTACCTCCAAACACCACGATGGCTTTGGCATGTTCCGTTCGTCCCTGACGGATTGGTGCATCAAATCGACGCCGTTTCAGCGCGACCCGCTCAAAGAACTAGCCCAAGCCTGTCAGAAACAAGGTATTCGCTTCTGCCTGTACCACTCGATCATGGACTGGCATCATCCGGATTGGGGCATTCGACGTCCCTGGAATGATAAAGCCACCGGCACTCCGGATATGGATCGCTACGATGCCTACCTCAAAGGGCAATTGAAGGAACTCCTGACCGGCTATGGTCCGATTGGAATCCTCTGGTTCGACGGTCAATGGGAGAAACCCTGGACAGCGGAGCGCGGCATTGATCTATACAACTACGTTCGCGGGTTGCAGCCCAATATTATTATCAACAACCGCGTGGGCAAGCCGGTGGATTCGGCCAGCGGTATCGGATTTGCCGAGCGCGGCAAGGTCGGCGATTACGGCACGCCTGAGCAGGAGATCCCGGCCACCGGCTTCGGACCGGGCGTGGATTGGGAATCGTGCATGACGATGAACAATCATTGGGGCTACAACAAAAATGACCAGAACTGGAAGTCGTCAACCACGCTGATTCGAAACCTGATCGACTGCGCCAGCAAAGGCGGCAATTATCTGCTCAATGTGGGACCGACCTCGGAGGGGCTGTTCCCTGAGGCAAGCGTGGAACGTTTGGAGGAGATCGGGAAATGGATGCAGGTGAACGGCGAGGCCATTTACGGAACACAAGCTAGTCCATTCAAACGGCTGGCTTGGGGCCGTTGCACGAAGAAGGTCACTTCCAACGGCGCACTGCTCTACCTGCATGTGTTTGATTGGCCAGCTGATTCCAAGCTGGTTGTGCCCGGACTCAAAAATGCGGTGCAAAAGGCGTATTTATTGAGCGATAAGAGACACACCCTTGCGGCGCAAAAGAGTGCCGACGGAGTGACGCTTGCACTGCCGGCAACTGCTCCCGACGCCGTATCCTGCACGATCGTGTTGAAGGTCAAAGGCGCGCTCGAGATCGAGCAGCCTGTTTTGGCTCAGCAATCGGATGGCACCATCGTTCTGCCCGCCAGCGAAGCGCGGGTTAACGGCGAGCAACTTCACTATGAAGCAGGCTCGCAACGCGACAACCTCGGATTCTGGTTTAACCCCGCGGAGTCCGCTGATTGGGAATTTGCGGTCACGAAGCCCGGCCGGTTCGAACTTGAAGTCGAGGTCGCAGCGCCTCAAGCCGCTTCTCTCGAAATCCAGCTTCGCAGCCAGACACTTAAGGGCGAAGCCCCGGTCACCGGCGACTACGGGAAATTCAAGTGGGCCAAAATGGGAACCGTGGAAATCGGAGCTAAGGGCAGAACCACAGTTTCCGTGCGCGGGGTGGCTGAAGGCTGGCACCCGGTAAACCTCAAAGCGGTCCGGCTGACACCGAGCGGGGGCGGTCAATAAACGGTTGGTCCGGAGAAAGCCGCGCAATTCGGCCCTTCGAGCCGCGATCGCAGCGCGCCCGCCGCGAAAATCGGCTGGAAGAGTGCTCCTTTTACCCCTGCAAGGGATCATGTATGTCATGGTCGGCTGGAGCTCCAACGAATTCTGGTTCGATGTGCGTTTCCCAAGTGTCCCGCGAAATTATGGGCTGAGCGGGTTCTGGCCTGGCAAAGAATAGTTTCTGGAGGGCGCAGTGCAGCTCAGTCACCGTGAAGGGTTTGTTCAGGAGAACATCGACCGGGTTCCTGGCGCCGCGCCGTGCCCGCTCAGAGGCAGTGATCATCAGGATTGGCAGTGACGGAGCCAGTAACTTGATGCCGATCGCCAGGCGATTGCCCTCCATCACCGGCATTTCAAAGTCTGTGATGACAAGGTCGTACTCACCAACGCTGAACAGGTTCCATCCCTCGGCGCCATTATGGGCCTCAGTGACTTGATGTCCGTCGAACTCGAGCATCATTCGCACACAGGCGCGAAGGCATTCCTCGTCTTCAACCAGCAGAATCCGCTTGCCGCGAACCTCAACTTGTTCAGCGCTCAAATCGGGCGCAATCCAGGGCCGCTCAACTCCCTCGGTCGAGAGTGTCTCAAAGTTTGTTAAACCAGAATGTCTAGTGTCTGTCATTTGTCTCATTTACTCCTCGGGTTGTCAGAGAGAGTTTGGCCGGCTCCGCGCCGTTATTAGCCTTGTTCTCTTCAACCTCTTCGTTTGCCATGGCTGCGTAGATAGTTTGGCGGTGGACCCCGAGCTTCTGCGCAGCCAGCGAAATGTTATTCCCCACCAGTTCAACCACATGCCGGATGTACCGGTACTTGACCTCGTCGAGTAGCAGGATGTCTTGCTCCTGCACTGGAAGGAAAACATCCGGAGCGGCTGGCAAGCGGCCAACCCAGCGTTTCACACGAGTGGCCAGGGTGCTGCCACCTAAACTCTTTTCCAGAAACTCATCCGCATCCGCCATCAAAGCATCCAACTTCACGTTGTAGGACTTGCCGCTCATAACGATAATCGGCATGAGCGCAGAGCTTGATCTCGCTGCCCTCACGACTTCAATGGCAACATGGTCCAGGAACCAGTCCACCAGCAGGACCGAAATCGTATTTCGCCCCAGAGCCTCGAGCGCCTCTGAAACCGAAGAGGCGGTAATGCAGGAAACTCCTTCGGCTTGGAGACAGTCAGTTATATACCGGCGAAAGTCTTGATCATTATCAACCACGAGCACACGCTTTCCGCCGCATGTTTTTGGTTCTTTTATGTTCATGGATGCCGACATTGTGCAAAAAATGACCGCAGGTATCGTGCCAGTGTCGAATTTTTCACTTTTTGCCATGTGCTTGGTGGAAAAACCATCAACGACTGCCACGGGATTGTCTAATAATCAGACGATTGCCTGTCTATTTGTTAGACAGTTGGGCGGGAGGCGGAGGTTATTTCAGGGGCTCGCTCGCCAACACTCATTGATATTGAATCGCGATCCAGGGGAAACGTCCTCGTGCGATCTGCTGACGGAAGCTACTTATGAACAACATCATTGGAGAAATGAACCAGGCCGCATCTTGATCAACCAATTTGCGCGCTGTCCGTTTGTGAGAGGCGCACCGAGAGCCGTCGGTCGCAGTTTGCGCGGCGCGGCCGCCCATTTTCAAGGGCACTTTCCTAAGTGGCTGGCTTGAGTTTCGGGTTCATCACTCGGCGCCACCAGGGTGGAAGCAAAACCATCGCAATCGACCACAGATATCCAACCGGCAGAGTGGGGGCCTTCGGTTCCGTGCCCAGAAGATAATAAGGTTGCACCGCCAAATGATGATAGGAGTGGTGACCGACGCGAAAAGTGGCGTAGCTGGAGAAGAAGTGATAGGTATCCCACGAATGTTCGGCTCCCGGTTTTTCGTAACCTCCTTCGTGGCGCTCCCGCAACAATCCGTAATGTTGGATGTAATTCACGGACTCAAGCACGATATGTGCCCCGGCGATGTGGGCGAGATAGAATAACAATCCCCACAGTCCTGAAAGCCAGTACAGAAAGAGCAACAAACCCAATTGGCCCACCGCGTAGAATATCATTTTGTTCCGGAACATGTCAGCGGCTACCGAACGTTGTCCGCCTGGCCTTGCCTCCATCTGCCAGCACCTGAGCATACTTCCGGGTACGGTGCGGAGCAGGTAAGTATAGATGCCTTCGTTAAACCAGGCAGTGTTCTCATCATGCTCGGTTCCCACGTGCACGTGGTGGCTGCGGATATGGATGAGCTTGTAATGAGGATAGAATAGAATTGAGGTGGTGATTCTCTGCAGGATTTGATCGATCCGCTCCTTCGCGTGCAGTAACTCGTGGGCGGCGGCGAAACAGATTCCTGCCACCAGGCTCATATCCCAGATCAACAAACCGGTCTCCGCCGCTGTGAAACGCCGAATGTGAAGGACCAGCCAGGTTATGGATCCGATATAAAGCAACGCATAAATCCGGGCATTCCAATTCAGCAACACGATTTCTACACGGGAAAAGTCACCGGGTTCAAAATGAACATCATCCTGCCAGCCGGTGAAGAGGTCCAAGAACGGCAAAGCAACCAGCAGAAAGAAGACTGGCAGTAACAACCACGCTCCTCTGCCGTAAATACCCAAACCCAGCAGCGGGAATACCATCAGCGGCAGGAAGCAGAACGCAATGTGCTGCCGCTTTCCCCAGACCGATTTGCTTCGAGACATTCCTGAGTGCATGAATCTGTGTTAGGCAAAACGTTGCGCTTATGCTGCGAAAGCAATGCGCTTATGCCACACAAATCCAGGACCTGTCAACGCGTAAGTTCCTGTCGCGCCAACTGCGGCGCTCAAGAATGTCAGCTCCGAGTTCGTTGACGCGGCGGTTCAGGTTGGTATGGTGTAAAAATGAAGATATCGGCGCTCCTGCTCAGTCTGACCTGCTGGGCGGCATTTGCCGGCCCGGTGCCTGAGCAGCCGGCGCCGTGGCAGGCGGACGCAGCGCGATACCTCGATGACCGGATTGACATCTGGTTTGTGAAAGCGAAAAAACTCCGCACGGGCGACGTCCAGACATCTTGCATTTCTTGTCACACGGTAGCTCCTTATGCGCTCGCTCGGCCGGCGTTGCGCAAGGCGGCGGGATTGAAAGCGCCGGCACCCCAAGAAGAACAATTGCTGCGCGAAACGCTCCTGCGCGTCTCTACCTACAATACCCATGAGCCCCTCTACAAGAGTAAAGCGGACCAGTCGCGCGGCTCGGAAGCCGTGTTGAACCTCTTGGTGTTGGTGGGCGAGCTCACGCCGGACAACCAAGCATCCCTGGCCGAGCCCTTGCGCAAAGCATTTGAGGAGCTATGGGCGGCACAACGCACGGATGGCTCGTGGGATTGGCTCGACTTTGGAAATGAGCCATATGAATCGGCCGACAGTGTTTATTACGGGGCGGCCCTGGCCGCCCTCGCGGTCGGCACCGCAGACGGTTACCATAGCATTAACGAAAGCGACTCAATCGGCATTGCGAAATTGAAATCTTATCTGCGGGACAATTACGCGAGCCAAAACCTGTACAACAAAACCTGGCTGCTGCTGGCCTCCGCGCGGCTGGTAGACTTGCTGAATCACGAACAGGCGTCCGCCCTCGCTGCGGAGTTGGGCCACCAGCAAAATACAGATGGCGGCTGGTCGCTCTATAAACTGGGTCCCTGGACCTGGTCCAAGGAGTCGGCCCCTTACACCCCGCCGGGAAAGCCGGACGTCGCGGTGCTGTGTCAGTCGGACGCCTACGCCACGGGATTGGTGACCTATGTCATGCAAGAAGCGGGGGTGCCCCACGTTGCAACCGCCGTCCAACAAGCCCACGCCTGGCTGCAATCAAACCATCGCCCGTGGGACATCGACCAACATCGATGGGATTGTTGGCGCACATTTTCGCTCAATCACGATCGTGAACACGGCGGCGACGAGGGAGACCCCTGGCCCCGCATGTTTATGTCCGACGCCGCCACAGCCTTCGCGGCGCTCGCGCTGTTGCCTTCAGACCGGAGTCCGGCGCTCAAATAACACTGCGGATGAGGAACGCGATCGTTACCTCGGACACTATCTGCTCTAAGTGAATCTCGGATCAATCTAGTCATCGAATAACTAAAGCACATGGTTGTTGCTGCCGGGCTGCGTCCTGTTATGGATCCTGAACACGTTGTGCGCAACAGCCGACAAAGCGCGTCCGTTGATGAGGGATTTCATCGGCCTCAACGGTCACACGGTGCAATTCAGCCGGAGCTTGACGAACCGATATGCCATTTGGTGCGGGACCGATTGTGCGATCCTCGACGCCAGCGTCCCAGGCAGCGACACCGCCGCCGGAAAAATCCTCGACACAGGTTTCTTCAATGAAGCGTGGAAGCCTTAGGGGTGACCATTCATAGTGCACAGAAGCAAACAAACAAACGAAGGGGATTTCCGGGGGCCCAAAAGCGTTGGGTGGGCTTTAAAGCTTCAACCAGCGCTTGAGCGCGGCTTCCACGTCGTTAGCAACACGAGCATCGAACTTCCCGGGAGCTTTGCGCACGAATTCGGTGAACTTCACCGGCTGTATGCTCTGAACGTTGATGTAGCTTTGCTCCCGCAACCACGGCACACGAGGCAGTGTGACCTCGTAAGGTGTGTCCTCAAATTGCCTAGTGATCAAAACCACGCTGGCCAGAGCCAGTCGAGCATCGGTTCGAGCCGCCAACACAAGCGCATAACGCGGTTTACCAACCATGCCCAGATCGACGAACCAAACCTCGCCGGGCTGTGGGACTGTTCCCATGCTTAAAATTCGTCAGCTAGCTTATTGCGGCGGGCGGCAGGGCTCAAAACCTCATCTTCCGGACTATCAGCTTGGACAGGAAACGGGATTGCCCGGCGCTTTACGATCTGTTTGTAAAACAGTTCCAATGCCGCCCGTGGCTTCAGTCCGATCTCTTCCAGCACGGCCTCAGCCTGACGTTTCAGTTCCGGGTCAATACGGCTTTTGGCGATCGCGCTCATGTACTCATTGTGGCCCAAATGGGTCCATTGTCAATCCCAACCGGTCTCAGAGAACGCGAGAGTTTCTTCTGTCGGTTACGGTTCTTTGTGTCCTCTCTGAGGCCTTTGGCTGAAAAATGGTACGGTCTCGCGGGTGCCTATGCTCGTAATTGGAACGATGCTCAATTCCCAAAGGGGATGGTGTGGGCCTGTGTGCGATTTTGAGATTGGCTGCTCGGTCCGATGAGGTGTAAATGGTGTCGGTCCTTGGTCCATGGTCCATGCGCAGCCAGGAGATTGCTTGGCGGCCGGGGGCCGGCCGGGGAACGTCGACTGCGCGAGGTGATGGCCGGGTTTCGCCAGTTCCGGCGAGCCGCCCAAACGCCCTTCAACCTTCGCGACAGCTCTGTGCGGAGCTTGCTCGTTCGTAAAGCCATAACGGGAGTGTTCCAATGATCACTGCATCAGATTGAGATCACGGTGCCCAAATCCGATAAAATCTCTGTCCTGAACCGGCGGCCGAATCGTTAAAGTACGCTGTCGCGCCGATATTCGTGAGAGCACCGGTGGCGTTCCGCCAGGCGGGATCATTCAGGCTCTGTTTGAACTGCACGGTGTAACTCTGACCAGGATTCGCTTGCCAGGTTATGGCAAAACCAGGGCTCGGGCTGGAAGCAGGCCCAATCCCGGCGTACAGGAAGTTCACCGCGAATAGGTCTTCACTCTGGTTGAAATCATTCGAGACGATGTCCGACGCCCAACTCTCGAAAACCAACGTTCGACCGTCAGCGCTGAATGTGGGCTGAATCGAAATTCCGTTTGCGCCAAAGTTCCGGGCCTGGGAGGCGCTCAACAGGGTGGTTGAACCAGTCCAACTGTCATGAATTATGATATTGGACGTACCGTTGGTTGCACCCGGAACAACGTTGCTGGCGAGACTTCGGTATGCCACAGACCTTCCGTCCGGCGTGATGTCGGGCGAATCAGAGTTACCGTCAGCGTCGCTTCCAGAACTGCTGCGGCTGATCAGCGAATTGGAAAGCGTTTGAAAGTCGTAGACGAACACACTCAGCGTTGCGTTAGTGCCGGGCGTCGCACCGTTTGGGGCTGAAAAAGCCATAAAGCGGCCGTCCGCACTGAACTTGAGCCCAGGGTGTGAACACGGCAGAAAAGGTGAAATGGTCCAGTTGGTATTTAACGCCCAGTCCAAGGCCTGCAGGACCCCGTTTGTGGCGTAAATGATCCGCCGGCCGTCGGGGCTGATCGCGAGTTGGAAAATTCCCGGGATCGTGTTGGTGTAAACAAACTCGCCTGCCTGAGAATCCCAAAGGGCAAGTTGGGGTGTGGTGCTGGAAATCGCGCCCTCGACCGCAATGTATCGCCCATCGGGAGTCATGGCGCTGTAGGAAACGCTGCTTTTGGTCAGCGCGTATGTCACGCCTCGCTCTAAATCCCTCAAAAAGAGATTCGCCAGCCCGTAGTATTTCACAGTGCCTGGTGCCACGTCCGTGGCAATGCTTTTGAAGAGCAAAAAACGCCCATTGCGGCTGAGTAGGGGAGACATCGACGGGCCATTCCCGGAGCTAACACCGTTCGAACTGACGCTGCCAAGAGCTGTCGTGCCGAGAGCGAGATCTCGAACGAAAACGTCAAAAGTATGATTACTGTCGTTTGAAACCAAATTATCGGCCGCACTCGTGAAGGCAACGTAGCGGCCGCTGCCGTCCATGCAGGGCTCGCTCGACGAGGCATCCGCGGCCACGCCATTGGTGCCACTGCTGGCAAGAATATTGGTGCCGACCGCAAGATCGCGAACAAAAACGTCCGCGCACCCATTTGTGTCATTCGCGACCAGATTGTCGGCGCCGCTGACGAAGGCGACGTACAGCCCGTCGGAACTAAGCGAGGAACCCGTGAAGCTGGTATGCCCGTTTGGCGTAATCGCGGGAAACGAGCTGTTGGCTGACGATACCAATTCTGTGCTGCCGTCGACCACATCTCTCGCCACAATATCAAGCGCATGATTTCGATCGGTGGAAAACAGGGTGCCATCCGGGCACTCAAAAACGGCCGTCCGGGCATCAGCACTCAGTTGGGGGATTGTTCCGGGGCTGACCCCTGACCCAACCCCGTTCGAGTCGACGTCCAGCAGAATCGTGGAGTCACTGAGCAAATTGCGCAGGTAAACGTGGAACTCGCCATTGAGGGAATTGGTGACAAGGTTGGCCCCAGTGCTTACAAATGTCACAAATGTGCCGCTAGGATCCAGCGCTGGCCACATGCAGATTGAATTCGTCGGAACCTGACCGTCCAGGTTTCCGCTCGCCAGGGTACTAATGCCCGTCTCCACATCCCAGACATAAACAGAGTCTCCCTGTTTCGCCGAATTGGTTGAGTTAGCAACAAATGCGACAAATCTGCCGTCGGGAGTCATGTCCAGTGTGTGGACACTTTCATAGGGAGGAAATGGAGCAACAGAGTTAGTGTTAATCAGGTCTAGAATACCGGTCTGCACGTTATAACGAAAGACGATGGGTGAAGGACCGGGTACAAACAATGGCCAAGTGGGCACGGCCTCGTACGCAACAAATTGTCCATCAAAGCTGATCGCGTGGCTCAAAAAATGGAGTTTGAGGATCGGCTGAGGAGGAAACGCGGAGTGGGCACCACTACTGGCACAAATCGTCGTATTTTGCAGAAGATCGCGAACATAAATTTCAGAAGGGCTTGTAAGAATCCCTGGGACGAGGTTTGTTGCTGTGCTGTAAAAGGCTAGGAATCGTCCGTCTGGGGTTATCAATGGGGAATCAGAAGCGCTGATTTCGGAGGGCGATTTGGTCGAGGTTGCCCCTGGACTCGCCAAGATAGTGGTTCCACTTACCATGTCTCGGACGAAAATGTCCGCGATGCCGTTAGTATCGCGTGGTGCAATATCGCTCGCCTCGCTGACGAAGGCGACATAGCGTCCGTCTGGTGTCATTACCGCACTCCTCGAAGCGCCATTGGCAGCGTTCCCATTGGTGTTAACACTGACCAGGATGGTCTTAGAAGTGGCCAAATCGCGCAGAAACACATCAGGAGCACTGTTGGTGTCATCTGGGACAAGATTGCTGGCACTGCTCTCAAGAAGGGCAAAACGACCATCCGCAGAAATCGCCGACGGGGTGGAATCACCATTTCCCGGTCCGTTACCCTGCAAATTGACGCTCACCAGCACGGTTGTTTTGCTGAGGCGATCGCGCAGGAAAACATTCAAACGTGCGGGAAACCACTCTGGCAAAGCGTTGGTGCCACCATTGGTAACAAGGTTATTTGCTGAGCTTGCGAAAAGGAGGTAGCGGCCATCGGGGGTGAGAACGGGCTGCGCCGAATCCCCGTTTGCTGCTGAAGAGGGTTGCTGAGAGGCGTCCATGTTTGTAACTAGCCGTGGTGGGCTCCCCCACACTAACACTGGCGGACCAAAAAGTACAGCTGCGATTACTATCAGAGAGGAGAAGCATGGCTGCTTTGTTCGCATTGCCTAGCGGCGCTCCGATACATGTTGATTCAACCAATCGACGTCCACATCTCCAGGCAAGTTCTCATTGACACCCGGCACGTACCCACTCGGAGCTATCACAGGCATGGTTCGCGAATCCTTCCACCTGTGCAACTCCGTGTGGCCATCCGCAAAGAAGAAATTGCAGGAGGCGTGATGATAATCGGCCGGGAAATCAACGATCTGCCAAATGGTATCCGGATCACTGAAGAAACACCCATCATTGATAGAACCGTAGGATTCCTCCAATAAAACAAACACTTGGTGCGGCAGCTTGATATTGCTCAGATTGGTATGAAACGTAAAGCTACTGGGAGTAGTCCACATCCGAGCCTCCAGGCCAAAAGTGTTATTCATTGAGTAGCTTCGAACACGGTGGATTTGCTGATCGCCAATTGTAACAAAAGAACCATCCGCAGGACACCTAAACAGGTCGGCGCTCTTGAGGTAAGGTCCGAGGTAAGCACCGTACGGGTACCGCGCATGATCCACCAGTACGGATGTGTTCGTGTTGTCCGTATTGGCGGATGAAAAATCCAACCAACCACCGACCCAGCATTCGTTGCCGGCACTCTTGCCATTTGAAATCCCGTCACGGTTGTAAACCAGGTTGCCGTTGTAATCGTCCGCGTACATCTGCCACGCGTTTCCCAGCTGCCTCAGGTTGTTCATGCAGGTGACCGTTGCAGCACCGGGCCTCGTGCTTGCCACCGTGGAGGTAAGAGCAAGTGTTAACAGGCACAGAGTTCCAACCATCACGATCAGTTCAACCACTGTAAACGCAGTTTCTTCCTGACTGGCAGTGTCGGCCGAAAAGCGTTTCGACTCAAGGGGAGGGGCCACTTGTCCTTTAGCGAAGGTAGCGAACGACATGTCGTTTCATCGAGGTTGGTATTGAAGCAGGATCATTCGTAAAAGAGAACGTGCGATTATAGTTCCATTCGTGTCGAGACAACCGCAGAGGTACGCAGCCATTCTGTGATCAGGAAGCCCGTTTGTCAAGCCTTATTCGGCTTGACCATCTTCCTTGAGACTGTGTAACCTCGATAGAACCTGAGGTTTCGGTGCGCGCTTGGTTTAAATCATCCATCCGTCCTGCAACAGCCGTTTGCTATGGTTTCTTGCTACTGAAATCCTTAATACCGTCGTCGGTCGTTGGCGCGCAAATCACTCTCGGGCTATTCTCCAGCACCGATCCCGTCATCACGTTCGAGACCGCTTCGCCGTTCCTGCCAAATGTTCCAGGACTTCAGTTTGCGGGAGGAGACGCCCTCCCCGGCACGGGCAACAATTGCTTTGGAAGTCAGTACTTTGGCAACCGAAATGGAAACACTTTTTTGGATGTTTATTTCGATCAACCACAACAGGCGGTTGGAGCTTACATAGTAGAAGCCTCGCCACTCTTTGGTATGACTGGTGTCATGGAACTCGCTTATGATCAAAATGGTAGTGTTATTGAAACAGCGTCAGGCTCCTTTCCTCCGTGGCTAAGCTATCCTGCCTTTGTGGGAATCGGGGAGACCAACGCCCGGATCTACCGCGTCGAATGGCGTTATTTGGAGGCGCCCGGGACTTTCGGGGTGGATAATCTAATCTATGGGACTGCTTCCGGGGTGGACCAGATACCCAGCATCCCGACGGGCTTGACAGCAAGCCACCAGGATCTGCAGGTCACACTGAATTGGGCGCAGGCTGCTCGGGCTTCAACCTACAACGTGAAACGATTCGACCTCAGCGGCCTGTATTCAAACCTAGTGACGGGTGTCACCGGCCCGAGCTATACCGATACCGTGCCGGAGAATGGTGCTTATTATTACGTCGTCTCAGCAGCGAATACCAATGGCGAGAGCGCCGATTCAGCTCCTGTTATTGTTTACGTTTTCGATCGCTTCAGCTTCACCACGATCGCACCTCACCAAACGTCCGGGGTCCCTTTCGAGCTGAGGGTCTCGGCGGTTGATTCAAACAATGTCCAAGTGTTCAACTTCAATGGCCCGGCCTTGCTCAGCGCGGCCGGTGACCATGGGAGCGTGCCAGTGCGTCCAAGCGTGCTGCAGTTCACTGAAGGGCAATGGACTGGTGTTGTGACAGTGGTTTCGGCTTATCCGGATACGAACATTCGGCTTATTTGCTCCACAAACGGGGTCACCGGCAGCAGCAATCCTTTCGACGCTGTTGCCACGGCATTTCAGGAATTCGATTTTTATGCGACCGACTTGCTTTACGATTCAAAAGCTCAGCGCATCTACGCAACCGTTCCCGCTGCCTCTACCAATTTCGCAAACTGCCTTGTAGTCATCGATCCCGTAGTCGGCAGGATTGAGACGAATTATTTCCTGGGGGATGACCCTCAAAAAATGGCCCTTTCAGACGACGGCCAGTTTCTTTACGTAACTTTTTACGGCTCTAATGTGGTGCGTCGGTTTGATATGTCGACGCGTTCGATCGGATTGCAGGTGTCGCTCGGCTATGACCTTGTAGGCAACAAGATTGTGGGGGTAAACGTGGGTGTGCTGCCGGGACAGCCTCATTCCTATGCCGTAGCGGCCGGTGGTCTGCGGATCTTTGATGATACCGTCGAACGGACCAATTCACTGCACATCCAGGGACCGATTATATGCGTGTCACCCACGCGCTTGTACACAGGTCCGCCCTTCACGCGGGTCACGTTGGACTCGTCGGGAGTCGTATCTTCCGATTCGCATGACGGTTACATGGGTTACGGTGATGATTTGAAATACAATGGAGGCCTGGTCTTCAGTTCCAGCGGAGAGGTATTCGAACCGGAGAGCTTGGTGATACGAGGATTTGTGCCCGCCTGTTCCATTGTCGAACCGGACCTGGCAAACGGCCGCATCTTCACCATGGCCTCACATCCGAATTTCGCACTTCCAAGTGCATGGACCCTCTTTGGCTGCGATCCAACGACGCTGCAAGCAATCAGCAGCGTCGCCTTGGACCCCATTGCAGGAGGCGGTCCAGTTAGCCTGATCCGGTGGGGAACGAGCGGATTTGCGGTTGCCATGTCGCAAATATTCCCTTCCTGGAACCAGGTCTTTCTGATCAGGACACCGCTGGTGCCTTCTCAGCCCCCGGCGGATCTTTCGCTCAGAGTGTCGACCTCCATGCCCACGATCACGCTTCAGAGCAACCTGACGATCTCCATCCAGGTTACCAATCAGGGTCCGAATATGGCTCTCGCCACGTCCTTCCTCGATCTGCTGCCTCAAAATGTGAGCCTCGTTTCGGCAAGTTCGACGCTGGGCCCCTGTGTCGTGTCAAATGGCCTTGTGACCTGCGATTTTGGCAACTTGAACAATGGAGCTGGTGGGACAGTGATGCTAGTGGTAACCCCAACGGCCATTGCCCAATTGACCAACATTGCGCTGGTCAGCAGCACTTCCTTGGATCCGAATATGGTGAACAACAGCACTGTAACGGTGGTCACCTGCCAAAACCGGCCTTTCGCTGCGACCCAGCAGCCATGGATTCAGGCTCCCTCAAGCGCAACACTGAACGGAATGGCGGTGCCAAATGGTCTCGACACTACCACTTGGTTCGAGTGGGGGCCACGTGGAAGGTTTGACGCGGTGACACCTCCAGCAAGTCTTGGCGGCGGCAGCGCAGCCGTCAGGTTCAGCACACCGCTCACTAACCTCAACCTTGGCGCTGTCTATAAATGCAGGCTCGTTGTGAGCAACGCGTTGGGAGTAGCTTTCGGCAGCACTCAGCTATTCTCGACCGGCCGAAGAATTGTTGCGTGGGGAGACAACGGCGGAGGTCAATTGAACATTCCAACGGGATTAAGCAACGTGGTTTCGTTAGCAGCAGGTAGATATCACAGCCTGGGCTTGTTGTCGGACGGGACCGTTGCCGCGTGGGGCTCCGATATGTACGGCCAACTGGACGTGCCGGTTGGACTGAGCAACGTAGTCGCGATCGCTGCCGGTGATTCCGATTGCTTGGCGCTTAAGTCGGACGGGACGGTTGTGGGGTGGGGGCAGAATTATGCCGGCCAGGCAAATACACCTG
>Ga0070741_10004614_pt1 | contig 31934 bp, 26 predicted proteins | sample Coa_R1_4_FD_66440 | JGI IMG/M metagenome (GOLD analysis project Ga0070741, IMG submission 66440) | Surface soil microbial communities from Centralia Pennsylvania, which are recovering from an underground coalmine fire - Coalmine... | ecosystem: Environmental > Terrestrial > Soil > Unclassified ... | reverse complement strand
ATCGAATGCGCTGCCCAGCACGCCTGCTCCGCCTTCGATCAGCACATGCATAATGCCTTTATGAGCCAGAGCTTGTAAGGCCGCCAGAAAATCGACCCGCCCCCTCTCGTTTGCTGCGACGGGAATGACCTCTATGCCGCGATCCGCGAGCTGCCGATGTTGCTTGATGGAACTGGTTGCGTTGACGAGAACGCAGGTCCTTGCGGCAAGCTCTGGCTGAAGCAGCGAGAGTGTATCGGGCAGGGCTCCCTGCGTGCTAAGCACCACGCGCAGGGGAGCATGCTCGCGTTCGGTACGCTGCCAGATTCTTTTGTCAGGCGGAATGCGTACGGTAAGCTGAGGATTATCGATGCGGGCGGTATTTGCACCGACCAGGATGGCATCCACGCGGTCGCGCAGATCATGCACCCACAGGCGCGCTTCGGGTCCGCTGATCCAGCGGGAATCGCCCGAACGTGTTGCCAGCTTGCCATCAAGCGTCATGGCCCATTTTGCCGTCACATAGGGCCGCCCGTGGAAGATGTATTGCTCGAACGGGCGCACAATTTGCGCGCATGCGGGCGCGAACTGCTCATCTTCCAGCACCATCACCTCGATCCCTGATGAACGCAGCCGCTCGATGCCCTGCAATTGAACCCGTGGGTTGGGGTCCAACGCGCCGATAATGACGCGGCGGATACCCGCGGCGATGATGGCATCGGTGCAGGGAGGCGTATGGACGTAGATGCAGCAGGGTTCGAGCGTGACATACAGGTCCGCGCCGTCCGCTGCCGCTCCCGCCGCGGTGAGGGCGACGACTTCGGCATGTGGGCCGTAGGGAGGGGCTGTTGCTCCTTGCGCGATAACCCTGCCGTCGCGCACGACAACGGCTCCGACGGGGGGGCGCGGGCTCGTACGTCCTTCGACGCTGCGAGCGCAAGCGATGGCTAACCGTATCGCCTCTTCAGCTACATGCATAGTTGCTCCACCAGGTAGGGGCAGTGCCTCGCGCCTGCCCTGTATTAAATGGTTGGCTGCATGCTTTCGAGGTGGATTGAGGGAGTACAAGGGGTAACAAGAAGGAAGAGATGCCCTGTACCGATAGAGCAGTTCTTCTTCATTACAATCATAGGATAAGCAATGCGTCATATAATACGCGCTATGCACGCAGATTTTTCTGCTTGCAGCCGATCCTATGCTCTTGTCTTCTCCCATCCGGACTATACCGTCGGCTCTGGAACTTCTCCAGATCCTGCCAACTCAACTAGTTGAGCGTGGCTCGCGGGCTGTACCGCCGATCAGGAATTGGAAACGCGGCCTGTTGAGCGACCAGCTTTTCCTCACCTTGCCCCGAAGACATGACGTTATTCAATATGTGTATATCATAGCACAGGCGGAATGTGGGAGGCAAGGTGTATGAGCGCAGTTCTTAGTGTATTTCCGCTTGACATCTTAGGACGCGATGGTATGCTTCTTCTCAAGAGAGGCGGCGGGAGCCGGTGGCTATCACGACCCGCTTGAGGGTACTGAAATGACATACAAGTTGTGCTGATTACGCGGTTGCTTTTTTTATTAAATCCGTCGGCCATTTAACGATTCTCACTTGCCTCTCTTCTGGTGAACCCATCACAAAGATCCTGATACCCCTGCGGCGGCTCATGATCCAGAGTGAGTGATGAATATCGCTGGCAACATCCGATGTCTCTAGTTGTTCGACAAGGCTCTCTATTTCCTCTAAAGTGATGGTATGTGCGAAATGTTGCAGCGATTGCGCTATTTTACTGCGTACGAGCTTATCTGTTTGTGGGGTAGAGAGTAAATGTAACAGGTAAGGAAGCGTGTCACGTTCGCCGAATGTGCCCAGTGTTTGCACGATACAGCTTTGTACATATGCATCCAGATGAGTTGTTTGCAGCAATGCCAGCAAGTCAGGAAGAGCGGCTCGGTCGCGTAGTTGCTCTAAAGTTTGGATAAGGGTGCTGGCTATATCTTTATCGAAAATATATTGTCTAAGGAGATCGAGTAGTTTTGGCACTGCTACGGGTTGTGTTCCCAGGAGTGCCAGCGCATAAATAATACTGCAACGAGTTGAGATATCGAGCTGCTGATTGTCGAGGAGAGCCTGTAACTTGAGGGCAACCGAGGGGTCATGCATGCCCAGGATACCTAGCGTCCGTGCTATATGCTTCTGCACGGTGGTATTAGCAGGTAGTTGTTGTAGCAAGCCTAGTAGATCAGGTATGATAGAAGGATCACCTAGATCTCCTAACGCCTGAGCTATGTTAATAAGTACGCTATTCTCTTCTGTTGAGAACCTGGATAACGTCAGGTTTTCGGAGAGCAGGAGTAGCAGACCATTGCTTACAGAACGGTCGCCCAGCAGCCCCAATGTTTGGGCGATGCGACTTCTGATATAGAATTCAAGCTGCCCGTTTTGCAGCAGGTCCAACAGTCTGTGGGAAATCGTTTCTCCGCCGAGGATGCCCAGGCTTTGAACAACCCCTTCGCGTACATGCCAGTCCAGGTGTCCGTCCTGGAGCATTTCTAGCAGGTGGTCGGTCATTGAATGTTCTCCCAAGATGCCCAGGGCTTGAATGATGCTACTGCGAATATGGGAATCGGTTTGAGCGTTACTGAAAAGCTGTTTTAGCTCGCGGATAACATTGGGCTTTCTTTGCGTGCTCAATGCTTGAGCTATATTGATACGCAGTTCTCGATTAAGGAGCTCATTGGAGAGGTCGGCAAGCAATCGCTCGATTATTTTGTCTTCGCCAATGGCTACCAATGTCTGAACGATGCGGTATTGTGTGAGGGCGTAGGGAGTTTGTGATAAAGCCTGTTCCAATTGGGAGATGACCTTCTCCCACAGAGAAGTTTGCTCAATCCTGGGGTGTGCTACTAAGCAGCCTCCTGCCAGGATAAGATTCGTATGGAATATATCCTCCCGTAAGTAGATAGTCTCGTCTTGTCCCAACAGGACGCGTAAGAGCTTGCTGGCATCGGACATATGTCCGGCATAGAGGAAGCAAACCTCTTCCCACCAGGGGTCGCCACGATGCCGGAGGAGTTCTTTGAGATCCTTGTTATCGGGCAAATGTTGAGCGACGAGGTACTCGGCAACGAAGTACTCCTGGAACGTTAAGTGGAAAAAGCTATAGAAGCCTAGCGCCTGCTCTTTTAAGAGGCCATTTTCGCTCGTAATTGAGGCAAGTATGCTACCATTGCGTTCTGCTGATAGTTGTACCGTGGGCAAGAATTTTGCAATCTCTCGCAACAGGTCTTTTTCAAGAACGTACCGTAACCCTTTTTCATGAAAATACCAGGCCACCTGCGCAAGGAGTTGCCGCAGGTGCTTTTGTTCAAGATCATGATAGCGCTTGATGTTGCGTTGAGCGTCCCATTTGCTGATCAGCAGATCGACGCACTCTTTATATAATTCGGCGCGACGTTCAGGCAGATCGAACCGCGATTCGTATATACGAACGATCAATGAGAGGAGCAAAGGGTTAGTGGCCAGTGCTTGCAGATGAGGGGTGTGCTCTAATTTGGTGATCAGGCCCGAAGCATTGGCCTGTCTTTCTGCATCGCTAAAGTAGTTGAACCATTGTGTAATAAATTGTTTTATATCCTCTGGGCGAAATGTCTGTAGCTCAAATTCCGTGAAGCCCAACAGGGATTCTCGTTGGCGGTAGCCGAGCTTGCGAGCCGTAACAACAATGGGGGCCTGATGATAGCGGGTTGCAACCTGCTTGATGGTCTCGGCAACTCGATGATACGAAGCTTCCGCTTCCTCATCTGTGTTGCCAATAACGGCTTCATCGAGCGCATCTAGCAGCAGCAGAGCTTGGCCTTTCTGTAGCATATCTTCCATATAGCCGCGTGCTTCCTCTTTATTAAAGCTGTAGTAGGCATCCCATTTAGCCGCTGCAAAATCAAGTAAACCCTCATATCCTGAAGTAGCAAACACATTGAGTTCAATAAAAATGGGAAGATCTGGTAAACCATCAAGCTCTCTGCGAGCAGATTTCAGGGCTAAGTATTTGAGTAAGGTAGTTTTTCCGGCTCCAGGGTCGCCAACGAAAACGCAACGTTTGTGAAAACGAACTGCATTAGCGGGCGCAATCGCGCTTCTGGCGCGCTGCTCAAGAAATGTTATTTCTCTACGGATGAGCGCGTACGAATCGCGTAGAGGTTCGAATTGCGTTGCATCAGGTTTATAACCTCTTTGGAGCAGACGCATTGGGATGTGAAAATGGATGATATCCAGAGGCCGAGGCATATCTAATATTTGCAGTTGGGAGAGGCGTGGGTCGTATTGGATGAGCTGTCGATAGATCTCTGCTTTTTTATCGATGTCAGGCTGAGCGTGCGCATTACGACGAAGTTGGTCTAATATCGCGGTTTCGGTTCCTGTCTCTGTCACCGCCCGTTGTAATCGCCTCTCTCTTGCCAACTCAGTTTGCGCCTGCTGATATTGGTCAAGTAGGTCGTATCCATAGCTCTTTAATTTCTCAATTACTTCAGCTTGTTCTTGCTGCTGTTTTTCTTGCTGTGCCTGCTGGCGTTGCGCCTGATAGTAGGCGATCAAGAAGCCAGCGATACCTGAGATTATGGCTACTAACACCCCCCCTAACAAATCGATAATGGCTGGATCGAGTAGGGTTGTTGGGGTCCCCGTAAGAGCAGGGGTTGGCGTTGCTCGTGGCACGATGGTCGGCGTTAGCCTTACAATCAAGGCGGTGGTGGAAGATCCAGTGGCAGATACTACCGCTTTTCCAGAGAAGAGCGAGCTCAAGCTTAAAAGCAGGAATGCAAGAATAGCCGCTAATAGCATATTGGATCGCCAACGCATGTATACCTCCCATCACTTCTGCCGGTAATTTTTTAACGAATATAGCTTTGTCCATACAAAAAATTGTTGCATTCAGTATACAACAATATTACTTTGAATACAATATATTGCCGTTCTTGCACAGGGCTTTTCAGTTCTCGTCATGCTCGCAGGGCGAAGCCCTGCTCGCAAGGGAGAGGTGCCGGCAACGCCGCGTCGCGGCGTTGCCGGCACCTCTCCCTTGCCCTGCGCCCCGTTGGGGGCGCGAACCCAGGCAGCAAGAGTCAGAGGAGAGGAACACTGAAAAGCCCTGCGTTCTTGAACTTTCCCAAAAAAGATACATAAAAGGTGTGGTCTTAGGTATAGGCCACACCTGTGAATAGATTTTATGCCCAGCATCTAAGCTGTTTTCTGTGCTTATCCTATTGAATACTACCGGACGCCTGCCGGAACGACCCTTCGTAGCTCCTCAATCTGTTTTGCGTAGTCAAGAGCGTAGATGGCGTGGACATCGAAATCCATCAGATCCATATAGGGTTGTAGAAAGGCCGTCAGCTCTTGAGGGTTATCGGTATCAATAATCAAGAAACCAGCCCCGCCGCCCGCCAGGTTGTACCATCCCTTAATGCGTTCCGGGTGATTGCTGCCTGCGTCGTGCATCTGGACAATCCGACGCGCCACCTGTTCGCGGGTCGTATGCGGGTGCCATTTAAAACGACAATACCAGAGCATATATTACCTCCCTTGTTTTCTCTACAGGGCAATCTTTCACAGTTGCCCTCTCGCAGAGGCAACACGTTTCTGCTATGTGATTGGTTTCAGTAGGGGCAATCCCTTGCGGTTGCCCTCTTGCCGCTTGCGATTTGCCCTGTTCCCCCTTGCGGTTGCCCTCTTGCCGCTTGCGATTTGCCCTGTTCCCCCTTGCCGGTTGCCCCGTCCCTTGTGCTTGATTAGCGACGACGGGTGTGGTGTCGCTCAACGCGGAGCATCAGCAGACCGCCGAGAAAAACCAGGCCCGAGATGACTGCGAGTAGCCAGCTATCAGTTGTGCTCCCCGACAGGTAAAGGTCAAGCGCGACCGTCAACAGCCAGAGCTGGATGCCCATCAGGATAAGACCGATTACCAGGGCTGTCAGCTCAATCGCGGCCTGCCCTGCTGGCGGTGTACGCTCGACGCGGGTAATTGTCTCGTGAAGCGTGCCATCGTTGCTGGCGGAACGATCATGGATCATAGCGCCTCCTCTACCGCATAAAGCATGGTACCATCCTGCCGAATCGTGATTTTAGGCAATGCGCGCTGCGGAGGACCGGCCACCGGCACGCCCGTTTGCGGATCAAAGGCTCCTTCATGGCAGGGACAGAGGAGCTTGTCACGATCTTTATCGTAGTAGACGGCGCATGAGAGGTGGGTGCATTTTCCACTATAAGCGGCAAAGCTCCCGTTCGGCAGGTGGAGCAATACGGCCTGATCTTCCGCTGTGGGATACTGAAAATAGTGGACGCCACCAGGAGGAAGCGCGTTGACCGGGATAATGGCCTGCCTGGATACGGTTGTCGTTGGTCTCAGGTAGTCCAGGCCCACGATTGCGGCGGTCGCGGCAAAAAGGGCGCCCGACGCCGCCACAGCCAGGCGCAGTAGCTCGCGGCGGGACACGAAATCGTCCGCGTCCCAGCGATAGGGAAACTCGGCCTGCCAGCGAGTAATGGTTTTGCGCCTCTGTGCCCGTTCTGCGCTGGCCTGGAGCATTCTATCTCGGATCGTCATAACACCCACGCCTCCTGCTGCTGTTCGGCTGTCCCTATCTCCGCCCGCGCCTCTTCCAGTAGCGCTGTCACGTCCAGTTGTTGCGTTTGTTGTGGTAGCACCCAGTGGATTTTTGTGCGCACAGATTGTTTCCCGAAAGAAGTTAGATTAACCGGATGTCCCTCGCGTTGATTCATAAACTCCTCGTAATCGCCGTACCATAGCGCCTGAGTGGGGCAAGCCTGGGCGCACCACGGCTTGAGATCCTGGCTGGTACGGTCGTAGCACAGGTTGCATTTTTTCATCAGACGAGCCTGGACATCGAATTTAGGCACGCCAAAGGGGCAGGCGTAAACGCAGTTGCGACAGCCGATGCAGCGCGACGGTTCGGCCATCTGCACTACGCCATCTGGCGTTATCAGAATCGCCATCACCGGACAGACCTGGGCGCAGGGAGCCAGGGGGTCCTGGCAATGCATACAGATGGTAGGCTGGGTGGCAACGCTTTTGCCACGATCTATAAAATCGACCATCACCATACTCTCGCCTTTATGCGAATCGCATTCGCGGCATGCTGCTTCGCACGCGCGACAACCGATGCAGCGTGATGGGTCAACAAACATGGTTTTAACTGCCAAGACTTCCTCTCCTCTCTATCTGTGGGGGTGGGCTAGTATGTTTTAGCCTTACGTTCTGCTGGTCCTTTTGTCTCTCCCACCGCGTAGGGGAACATTTTCGGCGTGTCTTCGGGTGTAAAGTTGACGGTATAGCCATCGACAGCGGGTGATTCGGGCTGATCCAGTTTTTCAATGGTGGCGGCGCAGACCTTATACTCGGGTATTTTCACCACCTGGTCAACTGCCGGATTGGTAAGCTGATTGACCGCGTGCTCGTGTCCGTAATGATAAGGCACAAAGAGCGTATCCGGCCTCACCGTTGGCACAACCAGGGCTTTGATCTTCATCGAGCTGCGAGGGGTGCGCAGGCGCACAATCTCTTGATCTTTGATGCCCAGGCGTTGCGCAGCTTGCGGATGGATCTCGACCCAGGGTTCGGGCGCCTGCGAGTTGAGGAAGCCCAGCCGCCGCGTCTGATTGCCGGTCAGGTAGTGGTAGACGATACGGCCCGTGGTCAGGCGGAATGGATATGCCGGACCAGGCTCCTCCGCCGGTGGTCGATAGGCCACGGGAAACATTCTGGCTTTGCCGTCCGGGAAGGCGAAACGTTCGGTGAACAGGCGCGGCGTGCCGGGATGGTCCGGCGCGGGACAGGGCCAGAATACTCCCTCTTCTTCCTCGATCCGTTCCCAGCTAATGCCGTAATAATCGGAGACCCCGCCTTTTGACGCGATCCGTAGCTCTTCCCAGATATCAAGCGCCGATTGATAAGGGAAGAACTTGCCTTTGCCCAGCCTCCTGGCAAGCTCACAGAGGATCTGCCAGTCGCAGCGAGCCTCACCGGGTGGCTCTGCCGCCTGGTTGATTTTGACAACCCGCCCCTCCAGATTGGTCGTCGTGCCTTCGTCCTCGCACCAGACGGTGCCGGGCAGGACCACATCGGCAAGCTCAGCAGTTTCCGAGAGAAAGAAATCGACCACGACGAGCGGATCAAGCCTGCTGAGAGCCTGCTTGACAATATGATTGTCAGGTAGCGAGACCATCAGATTAGAGCAGGCGATCATGCAGCTTTTAATTTCTCCATCAGCCATTAGAGGCACCATCTCCGTGGCTGCCGCGCCCTCCCAGGGCAGTTCATCGACAGGAATGCCCCAGACATCGGCAATGTACTGGCGCTCTGCTGGCACGTCGATGTGGCGATAGCCGGGGAGCTGGTTGGCTTTCTGCCCAACTTCACGACCGCCCTGGCCGTTGCCCTGTCCTGTAATCATCATGGTGCCGCTACCCGGTTTGCCAACCTGGCCGCGAGCAAGGGCAAGGTTAATGCAGGAGAGGCAGGTATCGACGCCGTGGCTGCTATGCTCGATCCCTTTGCCGTGCATAATCAGCGAGTGGTTAGCCCGGCCATAGAGGCGAGCGGCAGCCAGGATGCGCTCGGCGGGCACGCCACAGATGTTTTGCGCATACTCCGGCGTAAATGGTTCCACCTCAGCCCGCGCCTGCTCCCAACCGTTCGTGCGGTCGCGCAGGTAATCTTCATCAATCATGCCGTCAACGATGAGCTGGCGCAGGATAGCATTGAGCAGGGCCACGTCTGTGCCGGGGCGAACGGGTAGCCAGAGATCGGCGGTGCGCGCAATGGGCGTTTCGCGTGGGTCCGCTACAATCAGGCTGGCCCCTTTATCGCGGGCGCGCCAGACCCACTGCATCATAATGGGGAAGCACTCGGCGATATTGACGCCAACAACCATCATACAATCGGTTAGCGGGATATCAGTCATCGGTAGCGGCGCGCGGTCAAGGCCGAAGGCTTTGGCGTACGCGCCCGCCGAAGAGGACATGCACAGGCGCCCGTTGTAGTCGATATGGCGCGTCCCCAGCGCAACGCGGGCAAATTTTCCCATTAGATAGCACTTCTCATTGGTCATAGAGGAGCCGCTATAAATGGCAACAGCATCCTTCCCGTGCTCTGCCTGGATCTGCTGCCAGCGATCTACGATATAAGTAAGTGCCTCGTCCCAGGTGGCGCGCTCAAGCTTGCCGCCTTTGCCACCGCGCCGGATCATCGGATAGGTCAGGCGGTCGGGATGCCCTACCTGCTGGTAGGCCACCACGCCTTTGGGGCAGAGCGAGCCGCGATTATGGCGATAGTTGCGTGGCTCGACCCCGATGACCTTGCCCTCGTACACTTTTAAATACATACCGCACTGTACGCCGCAGAAGCTGCAATGCGTCGGGACTAGCATCTCGGCGATCCGCGTAGCCTCCTGCCATCCTGATTCGGGCCTGCCGCTGGATTGAAAATCGTAGTTAAAGTCGCGCTTTTGAAAAAAGTCCTTGTTAATGGACATGAATGTGCTCCTTAAAACGCATTTCCGCTTGACATCTTCGAGTTTGATGCTATACTTCCCCTCTAAGGGAGGCGGGGAGCCAGTGGCTATCTCGACCCGCTTGAGGGTACTGAAATGAGAAATTAGAGGAAATGCTTGCCCATGAGGCGGTAATACGCTTCACCGCGCAAGAGTCTCTTGCACGTTGGACAATAGTCCTGTAGCGTCCCCAGACCGTCTCCCAAACTATAATCCTGCTCCAGGTCGTTAAGCACCCCTTTGAGATCATAAATGAACTGTTGGGATGGGAACTCCTCACCACAACGCTTGCAATGATTCTGCTCTACACTGCCATCCTGTTGAGATGACACTCGACCATTCTGTTGCGCTGGCGTCTCATAATGTTCGACGTGCTGATTGACCTCCTGGTACAGTGTCACGCCTACGCTGGCCGGGCGCTGGATGATATGGAAGAATTTGCCAAAGGGAATCGCCAGCAGCCAGATGACGACTGTTGCCTGGTGGGTAAGTGAGATAAACCAGTAAAATCTCCCTCCCCACCACATTGACGAGGCGGTGAGGGCCAGGCCGGTGACCGCGATGGCGACCAGCAAAATTAATGGTACCAGGTCGAACCCAAAGCGCTGGATGGCTAGCAGCCCGGCGTTGGTCACGCGTCGCCAGAGCGCGATTGCCACGCCGATGATCAACAAAACTGCCGTGAAGTCCAGCGCATGGTAGATAGCAAAGCCTGTTCCTGCCGCGATAGGGAAGGTGAACATAGGAAAGCCAAAAAACCACGCCTGATAGCCGTCTGGCGGGATCAGCGTGAAGCGCAGCCAGCCAAAGGTGAGCGGTACGGTAATCAGGAGCGAGAGGATCACGCCCCAGAAAATAGCCATATGCATAATCCAGCGCTGGCGTCCTCTTTTCAGGATAAAGGGCTGTGCCAGTAAGTCGGTCCACCAGGCTTTGGGAATGAGAAAGGTGTAGCGCCGGAAGTTGCGCCATGAAAGGAAGTTGACCCAGCCCGCTCGGAAATAGCGCCAGGTTGGCGGACGGCCAATCCAGAGGGTGTATCGATAAGCCAGCGCGCCTGCCGCAAAGACAGTAGCCACGGCATAACCGATCAGCGCCGAATCAAAGTTGCGCAGCTCCTGCGAGCCAATCACAATTAAAATAATTAACACTGCTACCACCAGAATAGCGATAGAAGCGGCTGATACTACACGATAATTCCTCTGCTGTTGCGTATTGCTTGCCACTCCTTCTTCTCCTTTTCGCCTGCCATAGGGCAACCGCAAGGGATTGCCTCTACCATTGGCAGCGAGATTCCTCTATGTTAGATACGAATGGTACCGGCTGATATATACACGTTTTAAAGTGCTTTCAGGGTCCTGGTAAAATCTGTGATATCGATGTGATGGGAAAGCGATTTGCTGTGACACGGGTGCAACATTTTTCGCGTGTTAATGCTAAAGACGAAAGACTATATGTCATGAAGCTTGTTCATGGTTCGATAGATACATGCCTGAACAGAGGGAAGCTGCACTATCAAAAGAACTTTTTATTGGAGGATATATATTTATGATGAATAGTCGGAAAGCATATCTTGCACTGGGCATGGCGACGCTGGCTTTTATCGTCTCGTTTGCTGCCTGGTCGCTGCTATCGTCACTGGCTCCTCAGCTTCAGCAGCAGTATCGGATTGACGATTTCTGGATTAGCGTGATCATCGCGGTTCCGGTGATCCTGGGATCGCTGGCGCGTATCCCTATGGGCATACTGACAGACCGTTTTGGCGGGCGCAGGATGATGACCGGGTTACTGCTCTTCTCGGTTATTCCTATGTTGGGAATGACGACGGCTGCAAATATGGCGGGCTTTCTTATCTGGGGCTTTTTCCTGGGAGTGGTTGGTAGTAGTTTCGCGATTGGGGTGCCGTATGTCAATCGTTGGTTTACGCCCGTAAACCATCATTTTTGTTGTCTGTTGGTTTTAGCCAATAAAACGCGCTGTCTGCTATCTCTTCGAGAGGGTCAAGGTTTAGTTCCTCAAGTATTCCAATGTCTTGTGATGTATGGGACTCATGGGCATTAGACGTATTGAGATACACACGCCGCTTAATTTCCTGAATGTTTGCCCGTCTTACTATGGCTTCCCAAGTGCGTCCAGGAAACCTTTGCAAGATGTTCGCTCTATCTGCTTGTGGGTATATCTCCTCTAGAGCTTTTAATTCGTCTTTATCCCACTTATTCCCGTGTTCGCCCTTACGTCGATAAACATAGCCGGTTACGGTACAGTCAAGTAACGGTTTAAAAGCAATCTCCATCTTTATGAAGTGTGGAGAAGCCGACGAGATCGTGACGGACTCAGTAACTAAATTGACAAACCTGAGTTGCTTATTGAACTTTAAGCCTTTCCAATCGTTCAACACGCACTCTATCAGGTCCTTGCATTCCTCCGCTTCTTTCTTGTCGTTAGCCACTTGCTTACTTTTAGCCACAAGTGCTTTGTATGCGTCGTTCAATTGTTTGAGCTTGCGAACCTGGACGCGGTATTCTTCCACATTGTCTTCTTCCTCTGCAACCGCCTTTAATCGCTCATGCTTGTTGATAAGCTTTTGCGCTTGCTCTATCTGACTGTCGATACTGCTTACCTCTTCCTCTTTTTCGTTCTGTAGATGTCTTAGTTTTGCATAAAGCCCGTTCTCAATGTTCCCCTCTTTTTCCTCTTGTTCACGACGTTTGGCCAACACGTTTAGTAACGCGTGAACAAACGCCGTATCTAAGAGCTTAATATCTAAGAAAAGCGCATCACCTCTGTTGTATGAGTCTTGGGCGCGTCTTACTACGTATTTTTGTGAGGAAGCGTAAGGGTAGACAGGCCCAATGTCAGATTTAATTACATCTTGCAATAGGGCTTTTATCTGTTCAGGTTTTTTGTGTGTGGGATACGCGGGCTTTTTCTCGTTTAGTTCCCCGTCAGGAGTGTATTTCGAGAGCCGACCATGCGCGTACCAGAAGTCTTCTTCTGGTACAATTGCCGTGTGATTGTCCTTGCTCACTATGACGCCATTCCACACATACCAGCCAATATAGATATAGTTAGTCAGCAAGCCAATAAGACCGTCCCTGTTAACGAGTGCATACCCGTCCTCCAGGCGTGTGGGTGACACATGGGGAACATGGTCAACACCAACAAAAAGAGGAAAGCGGAAGTTAGTTTGTAGTAGCTCCCGTCCTAATGCCTGAACACTTCCGTTTAGTTCTCGAAACCGCTTGAACAGGTACCGGACGCGTTCCGCATGCGGTTCATAGGGAACGTGTTTTTTGTATGTGGGGCTGTCTTCAGCATAGTCTACTATGTAACCCATTGAAACGGCACCACCACCATAGGTTTTATCAATAAAAATAGCCCTATTCTTCGCGGGTATCAACTTCCCGTGTACAACTTCGTCTATAAAATCGGCAGCTTCCTCAAACTTGTCATAGAGTGCCTTATTGTCTGCTCTGTTAGAGGGCCAATAAATGCGGTGGTAGGTAATAACGGGGATATCATGCCGTGTGCATAGGTCAAGAAAAGTTGAGCTTTGAATGCGGGTAAGGTCTCGAAATAGTCTCGAAGCATCATACGCAGCTACCGCTTTAATCTCCCCGCGCTCTATCATGCTGTACAGCTTGTTCATATCAACGCGTTGATCTATGCGCTTTTGTCCAGATACCCCTTGATCGTTGTCGAACTTTATGATGTTACCAGCATTCCAACCATACCGCACAAGCTTCTTTTTTAAGTCTTCGTCTTGAAGCGCGGTACTCTGCTTATTTTTCTTTACCTGCTTTTCAGTCGATTGGCGGATGTATTGTCCGATTAGATACGCTGTTGGCAGGTTGCGACTAAAACCCTCGTTGCTTTCCAGTTCTTCTAACGCTTCCTCTAGTGTGCGTAGTCTCTTTTGCATCTTGCTTATCTCTCCTCGCTTGCTTTCCATAGTGGCATTCATACCCCTATGGCCTATTCTTTTTCAACTACCTGAAACCGGCAAGGACCTAACAAAAAGCCAACAAAAATACCTAGATACGTGTCTGCATGCTCCGCTCCTTCATAATCGAACTGGTACCGCCCGTCGTCTTGCTGAATAGCAACAAACGGGAGCACAACAGACACGCTCAGCGTTGTAGCGTACTCTGGCACTATCCGGCAACCCTCAGCATAAAGCTCTTGTCCCTGTTTGAAACCCTCAGCAAAAGCCGGATTATCTAGGATGAGCTTAAAATGTTCACCTTCTATGATCATGGTGCAATCCCCCTCTACAAGCATGAGGGAAACACCATTAGGCGCTCCCTCATGCAGGGTTGCGAACCCTCTGCTAACTGCAACCCATCTATTTGACGCTGGCAAAAATATCACGGTCTGCTATCAAGCCCTCGCAGAAGCCGACGATGTAGCCGGCTGTCCACGAATTGCTGTGCTTATTATCTTGCAGGGCTTGTTGCATGAACGCGTGTACCTCAGCATCAGACAGCCGCTTGCCAGCATGTTCGTCAAAGTATGTGAAGTAGCCGCTAACAGCACCGTCTACGAAATCTGTATCCGTCTGCGCAACGCCCCTTTCGGGTGCAACGACTTTTACGACCTGCTGTGCTGTAATCCCCACCATACTGCTACTCCCCTCTCGTTTGGCGGGTAGAGCGAATTATCCAACCCGTGAGCAGGCCGGCGTCGTGGCGCACCTGTTCTTCTGATAATCCGCCTTCTGTCGCTAATTCCGTCAAGTTGGTAACGACTGCTACAATGTCATCTTCTGTTGCTGGGCATGCGAGGTTCCACAAGCAGTTTTCTGGTATCGCGCCCGATAGCCCTTCAATAAGCCCATTCTGAAAGTGCTGTGTGTGTGACTCTACGGTAATACCGCTCTGCATTAAGACCTCCCTCTTTTATGGTTTACTAGCTATCCTTAGTATGTCTGCTCAGCATGGTTGCTAAGAATAGATACTCAGTGTTACTATTGAGAATATACACAAACCAGTCTTGAATGTCAACGTTAATGTTGCTAGAATGAGGAAAATATCCAAGATGAGAGCAAATAGAATGATACGACTAAAGGTTAAGGAAATAGCAGAGTCTAAGCATATCAATATGGCGAAGCTATCCCGTATGGCGGACCTGAACTATGGTACGATACGCGCTATGTACGAAAATCCTAATAGGGATGTCGCTGTTACCACGCTTGAGAAGATTGCTAAGGCTCTGAAAGTTGAGGTAACGGACCTCTATGAAATACTGCCGGATGACGATATTGAGTAGCGATATTTAATGACAACATATGAAGTAGTTACTAAGAAACTATGTATAATACCTAAATTTCGCACTACAACGAGCAACAGACCACTTTAGCAACGTATCACCGCTAATTTGTCCACTCCATTTCTACCCCCTCAGATTTCCATATAAACGCGAAATGAGACGCCTGCCTGCTTCCGTGTGCATAGAGACTAGACGGACTGACCCCGATTAACGGCGGGCGGTTACGGGGCGGGGTGGTCGTTACGGGGAGCGCGGTCATAGTCTAGTCAGTAGCGAGGTAGTGTACATGATACACTAAGCATGTGGCGCTCAGTTTTATATACTGTGGTGTGTGAAACCGTTACCAGTGTGGGCGCGAAGTGCAGGGTAAGCGGCTTCACACTATATCATTTGCATAAAAATACACCCACAAAGCATAGCTCTGTAGGTGTTTCTGTGCAATATATGCAGGATTTATGTGCTATTTAGCTGCTATATTTTGAGGTATTGACTCGTTCCCGCTCCTGGCTTAATGTGCGCATATTTCGTAGTGGTCACAAGTGAAGCATGACCAAGAGACTCTTTGACGACGTGAACGGGCGCACCGTTATCGAGAGCGTGTGATGCGTTGGAGTGCCGTAACCAGTGTGGGGACACATCGCCACTAATACCAGCGTTCCGAGCGGCGTCAAGGACAATACGTTCGACCTGTCTCGTATCCATTGGGAGCGTACCCCCCTTGCTTTTGCGGGACTGGAACACATAGCGATCTTTCCCCAGGTAGCGCCCGTCTAGCTCATTCAATTCGGTGTACATCTCCTGGCTAATGGGAACATACCGTTGCTTTTCCCCCTTGCCCCAAACGGATATTACCGCGCTATCCCCCACGTCCCGTATATCCTCCCATTTAAGCCCGACAACTTCTGAGACGCGCAAGCCAGCATGATACAGCAGGCGTAGCAAAGCGTGGTCTCTCCTGCTGCTCACTCTGTCAATCAGGCGTATCACTTCGGTTTCTGTCAATATTCTCTGTGCAAGCTCACTACGTACTTTCGGCGGCTTTAGTCCTTTACCGATGTTAATGTCTGTATACCTCAGTTCCGAAGTGAACGAATACAGGGACTTGATAGCATTCGTTGCATAGGCAATAGTACCAGCTTCACCCGTGAGGCTACTAATATACTCCTGCACATCAAACAGCGTGATAGAGCGGAGCGTCTTACCAACACGGCTAAGCAGGTCGAAAGCAACGCGCCTATAGCCCTTCTGTGTATGCTTGCTTTTGCCAAACAACCAAGCGGAGATGACCTGTACATCCTGCTCGTCTCGCTTCTGTACTGGTATGAGTGCGTTTTGTTCATCCATATACTTCTCCTTTTTGAATGTCCCATTAGTACCCTAATCCGACATTCGAGATCATACCATGCACTTCTACTGTTGTCAACCCCTCCTGGTGACTTGACCTGATAACGACCGGCTAACACTTGATACCAGCTAGGCTTATACCCGTTTGTATGTAGAATGAGCACGCACCCGATTAACATGAGGCATGTGGGGGATAGCGCGGCTTATTGTAGAGTTTACCCGCGTCTTGCTCTAAGGTGTGCGTCAAGTCCCATCAACCGGCTCCACAGGCGGCACGGGCAGGTAGGCACCCTTCGGGATGCGCTAAGACAAGCAGACGGTCATTCGAGGGACCTGTCTCTAAGTGCAACGCTATCTCTGAAATGTTATTGCTGAGTTTATCAGCCCGCGCTACTGGACTAGACCAGACTAGACACCACGCCCATTCCCCCTAACCACCCCCATGTTAATCGGGCGCTGTGTGTTGGTACTAGCGGATTGGGCAGACTTCCTGGTAATGCTCTGTACAGTCTTGACAACGGGGGAGAGTGCATGCGGGACAAGGAACCAATACGGCTCTATCTTCGGTCGTGACGCTTGGCAGGCCGCGATAGCCACAATGCAAGCAAGCAGAATAGTCCCGAGGGAGTCCTTTTGTCGCGTTTATGTTGGCATCGTGGCGCATAGCAAGCTGATAAAATTTGTCAGTCATTGCCTACGCCTCTCACAATAGACGCTTGATGATTGGTCTGTAGGTTGCCAGCGTCGAGAGAACCGGCTATACTCTCAAGCATACGCTGTTTGCATGCGGAATGAGCGGCGTAGGTTGTACCGCCTATGTCGATGGTGGTACCGTTCATTACCTGCTGATTGCAAACTACACAAGGCTTGTTGATGAGGTACGTAGGCTCCGCAGGCTCATTTACACCGCCGTACTGTCTGATTGGGTCATTCGGGTCCTTCGCGTTCGCATAGGTGACAAGCTCGTTAATCTCGTCCTGTAATGAGGCTCCGCAGCTTGCATGAGCACACGCGGTTAAGCCAGCACCAGCTTTAACGGTAATGGCGTGGTGCATGCTATCAATATCGTTACCGCATATAAAACACGATCTATGTACATATTGCTCAAATGGTAAGTATCTGCTGTTATTGCTCATTATTCGAATACCTCAACTTTGGGGGGTTGTGCAGCGACATAGGGCCTATGTTTTGCTGCATGCGCCCGTATTTCTCTATCTTCTTGCTTAATTTGTGCGTGCATTTCGAGCTTATCAACGTTCTTGGGAATGTACGCACCGTTTGATAATCCTCTCTCATGCAAGCCGCGCCATCCCTCATGGTCGAATATCTCTCCCTTGATAAGCTGATGGATGACTTTGACGGATAGGCGATGCTTTTTTGCTACCTCCGATACTTGGCTCTCAGTAAAGTAGACTTGAAGGACCGGACGGTACTCCCCTACTTCCTTACCTCCCGCGTCTGTATATACGAAGGTTTCGCCCAGTGTGAGTCCGTATCGTGGTTGATTGGCTTCGAGCGCGGCCCTATGCGCGGCTAATTTCTTGTCCTGGTAGTTGAGCAACTCATCACGCCATTCCGCGAAAACTTCCCCCGCCGATTTCGCGGGATTTTCGTACGCCATATCGACCAGACGGTTTAAGGCCGCTTCTCTATACATTCGATACATTGTTGCTGTTCCTCTTTCTTAGTTTCGTTGTTCATTGTTCACTGTTCCCTTGAATTGTTCACTATTCCGGTACTGTTCCTTGTTCTATGTGTTCCGGTACAGTGCCCGCTTGTTCATGAACACTGTTCCCATAGGGTTCCAGTGTTCCGCGTGTGTTCACAGGGAACATATTTCGACTATCAAAGCGTGTTCCTCCCATCAATACCACCCCGCCCCTAGACACGTTTCGTACTGTGTTCCCTGGTAACTGTTCCCTGTTCCAATTGTTCCTGTGTTCCTTGACAATGTTCACTCTGCACATATTGTTTGTATCTCTGTTTATGTTAAGAAAACACACCCGTCTAACAAAGGGCGTGGCCCCTTTTAATCGGGTGCTTTTTCTAGTAGCAAAAACATAAAAACACATATCAGTGTTATAAGACACAAGACACAATAAGACACAAAAAACCTAGAAAGTCCCTAAGAAGCTCCATAGGGAAAAGGTGAAAAGTTGTGTCTCAATCTGTCTTGTGTCTTATGGGTCAAGCAACCCTATCCCAAAGTACCCGCGCACCTGGAACGGCCCGCTATCGGGCGCGTTAGCATCTAGCAGGTCTTTCTTTTCCTCAACATACTTCTTACCACTTCGATACCCACGTTTCGTAAGGGAGAGACCTAGTTCTCTCTGCTTTTTTGGTTCAACCCCATTTCCTTTACACCATTTTTCATACGATTGGTACAATGCTGAAGACGGGGTAAAGCCGCCAGAAACCTCTAGCGTCTCCTCACTCAACCATACCGCGATATTGTCAAGCACGTCCCTGTGTTCTTTCGTGGCAAGATTGACACGTTCCGGTATCTGCAACCGTCCTGATGTATACCATTTGATCGCACCCTCAACGGCCCATTTCAGGATGCCGCGTTGCACCTCTGGACTCTTGAGACGTGCCTTGAGTGTTGTATCTTCGCTCCCCGCGTGGCTGTTTGGGAACGTCACAACGAGCACGCGGTACCACAACGCATCGTCTTCAGGGTCGCCCATGACCGGATGATTGCTTGATAGCCATACGGTATACTGTGGACGATATGAGAAGCGATCTTTATGCTTGAATGCTGCACTTATCCAGTTTCCGCCCGTAAGCTGCTTAATCTTGCCTGGATTAAGTGATTGGTATTTATTGGACTCGCTCGCGAAGACTAAGCGGGATGGCTTCATATCAGCAAGGTCAAAGTTTTGATCGCTCGCGTCTCTTTTTGCTGTGAATGTGTTAAAGTCTACCTCCATTGAGACAGGACGTGGAATAAGCTCTAGTAGTGACTCAGAAAATGTGCCCTTGCCTGATCGCGTGGGACCATAGACATAGAATAGCCGCTCCTCTTGCGTGCGACCTGTTAGCGAATACCCTATAGCTTGCTGCAAAAAGTCTATTAGGGTAGTGTCAACCTGTTCCCCACGCGGTGTAACAGCATCTTTTATAAACGCTTCCCATTCCGAACCATCCGCCGTAGGGTCATAATCAACAGCCAAAGCATAAGTAAAACGCTGTGAGGGGACATGGGGTATAAGCTCTCCTGTTCGCAGGTTGATCACCCCATTATCCGCGTTGAGCAGGTCGGGGTCGCTGTCAAAGTCGTCAGTCGTCGCAATCAGGCGCGACTGTAAGATGTGTTGCATACCTTGTATTCGATAGGCATTCCGTTTGGATACGTCAACAACTCTGTCCTGTTTACACCTGATCGCTTCTTGCCCACGTTGTATGAGCGTGTCCTCTATGGCGCTGGTCATAGCCGCGTCGTCCCGCTCCCAACACCGCCCGTTCCAGTGTAACCAACCAAATGCAGGAACGTACAAAAACTCATCCCCGTGTAGCAGCACAAAGGCGTCAGCGTTACCGCCATCATCGGCGCTAAAATCCATTAATTCTGAGCACCCTGTTATAGTGGTCAAGATGCTATTTTGTATTTTTGTGCTCAATTCCTTTTCTCCTGTTGTACCCAAATGTTTGCGTATTCGGGATACTAGTTAGTCGCGTCCCCCACGACGAATATATGCCCGACGCGGGTTATACGCTTCAAGTAAGTACAGTTCTACTAACAAAGATTTACCAACGCGTTTTGTAGGTATATCGTGTCTGCGGAGCCATTGATACAGAGTCCCCGTTTTTGTCCGCTTCAATTGAGCAGCTTTGTAGACGGTGACATAGCTACCAATTATCTCTAGTTTTTCGTCCGTCATAAGCACAATGCACCCCCGCAATTTAAAGAATGTTCATACAATCAGGTTTAAAATAAACGGATAGATACCGGAGCGCAAACACGTATCTATCCGCTAGGAGAAAAAGAGCCAGTAACACAAAACCCGAGGAAGAGTAGGGAGTATTCAAATTATCATCTATACTAAGTATACCTGAAATTGAACCCGATTTTACACTTATCCCTACAAATATAAACAACCCTTTTTATCCGGTAATTCCCGCCCTCCTTCGCTGCCGTATAGACGAGCTTATGGGGAGCGTGAGGGAGGGGGCGGGTATAGGCCGCGCATGTTAATCGGGTCGTGCTACTCAAAATAAAAACAGACACATACCTGATAGATACGTGTCTGTCTGGTCTGTCTGGTCATGCTGCAAGGATAACACGTAGCTCAGATAGGAAATACCGATAGTCAACAATTTTACTAGGATACGCCCGAGCGGCAGGGGCTGGTGGTGGGGATCTTTGGGATGGGCAATATTGGCACCGCGATCAGCGCTCGTTTTGCCCCGCAAATTGCTCAGGCCACGGGGAACTGGCAATCGGTATTTTTCATCTTTGCCGCTACTGTCTTAGTAATGGCTATTGCTTTTTATCTGCTAGCGGGAGAGGAGTCTCGTTCAACCGGTCCTGCGAAGACCATAGGCCAGCAACTGGCGCTGCTGAGGCGAGAGCGCCTGGCATGGCTGTTCAGCCTCTTCTACTTTGTAACCTTTGGCGGCTTTGTCGCCTTTAGCCTCTATCTACCTAAATTGCTGGTTGATAACTTTGGTCTGGGTAAACTGGATGCTGGCAATCGGGCCGCAGGTTTCGTCGTCCTGGCGACGCTGGCGCGCCCTCTGGGAGGCTGGCTTGCTGATAGGATCGGGGGAGCGAATGTCCTCTACGCTGTCTTTGCGATCACGCCAGTGATGGCGCTCATCCTGGCCTTTCAGCCCGGTATAATTCTTTTAACCTTCTGTTTCCTGGTCCTTGCGGCATTCCTGGGCAATGGGGCCGTCTTCAAGCTGGTCCCGCAGCATTTTGCCAAAGAGGCCGGGACGGTCACCGGCCTGGTTGGGGCTGCCGGTGGGCTGGGAGGGTTTTTCCCGCCGATTGTCATGGGCATTGTCAAGACAACGCTGGGCAGCTATGCGCTGGGCTACGTTCTGCTGGCTGCCGTGGCAGCGGGTTGTCTGGTCGTGGCGTTACTGGTGCTGAGGCCAGCACGCAGCAGCGCAGAATCGGTTGTGCGTCGGCGGGAAGTGTAGCCTGGTTATACAGGCCAAATAGGGGTGATTGTTACCTTTTCAGGTGCCAAACGTCCCTCAATTCAAGATCAATGTGACACATATCAATATAATGCATGATAGTGCATGCTCAAGTAATGGAGTCGTTACTTTTTAAGCTTTCCGATAATCACGCAAAAGCTATAGCTGGAGGCCCTGACGCGCTGAGCTAGCTCAGCTCTAGATGCTCTCATCCAGGCTCTTATTTGTCGATCTGTGCAGTCTGTAACATCCGTAATGACTATAGCGTGTAGTAGGCGTTATAATGATAGATAAATAGAATGCGATGAAGGATGGAGAGGTTTCCGGTACATCTCATATCGTTGCTGAACGGGCGAAGAATAGCAATATAGCTGTCAGGTGATAGAGAAAAGCACATTTTTCTATGCAGATAAGGAATATTAGACGTGAGATGGTACAAAATCTTCAACGGTCATAATGCCTATCAGGAACAAATGGGATATAGCAGGTCGAACGGGCTTTTTAAGTATTTCCCCTTTGTTCCTCTATTTATGGTGTTATGTTCTGTGATCCTGGTTGGAGTGATTATGCCCTTACGAGGGTTCCTTTTTTTTCAAGTTTTTCCGGGGACGTTGCTTGGCTCCCGTTTGCTGGGGTTGACGCGTAGACTCTTTCCAAACGTCGCCGTAGTGCCGCCAGTTCATAATCATCTACCGGTGCCAATGGACACATTCTGGACTGCTCGCAAAGAAGTAATCCTGCTTTTTGCCGCTTTTGTGATGCTCTGTGTATTTTATGTACTGGCCGTGCGTATATTGCCAAAGTACATTACCGCGCGCTACATTTTCCTCTCAACGCTCCTATTAGGAGTGGTCTATGTATTTCTCCCCATTGTCACCTCCCAGGACATTTTCTCCTATGTTGGCTACGCCAGGCTGGGATTGGTTTACCATCTGAATCCATTGACAGCGGTGCCTGCGGCCATCCCCAATGATCCCGTCTATCCCTACATTTTCTGGGTGAATCAACCCTCGGCCTACGGACCTGTCTGGGCAATTATAACGGAGTTTTTGCAGTGGATAACCCTTACTCTGGGTCTGAAAAGCATTATTGGCATGATTTTGCCACTGCGCCTGTTCGGATTGTTGACGCATCTTGGTTCCACCTGGCTGATCTGGTCCATTAGCGGGCGTTTGCAGGTGTACAATGAGGCGATCTCGTGGCGTCGGCGATTGATGGGCACGCTGGCCTTTGGCTGGAATCCGCTCTTGCTCTATGAGGCGTGTTCTAATGCACATAATGATGGCGTTGTGCTTTTTTTCATCCTGCTTGCCATCTGGTCGCTGTTGCCAGGAAGGCGCGGGGGGACGTACAATTATCTGCTGGCCGCAATGTTTCTTGTGCTGGCTGCCTGTATCAAGATAACGTTTGTGCTCCTCTTTCCTGGTCTGCTGCTCTATATATGGGCGCAGCAGCCACGGCGCTGGCATAGTATCGTCCTGTCTGTTCTGCTATACATCGGCGCATTCATCGTTCTCTATGCTCCCTTCTGGCAGGGTGGTGCAGTGCTCCATGTGCTGAGCATTAATCCTGGCGTCACGCGTGCGATCAACAGCCTGTATGACACCCTGGTGCATCTTGATGTCAGTTTGAAGGGCAAACAGTTTCTTGTGACCTCTTCCGATGTTGGCACGCATACGGAGATCTTGTCGCATCAGATAAGCATGGTGCTCTTTATCATCGTCTATGCAGCCGTATGTCTCGGCGCACTCACTGGGCGCTGGAGGTTGCGCTCGCTGCCGTCGCTCATCCGCTGGATGGCGCTGACCTGGCTGCTCTACTGCCTGATCGGTTCTCCCTGGTTCTGGTCCTGGTATCTGGTTGCCTTCCTGGGGCTGGCCACCCTTATCATCGCGATAAGCACGGAGGAGCAGCCGGTGCTGGGTATTATCCAGGTGCCCTTAGCGTTGTCGCTGTTCACGTTCAGTATGCTAACCCTCTACTGCTTCGCGACCTGGGCCGGGCGTAGTTATATCCCTTTCCCACGGCTGGCATACTTCCAATGGGCCTATTTCCGAGGCATCTGGGCCTGGTTCTTCCTCATACCCGCGATCCATAGAGAATCGCTGATGAAACTTTTCCGCTGGAGAAGCAAGGTATTCTCGCTCAATGAGAGATGGGTATCAGGGGTGGTGCCCGCGGGGGAATCCTCCGAAATAGTGAGCACTACTACCAGATCTGTTAGCCCAAAAAGCAGCTAACGCAGCGTAAGGCGAGAGGACCGGGATGTATTGTGGATGCCGGTCCTCTTTATTATTTATATGTATATTTACAGGAATTCTTACTGGCGCATCGCTCCAATCAGTATTTGAGCCACCTCGGGTCGTGAAAACTCGCGGGGAGGCATAATGCCTGATTGCAACATCTGGCGCACTTTTGTTCCGCTTAATGTGACGTGCTGGTCGTCTTTATGCGGGCAGGTTTTAGAAGAAGCCATAGATTCGCAGGTGCGGCAGAAGAATGTATGGTCAAAGAACATCGGGGTGATACCCAGTTTGATAGGATCGAATTCGGAGAAGATCGTGTGCGCGTCATACGTACCATAATAGTTGCCAACGCCAGCATGGTCGCGACCAACGATAAAGTGGGAGCAGCCGTAGTTTTTGCGCATAAGCGCGTGAAAGATTGCTTCACGCGGCCCCGCGTAGCGCATGGCGGCTGGCAAAACGCCGAGCAGCACTCTCTCTGTCGGGTAGTAGTGTTCCAGGAGGACTTCGTAGCAGCGCATACGCACGTTGGCAGGAATATCATCGCTCTTGGTATCGCCGACCAGGGGATGGAGATACAGGCCATCGACCGTCTCCAGTGCGCACTTCTGGATATACTCGTGAGCGCGATGCACGGGGTTGCGCGTCTGAAAACCGACCACGCGTCTCCAGCCCCGTTCCGCGAAACGCTGGCGTGATTGCTCTGGGGTGTAGCGATATTGCGCAAAGATTTGCGGTTGTAAAGCAAGCACGCGCACCGGACCGCCCAGGAGCACCTCGCCCTGTTGATACAGCACCCGTACCCCCGGATGAGCCTCTTCGAGCGTGCGGTACACGTTGCTGGCCTCTAGCTGCTTATCATAGCCATACTTTTCTTGCAGCGTCATTACCGCTTGCACTGTTCCTTTGTCATCGACCAGGGCAATTTGCGCCCCCTCTTTAAGGGTATTGGCCTGGTCCGTGGTCGTTGCAAGGGTGATGGGGATCGACCAGGGGAGGCTATTGCTCAGGTGCATGGTCTTGACAACGCTTAGGTAGTCGGCCTGTGTCATGAAGCCGTTGAGGGGGCTGTAAGCGCCGTTTGCCAGCATTTCCAGATCGGCCAACTGGCGAGAGCCAACGGTAAGCTGTGGCAGGCTGGAGGCTCGCTCTGTTAACTCTGCCCGCTCTTGCTCACTTGCCAGATTAGCAACAAGCGTTCCTCCATGAGGAGCAATCAAACGTTCTACCATGTTCTTTCTTTCTATGATGGTAAAAATAAAAAATCTAGTGTGGTGACGTTATCCCATGATGCTCGTTGCATCATGAGTCTTTTCGAAATCGTGCAGAATTTCGGGTTCGAGGTAGCCCAGCTCGACCAGGCGAGCAAGGATATGCGCCACACTCTCATCTTGTGTCTCTTTGTCGGTCTCGATGACTAACTCGGGATTTTCGGGTTCCTCATAGGGATCGTCAACGCCAGTGAAACCCGTGATTTTGCCCTCATCAACTAGTTTGTAGAGACCCTTGACATCGCGTTTACGGCAGACGTCGATGGGGCATTTAACGTAGACCTCGACAAAATTTTTGATTTCGTGGCGCGCCCACTCACGCGCCTCTCTGTAAGGAGAAATGGCGGCAGAGATACAGGCAACGCCATTGCGCGTCAGCAAGCTGCACACAAAGGCTATGCGCTTAATATTGGTATCGCGATCTTCGCGGCTAAAGCCAAGCCCTTTGCTTAAATGGGTGCGCACGATATCACCATCCAGGATCTCTACTTTGTATCCGTGTTGCTTTAATCGACGCGCAATGGCCTCCGAGAGCGTGCTTTTGCCCGCCCCGGAAAGGCCGGTAAACCAGATTGTAAACCCGATGTGCGCCATTTTTGTTATCTCCTCTTTTGATGTTTTTATAGTAAAGTGGGGCCTTTTATGATTATACGACATTGGCTTCGTAGAGACGCCATTCTGGATCGATGTCGAAGCGGGCAATGGCCTTCTCTCCTAGCAGGCCGCGCCGCAGGGCGACGCGCGAGTTTTTGCCATCGACCAGCAGCCAGGTGTCGAGTTGCTGATTGTAACTGCAATCCTGCAGCCAGTTCGTTCCCCCATCTACTTCCGCCTTGATCTCTCCTCTCTCGCTCTGTTGATCTAATTGTACAAGCAAGGCTCTACCGCGTACGGTGTCCGCGACGGTGAAGTGCTCGGCGTCCAGGATGCGGATGGAGTGGGGATGATCCAGGTTTTCCAGTACGGGCAGCCAGGCGCCCGTGTCGCGGTTAATGACAATCACCATCCCCTGGTGGAAGAGAGAAGCCAGGATGCGCCCATCGGGGAGCTCGGCAACTGAATTGACATGGGTTGTTTGACTGAGCGTGCCATATTTGATGGTGCGATGATCGGCTGATTTATCTAACTCTCGTCGTTGGCCGGTTGGCGTCAGCTCAAAACCATGATCAGTAGCCCACCAGCTCCATAAAATCTCGCCCTGTCGGTCGAACTCCAGCAAAAGATCCAGGCCGGTGCTCGCCACAAGGTAGCCGTGCCGGGTGCGCGAAATGGAGTGGAGAGCATTGAAAAGTGGCGAAGTGATAACGCCAGGTCGGATGGTGTCAAGCCGGGTGTCCACCTCGTAAATGCGGTCAAACGCGGTGATGAGCATGCCGTGTTCCGACTCTACCATACCAGCCGCCATAGCGAGGTCAATCGTCTTCTGGGTACATCCCAGATTGTCAATCAAGCAAAGCAGGCCCCCCAGGTCTTCCTCTGGCTTCTGATAGCTTCCTCGTACGGTGAGAGGGCACTGAAGCTGCTGGCCGCTTGCAGACCAGTGCTTTTTAAGAGCGGAGTGCCGGGTTGAAATGCAACTGAGCAGTAATCTCATTGGACGTTTTGCAGCCCTTTCTTTACAAATGATTGTTGACTTAGTTGATCAACATACATCACTATCTATGTCGAGTATACTGAAGAACGATAGTGTTGTCAATGCTGCTTTATTGGCTGAGCAGGGCTTTTCCGTGTTCCTCTCCTCTGACCCCTGCCGCCTGGGTTCGCGTCCCCAACGGGGCGCAGGGCAAGAGGAGAGAGGTGCAGGCAACCCCGCGACGCGGGGTTGCCTGCACCTCTCTCCTCTTGCGAGCAGGGCGAAGCCCTGCGAGCATGACGAACACGGAAAAGCCCTGATTGGCTGAGGTAGGGTAGAGGTGGAAAAAGAGCGAGGTGGAGTTTTGTCAGGGCAAAACTCCACCTCGCTTAACTTACTCGCTCGGTTATACTGTAATGCTAGTTACGTTGTAACTTCTACACAGAAGTGGCTACGAGTGCTGCACTACTCACAACAGACTACAAGGCCAGCCTTTAAATACGTCCTTGCGGGACTATCAGGCTCGACACTGCCACTCTCTCCAACTGTACCCATCCCGCATGAAAATTGCGTGCGCGGCCTGGACATTTGCCCGCGCATTGTAGGGCGAAGCTCCAGCTTGCGGCGTTGTCATCCAGGTGCTTGGATAGAGGATCTGGAATATCCCCATAGCGTGGCTTCCCAGCACGGGCTGGGGATTGTATGCATAAGGATTGAAGCCTGATTCGCAGCGCGCAATATTCATTGCGGAAGGTGCATCTGGCCCAAAGACCTCATAAATCATACTTGCCACGCTTGCATTATCATTGGTGACAGCGCCATTCGGTGTGATGGTGCTGGCGTTGTTACTGCTAGCACGACTCTGTGCCTGAACGTTACTCTGCAGCATGTTGCTACGGACATTGCTATAAACCCGGGTGTAAACCGATGCGCCAGCAAGCGTATGCGCCTGTGCAGCAGGTACGCTCATACTCAGCAGCATTGCCAGAAACAGCACTACGAAAATCCCTACGATGCCGGGTTTACCGGCAGACAAACCATGCGGTTGTACTGTTCTCCTGATGTCCAACATAGCTCCCTCTAAAAAAATCCAATTGGTTTACTCGCCCCCTACTCACTTGTCACCCACAACAATCTGTGGACCTGTAATTATCAAATGGGGACGTTTTCATTATAGTTGGTACACGATGATATGTCATGGATTAGCGTGATATATAGCCCAAAACTCCTACATATAAGCGATGATATGCTGGCGAGGCCGCTGAGAAGCCGGATCAGTTCGTTTAGTCTGCGCCGTCTAGCTGTTCTGTTCTATTGTAACGGAGTATATTTTTGGCTATGGATGAATAAGTTATGCTTAGAGACGGTGCGTCCTCTCCTGGGGGTTATGCGTAATATATGCGTGATAGAGGAAATGGGCAAGTGACTCTGCTGGTATCGTCAGTTGTGGAAAAGCGGAATTATTGTGCATATATTGAACCCTGGCGCGGCCAGAGAAGGGGCGATTGATCATGAGCCAGGAAGAGACCTCAACTGTTCAAATGCGTGCCGTTACGCTCTCGCGTGAGTATGGGAGTGGGGGTGGAGAGGTTGCGGCTCGTCTTGCAGCTCGTCTGGGTTGGCAATTAATTGATCACGAAATTGTTGCGCGGGTGGCTCACGAGTTGGGGATTAGCGAGAGTGAGGCCATGGAGCGAGATGAGTATGCAGATGGGCTGGTTTCGCGCCTGCTGTCGAACATGCAGCTCTATGAGCCTGCCGTCCTGGTGGCTGTGCCGCCGCCGATGGTATCACATATCCAGGGCCATGATGCGCAACTCTATGCCGAGGCCCTGCAAAAGGTCGTCCTGGCCGCAATTGAGGCGGGGCAGGTGGTCATCGTTGGGCGTGGGGGGCAGGCGCTGCTGGAGGACCGGCTTGATATATTGCATGTGCGTGTAGTTGCCCCGCTTGACTTTCGCCTCGCTTATGTGATGCAGCGCGAGGGGGTGGAGCAAGCAGAGGCCCGCTCGCGTATCCAGTTAAAAGACCGTGATCGTATTCGCTACTTGCAATCTATCCATCATTGCCATCCAGCAGATCCCCATTTATACGATCTGGTGATTAATACGCGTGTGCTTGACCTGGATAGTGCCGTTGATCTGATTTGCCGGGCGTTAGAGCATAAAGCCAGGCGTCTGAAAACTTCCGCTGAGGCACTGGGGCCTGGCGCAGGATTGGAGCGTTATCCCAGGCAGCCTGGCGACTTTCGCCTGCCTGAAGGCTTGCAGGACGAGAGGTCGAGCGAGCCTGAGCCATAAAAATAGCCAGGCTCTAGAGCATAATCGTCCATGACCCATGTGTATATGGCACAGAGCTGGTATCGTCAGCATCCATTATGGAATCAAGAGAGCGGGGGAGGATGATACGGAATGTGCATCCTTCCCCCTGCATACTTTGTGCCAGGATTTGCCCGCCATGCCGTTCGACAATGCGCTGCGAAATATATAGCCCTACCTCCAGCCCTGAGCGTGAACTGCTAAGAACGCGAGCTTCTGGGATGTGGGAGAATTGTTGGTAAATACTGACAAGTTCCTCCTCTGGTAGAGAGCTTCCCCGGCTATGTACGGAAAGGATGGCCTCGAAGCCAGCCGTTTCTACGGTTATTGTGATGGGAGAACCTCTGGGGCTATACTTGCGGGCACTGGATAGCAGATTGATCAGCGCCTGGAAAATACGGTTGCTATCCACCTCGACCTCCACGGGGCGATCTGTGGACTTGATGGTGAGAGAAGATCCGACTCCCTCAATATACTGGTAAAGCCAGTCCTGGCAGAGCGCAACGAGATTATAGCGTTTGCGCTGTAAAAGGAACATATTGGTATCGATGAGTGAAGTATCCAGCAGGTCTTCTACGAGCACTTCTGTGCGCTCGATTGAGCGTTCCATGTCCATCAGACCCTGGCGAACTCTCTCAAGCGCATCCTCTTGCTCAAGCTGTCGCAGCAACAATTGAGCCATTTCTTTTAAATTGCCCAGTGGCGGCTTCAATTCATGTGAAACGATGTTGAGCAATTTATCTTTCCTGGCGTTGGCCTCTTCCAGCTCTGTTGTTCGCTTCTGCACCTGTTGTTCAAGGGAACGGGCGTGATGCGCAAGCATAATTTGCTGCTGGCGCACCTGCCGACGGAGCTGACGGGTCATGAGAGCGCGGCGAAGTGCAGCCGTAAAAGCATCGCGATCAATTGGCTTTAAAATATAATCGTAGGCTCCCCCACGCAGCGCCTGAATAGCAAGGTCATGCTCACCGTGACCCGTGATAAGAATCGTTGGCGTCTCGGGACGCTGCTCCTGCATTCTGGCGAGCAGCATGATACCATCCATGCCTGGCATTTTAATATCGCTGACAATGACATCATAATCGTGCGCTTTAATCAGCTCAAGCGCGTCCTGCGCATTATCGCACATATCAACCTTTGTATCAGGCATGCGCAAAGAGAGCATCTGCGATGCCGCAAGCAGCATGGCCTGATCATCATCGATGACAAGGATATATGGCAGATTCTTGTTCTCATGGCCCATCTTGTATCAATCCTTGCTTTTTCTTGTTACACGTAAGGATGTGATACAATAGTTTCAATTACTCCCTTTTTCCTATGTATTTATAGTACCTCAGATTGTTCCCCATCATCATTTTGTTTTTGCCAATCAAGTTGTAAGAAGCGTTTGCACTCCACGCACAATGACCACTGCAATATAAAATTATGGCTGGCTTTGCTAGCATCCACGATCTCATTATACGGTATTGTCAAGGGTTGTGGATTGGCGGCAGGTGGTTGGAATAAGAGGGGATGCGCCATTTCTACCAGCATCAGTATAAGAGGATCATGCAGTATAAGTCGTCATAAGTGTTTGTAGGACTTATACTGAAACAAATTTCTATTATTTCAATTTGTATAGATGTAACACTGCCTCGATATAATTCGTGTAAAGAGAGTTGAGAATTGTGTAAAAATTGATTTGGTGGAAAGTGATTATTGTTGTGTTTACGATTATTTAATCGTTCGAAAATACGACAATAATGTAGAAACAGTGAAAATGCTTGAGCGAGATAGCTTTTTATAGAGAAGCCTTGCAGAGGGAGGAAGCTCATGGCACTACCGCAATCGATCCTCGTAGGAGTTTTCAACGACCGTGGGATGGCTGAACAGGCGATAGAAAGGCTCCACAGTGCTGGAATTAGCAACAATCAGATCAGTTATTCGGGAGCAACCGCTTCAGGGGGGTTCTTTGAGGAACTTAAAAATATGTTCACTGGGAACGCTTCGGGGACAGGTGATGTTGCTGGCGATCTGAGAAGTATAGGTATACCAGCAAATGAGGCTGAGTATTACGCCAATGAATATAGAACTGGTCATCCCATTCTCGCTGTAAAGGCGAATGGTCGTACCCAGGAGGTTGCCAATATCCTGCGTTCAAACGGAGGCTACACGTACAGCTCAAGAGGTAGCGCAGCTTCCGATGCAGAGAGACGTCAGCCCGGCACCTCTACTCAAACGGCAGGTTATGATCAGGGAAACGCTGGCAAGCGAGAGTTTTTAGGCAGCAATGAGACGCGCTCTATTCCAGTACGTGAGGAACAACTTGAGGTTGAGAAACAACAGGTGCAGAGCGGTGAGGTGCGTATTCATAAGGATGTTGTAACCGAGCAGAAAACGATTAACGTCCCTGTGAATCGCGAAGAAGTGGTGATAGAGCGTCATCCCGTTTCTGGTGAACAGGTATCCGAAACCCCCATCGGCCAGGATGAGACTATTCGTATTCCTGTGAGTGAGGAGCAGGTAACTGTCACCAAGCAGCCTGTTGTAACCGGAGAAGTTGAGATTGGCAAGCGCACTGTTCAGGAGCAGAAGCAGTACACTGATACCGTCAAGCGGGAAGAGGTAGATGTCGAACCTATGGGTGAGAATATGGCCCGGCGTGTACGGGAAGAGGATAGCATTGATCAAGGCCCTCGCAAGGGGACCCAGGGCTATCCAGATAAAGGTGATAACCGTCCTCTGCCTTAAACAGATGTCGTTTCCACAACAATTCAGCCCGCCAGGAAACTTTTCCTGGCGGGCTGAATTGTTGTATATGCAGCTTTGAGAATCACAATTGCCCCTGATCAATCAATGTACAGGCGCGGTGGCTCAGAGCCGCCAGTTGAGCCAGACCCGTGCCAATTGGAGGGATCAAGAGAAATTCTTCCAGCGTGTGCGTGCGTTCGATGTGTGTAATGCCCACGCACACCGCCGGGATGTTGAGGCTGATAGGAATATTCGCGTCGGTGCTCGATGCGCTGTAGGCCGGTTCGATGCCAAGCGAGGTAAGAACGTCGGCGGCCAGTTGTACCAGCGGATCGGTCTGCCCTCGCCTGCCTGCGGGTCGCTCGCCGAGCACCTCGATCTCCGTTTGCAGGCCCTCGCCGACTCGCTGCTCGACGATATTCTTCACGCGAGCAGCCAGTTGATCAAGTGCAGCGGGATCGATTGAGCGCATATCAAGCACGGCGTTTGCTTCTGC
>Ga0070741_10004613_pt1 | contig 31940 bp, 35 predicted proteins | sample Coa_R1_4_FD_66440 | JGI IMG/M metagenome (GOLD analysis project Ga0070741, IMG submission 66440) | Surface soil microbial communities from Centralia Pennsylvania, which are recovering from an underground coalmine fire - Coalmine... | ecosystem: Environmental > Terrestrial > Soil > Unclassified ... | reverse complement strand
ATCGAGCCCGGCCACTTCCGCTTTCAATGCCACGGCGAGAAGGTGTTTCATCTCGAAATCGCTCTCGGCTACCAGCATCGTGGAGTCGAACGGATGCTCGTGGGCGGTCCGGGCAAACGCGCGCTCCATCTCATCGAGACCGCCGCCGGCGATTCCTCGATCGGACACTGCACCGCCTATTGCGAGGCTCTCGAGGCGCTCGGCGGCGCGTCGGTGCCGGCACGCGCGCTCGTGCTTCGCGGCATCGCCCTGGAACTCGAACGTATCGCCAATCACGTCGGCGATCTGGGTGCGCTTGCCGGAGATGTCGGATATCTTCCCACCGCCGCCTATTGCGGACGGCTCAGAGGTGAATTCCTTAACCTGACCGCGGAGATATGCGGCAGCCGCTTCGGGCGCGGGATGATCAGGCCGGGCGGTGTCGGTTTCGATGTGACGAGCGCGAACGGGGGCGAGCTCGACCGCCGCCTGCGCGCCGCCTACAAGGATCTTCTCGACGTTGCCGATCAGCTATGGGCACAGCCCTCCGTACAGGCGCGCTTCGAGGACACCGGCGCACTATCGCGGGCAGTATCCGAGAGACTCGGCCTGGTCGGTCCGGCAGCGCGCGCGTCCGGCATTGAACGGGATGTCAGACAGGATTTTCCGTCCGGTATCTTCCGATTCGCGCAGATCCCGATTTCCAAGTGGCACACCGGCGATGTCTTCGCGCGCGCATGGGTGCGATGGATGGAAATTCAGCGCTCCGAGGCATTCATCCGCGAGCAGCTTGCCTCGATGCCTCAAGGACCGATTCGATGCTTGCTCGGTCCCCTCCTTCCGAATCGAATCGTAGTCGGGATGGTCGAGGGGTGGCGCGGCGAGATCTGCCATGTTGCGATCACCGACTCTAGCGGCGCCTTCGCACAGTACAAGATTGTCGATCCCTCCCTTCACAATTGGATGGGCCTCGCGATCGCGATGAGAGGGCAGCAGATCTCCGACTTTCCCCTCTGCAACAAGAGCTTCAACCTGTCTTACTGCGGACACGACCTCTAGGAGCGACTCTTTTGGCGAATCTCCTATTCACAAGAATCCGCCAGGGCCGTCGAACCGTCGGCTTTCCCGCGGTCGAACCGGCTCTTCCAGGGGAATTTCGCGGTCTGCCGGTTCTGGATTCATCGCGATGTCCGGACGGATGCGCGAAGTGCGTGGAGGCGTGTCCCACCGATGCGATTTCGAACGGCGATGGCCTTTCCGTCGACCTTGGGCGATGCTTGTTTTGCCCGGAATGCTCCAGCGCCTGTCCCGAAGGAGCGGTCCGGATGGGACGTGATTACCGAATGGCAGCGGATCGGCGCGATGCGTTGCTGTTGAAAGAGGGCAAGTCGCTCGACCTGGCGCGGCGGATGGCCCGCGATCTCCATCGCGTGCTCGGAAGGTCGCTGAAACTGCGACAGGTCAGCGCCGGCGGATGCAACGGGTGCGAGGCGGATGTCAACGTGCTCAACACCGTTGTGTTCGACCTCGGACGCTTTGGCATCCAGTTTGTGGCTTCGCCGCGGCACGCGGACGGTCTCCTGGTCACCGGTCCGGTGACGCGCAACATGCGGCTCGCGCTGGAAAAGACGTACGAGGCCGTTCCGGACCCGAAGATCGTGATCGCCATCGGCGCCTGCGCGATCTCGGGAGGACCATTCAGGGACAGCCGCGAGGTGCTGAACGGCGCAGACAGCGTGCTGCCGGTCGATCTCTATGTCCCCGGATGTCCCCCGCATCCGGTGACCATCCTGGACGGTTTGCTGAGAATGGTGGGAAAGGTCGGAACGGGCGATCGCTAATCGGCGGCCGGGATGTCCGGCGGCTCGCTTCGCGCGGATCGCGCGCGCGATTTCCCCACCGCGTATGCGATCGCGCAGACTACCCCAATCAGCAGAAACGGCATCATCGTGAGCAGGACCGTGCTCAGGTAGTACGCCTGGATTCCGCGGGTGCCGGAGGCGGCGAAACAGGTCGGACAGCAGTACGCCGCAGCCGGCGCAAAGACCGGAAGGATTGCCGCTGCCGGCGGGACAAGACGCGAAGATGCCGCAACGATCCTGTCGCGAAACCCGTTCATATCGCGTGCCGGAAAACCAGGTCCGGCACCATCGCGAGCGCAAAGCCCAGCAGGAACAGCGCCGGCACCAGCACGATGATGTAGATCAGTGTGTGTTCGTGCTTCAGGTGCATGTAGTTGCGCAGCACCAATCCCGCCTTGACGGCGGCCACCGCGAAGATCAGCCCCACTGCCACCGCCCGCGGGATCGGCAAAGCGAAGATGGCCAGGCCGACTACCAGCAGCGCGACAAGCAGAACCCACACGATCACATACAGCGAGCTTTCGTCGCGTCCGGAAACGTTTTCAATCGTCGAGTCACTCATCGCTTCGGCCTCACGTCAGGTAGAGCAGCGGAAACAGGAAAATCCACACCACGTCAACGAAGTGCCAGTACAGCCCGGCGAATTCGATTCGCCGCTCGAGGAGATCCCACGGCTTGCTGCTGAGCGCCGCGACCAGGAGGACGAGGTTCACCGCTATCCCGCCGATCACGTGCAGCCCGTGCAAACCGGTCATCCCGAAGTAGAACGACCAGAAGATGCCGGTGGCGGGTGTGAATCCCTCGCGGATTTCGGTCGTATACTCAAATCCCTTCACACCGAGGAACACGAATCCCAAAAGGACCGTCGCCAGCAGGAACATCCGGGTCTGCTGCAGGTTGCGCTTGCGCGCCGATGCGAGCGCCATGATCATGGTCAGGCTGGAGGTCACGAGCACGAGCGTGTTGAAAGCGCCGAGGCGCCATTGCACATGCTCTCCTTCGGCCGCAAACCCGCCGTGTGCGAAGGAAAAAAGCACGTACACCCCGATCAGCGCCCCGAACACCATTATCTCGGAGGCCAGGAACCACCAGATCGCGATCTTTCCGGGAGCGATCTGGTGGATCGAATCCTGGTCCGCCGCGATCGCTCCCCGTCTCACGTCAACGCCTGCGCTCATCTCAAGTCCTCGTTTCGTTCCGATGACGTCACGTCCTAAACGCCCGCGGCCTGGATGCCTCGTTCGTCGATCGCATCCTGGGCGATCCAATCGGCGGCAGCTCCGGGCACGCTGTACTCATACGGATCGCGGTAGACACGCGGCGGGGTTGGGAAATTCGGATGGGTGGGCGGCGAATCAACCGTCCATTCCAGGGTGTTCGCGTGCCAGGGGTTCTTTTCCGCCTTTTCGCCGCGCACCATCGAGTAGAAGAAGTTAACGATGAAGGGCAGTTGCCCCACCAGCAGCGCGATAGCGGACACGGTTGCAACCACGTGAAGCGGCTGCAGCGGCTTGAAGATCTCGTAGGAGGACAATTCGTAGATCCGCCGCGGGCTTCCGCCCAGGCCGACCAGGAACAGCGGGATGAAGACGCCGTTGAACGCGAGGAACGAGATCCAGAAGTGAACCTTCGCCAGCGCCTCGTTCATCATCCTGCCGAACATCTTCGGGAACCAGAAATAAATCCCCGCAAACCCTCCAAAGAACAGCACCGGGAACAGCGTGTAGTGGAAGTGCGCGACCACGAAATAGGTCCCGTGCATGTAGATGTCGCTCGCGGCCGAGCCGAGGAAGATCCCGGTCACGCCGCCGATGAGGAACGTGGCAAGTCCCCCCAGCGCAAAGAGCATCGGCGATGCGAGATTGATCGCGCCGCGCCACAACGAGGCGATCATCGCGAACGTGATGATCGCGAACGGCACGGATATCATGATCGTGGTGATGCTGAACGGGCTTGCCAGCCTCGGATCCATCCCCGAGACGAACATGTGATGGGCCCACACGATGAAGCTGAGCAGGCCGGCCGCGATCGTCGAGTACACGATCATCGCGTACCCGAACAGCGGCTTGCGTGTGAACACCGGAATCACCTCGAGCATGATTCCGAAACCCGGCAGGGCCACCACGTACACTTCAGGATGGCCGAAGAACCAGAACAGATGCTCCCACAGGAGCGGATCGCCGCCGCGCTCGGGCTGGAAGAACGAGGTTCCCGCGACGCGGTCGAGCAGGAGCATTATCGCGCCCGCAACCAGCGGCCCGACCGAGAGCAGGAACACCACCGCCGCCGTCATCTCCATCCAGACCAGCATCGGCAGCCGCATCAGGGTCATTCCGCGCGTGCGCAGATTGAGCCCCGTAACCAGGAAGTTCACACCGCCCATAAGGAACGATGCGAACTCGAGCGCGACCGCCAGGATCCAGAGGTTCTGGCCCCAGTCCACTCCCGTGTAAACCGGCTTGTCCGCCAGCGGAACATAACTCGTCCATCCCGCCGCCGCCGGTCCGCCCGGGACGAAGAAGGATATGACGAGAACCGTGGAGGCCAGGAACAGGGTCCAGAACGACATCGCGTTCAGCCGCGGAAACGCCATGTCGTCCGCTCCGACCATCAGGGGAATCAGATAGTTGCCGAACGCGCCGAGCAGGAAGGGCATCGCCACAAAGAACACCATGATCGTGCCGTGCAACGTGATCAGCGCGTTGTAGTTGTCCGGCCCTATCGGACCCCATCCGGGAATGGAGCTTTCCGGCCAGGCGAGCTGCCATCGAATCAGGTAGCTCGAGCCGCCGCCGATGATCGCCATCAGCGCGGACAGCGTCATGTACTGCTTGGCGATCACCTTGTGATCGATCGAGAAGACATACCGGCGAAGAAAACCGGTCGGATGTCCGTCGTGCGTGGCGTTAACCGTGTTCATCGCAAAGTCCCCTGCCTCGCGGGTTAGTTGGAGGCGCTCCTGTTTTCCAGCGTCTCGGCCTTCCACTTGGCGTAGTCATCGGGGTCGTGAACGATGACTTCGCCGCGCATCGAATAGTGGCCGAATCCGCACAGTTCCGAGCACGCGATCTCGTAGCGCCCCGGCCGCGTCGCCTCGAACCATGCGATAATCTTCCTGCCGGGAACCACGTCCTGCTTAAGGCGCAGGTTCGGCGCCCAGAAGCTGTGGATTACATCCTCGGACGACAGGGTGAGCCTGACCTTCTTGCCAACCGGAACATGAAGCTCGTTCTCCAGGGTCACGTTCTTGTCGGTATCGAACTTCCCGGCCGGGTCCGGATAGGTGAAGTTCCAGTTGAACTGCTTCGCGGTGACTTTGACCTCCACATCGCCGGGCGGAGGAGGGCCCTTGACGGCTTCCCACGCGCGATGCCCTGCGGCGTCGATGCCGAGGTCGAAACACAGCACGACCAACGCGGGCACCAGCACCCAGGCCGCCTGCCGGGTGGTGTCGCCCCGGTTGTAAGTCGCCTTCGCGTGAGCATCGGTGCGCCGGTAGCGGACAGCGAAATACACCAGGAGCGCTTCGGCGGCGACAAAGAAGAATCCGACTATGTACAGGATCAGCCAGAAGACGTGATCGATATCGCCGCCGAAGGTGGAAATGTTCTGGGGAAAGTAACTAGCGATCACGGCGAACTCCTCAGATGGGCCAGCAGCGTGGCCTCATCAGCTTCCAAACCCGCATAAACCTCGCGCTCGATTGCCTGGTAGCGATCGAGCAGTTCACGCACCCGCCCGTCGCATCCCTTCTCCGCGGCGATCTGCCAGAGCTTCTCGTTCACCCAGGACAGATGCCAGTGCTCGTCGCCGGTGACGGCCTCGAGCACCTTCAGCGTTCCTTCATCTACATCCGAACGGGCGGCGTGGCTCTTGTACCGATCGAGCGCGCGACCCTCGGCCACGAGCGTAAGCGCCAGCAGCTCCATCACGTCCTTGGGCACCCCGATCCGTTGCCCCATCCGGCGCTGATATCCCCCGGTCACCGCCATCGGGCATCCGCCCAGCTCGCTGATTCGCCGGGTCCATAACCACGCATGCCGGGTCTCATCGGCGAGATGCCGGCTGAGATTTGTCTGGGAGACCGGGTCATGCAGATGGCGATGGAGGTTCAGGAGGAGGCGGGCTCCCTGAAGCTCCGCGTCGCGATAGAAATTCATCACCAACAACAACGCCTCGAGTTGTTCCGGATTCGGCCTCTGGATCTTCCCTGCAGTCACCACCACTCCAGTTTTCGATGCTAAAGCTGGGGCCCTTGATTGCTCCCGGTCAGCTTCGGTGCAGGGAGTGTGCCATTAGCGGCGCGACTCGCCGCGAATTTAAGCCGCGAAAAGCAAGGCTTATCCGGACGGGTGTCGATCTGTAGCCGGGCTTCAATATGGCGCGGATGGAATCAGGATGTTTCCCTCCGCGCCAAGCCGCGGATCAGCCCTTTAAAATCGCCGCGTAACCACTTGCAGGAGGCAGAGAAGTTTTGCCTTGAAGATGGCAGGTGAATTGCTCCCGCTTCATTAAGCTGGAGGCAATCATGCAGATAGTTAATCTAATGACGCCGAACCCTGTCACCGTCGGCCCTCATGACACGCTGGCTGATGCCAAACGAGCCATGGATGCCGGCCGTTTCAGGCGCGTTCCGGTTGTCGAGAATGGCAGGATAGTTGGTATCCTCACCGAACGGGATATCCGCAGCCATACCGGCTACCTGGATTCCACTCGTGTCGATGCCGTCATGCGATCTCCGGTGGTGACCATATCGCCCTACAACACCGTCGAGGAAGCTGCCTCGATGATGCTTAAGCTGAAGATAGGCGGGATGCCTGTGGTGTCGTCCGGAGAGCTGGTCGGTGTCGTTACCACCAGTGATCTCCTGAAGGCGTTCCTTGCCGAAGGCGCTTCCGTTTACGCTCCCGCCCGCGAGCCCTCCAAGCCAAAGCGTCTCTCCCGGTAGACCTCTCGCGCAGGCGAGGCGCTCGTCGCTTGCCTAGGACTTCGCCGGGGTGAGTTTGTACCGGATGGGCATGTGCTTGATGCCGCCGACGAAGCTTGAACGCAGCCGCGAGACCGGCCCGGCAAGCTGGGCGTACTCAAGCCGCCTGGCCAGCTCTCTGAAAATCACCTCAAGTTCCAGCCGCGCCAGGTTCGAGCCGAGACAGAAGTGCTCCCCGATTCCAAAGGCCAGGTGCGGATTGGGATTGCGTCCGATATCGAACTTGAAAGGCTCGTTGAACACGTCCTCGTCGCGGTTGGCGGACGGGTAGAAGAGGCAGACCGACTCGCCCTTGCGAATCTTCTGTCCGCGAACTTCGGTGTCCTGCACGGCCGTCCGCGCGAACTGGATCACGGGAGAAGTCCATCGCGCGATCTCCTCGACCGCCGACTTGATGAGCCCCGGCTCCGCCTTGAGCCTGCGGAACTGATCGGGATTCTCGATCATCGCGAGCAGGCCGCCCGTGGTCGCGTTTCGAGTGGTTTCGTTTCCGGCCACCACAAGGACCAGCAGATAGGAGAGCAACTCCAGGGGAGGCAGCGGGGCCCCGTTTATCTTCGCGTTGGCGAGGATGCTGGTGACGTCGTTGGTGGGATGCTTGCGGCGCTCCTCCACCATGTTGGTGAAGTACTGGAAGACCTCCATCCGTGCCTGCGCGAAAGTCTCAGTGGGGTTTTCGCCGCGCTGAAACTCCGGATCGCCGCCGCCGATTATCTCGTTAGTCCACCGAAACAGGGTCGGCCAGTCCTGACGCGGCACGCCGAGCATCTCGGCGATCACCGCGACCGGAACCTTGGAGGAGATGTCGGTCACGAAATCGCATTCGTTCCGGTCCATCGCATCGTTCAGGACCTCGGTGGTGATTCGCGAGACTTCGGGTTCGAGCGCCCGGACCGATCGCGGGGTGAAGTACGAACTCAGTATGCGCCGGTACTCGCCGTGCTCGGGCGGATCCATGTTCAGCAGATGCTTGAGCGGCAAGGCTTCGGGAGGCAGCGCCTGCTCACCGGGAGCAAGCACGAACACGCCCAGACGGGGGCCATTGAGCCACAGCCGGGGCTGCTTGCTGATCTCCATGATGTCGGCGGCCTTGGTGATGGCCCAGAACGGGTCGGTGCGGGGATGCTCGACGTGGAAGACGGGCTTGTGCTTGCGCAGGTACGCCCATTCGGCGTGAGGGTAGCCGTTCTTCTCGTAATACTCAGGGCTGATGATGTCGATCGTTTCGAGCGACAGCTCGGCCGGCCTGGTCGCCCGATTTCCTTCTGCCTGTGCTTGCATGGCTTACTCCGATACTGATTGCCGAATTTGGGTTTGCCTGACTAACTCACTACTCCCGCAGCGAAATCGCCTGCCGCGGACACATCCGAATCGCCATCTTGATCTTCTCGCGCAGCGACTCGGGCGGATTTTCCATCTTCAAATGCGCGCGATCGTCGCGCACCTCGAATACTTCGGGTGCGGCCGCCACGCAACGCTCGTTTCCTTCACACAGGTTCAGGTCGATTATGATCTTCATCGCCTTTGACCCCTTCGGATTCGAGCGCGGCCGGGGCGCCACCTGCTGGTCGCGCTCCGGCCACGGCTCCCATTATGCCACCTTCATTCAGCCGGCAGCCGCCGCCGAAGGCTGCGCCTGGGCTGCTCCCTTCGGCTCGACGTTGCGGAAGTACGGAAGCACGTGCCGCCCCAGCAGCTTGATAGTATCCATAATCGCCGCATGAGGCATCCTGCCCACCTGCACCAGCAGCAGAAGCTCATCGATGCCGGCTTCGGGATACTTCTGGACTCCCTTGATACAATCGTCGGGGTTGCCGCATATCACCGTGCCGCTCTCGGCCGCCGCCTGGATATTGAAAGCGCTCGGCGCTATCGGCGCCGCGGTCAGCGGCTTCGACTCGTCCTTCTTCTGGCCGCGGCTCGAGATCAGGGCGTCGGTGATATTCGAATAGTACCGGTAGGTCTTGGCGGTCTTCGGAATGTAGAGCTGCTGGCCGAGTTCCCAGAAGAAGCGCATGTTCTTCTCGGCAACCTCGTAAGCCTTCGCCCGCGTCTCCGCGCAACACGCCATCGCCGATGCCGCCACCTGGTTGTTCACGAATGCTCCGGCAGGGTCGGTGCACGCCGCCGCCGCATCCCGGTAGATCTTCAACTGCGCCTCCAGCATCCCCGGCGCGAGGAAGCCGAACGACAGCAGGCCGAGACCCAGACGCCCGGCGCGCTCGAAGCTCGAAGGCTGAGTCGCCGCGTGCCATAGCGGAGGATGGGGTTTCTGGACGGGCTTTGGGAGCACCGACCGCTCGGGCATCTTCAGATACTTTCCGTCGAAGCTCACGGTGTCCTTCATCCACATCTGCGGAATCGCCCGCACCGATTCCTCCCACTGCTCGATCGTCTCGTCCGGGTCGATGCAGAATCCGCCGAGCTCCTGTTCGGTGATGGAACGGCCGGTGCCCAACTCGACTCTTCCGTTGGAAAGGATATCGAGCGCGGCTGCGCGCTCCGCGACGCGGACGGGATGGTTGTAGCGATGGGGCAGCAGGACGACGCCGTGCCCAAGCCGAATTCTCTGGGTGCGCTGACTGACCGCGCCGAAGAAAACCTCGGGCGCGGAACTGTGCGAATACTCGGTAAGGAAATGATGCTCCACGCACCAGACGGCGTGGAAACCCATCTCCTCCGCAAGCTCGATTTGCGCGATCGCCTGCCAGTAGGTGTTGTACTCGGAGAGATCATGCCATGGCTTCGCCATCTGGAGTTCGTAGATCAACGAAATTCGCATCGCTTCCTTCCCTGGCCGTCGCGAAATTGCACATGATCGCGCATCGACGGATCCGCGTAAAAACAGCAAGTCAGATGCCATCGGGCCTCTCTTGATTCGCCTAAGCTTTTCCCGCCTGGGCGGAAGCAGATGATTCAATTCGAGTCAGGCGGCCCTCAGCCTGCTTGCTTCTTTAGGAGCCAACGTGTCCCCTCGCAGACACGCGCCTCGGATTTTGCTTTGCTTCCGGAAAGGAGGATCCCAGCCATGGAACATCGGGTTCTGGATCGGCCGATGATGACCTTCTCGCTGCGGGACGAGATCACAAAAATCAAAGCCGCTCCCCAGTGGGCCGCCTCCGGCAAGACCGCGGTCACCCTGGCCAGGAGCGACCGCCTTCGAATCGTTCTCGCTCTTCTCGCGCGGGGCAAATCTCTCGAAGAGCATGCCGCGGAAAGCGCGATCACCGTCAATGTCGTTGAGGGCGTCATTCGTTTCATCACGCCTGATGAGCAGGTCGAGCTGTCCGCCGGCGCCTTGCTTTCGCTGCACGGCGGCATCCGCCATTCCGTCGAAGCGCTGGAGGACAGCGCCTTTGTGATCACGCTCGCAGCCTGAAGCCGTGTGCTGAGAGGACGATCAATGGCAACCGTTGCTCCTTATGGTTTCTGGAAGTCGCCGATCTCGTCCGATCTGATCGCGGCGGCGACGATCCGCCTGGGCGGCGTCTTCATCGACGGCGACAACCTGTACTGGCTCGAAATGCGTCCGGCCGAAGGAGGCCGCTACGTGCTCGTAAGACGCTCCCCCGACGGCTCCGTGAGCGACGCAACCCCGCCGGACTTCAACGTCCGAACCCGGGTTCACGAGTACGGCGGTGGCTCGGTCGTGATCGCGCGAGGCGTGGTGTGGTTTTCGAACTTCAGCGACCAGCGAATCTATCGCCATGAACCGGGCGATTCGGCTCCGCCGCGGCCGGTGACACCCGGCTCAACCAGGCGATACGCCGACGGAGTTTTCGATCCGGTCCGCAATGCGATCATCTGCGTGCGCGAAGACCACGGCCGCGGCGAGCATCAAGTGAACAACAGCCTCGTAATGGTCGATGCGGACGGCGCACGCGACGAACGCGTGCTGGTCTCCGGCGCCGACTTCTACTCGAATCCGCGTCTCAGTCCCGATGGGTCCCGCCTCGCATGGCTTGCTTGGAAACATCCGAACATGCCGTGGGATGGGACGGAACTGTGGCTCGCCGAACTCGGCCCGGACGGAGCACCTCGTTCGCCGCGCAGGATCGCCGGCGGAGATGAAGAATCGATTTGCCAGCCGGAATGGTCTCCGGACGGGCGGTTGTATTTCATCTCCGATCGCAGCGGATGGTGGAATCTGTATCGATGCGAAGATGGCTCAGCCGTCCCGATCTGTCCGCGCAAGGCGGAGTTCGCGCGCCCGCAATGGGTCTTCGGGCTTTCGTCTTACGCTTTCGAGTCGAGCGATAGAATGATCTGCGCCTTCTCCGATGGGAGCATCGGGCGCCTGGCGTCGCTGGACCTGTCCGCCGGAGCTCTCGAACCTATCGAGGTTCCCTTCACCGAGATCGCCGATATGCGCGCCGCTCCGGGGAAGGTGCTTCTGCAGGGCGGATCTCCGGAAGAATGCATGAGCATCGTGATGCTCGATCTTGGGACGAAGTCGGCGAATGTACTCCGCCGGTCCTCTTCCGCGGCATCGGATCCCGCGCTGCGTTCGTACTTCTCGCACCCCGAGCCGATCGAGTTTCCATCCGGAGAAGGACAGACGGCGCACGGTCTGTTTTACACCCCGGTAAATCCGGACTATGCGGCGCCCGCGGGTGAAGCTCCGCCGCTCCTGGTCAAGAGTCACGGCGGCCCGACAGCGGCGGCATCGAGCACGCTCGACTTGTCGATACAGTTCTGGACCAGCCGCGGGATAGCGGTGCTGGATGTGAACTATCGCGGAAGCAGCGGATACGGCCGCCAATATCGCAACCTGCTGCGCGGGCGATGGGGGATCGCCGATGTTGAGGATTGCATCAACGGAGCGAAAAGCCTTGCGGCCTCCCGTCGCATCGATCCGGACCGGGTGATGATAACCGGCGGGAGCGCGGGTGGTTATACGACCCTGTGCGCGCTGACCTTTCATGATTTCTTCAAGGCGGGCGCCAGCCATTACGGCGTAAGCGACCTCGAAGCTCTGGCGCGCGACACACACAAATTCGAATCGCGCTACCTCGACCGGCTGATCGGCCCTTATCCCGAGCGGCGCGATCTCTATCTTGCAAGGTCACCGATTCACAATGCCGATCGCCTTTCGGCTCCGGTCATCTTCTTCCAGGGTGAGGAGGACCGGATTGTTCCTCCCGATCAGACCGAAAGAATGGTCACGGCGATTCGTGCGAAGGGCCTGCCTGTGGGCTATCTCCTGTTTGCGGGCGAGCAGCACGGCTTTCGCAAGGCCGAGAACATCAAGCGAGCGCTGGACGCGGAGTTGTACTTCTACTCCGCCATTGTGCTTCGATCCGGGCTGCGATTCTGAACGGCTCCCATCCGCCGCTGTCGGCGAAGCCTTGGTCACCAAACTGTGAAAAGGAGAAGTGAACCATGCGCAAATCCGTGAACATCTGGAGCGAAGGCACTCGCCTTGCCGCCGATTTGTTCGTTCCCGATGACGCGCGCGAAGGCGAACGGCTCCCGGCCATTCTGCTTTGCCACGGATGGGGCGGGCTCAAGGAGCATCTGAGCTCCACCTACGCCCCATGGTGGGTCAGGTTCGGATTCATTGTGCTGACGTTCGACTACCGCGGATGGGGTCAAAGCGAGCCCAGGCTTGTACCGGTCGGCGATGCCCCGATCGACAAGGAAGCGGCGGAACTGACAGTCAAAGCGCGCGCCGTGCGCGAAGTCGTCGATCCCTTCGATCAGATTCGCGACGTTGCCGCCTGCCTTGACTTCCTCGAGAGCGAGCCACAGATCGATCCGGAGCGAATCGGCCTGTGGGGTTCGAGCTACGGCGGCGGCCATGTCGCATACATGGCCGCGCACGACTCCCGCGTAAAAGCGATCGTCGCGCAGGTCGGCGCACAACAGCCCTTCGGCGGCATCGTCCCCGCCGGCCGCGAACGCGCCGCCGCCAGGGCGCGGGGCCGGCTTGCTGTCGTTCCTCCCGCTTCCGATGCGGTCCCGGGCCTGGCGGGAATCCCCGACCTCGCGAAGATGATCCGTTATCGGCCCATAGACACCGCCGACAAGATTCGGGTTCCGACGCTGGTCATCGATGCGGAGCAGGAGGAGTTGTTCGATCGAATGCAGAACGGGTATCTGCTCTATCAGATCGTCTCAAGGAATGCACACGCACGGTACGAGACTTTCCCGTGCAAGCACTACGCGATCTATGATCAGTTTTACCACGAGGCGTCGAACCTGGCCCGCGACTGGTTCATCGAGCATCTGAAGAGGAAGTAAGGCGCAGCCATTCCGATCCTGGCAAAGAGATCGAGGCCCGCGCCTCATACAAAAGGTAGCGCGATCGAATCCGGTTGAAGCTGCGCAACGATTCCTCCCATCCTTCCGCGACGGCGAGCGGCCCGCTTCCGCGCTTGATTTCATCAAGCACCCGCCTCGACCCTATCATCCCGAGCGTCGAATCGAGATCGAAGTGCTTGGGATAGAGCTTCCACAGCGCGGCCGCAAGCTCGATGCCAAGGCGGGGAGAGTCAAGCCGGTCTCGATCGATGACTACAATCCGCACGCCGCCGCATTCGCGATTCGCATGACGGTCGCTTTGGGGGATGAATCGGACCGATTCGAATTCGACTCCTTCAATTCCGAGCCCGGTCAGGTAAGAGGCCAGCCGATTGCCGTCAATCCAGGGCGCTCCCACCATTTCGAAAGGCCGATCCGTTCCACGCCCGACGCTGACATTCGCCCCTTCGATCATGGCAACGCCCGGATACAGCGTGGCGGCCCCGAGGCTTCTCAGGTTGGGCGAGGGACTGATCCATTTGAGGCCGGTGTCGTCGTACCAGGAATCGCGATAGTACCCGCGCATCGCTATCACATGCAGCCGCACGCCGATGCGCTTCTCGACGTTGAACATCTTCGCGAGCTCGCCCATCGTCATCCCGTGCCGGGTCGGCATCGCAAAGTATCCCGTGAATGATTCGAGCCCCGCGTCCAGCGTGGGACCTTGAACGATGTTGGCGTTGATCGGATCGGGGCGATCCAGCACGTAAAAGTCCAGTCCGCGCCGCGCCGCCGCCTCCATCGCATACGCCATCGTGGTCGCGTAGGTATAGAACCTCGCGCCCGCATCCTGGATGTCGAAGACGATCGCGTCGATCCCTTGAAGCATCCGATCGTCCGGATGAAGCAACCTTCCATAGAGGCTGTAAACCGGGAGCGACGTGAGCGGATCCACTTCTTCCGGGATGGGGCCTTCCGATGTTCCGCCGAGGCCGTGCTCGGGGCTCATGATCGCCGCCAGCTTCACACCCGGCGCGTTGCGCAATGCCTCGATGTCGCCGATGCCGGATCGGGTCACGCCCGTGCGGTTGGTGATCAGCGCGACGCGCTTGCCTCGAAGTTCAGTAAACCCCTCCGCCGCTAGCACATCGGCTCCGGTGGCGACCGGCCAAGACTGGCTCGCAAGGGCGCGACAATACGATGACAACTCGGGCCTGCGGGCCGTGACCTCGGTCTCCGCGAGCCGCGGCAGCCGGCTTGCCACCACGTCGAGAATCTCCCTACGCAACGGCCGCGCATCGCCCCCGCCGTTCGGATAGGTCCTGTTCGCGAGCACGATGACGTAGATTCCGGAAATCGGGTCGATCCAGAGCATGGTGCCCGTGAAACCCGTATGCCCGTACGATCCAACCGGTGCTAGCGCCTCGCGATTCGACGCGAAAGGAGCACCAAGCTCCCATCCGAGACCTCGCGGACTTGCAGCCTGATCGGGGCCGCTCCACGGCTCGGTCATCTCACGGATCGATTTGTCGTCCAGAATCCGAGCGCGATCGGTTGGGCCGGCCCCGAGCAGCGAACGAGCCAGCCTCGCAAGATCATCCGCGGTCGAAAATAGTCCGGCGTGGCCCGCAATTCCGCCCATCCGGTCGGCCGTAGGATCGTGAACCCTGCCGATGCGGATCACCTTGGTGGTTTCGAGCGTGGGCGCGATTCGCTTTCGCAGAACAGAGGGCGGGTTGAAGCCGGTGTCGCTCATCCCTAGCGGTTTGAAGATGTATGTTTCGCAATAGCGGTCGAGCGGCATCCCCGACGCGCGACGCACTATCTCGCCCAATGCTTCGAAGTTGATGTCGCTGTATCGGTAGCGAGTTCCGGGAGGATCTTGCGGGCGTTCGTGTTCGATCAGAAGAATCGCATGCTCATAGCCTTCCCATCGCCTATCCAGGTCGAGGTCCGCGCGCAGCCCGGAGCGATGGGTCATCAGGTGGCGGATCGTGATGCCCTCTTTCCCGTTGCGTGCGAAACCGGGCCAGTATCTGGATACGGGAGCATCAAGATCGATCCTGCCCGCATCGCGAAGCTGCATGATCGCGATGCTGGTGGCGGTGACCTTGGTGAGAGAGGCGAGGTCGAAGACCGTGTCGGGCGTCATCGCCGCCCGCGCGCGTACGGTTTCGCGCATACCGAATGCGCGCCGATACAGGATTCTGTCGCGTGTGCCGATCTCGATGACGGCGCCGGGGATGCGATGTGCTTCTATTTCACGCCGGACGAGGTTTTCAATCGATGCCTGCGCGGCGCTATCCAGCTCAAAGCCGTTCGGCGCCTCGGCAAAGGCAGGCAAGTGGATCGCGCAGAGCAATAGTATGAAGGCAGGGATTGCGCTCGATACCGCCGCTCTCACGGCATCGAATTCTATCACCCGTTTCACTCTCCTTCGCCATTCGCTCAACCCGTCGGGTAGCCGATCGGAAGCAGAGCCACCGGCCGCCAGTCCGATTCAATCTGGTCGTGGAATATGTCCTTGACCATGTTGTCGTTGAATGCCCCGACCCAGCATCCTCCCAGTCCCGACGCGACCGCCTGAAGCCACGCGAAGCTCGCCGCGATCGTGGCATCCTGGATGCAAAAAAGATCGCGGCCCCGCGCGCCGTATTTGGCGGCAGAGCGCGAAGGGAGGGCCCAAAAGACCATTACGACCGGCGCGGCGGCAACGAACTCCTGATCGTAAGCCGCATGCGCCAGTTTTCGCTTCGTTTCGCTGTCGGAAATCACGTGGGTTTCTCGCGCTTTGAGGCCGCCTGCCGAAGGAGCGGTGCTTACCGCATCGAGGATTTCGCCGAGGGTCTCCAGCGTGATGCCGCGGCCTTGGAAGCTTCTTACCGAATGACGCTTTCTGAATACGTCGAGCATGTTGGACTCCCTGCCGTTCGTGACGTCGCCACGGAGAGAGCATCGGCTGTGCCATATCCTGCAGCGATGCCTTGCTCGAAACAAAACAGGAACGCGGGCCGCTTCCAAAGGAACAGTTAAGCCGGGCATGTTTCCAAACGAAACAACTCCAGCCTAGCCGCTCTCTTTCTTCTTCCAGAGATGGTCCTTGGCACGCCGGATGCTCCGACTCGGAAGCAAAGGGATGAACGCCGAATGTCAGGATCATTCAAAACAATTCTGTGCCCTGTCGATGTTGACGAGGATTGTTCGGAGCAGATGGCGCTGGCACTCGCGCTCGCCGAGCAGCATCAGGCGGCGGTTTGCCTGCTCTACGTAGCGGCGGAGCCGGTTGCGGCCTCGGACCCTGTTCCTGAATGGCAGGAGCGACTCCAGTATCGGCTTTACAGGCTCGGAGAAACCTGGTTCGAAGGGAAGGTCCCCTTTGAAGTCGCGATATGGAGCGGAGATCCGGCATCGGCGATCATAGGCGCAGCCCGAGCATCCGGAGCCGATCTCATCGTGATTGCCACCCGCAGGCGCGGCCTCGATCGCGTGCTGTTGGGAAGCGTGGCGAACCGGGTGGTGCGTGAATCCCCCGTCCCCGTTCTCACCATAAGACCAAAGGCGTCCTAAGCAGGCACGATAACTTCACTCGTCGCGTCCGCATCCGTCGCCTTCTACCCTGAGCCCGTCGGCGGTGTAGCGATTGCGTGGATTCCAGAGCATCCATCCGTCGGCTCCGAACTTCTCGGCCGCGGTTATCTGCGCCCTGATCTCGGTCGCGGTGAACTCCCGCCGATCGAACGCATAGTCGCGAAACGCCTGAAGCCAGGGCCTGAAGCGAATCGACGGAATTCCGCTGCGTTCCCTGCCGTTTTGAAGTGACAGAAACACGATTTCATACGGATGAGCGACGGGGAGCCGATAGCCGGGGATGCCGAACTGAAAGCACGACGGATAGAGCATCGGTGAAATGTAGTCCACCACCGGCGACAGCTCCTCCAGCCGCTGCCCGATATGGGTGTCATCGAGGTTCCACATCACATAGCCAAAGATGTCCGCCGCCACGTACACGTTGTACGGAGTCAACCTGCGGTAGGCTTCGCCAAGAAAGCCCGACACCGCCTCGAGCCTGCCGGCCATGTTCGCCGGTCTCGAGAAAACAAGCCCCTTCGCATCCGGGAATCGCACGTAATCGAACTGGATTTCGTCGAAGCCGATCTGGGCCGCCTCGATGGCGATGGCGATGTTGTAGTCCCACACCTCCGGCTTGAACGGGTCGGTCCATGCGAGTCTTTCGCGGTCCAGATAGATTGAGCCGTTCGCCCTTTTGACCGCCAGTTCCGGACGCGCTCGCGCCAACGGGTCGTCCTTGAACACGACAATCCTGGCGACCGCATAGAGACCGGCGCGATGAAGCCGATCGACAAGCGCTCTTGCATCTGGAATCGTGATGGTCCTCTGCGCGCCGGCTTCATGCGCAAGGCCCGTGGAGCTTTTGAACGCAACCATCCCGCGATCTCCCTTTACATCCACCACGATCGCGTTTAGCTCGGTCTTTTCAGCCAGGTCGAGCCCCGCTTCGCGAAGCGACGAACTGCCGATGCCATAGAACGACAGGTACAACGCCTTGGGCTTGAACGGCTTGAGTCCAACTTCGATCGCGCCTTCTTTTGTCTGAGCCGCCGATCGCGAAGTTCTGAGATAGCCATATGCCCTGAATCCGATCGTGTCCCCGATGCCGGAGATTTCGAATCTCCCGTTGTGGTCAGTTCGTACAATGCTCTCTCCCATCGTCACGATCGCATCTTCGATCGGCAGTTTCGTGGATTCGTCGAAGACCTTCCCGCCGAGTGAACCGGCATGACAGGGCAGGGCGGCCGTCAGGACTACTGCCAACGCGAACGCGATCGCCAACGCCGTCGAAGTCAGCCCCGGACCGAAACGATCTGCCTTTGCGCACGTCGTCATTGGGATGATTTCCGACCGCCGCCGGCCTGGGCTTCCAAGAACGCCTCGCGCAGCAGAGAGGCAAAGGAGGCGCCCTGGTTGCGTTCGACCACGATGTAGCGCGGTATGGCCATAACGTTGCCGCCCCTAACCGCCGGATGGCGCGCGATCGTGAAGCCGGCGGCGTAACCCTGCTTTCGCGCCATCGCGATCAACTCATCGTCATGAATTCCAAACGGCCAAGCGAGCAAATCCACCTGGGTTCCGAGGCGATGTTCGATTGCCGCTCGCGATTTTCCGAGCTGTATCGCGACGAATCTCTGATAACCGTCCGGATCGAGCCGCCTCTTTTCCTGACGGAAATCCGGATGCCAGTAGCTGTGCGATTCGATGTCGAACAGGCCGGTCGCGGCCAGCTCCTTCAGTTGCTCCCACGTCATCGCGTAGCTCGCATTGGAGATTGCCGAGGGATAGATGAACAGCGTCACGGGAACACCGTAACGCTCGACGATCGGCTTCATCTCCGTGAATACGGAGCGATGGGCGTCATCCGCGGTTATCGCAACCGCGAGCGGAGGAAGCTTGCCGCGTCCCGCCACGAAGTCCACCACCGATCGCAGCGGGACTATCGCATAGCCGTTGCCGCGAAGGTATCGCAACTGCTCCTCGAAAACAGGCGTGGTGACCGTCATGTTGTCGGCCGCGACCGGGCCGAAGCGATGGTAAACGAGCACGACGGCCGCATCCTGGGCCCGGGCGATCGCCGCCGTGAACATCAGCGCGGCAATCGCGGCGGAATACTTCAACAAAAACACGGGAGCCTCGTGACGGGATCCCTTCAGGATCTCGCGGACCGCGGAAGTCTCAGGGCGCGTCTTCGCAAGTTCCCGTCGATCGCGGGCGCACGGTCAGTACGGGAATCTCAGATCCATGGATGACCTGTTCCGCCACGCTGCCCAACAGCAGGCGATCGACTCCCCTTCGTCCGTGGGTTGAAAGGACGATGCAATCGGCCGAAACGCTCCGCGCCATGTCCAGGACGGACTTCGCAACGTTGTCGCTGCTTTCGACGATTAACTCGAGGTTTGTCCGGCCCGCGGTCGGGAAAGCGATGTCTGCAAGACGCTCTTTGGCCTTCGACAGGGGAACTTCGGCTTCCTTGCTCGTCAGCGCGAAAGGGAAGGTGACCGCGTGGAAGACGTAGAGATGGCCGTCTTGCCCGAGAAGACCGCGGGCGGCCCGAATCGTAGCGGCGCAGTTCTCGTCAAAATCCGCCGCGCAAAGAACCTTCTTGAAGGGACTCGCCATCGGTTTGATTCTCCCGACACGGCATACAGCATCTCGCGTGCCATCGCGGATGGCGCCGCAGCGCGCCCCGCATCGCACGATGTGTGGCCAATCGCGTCATCCGGGGTTCACCCCTGATGCCCGCGGGCGCAAGGAAGCGTCCTGTTGACCCAACCGCTAACCGGGAGCAGGGTCAGCGGCCCACCGGTCGCAGTGATGCGCGGATGGCGCGATCGAAGGCCCATTGGCGGATGTGGTTGATCTGTTCCTTCATCGTTCGCGCCAGCGGCACAACCGTCATCGCCACACCGACCAGGTCCTCGCGCGTCAGTTCCCGATCCCTTAGGCGGGCCTTGGTGATGGCCGAGACGACGCATTGCTCGATTTCCGCCCCGGTCCAATCCTTGGTGAACTCGACGAGTTCCTCGAGATTGAACCTGGATGGGTCAATGCCGCGCTTCTGCAAATGGATCCTGAAAATGTCCACCCGCTCGGGGCCGAGCGGCAGATCGACAAAGAAGACCTCGTCGAATCGCCCTTTACGAATCATTTCGGCGGGCAGCAGGTCGATTCGGTTGGCAGTGGCGGCAACGAACAAGCCACGCGCCTTTTCCTGCATCCAGGTCAGGAAGAACGCGAAGATCCGCCCCTGTTCTCCGCTGGCTTCCGAGGAGGTGATCCCCATTTCGATCTCGTCGAACCAAACCACCGCCGGCGCCATCTCCTCCAGCATCTTGCAGGTCTGAACGAACGTGGCGGCGGGCTGTCCGTGGCGGCCCGAGAAGATCTCGATCATGTCGATTCGATACAGGGGAAGCCCGAAATGCGAAGCGACCGCCTTGACCGACAGGCTCTTGCCGCATCCGGGTATCCCCATCATCAGGACGCCCTTGGGAACGATGTCGGCGCTCAGCGTGTCGCGCATCTCGAACAGCTTCTTGCGTTCCAGCAGCCAGGTTTTGAGGTTTTCCAGACCGCCAACCAGTCCCATGTCGGTGCTGTCGGCGATGAATTCCACGACGCCGGTGCGGCTGATGAGCAGGCGCTTCTCTTCGAGCAGCGAGGATATCGATTCGACGCCCAGGCGGTTGTTGGCCGCGATCGCGCGGCGCACGGCGTGCCGCGCTTCATCGAGCGTCAATCCCTGCAGCGTGCGCGCAATCTGCACGATGGTCGCCTCGCTGTCGTCAACGCTCGCCCCATGCTCGGAAACCAGTTTCGCCTCCTCGCGCACGAATTCGACCAGCTCGATCAGATCCGGTGGCCGAAGTTCCAGGTAGGCGATGTCACGTTCCAGCTCTTCGGGCACGAACCGAACCGGAGAGCTGATTACCACGAACTTCTGCTTGTCGAGGCACGATTGATAGAGATCGCGCAGCCGGCGGCGAACCTCCGGAGATTCCCGCAGCGGCTCGTGAAAGTCCTTGAGATGGAAAATCGCGGGGCCGGTCTGATTGGCGATGAAATCGAGCGCCTCGCGCGGGGTCGTGGCGCCGGATTCGCGCTCGCCATCCTCATGCCGCATCCCTTCGGTCAGCGTCCAGGTCCTGATCGGCGTCGGGGTTTCGCCGAACAGTCCCTTTCGCGCTTCCAGCAGAACCTTGCCGATTCGATGCTCTTCCGTGGTGCGGACATAGGTGAGCGGCCGGCCCGACCGGAAAATGTCTCGCAAGGTAGCTGAGGCGCGGCTTTGCGCAGGAGCGGACTCCCCGTTGCGATTGGTTGAAAGGTCGCTCATGGCCGACACTTGCAATGATGCCACAGCTTCGGGCGCGAAGCGCGCCGAGCCTTCCCGGTGGAATTCACCCTAAGATCAATGCCACGATCGCCTGCCGAGACCAATACGGGGATGCCGGCGGCGGGAAGCGCCGAATGCTACCGATGAGCGAACGCACCATCAGAGACTACCTGTCGCAGGACCATGCGCGGCTTGACCGCCTGCTCGCACGCGCGGGCCAGGACCAAGGCCGCGTGGATACCCAGGCGTTTGCGGAGTTTCGCTCCGGACTTTTGAAGCACATCGGCATGGAAGAAAAGATTCTCCTGCCCGCGATTCACGAGCTCCGCGGCGGAGACCCGCTGCCAATCGCGGCGCAGCTTCGGCTCGAGCACGGAGCAATCGCGGCGCTGCTCGTTCCGAGTCCGCGTCCGGCCGTCGTTCGGGCGCTCGCTGCGATACTCGCCAGGCACAACCGGGTCGAAGAAGAGCCCGATGGCGTTTACGCCGAATGCGATCGTATCGCGGGCGCCAGGCGCGAGGAGATCCTGAACCGTATCATCGAGGCGCCCGAGGTTCCCGCAGCAAAACACGTGGACAGCGACCGGGTCGAAGCATCCGCGCGGCGCGCACTGGTTCGCGCCGGGTTCGACCCTGCCGTGCTCGATGATTGAAATCGGAGCGCGCTTCGCTTCTGGTTCGAATTACGAGTCGGCGCGCGAAGCCGTCATATGCCGAACCTCGGTGGCGAGCCCCAGCCTTTCGAACAGACAGATCACCGCGTAGCCAAGGTCCGGCTGCCGCCAGTTCCATCCGAGCCGAGCGATGGCGGGGCGGGCGTGATGGTTGCGATGCCAGTTCTCGCCCTGCAGGAAATGCATCAGTCCGAGCCACGGCACGTTGCGGCTCGAATCCTCACCGAACGGCGTGTCGGGCTCCATGTGGCACACGCTGTTCACGAAGCACTGCGCGTGCAGCGCGAATACCAGCCGGATCGACCCGAGCCAGAAGAACGCCGCCGGCCCGAAGTACAGACCGCCGAAATACGACAGAGCGAGAATCGCGGGCTGCAGCGGCTTCCAGATTCGATACTGAAGCCGATCGATGTCCGGGCAATAGCGCGAAATCGAAGGCGCCTCTGCCTGCCATAGCCATCGCAGATGCGCCCACCAGAATCCGCCGAGCGCCGGACTCGACACGTCGCCCGGCGTATCCGCCGTGGCGTGGTGCACGCGATGGCTCGCCGTCCAGGTTATCGGCGAACCGGAGCCGTTGAACACCGCAAAGAAGGTCAGAATCGCGCTCAGCGCCGGATGCAGTTTCAGCGCCCGATGCGCCAGTGCCCGATGGTAGCAAATGGTGGTGCCGAGCCCGCCGACAAACACCAAAACCGCCGCGCCGAGCGCGACCCGCCATCCTGGAATCGGGAACGTGACCAGCCCGACCAGCGCAGTTGCGTGGATCAGGATGATCCACGGCAGAATGATGAAATCGTGCCGGGTCGTGCGCCACCAGGGCCATTCCCACCTGTGCTGCGATTCATCAGTGTCAAATGCTTGCTGTCGTGCCAGGCTGCTCATCTTGCACCAATCGAGGTCCTTCCACGGCGTCCGCTCGGCTTGGCCGCATGCCGTCCGCGCGGGGTCTGGCGATGACGCTGCGGCGCGGGCTTTTCGTTCGTCGAAGGCTCCACGCACTTGAGGTCCGGAGCATCGAATCCCTCAATTCGCGCCCGCTCGAGCCTTCGGCCCAGGCTTTTCTCGATGGCTCGCAGGGAGACGACGTCATCCTGCATCACCATGCTCAGCGCTTCGCCGGTCTTGCCCATCCGAGCCGTTCGGCCGATTCGATGGACGTAGCTGTCGGCGGTTTCGGGCAGGTCGAAATTGATGACATGTGAGACGTCCGGAATGTCGAGCCCGCGCGCGGCGACATCGGTGGCGACCAGGACCGCGAATTGTCCGCGGCGGAAGCCGGCAAGCGCCGCATTGCGCTGGTTCTGGGAGCGATCGCCGTGAATCGCGACCGCCTTGATCCCGTTGCGCACGAGCAGCCGGGCGACCCGATCCGCGCGATGCTTCGTGCGTGTGAAGACGATCGTCCGATCCACTTCCGGGCGCTTTAGCAACCGCAGCAGCATCGGGTTCTTGTTCTCCGGAGTGGCAGGATAGACAACCTGCCGGATCGTGCTCGGGGGCAGCGAAGTCCTGCCTATGCTGACCCGGACCGGGTCGCGCAGGAACTCCCGCGCCACTTCCGCCACGCTCGCATCCATGGTCGCCGAGAACATCAAGGTCTGATGGGGGCTCGTGACGGCGCGCATGATCCGCCTGAGTTGCGGCAGGAAACCCATGTCAAGCATGCGGTCGGCTTCATCGAGCACCACGAAGCGGAGGCGATCGAGCCGAACGCCGCCCCGCTCGAGATGGTCGATGAGCCGCCCGGGGCATGCGATTACCACCTGGGCACGGCGCAGCTCCTCGATCTGGCGGTTCATCGGCTCACCGCCGACGACGACCGCGGCGCGAAGCTGGGTGTTGCGTGCCAGCAGCGAGAACTCCCGCCCGATCTGCGCGGCAAGTTCGCGCGTCGGCGCGAGGATCATCGCGCTGAGCCCTCGCGCATCTTCGCCGTGCAGGCGATTGAGCAGCGGCAGCAGGAAGGCCGCGGTCTTTCCGCTTCCGGTGCTTGCGGTCGCGAGCAGGTCGCGGCCCGACAACGCTACCGGAATAGCGTCGGATTGAATTGGGGTTGGATGCCGGTGTCCGCGATCGTGAACTGAGCGCAGAATTTGAGGCGACAGCGAAAGGGCAGAGAAGGACAAACGTACTCCATTGTCAGAGCCAGCGGATTCCAGTTGGCCGATGAGGCCGAACGAAGGTTCTGAGGGGTTAGGGGGTTAGTGCGTCGCGGAATCCGACGCGCGTTTCACCGGAAATCGGCTGCAGAAAGTCTACGGGTTATGCGCATCGCGCGCAAGGGGGTCTCCGGAACGGGTGGTCCAGGCAGAGGCCGACTTGCTCGACGCGCGGTGTCGCTGTCGACGCGGCACTAATCGCCATATGACGATTTTTTCCACACCCCGCGCTCGACCAGCAGCGCGATCTGTTTCTCAATCACTTCCCGCCGATACTCCGCGTGCTTCATCGGCTCCCGGTCAAGGTAAAGGTTCTTCGGATAGATCGGTTCCCTGTACAGTAGCTGATACAGCTCGGTGCGGAGATCCTTCATCCAGTTGTCCCACTGCGCGTGCGTCCGATGGTGGCGAAGGGCCTCGATGTCGATGACGCCGGCCATGTAGGTCGAGCCGCCACCGTAGTCTTGCCGCGCCACGATTCGTCCGCGGTAGTCAAAGATGAAAGAACGGCCGCCGAAAGTGTCGATCGGTGTCGAGCTGTCGCAATCGAGGTAGTAGGTGCCCATGTTGGGCGCAACCACATATAAATTGTTGTCCAGGGCGCGTGCGCGGCTCTGGATCTCGAACATCTCGTTGCCCGCCGCCGGATGGGGATAGGCGCCGCGATAGACGACCTCGGCGCCATTCATCGCCAGCGCACGCGCGTTTTCCGGATATGATCCCTCGTTCGCCATCATGATCCCGAGCCGCCCGATGGGCGTATCCGCCACCGGCCAGAAAGCATCCAGCGTCATCCCGTACTTCTCCACCCACCAGTCTAGGATGTCGTGAGGACACACTGAATGTTCGACCGGGAACAGCGGTGAGACTTTGTAATGCTTGAGGATCACGTCGCCCGCCGGGTTCAGGATGAAACCCACGTTGAAGAATCGATCCTGCCATTCGGGATGCCGCGCCTTGGCCTGCGCTATCACGTACGCGCCGTAGTCGCGCGCGATCGCTCCAAGCGCCTCGGTTTCGGGCCCCGGTATATCGATCGCGCACTCGCGCGCGAACGCCGCGTGATCAAGGTCCATCACCTCGTCGTTGAATCCTTGCAGCGCGCCCTCGGGAATCGCTATCAGGCGCACCGGCAGATCGAGGCTCGAAAGCCATGCGGCGGCTTTGGTCAGATGCTTCAGATGCTCGATATTGACGGCGATGTCGGCGCGGGTGCGGATGCCGCGGACGGTCGGAATCAGACCCACTGCGGTGTAGGGAGCAATCACGGCTGTCCCACCTTCGGCAGTTCATCCAGCGCGGCCGCGATCGCATCCTGCGGATAGGGAGTGTCCTCCAGCTTCCCCTGGAGATAGCGGTCGTATGCCGTCATGTCGAAATGACCGTGCCCGGACAGCGTGAAGAAGATGGTTCGAGCCTCGCCCGATTCCTTGCAGCGCAGCGCCTCGTCCAGTGCCGCGCGAATCGCGTGATTGCTCTCCGGGGCCGGAATTATCCCCTCGGCGCGCGCGAACAGGAGGCCCGCCTCGAACGTCGCCAACTGCGGCACCGCGACGGCCTCGATAATCCTTTCATGCCAGAGCTGCGAAACCAGGGGCGAGTCGCCGTGATAACGGAGCCCTCCGGCGTGAATCGAAGGAGGAACGAAATTGTGCCCCAGCGTGTACATCAGCATCAGCGGCGTCAGACCCGATGCATCGCCCGAATCATACGCATAGTGACCGCGGGTCAGAGTAGGGCACGACTCCGGTTCGACCGCCCTCAATCGAACCTGTCGCCCTGCCGCCTTGTCGGCAAGGAAGGGGAAAGCCGTGCCTCCGAAATTCGATCCGCCGCCGCAGCATGCGATGACGAGGTCGGGATAGTCGCCCGCCTTCTCAAATTGGCGGCGGGCTTCAAGCCCTATGACCGTCTGATGAAGCAGCACGTGATTCAGCACCGAGCCCAGCGCATACTTCGTGTCGCTGCGCGACACCGCTTCCTCGACGGCTTCCGAGATGGCGATTCCGAGCGAACCGGGCGAGTCGGGATCCGTGTCGAGGATTCTTCTTCCCGCCCGCGTTTCGCTGCTGGGGCTGGCGATCACCTCCGCCCCCCACGTTTCCATCATCGACCGCCTGAACGGCTTCTGGTCGAAGCTGACCTTCACCATGAAGACGCGGACCTCGATCCCGAACATCCGCCCGGCCATCGCGAGCGCCGACCCCCACTGACCGGCTCCGGTTTCAGTGGTGAGCCGGCGGACGCCGGCGATGTGGTTCAGATAGGCCTGCGCGACGGCGGTGTTGGACTTGTGCGATCCGGCAGGGCTTACTCCTTCGTATTTGTAGTAGATCCGTGCGGGAGTGCCGATGGCGGCCTCCAGCCGATGCGCCCGAAACATCGGAGTCGGGCGCCATAGCCGGTAGATCTCCCGAACCGGTTCCGGAATCGGAACCCAGCGTTCGCGGGAAACTTCGTGCTCGATGATCGGGTCCGGAAAGATTGCAGCCAGCGCGCGCGGCTCGACCGGTTTGCCGTCAGGTCCGAGCGGCGGCGCCGGAGGATTCGGCATATCCGCCACCACGTTGTACCAGTGGGTCGGAATCTCGGACTCTTCGAGCAAAAACTTGACCTGATTCATCGGCGGTATAGTCCATCCGAATTTCTCCGGTTTCAAGTCCGCCTCGTGCCGGGGCCAAAGAGCCGGGTTCGCGCGTATCGCCGGTGCAAGGCGCACCGGAACGCTTCAAGGCGCAAGCGGCGAGCGATGCCGGGGCGGTCGGCTGCCTGTCATTTGCGCAACCGACGCCACGATAAGCACTGCCCTTTCGGCTTCACCAAGACGATCGAATCAGATGAAGGCGGCGACGGTTCGGTTTCTCCATCCAAAGTTGGATGCAGCTTCGACCGGCGGTGCTGCAATCCTCCTTTCGGAGCATCGCCAGTCGTCTTTTGATTCGTGGCATGTGCATTGCGTTATGCAAGGCAATTCGAAGGGTCAGCCTGTCAAGTGCTACGTGCCGCGCAGTTCTTCTTCCTCGTCGTTTCGGCGGACCGGTTTTCCAGTCCGGGCGGCAGCGTAGCGGTGTGCTGACAAACAGATGGAGGAACACGCGCGATGGGCGCAAATAGTGAACAGGGATGGGCGCTGTTTCTGTTTCTTATCGGCTTCACATTCCTGCCTGCCGGCCTGTATTCGCTCGGATCGATCTTCGCGATAGCGGGACTCGTATGTCTGGCGGTCTCCGCGGTCTGGTTCGTGAAGATCAAACCCCTCGAGCACATCGAGCCGGGAAGGAAGGGATGAAGTCGGAAATGAAGCACAGGGGAGAGAACCAATGAGAATCGTGGGCCTGCTCGTATGCATACTCGGATGGTTCATCGCCATCCTCAGTATCGAGGTCTCCGGGGCATCCGCTCAACTCCTGGTGGCGCTCGCCGGATTCATCGTCGCGCTGATCGGCGCGCTCAAACTGGTCAACAGTGCGCATCTCAAGAATGCGATCTGGAAGGTCTGAGAGGAGATCAATGCTACTCACATCAATCTACCGCGCACGCAATCGGATGGTCGCGATGGCCGTCGTATTCGTGGCGCTGGGATGCTTCCTGGTGCCGGCCCTGCCGGCGCTCGCCCAGTCCGCCTCGCCGGCCGCGTCGCCCGCCGCCCCGGTCCCCATCACAACCGCGGACATCAAGGCGATCACAGGACCCTCGGTCGATCAGCTCGCCAAGGGCGACCCCGGGGGCGTCCTGACCGGTACCGTGAACGATATCCCGGTCAGCGACCCGAAGGCGGGACTGACGCTCGCCGATATTGTCAACACGGTCGGCCAGAATCGCATCGCTATCAACCTGGTCTGGACTCTGCTCACCGGCTACCTGGTCATGTTCATGCAGGCGGGGTTCGCGGCGGTCGAGACCGGCCTGTGCCGCGCCAAGAACGCCAACCACACCTTCATGATGAACTTCATGGTGTATGGGTGGGGATTGTTCGCGTATTGGGTGATGGGTTTCGCGCTGCAGCAGGGGGGATGCGCGCCCAGCGGCAACCTCGGCGGCCTGAATCCTCTCAACTCCGAGTTCACCATCCCATTCCTCGGCGGAAAGAACTGGGGATTGTTCGGAACGAAAGGATTCTTCCTTAGCGGTTCAGCCTACGACGTGGGCGTGATGGTGATGTTCCTGTTCCAGATGGTCTTCATGGACACCGCTACAACCATCGTCACCGGCGCTGCCGCCGAGCGATGGAAATTCGCCGCGTTCTCGGTCTCGACTTTCTTCCTCGGCGCCATCACCTACCCGCTCTTCGGCAACTGGGCCTGGGGCGGAGGATGGCTTTCACAGCTTGGCGCCAACTATGGGATCGGCCACGGCTACTGCGATTTCGCGGGCTCGGGCGTGGTGCATTCCGTTGGAGGAGTTACCGCTCTTGCTGTCTCGCAGATAATCGGACCTCGAATCGGCAAGTACAACAAGAACGGCAAGCCCAATCCGATGCCCGGTCACGACATGACCATGGTGCTCATCGGATGCTTCATCCTCGCGTTCGGATGGTTCGGGTTCAATCCCGGAAGCACGTTGGGCGCCTCCGGCAACGGCAATCTCCGCATCGGATCGATCGCCGTCAACACGATGCTTGCGGGATGCACGGGCTCGATCGCCTCGCTGCTATACATGTGGATTCGCTTCGGGAAGCCGGACGCGTCGATGGCAGGCAACGGTTTGCTGGCGGGTCTGGTCGCGATTACGGCGCCAAGCGGCTTTGTGAACACCGTGGGCGCCGCCGTCATCGGCTTCTCGGCCGGCATGCTTGTCTGCCTCAGCGTCGAATTCGTCGAGCGCGTGCTGCGGGTTGACGACCCTGTCGGCGCCATCTCCGTTCACGGCGCCTGCGGACTGTGGGGCGTGATCTGTGTTGGCCTCTTCGCCGACGGCACCAGCAACTACGGCGGAAGCTGGAATGGGGTCTCAGGCTCGGTGACAGGCCTCTTTTACGGCGATCCGAGCCAGCTTGTTGCCCAGCTAGTCGGATGCGCCACCCTGGTCGGCATCATCTACACCCTCTCCTACGTCTTCAACTGGATCGTTGACCTGATCGTGGGACAGCGGGTGGGAGCCGCCAGCGAACTGGAAGGCCTCGACCTGCCCGAAATGGGCGCCCTCGGCTATCCGGAATTTCAATTGGTCACCTCGGGACTCGGTCGTTCCGTGGAGGTAGCGGCGGACTGATTCCGCCCTGGGAGAAAACGATGACGGCTCAGATAATTTTCGCGGTGTTGATTCTGGCGGTGTTCGCGGGATGGATGTTCATCAACCCGGGCAAGAGCATCTTCGACAAGTAGGCGAAGCGGTGGAAATGAGTCTACAATCGGGTGGGGCGAGTTGTGCCCCTGCAATGGACGCAAAACGCCCCACCCCGATCGTTCGCGATGCCCACGCGCTCCTGGTGCGCGGAATCGAGGAACTCGAACGCAACCACGTTGAAGAAGCCGTCGGGCTGCTGCGTCAAAGCGCTGAGCTTCAGCCGGACTCCTTCTATGCGCATCTTGCTCTCGGCGTCGCCCTGACCCGCGCGCTGAGGATTTCGGAAGCTGAACAGGCCCTCGAAACCGCAATCCGGCTCGAGCCCGCCAGCTTCTGGGCGCATCTTAGGATGGCGCAGCTTTATCAGCGAATCGGCGTGATCACCCGAGCCGAACAGGAGTTGCAGATCGCCCTCGACGTCGCCGAGAGTTCCGAGGAGCGCAAGATTGCACGCGACCTGCTCGATGCCGAACGGCGGCGCGATGCGCGGCGCGTGTGGCGTCCCGATTTTGCCCGGCTGTGGCCGTGGAAGAGGAGGGAGCGATGAAACCGGGTGCGCCTCGACTGCCGCGTTCCCGTTACCTCGCGGTGACCGCCGCGGCGGGCCTGGTCGCGGTGGTATCCGCGGTCTTCCTCGTCGGCGCGCCGCCCGTCCCGGCCGCAATCGGCGTCGCTCTCGCCGTCGGATGGCTCATCTGGCGCGCTCCAGCCGACTAACGGTCCAAACCATCGATCGGGAAACAAGATGAAAAAGATCGAAGCGATTATCAAACCTTTCACCCTGGATTCCGTGAAGCAGGAGCTTCAGGCCATCGGTATAACCGGTCTCACCGTGTACGAGGTGAAAGGCTTTGGCCGACAAAAAGGCCATACCGAAATGTACCGGGGCTCCGAGTATATCGTTGACTTCCTGCCCAAGCTGAAGATCGACCTGGTCGTCAAGGATGAGATGGCGCAGGCTGCGGTTGAAGCGATCATGCTCAAGGCCCATACCGGCAAGATTGGCGACGGCAAGATCTTCATCACGACTCTCGAAGACGTGATTCGGATCCGCACCCGCGAGCACGGCAACGACGCCGTGTGAAGCAAGCCGCAACCGCATGCGTGAAGCCGGTGCGCTCGGCGCCACCGGCGCCGCAGGTTCTGACTGCCCCCTAATGATATACGGCCTTTGTCTGCTTCTGCTCGCGGTGCTTCTCGGCCCCGTTCTGGTCAAGCCCATCGAGCACAATATCGAGATATTTTTCCTGGGCGCGGGAGCCCTCGCCTCGGCCCTCGCCGGGCAATGGAGTGGCGGGCTCCTGCACGCCGCGCTCACCGAACCGATCGCGCTCACGATCGCCGTTCTCGTCTTCGGCGTGATTGCCCGGCTTGGCAGACCGGCGCTTGACCGCGCGGTTGCCGAGATGCTGAAGGTGGTCTCCCCGCGATGGATTTACTTCGGATTGATCGTGGTGTTGGGATTGGCGTCGAGTGTCATTACCGCGGTCATAGCGGCGCTCATTCTCGTCGAGGCGATCGCTCTGCTCAAGCTTGATCGCCGGAGCGAGATTGCGGCGGTGGTACTCGCCTGCTTCGCGATCGGCCTCGGCGCGGCTCTGACTCCCGTAGGGGAACCGCTCGGGACGATCGCGATCGCGGCCCTCAAGGCGGATTTCTGGTATCTGGTGCGGCTTCTGGGCCCGCTGGTGATCGCCGGCATCTTCATCGTCGGCGTCATAAGCCTCTTTCTCCCCGCCCGCCACGGACATTCGCTGAAGGCGGATGCGCACGTCGAAAGCTGGGGAGAAATCGTGATGCGCGCGGCGAAGGTTTACATGTTCGTCGCCGGACTCGTCGGGTTGTCGTGGGGACTGCGGCCGCTTGTCGATGAGTACATCGCGAGGATGCCCCAATGGGCGTTGTTCTGGGTCAACTCGATCTCCGCGATCGTCGATAACGCAACGCTTACTGCCGCCGAGATCGGGCCGTCGCTCGCGCCCACTCAGCAGCGCGCGGTGCTGATGGGCCTGCTGATCAGCGGCGGAATGCTGATCCCGGGCAATATCCCCAACATCGTGGCAGCCGGAAGACTCGGCATCTCAAGCAGCGAATGGGCCCGGGTCGGATTGCTCGCAGGCTTGCCGCTGATGATTCTTTGCTTCGTGGCGATACAGCTTATCGGCTAGATTTGCGGGGCCCGGTGTGGGGAGGGGGCAGGGCGTAGGCCCTCGGAAATGGGGCGGCTACTTTACCTGCGCCGCCGTGGTCACGGCGCCGGGAGCGCCGGTATCAGGGGCCATGTCGGCGCCGATCGTGATGATCAAGGCGCCCTCTTCGTAGCGCGGACCCCCGACTATCAGCCTGCCCTTGTTGGGCAGCTTCAGATCGGTCGTCAGCATCGGCCTCTCTCCCTGAAAGAGCAGCACCTCCATCGCGATCATGTTGCCGTCGATGGAGCGGGGCTGGATATGCAGGATACGCCCGCCGGGCATGGAAAACTCGATCATCTTGCCCATCTCGGTCCGCCGGCTTTCCTGGCTGACCAGATGGTAGGTCGTGTAGTTGAACATCTTCTGCAGCCGCGGTCCCATCGTTCCCAGTTGCGGATCGACGCCTTGATGGGTGTCGGCGGCGAGAACCGAATCGATCTGTATGATTATTACCTGGGGCCTCGGGGACTGCGCCGCGGCGCGTCCACAGGCGGTCATCAGGCAGATTGCTGCGACGAGGAGCGTCAGGTTTCGCGGATGGTTCGTCATTACCGATCTACTGCTGGTCCGGAAGCCAAATCACGGTTGTTTCCATCCGCGGTTCGTTCCATACCGCCACCGACGGTATATCTGATTCCAGCTTGGA
>Ga0070741_10004612_pt1 | contig 31945 bp, 27 predicted proteins | sample Coa_R1_4_FD_66440 | JGI IMG/M metagenome (GOLD analysis project Ga0070741, IMG submission 66440) | Surface soil microbial communities from Centralia Pennsylvania, which are recovering from an underground coalmine fire - Coalmine... | ecosystem: Environmental > Terrestrial > Soil > Unclassified ... | reverse complement strand
CGTATTCATTAACAATTCGAAAGATAACGATAGAGCGTTTTCAGGGGGCGGTGAATCCGTTAGAGCTGATTCTGATTTCACGAACATCTGTTTTAAGTGTTGGTTAATTGCCGCGGCTACATTCGGGCTCTCGGCAAGTTTTGCGAGATCGCCTTGAAGCTTTGCGATGCGCGCTGCCCAGTTTTGTCCGTGATTTGCTCCGCCCAGGATTGGTAGCATTTCTTCTATGTTTTTGCAGCCTAAGGTACGAACGGCAATCGTGGCGTGGACTTCAGTCCGCGCAAAACATAAACTTTCAAGGTTAAGAAAACGGACATCTAATATAGAGTCAGATTGAATGTCCGTTTGCATCTGCCCTTCGTGGTTCTGCAGCTTGCGCGGACTGAAGTCCACACCACGATTTTCAACATACCCATTGTAACTGAGGCCTTACCTCCAATAGTCATTATTCTCTTTGAAATTCTATCACGTGAATGGACGAGCTTGCGGCAGAGTTTTCGATAACTATAATAACTTTTTACAAAGCAGAAGATGGAGCACTGGTGAATCGATTCAACGCGGTAATCTTTGACCTGGACGGAACTCTGGCAGACACATTTCCGTTGGTTGTCGGCGCGTTCAATTACGCGGTCAAGTCGAGGCTGGATCGCGAGTACACGCTGGACGAACTAAAGAAATATTTCGGTCCACCGGAAATCGAAATTCTTCGGCGGCTATTTCCATCACCAGCAGATCACGAATCAGCGATCGATTCGTTTCACCAGTTCAACAACGAGCGAAAAGAGCTAATAAAGCGCGTGCCAGGAATGCGCGAGCTGCTTTCAAAATTAAAAGATCGCGGAATTCACCGCGCCGTATATACCGGTGCGGGACATCGGGCAGGGTCGGATCGCGTAAATCACCTTGGATTGTCCGATCTGTTTGAAGTCGTGCTTGGCGGTGATGAGGTCTCGAACTACAAACCTCATCCGGAAGGGATAAATCAAATTCTTGCAGATTGGGATGTCAATGCAGATCGCGCCGCCTTTGTCGGCGATTCGGTCGTGGATGTCGAGGCCGGCCACGCCGCTGCTGTTACTGCCGTAGCCGTAACCTGGGGAATAGCGTCAATAGATAAACTTATTGCAGTTTCACCGGACTACATTTGTCATGCAGTTGGCGAATTAGAAGAGGTCCTGTTACAGGAGATAAAATGAGCAGATCGATTAACCCTGAAGGCATTTCGATTCCCGCAGTCACTCCGTTTAATTCGGACGAGAGCATTGCTCCTGCCGCGATGAAACAGAACCTGCAATGGTGGAATCGGTTTCCCATAGCGGGTTATTTGATATTGGGTTCGACGGGAGAGCCGTTCAACCTGACAACCGACGAGCGAATGAAGATAATCGAAGCTGCTCGTGAAGAGATTCCATCTTCGCGATTTATGTTGGTTGGTACGGGTCAACAAACTACGAGGGAAACAATTGATCTTACGAAGCAGGCTGCGAAGGTTGGAGCAGATGCGGCGCTTGTTGTCACACCTTTCTATTACAAGGGAGCAATGCGTCACTCAGTGCTGGTCGATCATTTCCGAGCGGTTGCTGACGAATCGCCGATACCTGTTTTGCTCTATAGTGTACCGATCTTTACATCGGTGACGATAGAAACGCCGACGATTGTAGAGCTGGCTCAACACCCGAATATTATCGGAATGAAAGACAGCACCGGAAATTACAATGCTCTGGTTGATATTCTCAGGCAAGTTCCCGGTAGCTTTAAAGTTCTATACGGCGCTGCACCTGCGGTTTACGGCTCGCTTTGTATGGGAGCCGTCGGAGGGACTCTGGCAGTGGCGAATATGGCGCCGGATCTTTGTTCGTCGATTTACACGGCGTATGCGAGCGGGAATCACAACGCCGCTCGAGGATTTCAGATGAAGCTGGCGACGTTGCTGGAAAAGACGGTCACGAAATACGGAATCGGCGGAATCAAGGCGGCGTTGGATCTGCGCGGCGCGTATGGCGGCAGGCCTCGCCGACCGTTGCCATACCCGGATTCAAATGGAAGATTCGAGATAGAGCAGGCCTTGCGGGAAGCTGAACTACTATAGCGTGTGTGACACACGGGCAACGTGCCAACAATGTCGGGGCAGGGCTTGTCCCTGCCCGGATTGCCGCAGGCAATGAAAACGCATGGAAACTGACAGTTACGTCAGGGAAAACAGCTTAAGGTTGGAAGGATTCGATTATTCTTCCAGGAGAATCTACTTTGTAACAATCGTCGTAAAAAACAGGCGTAATGTTTTTCTTAATCATGGGTTATCCAAAGCAGTTCTTAATTCACTTTTTGAATTGCGAATCGAATACAGATTCAATCTTTACTGTTATTGTCTGATGCCTGATCATTTTCACGGATTAATTGGCGTAGGCGAATCTGAGAAAACACTAAGCGATATCGTTGGTAGCTTTAAAAGCAACTCAACCAAGGCTTCTGGCTTTGGAATACAGGCAAACTGTGGCACCCCAGATTCCACGATCATATCATTAGAAATGAACAAGATTTTAATGAGTCAATGAATTACATATTGCAGAACCCTGTCAGGAAAGGTCTAGTTCAAAACCCCGAGGATTGGCCGTTTTCCGGAAAGTTGGACGTTTTGTGAGGCCTTCATCGTGCTTCGCACGATCCGGGCAGGGACGAGCCCTGCCCCTACATTCTTAGCGGCGCACTCGCTAATCTTCTTGTTGTGCGTTCCTTACCAATCGCAACAATCACCTCGAAAATCCCCGGACTTACCGCACTACCTGTAAGAGCCGTTCTCGCCGCGTTAATCAACAATCCGGCCTTTACACCCCGCTCTTCGGCGAAGGCTCGCAACGCTTGCTCTGTTGTTTCCAAATTGAAATCCTGAACAGCATCGAGTCTCTTTGCGAGCTCTGGCAGCAACTCTTTCAACGCAGGATCCTTTTTCAGATTCTTTTCGACTGCGGCAGGATCGAATTCGAATTCATCGCTGAAATAAGGTCTTCCCTGCGATACAAAATCGGGCAGCATTCTTGTTCGCGCCCGCAGCATTTCAACAGTTTGAGCAAACCAGTTACTATTCTCGTATTCAGGTTTCCAGAGGTTCGCTTTTTCTAATTCAGCTCGAACCAGCGGAATCAATTCTGACAAGGGCATCGACTTAATGTATTCCCAATTGAACCAGACCGCCTTATCCATATTGAAGACCGCGTTATTGTGGCTAATACCATTAAGGTTGAAAGCCTGGATCAACTCTTCGGTATTGAATATTTCCCGAGTCCCATAAGTCTTCGGATCTGGCGACCAGCCAAGCAGCGCCAGGAAATTTCGAAAAGCCTCAGGCACAAAGCCCATATCCTTGTACGCCATTACACTCGTCGCTCCGTGGCGTTTAGACAATCGTGATTTGTCCGGTCCCAGAATCAACGGGACATGCGCGAACTCAGGCAGCGCCGATCCAAAGGCTTCATAAAGCAGCACTTGCTTTGGCGTGTTAGAGATGTGATCCGCGCCGCGCACAACGTGGGTGATTCGCATGTCAATATCATCCACAACCACACTGAGATGATAAGTAGGATGCCCGTTCGGCCGCAGCAAAGCGAAATCTTCAATGGTTTCGTTCTGAATATCGATCTTGCCAAAGACAATGTCGTTGAACGAAGTCGATTGTCTGTCAGGCACTCGGAAGCGAACGAGATACGGCTGACCCGCTGTGAGTCTGCTTTGGGCCTCATCATCGGAAAGATTCAAGCACGTGCGATCGTATTTGAAGTCCCGTTTTTCTGCCGCCGCGGTCTCGCGTTTAGCCTTCAGTTCTTCGGCGGAACAGAAACATCGGTAAGCGTGGCCGGAATTGATCAGTTCCTCGGCTTTTGCTCGGTAAATGTCTAAACGATTTGACTGATGAATCGGGCCTTCGTCCCAATCGAGACCGAGCCACTTCATCCCGATCAGAATGCCTTCGACCATCTCATCCGAAGAACGTTCGACGTCGGTGTCTTCGATTCTCAGAACAAAAGTGCCGCCCGTCTTTTTGGCGAACAGCCAATTGAACAATGCCGTGCGAGCTCCACCAACGTGCAAATAACCTGTCGGCGACGGAGCAAAGCGAACCCTGATCTCGGACATTCTTACCTCTGTTATAAAATAGAAAAGGCAAGCACTGGGCTTGCCCGTTTAACCGCTAAATTGTGGCGGAGACAGTAGGATTCGAACCTACGGTACGCGGTTAAACGTACAACGGTTTAGCAAACCGCCGCCTTCAGCCACTCGGCCATGTCTCCGCGAGATTGGTAGTATTCCTAAATCCCCTGTTATAGTCAAGTCTTGCGCAGAATTTGTGTCAAAGAGGAAGAGCAAGGGACGCAGATGACGCGGATCGAGCGGATTCACGCGGATTCTTATCCGTCTTAATCTGCCATATCCGAAAAATCCGCGTCTATGCTCTTTTTTCTTAACCTGTTACCATTTCTCTGATGGCAAAAAGAGATTTCGAATTCCAACCGGGTGAATATGAACTGCTGACGGAAACTGCCGCGTGGGGTTGGTGGGACAATGGCAAATTAATAATTACAAATCACCGGTTGATCTGGATTCCGCAACGCACATCGAATGCGGAAAAAATGATCGTCAATATGCAGGACATCGCATATTGTGATCAAATTCGTTCGCCAAAATATTTGTTCATATGTCCGTCGTTGAGAATTAGTCTAAAAGATGGGACGATGTACGAGATTCATAACATGAAAGATATGGCCGAAGTTCAGCGACTGGTGCTGCAGAACAAAGACCGGAAAAATTACGAGCCCGGATCGCTGTTTCAGGATTAAGGCGAATGGAAAAAGTGGGCAAGCTATACCTTGTAGCAACGCCAATCGGCAATCTGGAAGACATCACTCTGCGCGCCTTGCGAGTGTTAAAAGAAGTCGATCTGATTGCCTGCGAAGACACTCGCCATACCAGAAAACTCCTGACGCATTTTGACATACATAAACCGCTCGTCAGTTACCACGAGCATAATGAGAAGGCTCGAGCTGAAGAGTTAATTCGTGAATTGACAGCAGGGAAGAATATCGCGCTGGTCAGCGATGCTGGAACCCCCGGAATTTCTGATCCTGGCTATGATGTTGTCTCAGCCGCAATAGCCGCCGCGGTTCGAGTCATTCCGGTCCCGGGAGCATCAGCGCTGATCGTTTCGCTCATCGGATCCGGATTGCCGACCAACGAATTCCACTTTGTCGGGTTTCTGCCATCTAAAAGCTCAGCGCGCAAGGAGAAATTGGAATCGCTAACGACTGTCACAACTACTCTTATTTTTTATGAAGCCCCGCATCGGTTGAAAGCTATGCTGCAAGATCTGCTTGGAACACTCGGCAACAGACATGCTGTTGTAGCGCGAGAACTAACTAAGCTTCATGAAGAATTTCGGCGCGACAATCTGACCAATTTGATTGAGACTCTGGACGAGCATTCAACTCGCGGCGAATTCGTGATCATTGTTGAAGGCGCGACGGGTACACTCCCGCAGGAGCAGGGAACTATCGTTGAACAGGTTCAATCATTGATGGAGTTATCCGGATTAACGAAAATGGAAGCCATAAAACAAGTGGCACGCTCACGCGGTCTAAGCAAAAACGAAGTCTACCAGCAAGTGATCCCAAAGACGGATGAACACTCTAAATATTAAAAGCGCGAATTCAACCGACGCAACGTAAAGGCAGAAGCCTTTAGGCATAGTAAAGCGGCTTATCGCCTTTGACTTTGATTGAACGTTTCGGCGGTTTGCGGCGGACTAAAGTCCACGCCATGATACAGGTTGTAAAGTGGTGTCACAGCTGTCACAAAGACCCTAAGTTCTTTCTTCTCTGTGGCTAGCTGTGACACCTTGGGTGCCACAGTTATTTGCGGTCAACTGGTGTCACACTAAATCCGCTTACTTCAGCATCTGTTCACGGGACTGTTCGGCTTTAGCTTGCGCCATCGCGCTCTTAACATCCTTTTCCTCTTCGGGCGGAGGAAGTACTGCCTGCATGCCAAGGCTTTGGATCCACAGCTCGCGAGCCCAGCCCTTGGTATGATAAAGGTGCTCGTCTTCTTCGTCTTCGACCTCCTCAACAGCGCCCGCCAAAATTTCTGTTCCCGCGCCCTTTGAATGAGTGGCCAGTTGCGACATCAATTGCCAGTTTGCGTGGTCTTTTGTTTCGGCCAGCATTACGCATTCGGCCGCCACCAGCTCCGCGGCCTTTGGCTCGCCGTCTTGCAGCGCCATCTCCATTGCCTTAACCAGCGATTCGCCGATGTGTCGAACAACCAGGCGACCCGGTGTTTCTTGCTCAGGGTCGAGGCCAAGTGCGCCAAATACATTCTCCATCACTTCAACGTGGTGAGTGGTTTGTTCCAGATACTTTTCCCACTCTTCTTTCAGATCTTTGTTTTGAACGCATTTCAAAGCAGTAGTGTAGATTTGGACTCCGCCCATCTCGGTTTCCAGCGCTTGCAGCAAAAGTTCATTGATCTGCTTATTCATCACCGTCTCCCTATAAAGTTAGATTTTGGTTACCAAGGCAATAACGCCACCAAACACCTCAACTCCAGTACGCGTCTAAAGGAACGCAATGGAAATCGAACGTCGCCCGGTGTGAAGAAGCGCGCCATGCCTGCGATCTATCAAACTGCAAATGGCGGTCCGTTGAACGATCAGACTTGTTGAGTCGAAGAGTTGCGCATATAGCGGAAATCAAAGACGAAAAACGTACATGATGGTCAAAGAAAATCGTTCATCCGAGATCAAAGTTGTTCGCAAAAACAAGAATGCGACGTGGTGCCGCAAAGCAGACCACGCCGCATCTTGAACGACATTTATATTCGGCCGAACCTAGATGGTTGGATGTTGAGCTTCAACTATTCCAGGCTTAATTCCTGAATCTTTTGATGAAACAGTTTTCGGCTTCACGAATGAATGACCTGTTGCCAGTCCGAGAATAAACCAGCCGAGCACAAGTGCACCAATCGCAAAGATCGAATCCCCGAAGACTCGCATCCAGCGAAGATTATTAACCAAGCCTGTCTGCAAGAATTCCGCAGAGCGCGCGTACCACGTACCATATTCGACCGATGCCCACGTCTGCATCAAACCTATTGGCAACAGGCTCAACAGGACCATCAACGCCAGGCCGATATTGATCGACCAGAACGCGACCTTTAGCGTTCCATCTTTCCAGACTTTGCCGGGCTGCATAGCCCGCAATGAGAACAGCATCAATCCGATTCCCAGCATTCCGTAAACACCGAACAACGCAGTGTGACCGTGAACCGGAGTCATGTTCAGTCCCTGCATATAATAGAGAGCGATCGGTGGATTGATCAGGAATCCGAATAATCCAGCGCCGACGAAATTCCAGAACGCAACGGCGACAAAGAAATTGATCGGCCATCTATAAGCCGAGAGCCATTCTTTAGCTCTTGCCATTCTGATGTTTTCCCAGGCTTCGAAACCGATCAGTACGAGCGGCACAACTTCCAGCGCGCTGAACGTCGCGCCAAGCGCCAGCACAACGTTCGGTGTTCCCGCAAAATAGAGATGATGGAAAGTGCCGATGATCCCGCCTGAAAGGAAGACGACGGTTGAGAAGAGAACAGCCTTTGTTGCGGTCGCAACCGACAGCAATCTCAATCGCGTGAACAGGAATGCGATCACGACTGTTGCGAAGACTTCGAAGAATCCTTCAACCCAGAGATGGACTACCCACCATCGCCAGTATTCTGCGGTGGTCAGATTGCTGCGCTGGCCGTACATCAAGCCTGCTCCGTAGAACAACGGAATGGCGATGCTGGAGATGAGGAACAACATAAGAAGCGAGCGATTTTCGTCGCGACGCATCAGCGCGGGTTTCAATGCTCGCCACATCAGGAATAGCCAGAAGACCAAACCGATGAAAAGAAGAATCTGCCAGAATCGGCCGAGATCGACATATTCATAACCTTGCGATCCAAGCCAGAACCAGTATTTGCCTAGGTATTGTTTGATGCCAAGCCATTCACCTGTGAGCGATCCGACTACGACCAGCAGCACGGCTACGAACAGCATGTTGACGCCGAGGCGCTGCCATTTTGGCTCGTATCCGCTTACGGCCGGAGCAATGAACAATCCAGTCGCAAGCCACGATGTCGCAATCCAAAACAGGCCGATTTGTGTGTGCCACGTTCTTGCGACGGAATACGGAAGGATTTGATCGAGCGGGATTCCGTAGAAACTAGATCCTTCTACTCCGTAATGAGCAGTAATTGCACCTAAACCAATCTGTACTACGATCAATGCCGCGACTACGAAGAAGTACTTAATGGTTGCGCGCTGCGAAGGAGTGGCTTTCAAACCGAGCAACGGATCGGCGCTTGGCAAATCATCGTTGTGCGGTGCGCGTTCCTGCGACGCGAAATACCAAACCATGCCGCCGATGCCGGCCAGCAGGAATATGAAACTGAGAACGCTCCAGACTACTGTGCTACCGGTCGGATTGTTATTGACCAGCGGTTCGTGCGGCCAGTTCTGAGTATAACTCACATCTGTCCCGGGTCGATTTGTGGAAGCCGCCCACGATGTCCACCAGAAAAAGGCGCTCATCTCTCGAGCCTTCGCCGAGTCGGTCAACGCTCCGTGCGGAATCGCGTATTCATTGCGGCCTTTCGAAAAGACATCGGTGTAATATGAAGCGAGGCTTTCGAATGCTTCGGCTCGACTTCGGCTTACGGTAATTTTGCCAGTCGTGGGATTATAAGTATTGGTGCGCATTTCCGATTCGAGACGAGCCTTTAACGCGGCCTGTCTTTCGGGAGAAAGCGAAGAATAGCTGCCTTCGCCATTAGTCTGCGCCCACCGATCGAGGATCAACATCGACTCGCGATGCAGCCAATCTGCAGTCCAGTCAGGAGCCACGTAGGCTCCGTGTCCCCATATCGATCCGATCTCTTGTCCGCCAATCGATTGCCAGACGCCTTGACCATCCTGAATCTGATCATGATCGAACAGAACGCGACCGTCTTCGCTGACGACTTGCTTTGGAATAGGTGGAGCGTTATTCACGGCCTTATAGCCGAATCCTCCAAGCACCGCAAAAGAAGCGACAAGGACGATACCCAGCGCTATCCACAGTTTCTTATATTGCATAAACATTACCTTTCGGTGTGGTTATTTATTAGTAATTAGCTCTATCCTGAAACGGAGCACCGCTCTGGTAACTCCATCAATTGCGCTGAGCGCGAATTTGTACCCAGAAATCTTCTTTTGTGACGGGCCGCTTCATAAATGTGCAGCCCATATTGAGCGCAAAAACTACGACCGCGGTCAGTTCCATAACCGCGGAAACCGGCAGCCATTCCCACGCGCTGTTGACTAAATGCTGATATGCGAGCACTTCAGAAGAGACTCGCAACGCACAGCCGAGTCCAAGCAGTATCAAGGATGCGCCCATGAGTTTTGTGCTAAACAACTCGCGCACACCTGCAAACGCGGGCAGCATGCGCGGTCCGATGCAAAAGACCATTGTCGAGAGAAATCCTACCGTTAAGGCGTGACGCGATGCTCCCCAGATGCCATTGGAATCAGATGATATTGATGCCCAGATACTTAATAAAGCAGCGGCGATCAGCCACACGTATGCGAGGCGGACGAACATCGGAAAAATTGAATGAACGCCTCGTATTTTCGGCGGATTGCATGATGATTCAAACAGACGAAGAGCAATCACCTCCACAACAGAGGCGAACACCAACATGATCGTTGAAACAACAAACGACCCGGCCAAAGCGGCAATGATGCCGATACAATTCAAGCCGAATCCAACAATCAGCCCACGATTTCTCAGCTCTTTCAATCCAAGCAGCACAGGCAACCATCTTGCGCTGAAGCCCCAGACGAACGGAACCAGAAATCCCCACGTGGTCAGAACCAGAAAGCGCTGATCGATGCGGGTGGGAAGTGCTGGCGATTCACCACAAGCTGATAAATAGATTGCCGCGCCAAGGTTAAGCAGCAACGTCGCCAGAAAACCGACCGTGCCGCCAATGACGATCAGCATCCAGGTTTGGATGCCCTTTTTCTCTCCATCCGGACTGCGATGCTGTGATATTGCGATGAAAAAGATGAGGAAGCCGGTAAGTTCCAGCAGCGCCGAAAACGGAAGCATCAATCGCCAGTTCCAGAGATAGACGTTTACGAGCCAGCGCAAACCGACTCCAGTTGTCCAAAGAGCCCAGCAGGTCCAGCTTGTGCTTAGTCCAAACAGCCTCATCGGTCGCAGCTTGGCCATTGAGTAATAACCGATGCCGATGATGAAGCTGCCTATCCAGCCAAATATCTGTGCGTGTCCATGAGCTTGGATCCACGAAGCCGAAACTGATTCTGAGGCTTGCTGGCGACTGATCGCGAACAGGTTCCATACGCCAAGAAACGTGCCGGGCAGGAGCATAAAGATCAGCCCGGTAACGGCAAAGGCTACCAGCACTCGTGAGGACTCGCTTTTGGCCAGGTCCAGTTTGCGATTAGTGTCCGAAACATTTGCTGCCACAGCCGGTCTCCACCAGGTTCGTTGATTTTGATCCAGGAATCTGTTCCATCTGAATTGCGCGCGGGAACATTACGTTGTTTTCCAGGTGAATATGCTGATGCAGATCCGCTTCCAATTTCTGCAGCGATTCGTAGAGCGCCTGGAAAGTCGCGCAGGCATCGTCGGGCAGGGTGAACTCCCTGGTGACCGTTCGAATAGCGCGAAGAACGTCACCCGCGTTGTCATGTTCCGTCATCATCATCCGAACCGGATTCTTCACAGTCATAAAGAAAGGCTGAGGCGCTGGTTGCTGATAGAACGCCGCAACCTCCATGGAATCGATGTAAGGAAACAAAACCTGCTCTTCCTTGAGCATGTGCGGGATCAAATCCTGCGTCAGTGCCTTCGTCAAATTCCGCAACTCGCTTAGTTCCGGATGATTTGCGCCATGCGCCGAACAAACTTTTTCAATTAATACTTCTATGCGGGCCAGCTCGTTCCGAGTAAAGGCGTGATGCGTATTAACAATATGCTCGATAAGTGCGCTTAAAGTTTCTGTCTGCCAATCGCGAGCATTTCCATTCGGCGTAGCTGATTGTTCGGAGTGTTCTAGAGCCTCAACAGCTTTTTCAACAGGCACTTGTGCCTTGTGACAGGCTGTCGCAAGCGACTGGTTGCCGCCGCAGCAATAATCGATGCCCATTTTTTCAAAAATAAGCGTCGCGCCGGGCACTGACAACGCTAGCTCTCTGACGGTGTTCTTTGTATTAATGGTCATAATCGCCTCTGGCCTTTATAATTTCTATCGAAGTTGCAGTTTAGGAAGGAAAACGGAACCACGCAGTGACTTAAGTCACATCAGTTGTGTGATCCATTATTTTCTCTCAGGTTATTTTCGACAGGATTTAATGGCTACAGACAAAATCGCAGCGTTGCGGCAAACATCTTTATTCGGGGAATTGACCGACGTCGAGCTGAAAGCGATGGCGGACCGATCTGTCGAGCGACGGCTCAAGCGAGGCGAGATTCTTTTTCTTGCGGGCGATGAGGCAAAGGGGCTGTATGTTATTGTAGAAGGCAGTATACGAGCCTCGCGGGTCGGACCTGACGGTCGAGAGCAGATCATCCACACTGACCGCGCTCCCGCGACAATTGCAGAGGTTCCTGTATTTGATGATGGTAAATATCCTTCGACAGTAACGGCAGAGGAAAACACAACGGTTCTCTTCGTAAGCAAGCAGGACGTTCGACGCTTGTGCTTCGATCATCCATCGATCGGGCTGGCGGCCTTAAAAGTTTTGGCTGGAAGATTGCGGAAGTGTGCCGAACTGGTTGAAACCCTTTCTCTCCGCGAGGTCGGTCAACGCCTCGCTCGCTTGCTTCTGGACGAAGCAACGCGTAATGGGACGCGAAGCGGTAAGAGTCTATCTATGACTATCTTGTTAACCAATCAACAAATCGCCGCGCGCGTTGGATCGGTGAGGGAAGTCGTTTCGCGGGCTTTGGCGAGATTGCAGCAGGATGGACTGATCGTTATTGAAAAACATCAGTTGAGCATACCCGATGTGTCAGCACTGACCGATTACGCCGAGGCAGATCGGGACTAATTTGTTAACGCGGCTCTGGCGCTCCGGTTACACAACGGGCGGTATCGCGTGCAATCAGCAACTCTTCATCGGTTGGAATAACGTAAGCGGCAAGCCGCGACTGGTCGGTGCTTATTTTACCTTCGCGTCCGACTTGCTGAGTGTTTCTACCTGGATCCAACATCAGCCCCATCCATTCCAGCCCATCGCATATCTTTGCACGGACTTCATACGAGTTTTCTCCAATGCCTCCCGTAAACAAGATCGCGTCTGCGCCGCCCATCGCAGCCAAATACGAGCCAATGTACTTTTTCGCTCGATAGCAAAATACCTCGATCGCCAGTTTTGCTCGGCGGTCATTATTCTCTTTCGCCTCGGCCAATAACTCGCGCATATCGTTTGTCAGTCCTGAGATGCCGATCAAACCGGCTTGTTTGTTCAGCAGCGTTTCAACTTCGTGCGTCGACAAACCTTCCTTGTTGGAGAGGTAATCAACGATTGCCGCGTCGATATCGCCTGACCGCGTGCCCATAACCAAACCTTCTAATGGCGTCATTCCCATCGACGTGTCAACCGATACTCCATCTTTGATTGCATCGGCTGAGCAGCCGTTACCCAGATGCAGCGAAATAACGTTTACCTTCTCTCTCGGAATCTTCAGAAGCTGGCGATATCGATACGCTACATATCGGTGCGACGTACCATGAAATCCATAACGGCGAATCTTGTGGCGACGGTAAAGTTGATAAGGCAATGCGTACAGGAAAGCTTTCTCAGGCAAACTGTGATGGAACGCGGTGTCGAAAACAGCGACCTGTGGGAATCCAGCGCCGAATACATCGCGCGCGGCTGTTATGCCTTTGATATTTGCGGGATTGTGAAGCGGAGCAAGGTCAATGCATTCTTCGATACCGCGAAGGACGTCGTCAGATATCATAACCGACTGGCGAAATTTTTCACCGCCGTGCACGACTCGATGACCTACCGCATGGATATCGGCAATCGTCTCTACATCGTCAACGCCTGACTGTTCTGAGCTTGCCCATTTCATGACAAAGTCGATGGCGGACCGCAGATCCCTGATCGGCGACGTCGTTACCTTTGGATTCTCGTCTCCGACAGACAGCGTGATGATGGCTTCGCCGCCAATCCGCTCGATCATTCCGCGCGCCAGACGTTTGTCGTCGTTTCTTGCTATGCGATCCAGGTCGGTTGCGATCAATTGAAATTTAATCGAAGAGCTTCCGCAATTGAGCACGAGAATATTCATGGTGCATTCCTGTAAATCAATATTTCAAGCCTTTTATTTTAAGGAAAGATACTTGCCTTTTGATAATATACTAGTCCGTAATTGCGCTCGAATGGGAAAAATTACGCATTCGAGCAGATTGAACTTTATTCAAAGGCATAACCGTCCAAATGCCTTCAGGTCCCAGTCCCCGCTGGGCACACAGGAGTCGAACCGATGGCGACCGCTGAAAAGAATACGATAAAACCGCTCAGTTCCGAGGAATTACAGAAAATCAATGCCTACTGGCGCGCGGCTAACTACCTTTCAGTCGGACAAATATATCTCTGCAACAATCCTTTGTTGCGGGAATCGTTAAAGATTCAGGATATTAAACCTCGACTGCTCGGGCATTGGGGCACGACGCCGGGGCTTAACTTCATCTACGCCCATCTCAACCGGGTAATCAAAAAATTCGACTTGAACGTAATCTATATTTGCGGACCTGGCCACGGCGGCCCTGGAATGGTTGCGAATACATATTTGGAAGGAACTTACAGCGAGTACTACCCAAGCATCTCGCAGGACGTTGACGGAATGAAGCGGCTGTTCACGCAGTTTTCGTTTCCCGGCGGAATACCCAGTCACGCCTCGCCTGAGACTCCCGGATCGATCAATGAAGGTGGTGAGCTTGGCTACTCTCTTGTTCATGCGTACGGCGCAGTCTTTGATAATCCTGACCTGATTGCTGCTTGCGTGGTCGGAGATGGTGAAGCTGAAACAGGAACGCTCGCAACTAGCTGGCACTCCAACAAGTTCCTGAATCCGGCGCGCGATGGCGCGGTTCTTCCGATCCTTCATTTAAATGGTTACAAGATCGCCAATCCTACCGTCTTATCCCGGATCAGTGAGCAGGAGCTCACCGATTTATTCGAAGGTTATGGCTACACTCCTTATTACGTTGAAGGTCACGAGCCGGAACTGATGCATCAGTTAATGGCCGCGACGTTGGATTCGATTATCGACGAGATTCGCCGAATACAAGAGGATGCGCGCAAGAACGGTTTCACCTCTCGGCCGCGGTGGCCGATGATTGTCTTGCGCAGCCCCAAAGGATGGACGGGACCAAAAGAGGTCGATGGATTGCCGACAGAAAACTCGTTTCGTTCGCACCAGGTTCCGCTCTCCGAGCTGGCAACAAAACCGGAGCACCTGAAGATGCTGGCAGAATGGATGCTCAGTTACAAGCCCGAAGAGCTCTTTGATCCAAGCGGGAAGTTAATTCCGGAACTGGCAGAACTTGCGCCAAACGGGGAGCGTCGCATGGGCGCAAATCCCCACGCAAACGGCGGAATATTGTTGAAAGATCTCAAGCTTCCGAAATTCGAGGATTACGCTGTCGATATTCCGAAACCTGGCACCACATTCGCCGAAGCCACGAGCGTCACCGGCAAATTCCTGCGCGACGTGATGAAGCTCAACATGGATACGAAGAACTTCCGAGTTATGGGCCCGGACGAGACCGCGTCGAATCGGTTGGGAGCTCTTTTCGAGGTGACCGACAGAGTTTCCACGGCCGAAATTCTTCCTACAGACGTCCATGTCTCGCCTGATGGTCGTGTGATGGAAGTCTTAAGCGAGAACCTGTGTCAGGGATGGCTGGAGGGATATCTGCTGACCGGCCGGCACGGATTGTTCAATTGTTACGAAGCGTTCATTCACATCGTCGATTCAATGTTCAACCAGCATGCCAAGTGGCTGGAGAGCACTCGCAAGATCGAATGGCGCAGACCGATAGCTTCGCTCAATTACCTGCTCTCATCACACGTCTGGCGTCAGGACCACAATGGATTCAGCCATCAGGATCCCGGCTTTCTTGACGTCGTCGTCAATAAAAAAGCTGAGGTTGTCAGGGTGTATCTTCCGCCGGATGCAAATACTTTACTGTCCGTGACCGATCATTGCTTGCGCAGTCGCAACTACATTAATGTGATCGTCGCCGGGAAACAGCCTGCCCTTCAGTACATGGACATGGATTCAGCAATCAAACACTGCACGGCGGGAATTGGAATCTGGGATTGGGCCAGCAACGATTACGGAGTGGAACCGGATGTGGTTATGGCCTGCGCGGGTGATATTCCGACCCTGGAGACTCTGGCTGCCGTCGACATTCTTCGACGGTATTTTCCTGATTTGAAGATTCGTGTGGTAAACGTCGTTGATCTGATGAAGCTGCAACCTTCGAGCGAGCATCCTCACGGCCTGACCGACTGGGATTTCGACTCGATCTTTACTCGGGACAAGCCGATCATTTTCGCTTTTCACGGATATCCCTGGCTAATTCACCGGCTGACGTATCGACGTAAGAACCATGTGAATCTGCACGTCCGGGGTTATAAAGAAGAAGGCACAACAACCACGCCGTTCGATATGGTGGTTCTGAACGACCTGGATCGTTTTCATCTGGTCATGGATGTTATCGACAGGGTTCCGGCACTGGAAAAAATCGGCGCGCACCAAAAACAGGCTATGCGAGACAAACTGGTCGAGCACAAACGCTATGTCGATACTCACGGCGATGATTTGCCCGAAGTACGCGACTGGAAATGGCCGTATTAACGTAACGGCCTCATAGGACCATTTCAGGCTAACAATCACTTTGTGCGTATTTTTACCCACCCTCGTGGGTAACTTTGCGCGACGAGAAACCAAAATCAGCTTGAACTCAAGCATTTATCCCGGGAACAGCAACGGAACGCATCTTGCCTCGTCCGTTCGCAGCCGGTGTATTGTGTCGTCGTGAATGAGAGAACTAAGGAGGCGACGAAACGATCAGGCTGCTAATTGACAACTCTCTCCCAATCACCAGCGGTAGGCAATCGGCCTCCGGTGGTGAGAAAGGAAAGATCGAGGTAGAGCAATGAGAATTCTGGCAGCTATTGACGGTTCCGATTGCAGCGATGCAGTTATTAATGAAATCATCCTTCGAGAATGGCCAAAAGACAGTCAAGTCAGATTGATAACCGCAGTCGAAGTTCCAGTCCCTGTGGCTTCCGAAGGGTGGGCCATGGATTCTGAATACCTGGAGCAGTCCGACCAAATGGCTTTGCGTCAGGCAGAGATTTGGCTCAACAACGCAATGGACAAGATTGAGTGTTACCCGAATAGTAACATCAAGATCAGCAGTGATATCTTGAGAGGCTCTGCCAAAGAAGTAATTCTGTCTCAAGCCGATGGATGGAACGCAGATCTGATTCTGCTGGGTTCGCACGGCTATCGAGGTCTGAAACGTCTTTTGCTCGGCTCGGTCTCACACGCCATTGCATCAGATGCCAACTGCTCGGTTGAAATTGTCCGGGCCCGCGAAGACGGCAGTGGGCCAACAGGGAAAGTTGTCACCCCTGTTGACGATCAGTGCTGAATAGATTCTGCTTGTGCTCGATTCCGCAGACTGTAAATAGGAGCAAGTTATGATCGAGCAACTTAGCAACGAAGAAGCTCGCCAACTCCTGAATAATGGAAAGATCGGACGCCTGGGCTGCATAGCGGACGGCTATCCGTATGTTATACCGGTCAGCTATGTCGCCGATCAGGATCGCATCTATATTCATTCGTTGCCTGGGAAGAAGGTGTTCGGGCTTCGCGCGAACCCGCGCGCATGCCTTCAGGTCGACCAGATTATTGATGATTGTCACTGGAGAAGTGTCATTGCCTACGGTAATTACGAAGAGATCAAGGATCCGAACGAAAAGCAGAGAATAATGCAAAAGCTTTTCGGCTGCTTCCCAAAACTCACTCCAGTGGAATCGTCGATCGCTGCTGATACTCAAACCTCCGCGATGATCGTTATATCAATTCATATTGAGAAACTGACCGCCATCGGAGAGGGCGGGGTTTTGAACTTCTCGTAACCGCAATCAGAACACATCCGATACGAATTAATCTCCGCTCTTATGGCCTCAATCCCGGTCTTCGACCTTTGATTTGCTTCCGGATGGTAAAAATCGTGCGTTCAAGAGTGCGATTCCGCTCAGCCTGACAGTCCACGGAAAAGCGCTTACTGCCGCTGATCCAAAGCTTTGGCCCGCATCGGAATGACCGTGTGATGCGGGTCACAACGGCCGGTGACACTAGTCATATCCCCTCTATTCCCAAATGCCTATATTGCATGTAACCGCTGCATGTCCCGTTGAGTGCAGAGATGGGAGAAGGTATGAGACTTTCGAGAACAACTAAAATATCGATATTGTTCGGATTGGTGATTGCTGGACTAATATGGGGGGCATCGGCCTCCTCTAAGATAGCCAATGCCAAACAGGCAAAGCCTTCGAAGACTCTCGCGGCAAAACAGGATCCTGCCAACTACGTTGGTGACGATTCCTGCAAAGCCTGCCACGAAGAGCAATTCAAGTCCTATGCTAATACAGCCCACATAAAACTCGCACAGCTTGGTGAATGGACAAAAGTAAACCAGGGTTGCGAGTCATGTCACGGAGCCGGCAAGGCGCACGTCGAGTCGGGTGGTGACAAGACCAAAATCATCAGATTCACGGAAGAATCTGCAAAGAAAGTGTCAGACGCCTGTTTGCAGTGCCACGCTGCCCGCGATGAGCACAATAACTATAGACGAGGCGAGCACTGGCGCAACGATGTCGGATGTTTGAACTGCCATTCACTCCATTCATCCGCTTCAGGATCACAAAAAATGCTGAACCAAAAGGAACCGCAGCTTTGCTTGAGCTGCCACGCCGAAATGAAGGCCCAGTTCAGCAAGCCGTTCCATCACAGAGTGCCCGAAGGCTCAATGAAGTGTTCGGACTGCCACAATCCGCACGGTGGTTTTGAACGCAAGCAGTTAAGGACCGCAACCGGCGCAGACGCAGCTTGTCTTAAATGCCATACTGATAAACAAGGACCGTTTGTATTCGAACACGCGCCTCTGAAGGTCGAAGGCTGCTCTATCTGCCATTCGCCACACGGATCGTCGAATCCGAAGATGCTCAAACGAAGTGACACGCGGCAACTCTGCCTTGAATGCCACACAGACATTCTCGGAAACGGTGTAGGAGCCCCTGGTGAGCCCACGTTCCATACGGCGGCCAAATACCAGAACTGCACTATATGCCACGCCAAGATCCACGGATCGAACACCAGCAATAGGTTTTTCCGCTAAGGATAAGGAGGAAGGTTAAAATGAGAATCAAATACGCAATAATGACGCTTCTGCTTGGACTCGCACTGGGACCAGTGGCAGCTCACGCGCAGGATCCGCAAAATCCTCCGAAATCAACTGACGGTTACACCATTGACATGATAACGGAGCTGGGTTCGCGATTCCTGGGTACCGATGGAAACGTGAACACTTATCGCAGTGACCTTAACTACGGTAAGGGGTTCCGATTGTTCGACTATAACCTGCTGATGAAGCACGAAGGCGACAGCGGTGGATTGTTCGACACACTTCGAGTCAACGCCCACGGGTGGGGCGGCGACCCCAGTGCTTATACTCGAGTCGAGATGGAGAAGACGAAATGGTATCGCTTTGACATGAACTTCCGCCGATTCGAATATTTCAATAATCTTACAACCATCGATAACGGACTTCACGCGGCCGACCTAGCGCGCAGGTTCGGTGATTTCAACCTGACTCTGTTGCCGCAGAATGACAAGATCAGGTTCAACATCGGTTATACGTCGGACTATGAAAGCGGTCCTTCGTTTTCCACCAATAAATACTCAAATCTGATTGCCGGCAGCAGCCTGGCTTCCGACGAGTTCCATGTGTCGACTCCGGTCAGCGATCATTCCAATGATTTCCGATTCGGCGCTGATGCGAGGTTGCTTGGCTTCGATCTGTCCTTTATGCAAGGACTAAGATACTACAGCCAGGACACGGCCAACATTATTTCGACGCCTACGCTGGGAAATAATGATAAGACTGTGGTCAATACGTTCTCGCGAAATATGCCAGTCAGGGGTCACCTGCCGTATACACGGTTCAGCATGCACCGCATGATCAGCGACAAGGTCGACCTCACAGGTCGCTTTATCTATTCGGCTGCGAACACTAACTACACCGTTAACGAATTAACAACAGGTAAGGACAAGAGCGGAAACAACATTCTGCAGGACTCCTTTACTGGTTTTGGTGCAACGCGACGCCTCAGCGCCGAAGGCGACATGGGGATCAGCTATTTTGCGACCGACAAACTGACACTCTCGGAAACTTTCCGGGTTAGTACATTCCACATCAGCGGTGGCGACTCTCTCAGCAACTTAGTGCAGAGGACCACGTCCACAAACAAGCCGTTAGCCGATATATTTGCTATTGGCTCGGACCTGAACTTCACCAGCTATCGTCAGTACTTGAACCAGGTTGAGGCCGATTACAAGATCAATAAGAAATACTCAGTGCATGGTGGTTACCGATACACGAATCGTAATATTGATTTGAACGATTCGCACCTCACTCAGTTACCTCCGGCTGCAACAGTCAGCACTCCTGGTAGTGACACGTTCAATAATTCCACACATGCCGGCTTCTTCGGAGCTAAGGCACAGCCATTCTCTGCCTGGACCATCTACGGCGACGTAGAAACGGGTACAGCCGACAACGTGTTTGTCCGTGTCGACAATTACAACTACACGAACTATCGTGTTAGAAATACAATCAGACCAACAAAGACACTGTCGATCAATGCATCCTTTGTATCAAAGGATAATTCGAATCCGACGATCAACCCCCTGGCAACCGTTCAACAGACCTTCGGCGTCGAGACTCGCAGTCGCGCATTCTCCGGCTCGGTCGATTGGGACCCGAATCCGAGGTTCTCTGTCAGCACGGGTTACACTTACAACCGTGTACGCACAAATGCGGCCATTCAGCTTGCGGTGCTGGGCCTCACTGGTCTACAAAACGGAAACAGCCTTTATTTCGTCAACGATAACTTCTTCTACGCCGACGCCAGAATCAAACTGCAGGAAAGAGCGACGGTACACGTGGGTTATCGAATTGACAACGACTCCGGACAAGGAAATCAAATTTCGACTGTCCCGACTCAGCTGATCAGCTCGTATCCGATCAACTATCAATCGCCAGAAGCAAGACTGACGATCAAGATCTCCAAGAACATTGACTGGAACGGTGGTTACCAGTTCTACAACTACAAGGAGACGCTGACGCCCACCCAGAATTACCGTGCACACACGGCTTATTCGTCACTCACTATCAGGTTCAACAGGGAGTAGTTTTGGTAAGCGGGGCCGCTGGAACAAACTGCGTATGCGGCGGCCTTTGCTTCAACACTTGCGCAAATATTGGGAACGCCTCACAGGTTGCTGATTAAGGCAGGCGAACAAATTGCAATAATTATATTTATTAAGAAAGGCACAAGACAATGAAAGCACGAATAAACATTACTAAATTGGCAATCACCGGGATGGCGATTGTAGGGCTAGGGGTAGCAGGATTATCAACCAGATCATTGGCGACACCGACTCCGTTTGAAGGCGGAGCTGACACATTCAAAGCAAAGTGCGCGATGTGTCACGGGGCGGATGGCACCGGCAACACTCCTGCCGGAAAGAATTTCAAAGTACGCGATCTGGGCTCGACGGATGTTCAGGCCCAGTCGGACAGCGATCTTCTGGCAATTATCAGCAATGGCAAGAACAAAATGCCAGGCTACCAGAAGACATTGGGCGCGGACGCTTGCAACGATCTTGTTAAATTCGTTCGCACTTTGAAGCACTAATCGGGCTTGAGAACGATCGCGGGGTTAATCGCGTCAGTCATCTTTCAGTAAAACTCCGCCCGTACGTGCTTAAGCCAACAATTCCGACGCGGCTGACCAGGAGCGAAGCTCTTGAGTCAGCCGCGATTCTGAATATGCAAAATGTTAGTTAAAGGGAATCGCAGAGATGAGATCGAGACCTGACACAAATCGGCATCTTACTCTCGATTAGGTAGTCTCTTAACCGCGATAATGGCGTAATTGAATCTGCACTTTAGCATCTGTCAAGAGCGCCCGCGGAGGAATATCATGGGAAACTATTCAAAAAAGAATAAGTCATTCTCGACCGGAAGCTATCACGTCAAGCTGATAAATAACTGCTTACAAAACTGCGAAGCCAGTGCCGCAACTGCAGATATGGCTACTGCTCTTCAGAGAGCAGCCCTGATAAACGATCTAACTGCCATTAATGCTCTGCTGGATCGCGGAGTCAGTGTCAATGCGAGCGATGAGATCGGTCGAACCCCTTTGATGGAAGCTGTTTTCAGCGGAAACCAGGCCGCTGTCAGCCTGTTGATTCTTCGAGGAGCTGATGTAAATATCTCCGATCAGGACGGCTGGACTGCATTAATGGAAGCATCCTCGAAAGGACGATTCGAAATCGCCCGGATTCTGTTGTTTAGCGGAGCTGACCCGAAGGCTCGGAATAAAACCGGAACGACCGCGCGTGATTTAACTGCAAAAGGACACCTTAAGCTGCTCAAGCTTTTAACCGACGCGGGCCGAACCGAACTGGCTTCGTAAGATTCAATCACTGTGCTTATGCGCACAGTGATTCCAGCTCTGCCCTGTTGCTTACAATCAGCGTCGAACCGTTCAACTGTATCAACTGCTTGTTTCGGAATTCTCCCAGCAATCTGGTAACCGTTTCGCGGGAAGCGCCGATCATCTGTCCCATCTCTTCGTGCGTCAGTCCAAGCTTAATACGAACGCCCTGCTCAGTCTCTTTTCCGCTCTCTTCGCACCAGCCCAGCATCAAACGGGCCAGCTTCTCTGAAACGGAGGTCGACAGTCCCAGCGAACGCACCTGGGTGTTTACTATCTGATAATCGTTGCTGAGGTGTTGTGCAATCCGGAAGCAGACGTCGCTATGAGTCTGGAGGAAGCGGGTGAAATCCTGCGAGCGAATGAAATTCGCCTGGCAGGTCTCCAGAACTTCGGCCGTAACTTCGTAGGCCTTGCCGGATACCGTGGCGCTTAGTCCGATTACTTCGCCAGGTCCGACGACACGCATGAGCGTTTTGCCGTCATTAGAAGTCGAGATCAATTTAACTCTTCCTGAGCAGAGAACGAACACCCCGCGAGCCGATTGCCCTTCAACGAACAACATTGCGCCTTTCGGATAGACGCTGGAGAATTTAATTTCATCAAGAGCTTGCAGCGATTCGGCCGGAAGATCGCAGAATAGCTTTCCCTGTTTTACTGTGCATCCCAAACAATTTTCGATTACTCTCAGGTTGTGTGACTGACGCATAGGATGTCCCCTTGCTTTGATAAATTATTGCCGGATACTTTCGACTTGATTGACCTCGATTTGGGTTAGTGCAATATGCGTGCCGTCACAAAAACAGCAGTTTACAGGCAGGAATTGGCAGGAATTGCGAAAAATGCCCCAGGGACCGGCGTGAATTTCCCCGAAATTGTGAGGTTCCTTACAACCGAGGCAGCCAGCCGACACAGATACGGGCCAAGTGGGTCACCAACGCTTTTTGCGGTCGGCAATACGCCATTTGACGGCTGGTTGCCATTGGTTAAGTTACTCCGGGTTCTCTTTTTCAAGCTCGTCAATTGTCTTCCTTAACCATCCTTTGACGGCCTCTTCCATCCGTTGCTGGTCGCCCCTCATCTCGAACTCCTCGACCGTGTCGCCTTTCTCATTCAGAGGAATGTGATGGCAAGGAATCTCTTGGGAGCGGCTTTTCTCCGGAACAAATTCCATCAACAGGCACTCATCGCACGGATGGGGACGATCCTTTTCCCCAAAATTGAGGCAGCTTAAAGAATCCTGAAAGATCGAAGTTGGCTTCTGCGGCGTACGAACCGATCGGCCATATCCGCCAGCCTGTACGAAACCAAGCTCGAAATTCAACATCTCAAGAAGATCGCTATCTTTTGCGTTCATAAACTCACCTTCCACCGAGAAATAATGTCTCGCGGCATCATGTATCTTTTACTCTAAGGCGAAATGGGCTGCTATGATTGCTGTCACCTCTGCTGGTGACCCTGGCCACCATTTAAGGCCATTTGTCGCGGGATCAATTTGGGCCGAGGGTTAAATCCTACCGCTGGCATGTAATTAAGGTCTGAATTCGATTCAACATACAACTGGGGACGTTTCCCCAGTTATCGGGTAATTCCTCGCAATGATCTAATCAATCCGATTCATAACCATTTCCGTAACCCACTTAAATTACACGGTTTGTGCTTATTACCCGGTTATCGCACTGGCAGGAATACCAATTGCTCAATCGAAGATGCGAGGTCTTAGAAGTATCTGTATTTCACAAGGTTCCGGCTGACGGCCTAAATCGAGGAACGGAGTTTATGGATTCCAGGATGAAGATAATGATCGCCTACGATGGCTCGGCTAGCGCTGAAGCAACGCTGGATGATTTACAGCGAGCTGGTTTGCCAACCGACGCGGAAGCTATGGTTATCAGCGTCGCCGAATTGTGGTTCTCGGCGCCCCCTCTGTCCGGTCGTGAAATGTCGATTTCCGCATTGTCTGCCGACAGCCCCTCTCCTTCGCAACAACCCGGGAGATCAGATGGCGAAAGCGAAGCGGTCGCGATAGCGGAACAAGGCGCTGATCGCGTGCGTCGGGTTTTTCCGAAATGGGAAGTCACAGCCGAAGCATGCATTGGTTCGCCCGCTACTCAGATTTTAGAGCGAGCGGAACAATGGAATCCGGATCTTATCGTTGTTGGTTCGCACGGTCGCTCCGCTCTTGGAAGACTGGTTCTTGGCAGCGTTTCCCAAAAAATAGTGACCGGAGCACGATGCAGCGTTCGAATAGGCCGCGGAAAAGTTGAAGTCGAAGACCCGAAGGCGCGGATCCTCATTGCCACGGATGGCTTTGAGGATTCCGACGCCGCAGTCAAGGCAGTGGCAGCGCGCTTATGGCCACAAGGTAGCCAAGCGCGACTGCTGACTGCCATTGGTCCATTCTTCACGGGCGTTCAAGTCGAAGAAGAAAAAAAGATGGCCGAAGAGATCCAGCACACTGCGGCAGTCGAGTTGCAGGAGTCGGGACTGGAGGTCTCTTTTCTTATTAAAGAGGCAGACCCCAGACGGCTGATTATCGATGAAGCTGAAAAATGGGGCGCCGACAGCATATTCGTAGGCTCAAGCGGCATCGGTGGTTTTGAAAGATTGCTTGTTGGCAGCGTCTCCGCGGCGGTAGCAGCTCGGTCTCATTGTTCGGTCGAAGTTGTACGCGCGGACCGAGATAAGATACAGAAGCAGGGAAAAAAATAAATAATCGAATGACTGGGTTATTTGTGCCTGGAGGTAAGTTTTGGAAAGTGCTCTCGTCGTAGACCGATTACAATTCGCGTTTACGGTTACATATCATTACCTCTTCCCACAACTCACAATGGGGCTTGCTCCATTAATAGTTATTTTCAAAATTCTGGCGATCTGGAAAAAAGACGAGCGTCTCAATCAGGCTGCCAGATTCTGGGCAAAGATCTTCGCAATAAATTTCCTGATTGGCGTCATCACTGGAATTCCCATGGAATTCCAGTTCGGAACGAATTGGGCGAAGTTCTCTCGGTATTCAGGTGGCGTAATTGCAACGGCGCTTGCAATGGAAGGCGTCTTCGCGTTCTTCCTTGAATCATCTTTCCTTGGATTATTCCTTTTCGGAGAAAAAAAGCTCGGTCAAAAGCTGCACTTGCTGGCAGCATTTATGGTCTTTGCTGGTTCATGGATCTCGGGATTCTTCATAATCGTGACTGATGCATGGATGCAGCATCCTGTCGGTTACTCAATAGCCGCGGACGGATCTGCGCATCTTCAAAGTTTCTGGTCATTGCTGTTCAACGAATGGGCTCTTTGGCAGTACCTGCACAATATGTGTGGGGCTTTAATCACGGGTTCGTTCGTTGTTGCGGCCGTCGGCGCATTCTATGTGCTTAGTCGAAGACAGGAAGAGTATGGCCGAGTTTTCCTCAAACTGGGAATAACTGCAGCCGTTATTGCATCCTTGGTACAGTTGTTCCCGACCGGGGATAGACAAGGCAAGCTGGTAACGGATTATCAGCCAACTACTCTTGCTGCCATGGAAGGGCTCTTCGTAACAAGCTCGGGTGCGCCGATCGTTCTTGTAGGCCAGCCCAATGTCGACGAGCAGAAACTTGATAATCCGATAATGGTTCCCAGGGTGCTCAGTGTCCTAACTTATCGTCACTGGGAAGCCACCGTAAAAGGTCTGAACGATTTTCCCCGCGACACCTGGCCCGACAATATCCCTCTTCTCTATTACTGCTACCACATCATGGTAGGGCTGGGAACGATATTCATTTTAATAATGGCAGCATCGGCGTTCTTTTTATACCGAAAGACCCTTTTTAATAAACGCTGGATGCTGTGGATCCTGATGCTTAGCTTCCCCTTTCCCTATATCGCGAATACAGCAGGGTGGATAACCGCCGAGGTGGGACGTCAGCCGTGGTTGGTGTATGGACTACTGAGAACGGAACACGGATTTTCACCGATGGTCTCATCCGGTAACGGATTATTCACTCTGCTAGGGTTTATGGGAATGTACATGGTTTTGGGCATGATGTTTCTATTTCTGATTTGGCGAGAAATAAGTCACGGCCCAGAATTTCTGGCCGCGCGGAATGATCAGAATCTGGAATCGGCCGAAGCCAAAGCAAAGGAGCAACAGCAATGACGACTTTATGGTTCATGCTTGTGGCTCTAATGTTGACCGCCTATGTGGTGCTGGATGGTTTCGACCTCGGCGCGGGCATAATACATACCCTCATAGCCAAAAACGAAGCGGAGCGCCGCCTTGTCATCAGATGTATTGGACCCGTCTGGGACGGCAATGAAGTCTGGCTGCTTGCCTCGGGTGGCGCTCTCTACTTCGCATTTCCAATCTTATATGCATCCAGTTTCAGCGGATTTTATTTGCCCTTAATTATGGTCCTGTGGCTGCTGATGCTGCGCGGAATCGGTGTCGAATTGCGATCTCATGTAGACGATCCGCTCTGGAGATCATTCTGCGATTTTGTTTTCTCTGGTTCCAGCCTGCTGCTGGCAATATTTTTCGGAGCAGCGATAGGTAATGTGGTTCGCGGTGTTCCTCTTAACGCCGATGGCTATTTCTTTGAAGCGCTTTGGACCAACTTCAGAGTTGGCCCGAATCCCGGAATATTGGATTGGTACACGATTCTGACCGGCGTTGTAGCCCTCGCTGCGTTGACAACGCACGGCTCGCTGTACGTCGCGGCCAAAACAGAGGGTGAATTAAACCAGCGAGCCCGAAGAATCGGTACGATTTCAGGATGGGCCATACTGCTGCTCACAGTCTTAAGTTTGTTTGCAACCGTCTGGGTCAGACCCGCGGTTCTGGATAATTTCAGAAATCACGTATGGGGATTTATCTTCCCAGTAATCGTGGCCACTGGATTGACGGGAATTCTATATTTTAATGCCAAAGGCAGAGAGTGGGCGGCATTTTTCAGCTCGACTGCCTATCTGGTCGGAATGCTGGCTGGAGCGGCTTTCGGCTTGTATCCGAATCTGTTGTCAGCTTCAACGAACCCGAGTTTCTCTTTAAACATAACTAACTCTGCGTCGGGTGATTACGGTTTGAAGATCGGTTTGATCTGGTGGTCGATCGGTATCCTGATGGCAATCGCGTATTTCGTGTATCTGTATCGTTTGTTCGCGGGAAAAGCGACGCTGGACGAGCTTGATGGGTATTGAGATAAAGATATTGACTTTGGCGCGAGTTGTTTTACGCGCCGTTTGACATGTCCGGGCTATTCGTTATTGAAAGAGAGCACACTCCTCGATGTCCCCTCGATGAGTTTTCGGTATGAATAGCCCGGCAAGAGTTTAGCCGGTTATAAAGAGTGTTATGATTACGGCTGTGAAGAAGATTCGATCACACAAAGGCATTCCGATTCGGCTTGCCAGCCTCGTTTTTGCCCTTTGGATGAGCGGGCTAGGTTGTCTGGTGGGTTGTGCGCCAATGTTGTTCGGCGCGGATCGGGCCGCGACGTCTTCATCGCACGCGTGCTGCCATCATAGCAAGAGCGCCGACGTCAACGAGCGATTAACTGAAGCTCTTGGCGTAAGTACTTGTTGCCCGCTTGCCGGACAAGTGGGAGCATTCAGTAACGTAAAGCGCCTTCAAAGGACTTCGAGTTTCTATCCCGCCACATCGTTTTTGCAAGGCAAAAAAACGGCAATCCGCTGTTTGGCTTTGCCGTCTCAGCAAGTTAGAGTGCCGGACAGACACGGAACGCACCTTCTCAACTGTACACTCCTGATTTAATGACCTTTGTCGCTATCATGTTGCCTGTGTTTATTCGCAGGCTGATAAAAAGGGTTTTATATTTAGGAGATTGAAAATGAGAAAGATTAAATTAATCGTTATTGGTTTGATTCTGAGCGCGTTTGGCGTTGTATATGCCAGTACAGGCGATTGCTGCCAGCCGAATGCGAAGTGCTGCAAGACAGGCTCGTCGTGCTGTTCGCACATGGCTCAACGCTAGACTAAATCAGGCGCGGCCTTTCAGAGGCCGCGCCTTTGTAATTAAAGATATCAAAGCTTGCATCGTCCGTAAGCTGGAAATCCTGATATTCGACCTGATCCGAAAAAACGACTAAGAAGTTCAGCGCTTGTCGTGTTTCAAGAAAGTTCCTTCCTGCAATTCTTCAAATGCCTTGCGGAGCTGCTCCTGTGTATTCATCACAATAGGACCATACCAGGCAACAGGTTCATGCAGCGGTTTTCCTGATACCAGCAGAAACCGTATGCCGTCGTCTCCGGCTTCGACGGCAACTTCGTCACCTCTGTCAAACAAAACAAGGGAGTGATTGTCGGCCGCGCTGGGTGGCGTGGTTTCCAGCCATTTTACCGATTCGGTTGGGACGGCCAGCGGCTCAGATGCATTGCAGAATTTTCCTGAACCGGCGAACACATAAGCGAAAGCGTTCTGATCGGTTTCAACCGGAATGGTTTTTCTCTTGCCCGACGGAACGGAAATATCAAGGTAGACCGGATTGGCCGCGATGCCTGTTACAGGACCTTTTGTTCCCCACAGCTCTCCGCAAATCACCTTTGCGCGTGTTCCGTCGTTGTCGGTGGCTTCTGGGATATCTTTTGCTTCAAAGCCCTGGTAGCGAGGCTCTGTCATTTTCAGCGCGGCAGGCAGATTCGCCCACAACTGGAATCCATGCATTCGACCGGATTGATCGCCTTTTGGCATTTCCTGATGAATGATGCCGCTGCCTGCCGTCATCCATTGGATGTCGCCGGCTCCGATGATTCCGCTGTTGCCAAGGCTGTCGGCATGTTCGACCGTGCCGGCCAGAACGTAAGTGATCGTTTCGATTCCGCGATGCGGATGCCACGGAAAACCTGCCAGATATTCCTCTGGGATATCGTTGCGGAAATCGTCGAGCAGAAGAAACGGATCGAACTCTGACGTTCTGCCAAAACCGAATGCGCGGCGAAGATGAACGCCGGCTCCTTCAATCGTCGATTTAGATTTGATCAGGCGTTTGACCGGTCGAGTGAGCATTGGGGGCCTCCTGTAGTTTGCCACAGCTGAACTTAGAGTGGATAATACTCGACACCCTGCGTCAAAAACAAATAGTGAGGCTCTCAATTGTAGAGCATCAGGAGTTGCAAACGCGCGATGAGCAGACACAATCATAATTCCACTTCCGTCAGAGAGGCTCTGGAACAATATCCTCGACTCGAGCTGGGAAATTTTCCCACGCCCGTGCGAGAGATGGCGCGTTTGCGACAACATCTTGGGTGCGCTCCGCGTTTGTGGATCAAGAACGATGATTATTCGGGGCCAGGTTTTGGAGGCAACAAGGTTCGAAAGCTTGAGTACGTTCTTGCCAAAGCGGTGGCCGATGGCGCCGAAGAGGTTTTCACTACCGGCGGTATAAACTCCAATCACGCGCGAATCACCGCAGCGTTGTGCGCGCGCTTGGGGCTTGGATGTCAGCTTGTGCTGAACATTCCGCCAAGTCAGCCAGGACCAGAGCGCGGTCGTCCGGCCAGTCTCCTGATAGATGAAATGTTCGGTGCGCAAATCCATTTTGTCGAAAAACGCGAAGCTCGGGCTCCGGAAATGCAGCGCCTGGCCGATGTGGCTGCGAAGCAAGGGAAGCGAGTGTGTGTGGTGCCTCTTGGAGCTTCGACTCCGCTTGGGGCATTAGGCTTTGTTCGCGCGGCGGCCGAATTTGCCGAACAGGCTTCGATGATGAAGCTAAACATTGCTGGAATCGTTTTGGCTACCTCTTCAGGTGGCACGCAAGCTGGATTGGTTGTGGGCGTTCGAGCTTTTGGGCCTGATTCCGCCAAAGTAATTGGCATTAGCGTCGACGATCCCGCCGCCCAAAAAATCGAAGAGATCAAAGAGATCGTTCACGGAACAAATGAAATGCTCTCTTTCCCAGCGGACTTTCCGGAAAGCCGTATTGAAGTGGACGGCCGGTTTACTGGAGATGGCTACGGCATTCCCAGCAAAGAAGGGAATAACGCAATTGCGATTCTCGCTCGGACTGAAGGAGTGATTCTTGATCCCGTTTACACAGGTAAAGCGATGGCCGGATTTATTCACTTGGCAAAAACCTATGGCTATACAATCGATCAGGATTTTGTGTTCTGGCACACTGGCGGTCAGTTGGCGCTATTTCAGGAGGTAAGCAATACCCCAATATGAACGGCAATCGTGGCGTGGACTTTAGTCCGCGCGAGCTGCAGAACTATCAAGGTTAAATATAGCGGCCATCTTCTCTAAATTTAGCTCAAGAAGATTCAAGATCGAATGGGCAATTTCTCTTAACGTGGAGGTTTTATGATTTGCGCGGACTAAAGTCCACGCCACGATTTTTACTCATTACGGAGTCAATGGCGTATGTCAGTCGGAACAAGGCTGTTTTCTTTCTTACTCGTTCTTTCGGCGTTGTGCGCAATCGTTTTTGGTCAAAGTGCCATCGATCTGGAAGACGTGAAACGATTCTATGTGGCCGGATTAGAAAAGAACGGCGTTATCGGCAGCAGCCTGTACTTGCTTAGCAACAACGAAGTTGCCGGTCATGATTTTTATGGCCTGGCGCGGCGCGCCTCGAAACAACCGGTCGACGAAAATACGACATTTCACTGGGCATCGATCACAAAGACTTTTACAGCCATAGCAATAATGCAGCTTCGCGATCATGGCAAATTAAGACTGGACGATCCGGTCGTGAAGTATGTGCCTGAACTCAGCGGAGTTCACGACACTTGGGGGCCTGTTGAAGCGATCACAATACGTCATCTGCTCTCGCACAGCGGGGGCTTTCGAGCCGCAACTTGGCCATGGGGTGGAGACAAAGCCTGGCATCCGTTCGAGCCGACAACCTGGTCGCAAATCGTGGCGATGCTTCCGTATACCGAGGTTGAATTCACACCCGGCAGCCGTTACAGCTATTCAAATCTCGGCTATGTATTTCTGGGTCAGATTATCGAACGATTGAGCGGCGATGAGTACGAAGTCTACGTCGATAAAAACATACTAAAGCCGCTGGAGATGTATCGTACCTATTTTGATAAAGCGCCCTATCATTTGCTGAAATACCGATCTGAAAGTTTTGAGATCTGCAAAGGAAAATTAGAAGAGCAACCATTCGATTTCGATACCGGCATAACAGTTTCGAATGGCGGCTTAAACTCGCCGCTTCCGGATATGGTCAAATACATGAAGTTTTTGCTCGGCGATCAATCCAAAAATGAAGTCTACGAACAGATATTGAAACGGTCTTCACTCGAGGAAATGTTCCAGCCGCAAGTGAGGATAACTGATCCAGCGGACTCCGGTAATGCTCCGGACAACAAAGACTCAATGGGGCTTGGTCTATTCATTCGCAAAGAAAATGGGCGAAGATTTATCGGGCACAGCGGCAGCCAGAACGGATTCATCAGTCATTTTTATATACGACCTGAATCACGAGAGGCCTATATCGTTGCTTTCAATACTGACGCGCTCGACACTGACAGAAACACTCGCCGCTTGGATCGTGAGCTCCGCGATTACTTGTTCGAGCATTACTTCAAGCACTGATTGCGCGCTATAGAATTATCGAATATTCTGATGCTATCTATTTAATCATTTTATCGTTTCGAAGATCAGCTTTATGCGACGCGAGGGCTTTTATTCATGGGGTTTTACTGCCACTGCATCGTGCGCATTATCTTTGATCTTTGTTATTTGTGCTGTAGCCCAGATCCACGCCAAGCCTTCCCCCGAACCGTCAGACTACCTGTTTGATACCTGGACTACGGACAACGGTCTGCCTCAGAACTCGGTCAATGCGATTTTGCAAACAAGAGACGGTTATCTTTGGCTGGCGACATTCGATGGGTTGGTACGTTATGACGGAATAAAGTTCGTTGTATTCAATGTCCACAGTACGCCAGGAATTACCACCAATCGATTTACCGCGCTGGTTGAAGATCCATCCGGCGATCTGTGGGTTGGGACCGAAGACGCAGGCGTTATCAAGTATCACGATGGAAAATTTTCCCCCTTCAAAGCGGAAGGCCTGACAGAG
>Ga0070741_10004611_pt1 | contig 31952 bp, 32 predicted proteins | sample Coa_R1_4_FD_66440 | JGI IMG/M metagenome (GOLD analysis project Ga0070741, IMG submission 66440) | Surface soil microbial communities from Centralia Pennsylvania, which are recovering from an underground coalmine fire - Coalmine... | ecosystem: Environmental > Terrestrial > Soil > Unclassified ... | reverse complement strand
GCCAAGCTCGCTCTCGTTGCCGTCGCCCGAAAGCTGCTCGTTACCGCTAATGCGCTCGTCAAAAATAACGTCCGCTATACACCCCAGCAACTTGACAGCTAAGACAGTCGCCGGGTTCGCCCTTCGGCGCCTCGGAATGACGGTCACCCCGGCCGAACCTTCGTCGCCGGATGCGGTGCCTCCAGTCGCGCGCGGCCCGCGCCGAACAATTTTTCCCGCAACGTGCCTTCGCTGTAGGCCGTCTTGTAGCGGCCGCGGCGCGTCAATTCGGGCACCAGCATGTCGGTGACATCAGCGAAATCGCCGGGCGAGACTGCAAACGGCATGTTGAGCCCGTCGACATCGGTCTGATCGAACCAGGCTTCGATGGCGTCGGCGGCTTTCTCCGGCGTTCCGATCACGACAGGCCCGATGCCACCAATTCCAACGTGTTGCGCGACTTCGCGCACGGTCCACACCCGGTCAGGATCGGCGCGGGTGATGTTGTCCATCGCCGAACGGCCAGCGTCGTTCTCGACGTGGCGCACCTGCTGATCGAGGTCGTAGGCGGAAAAATCGACGCCGGTCCAGCCCGACATCAAGACCAGCGCGCCCTCTGGGCTGACATGGCTGCGATAGTCCTCATATTTCGCTTTCGCCTTGGCCTCGGTCTCGCCCAGGATCACCGTGAACATCGAGAACATCAGGATCTCGGCGGGGTTGCGACCCGCTTTGGCCGCGAGTTCGCGAATGCCGGCCACGCGCGGCGCGATCACTTTCGCCGACGGTCCGGACATGAAGACGCATTCGGCATGCTCCGCTGCGAACTGGCGTCCGCGCGGCGAAGTGCCGGCCTGATAGAGCACCGGCGTGCGCTGTGGTGAAGGCTCGCAGAGATGGATGGCATCAAGGCGAAAGTTCTTTCCCTCATGCCGGACGCGATGAACCTTCTTTGGGTCGGCAAAGATACCGCGCGCGCGGTCGCGCAAGGCCGCGTCGTTTTCCCAGCTGCCTTCCCAGAGCTTGTAGACCACCTCCATATATTCGTCGGCGATGTCGTAGCGGTCGTCGTGCCCGGTCTGTTTGTCCTTGCCGGCGCCTTTCGCAGCGCTGTCGAGATAGCCGGTGACGACGTTCCAGCCCACGCGCCCTTCGGTGAGATGGTCGAGCGTCGACATTCGCCGGGCAAACGTGTAGGGCGGCTCATAAGAGAGATTGGAGGTCACGCCGAAACCGAGATGTTCGGTCACCGCCGCCATCGCCGGGATCACCAGCATGGGATCATTCACGGGGGTCTGCGCGGCGTTGCGCACCGCGGCGTCGTGACTGCCACCGAACACATCGTAGACGCCGAGCACGTCGGCGAGAAAGAGCCCGTCAAACCGGCCCCGCTCCAGCGTCCTCGCAAGATCGAGCCAGTAGGGCAGGCGGTGATAATCGGCGGTGCGGTCACGCGGATGCGTCCACAGTCCGGGCGATTGGTGCGCGACGCAATTCATCGCAAAGGCGTTGAGGCGGATTTCTTTCTTCTTCATGCGAGATGACTTTCGGAGGCGCGCAGGCGTCGGCGGCCAGCGCGATATCTGATGGGCTTACTGACCGGCCTGCTTGAACGGCAGCTCGGCTTCCGCCGGCGCCTTTACATGCGCGACATTGAGCGTCATCGAGACGACGTCGTAATAGCCGTTGACGGCAATGAGGTCGACGATGCCCTGCTCGCCGAATTTTTCCAGCGCGCGGGCGTAGATCGCATCGTCGACGCTGTGATCGCGGCGGAGCTGTGTGGTGAATTCCCAGACGATGGCCTCATCGTCCTTCATCTTCTCCGGCTTGCGGCCGGCACCGATCGCCTTCACGATCTCGGGGTCGAGCCCGGCTTTGATCGCGAGCGGGGCGTGCGCATACCACTCATATGACGCGCCCCAGGCCTGCGCCGTCATCAGGATCGCCATCTCGTTGACGCGCTTGTCGAGCGAGGTGTTGAAGCGGACATATTCGCCGACCTTTTGCAGGCGGTCGGCCAAAACCGGGCTGCGCAGCCAGGTGTTGAAGGGGCCGCTCATCCGGCCTCGGGGTCCGTTCATGATCGCTTCCGCAATGCTGCGCTGGGCAGGCGTCATCTGATCCAGCGTCATTTCCGGCATGCGCGCGCTCGTGAGAGCAAAAGCTGAGCTAGCGAGCAAAACGCCGACAGCGGCGAGGCGCAGAATGGATTTCATGGAGTTCTCCCTTTGATCGGCCGTTTCCCGGCCGTTCGCCGAATTGTCGCATTCCCAACTCGATTAGCAAAGACCTTCCAGCCTGAGGTCTATCCCGCTAACGTGACTTTATTGAAGCGCCAATCCAGCCCAGCGAATAAATGCCATGACCAGAACTGATGCCGTCACCCGCGCCCAGAACATGCTGCGTTCGGGAGAATTTCTCATCCAGCTCGACCGCCGGGTTTCCTACCAGACCGAAAGCCAGAATCCGGAGAAGCGCGCCGCGCTGGCGGCCTATCTGACCGAGGATCTACAGCCGGCTTTCGAAAAGATGGATTTTTCGACACGGCTGATCGAGTCCCCGGCGAAAAAAGGCCCTTATCTGCTCGCGGAATATCGCGAAAATGTCTCCGCACCGACCGTCCTGGTCTACGGCCACGGCGACGTCGTCGACGGCATGGTGGGGGAGTGGCGCGACAATCTCGATCCATGGCGCACCACGCAAGTTGGCAACCGCGTCTACGGGCGCGGCACGGCCGACAACAAAGGCCAGCACAGCATCAACATGGCGGCGCTGCGCGCGGTGCGCGAGACACGCGGCGGCAAGCTCGGCTTCAATGTGAAGTTCATCATCGAGACCGGTGAGGAAATCGGCTCGCCGGATTTGCCGCAGGTGTGCCAACAGCTGCGCGAGGAGTTGAAGGCCGATCTCTTGCTGGCGTCCGATGGTCCGCGCCTGTCGGCCGAGCGCCCGACGCTGTTCCTCGGCTGTCGCGGTGGCATCCGGATTCATCTCGACGTTAATTTGCGCGAGGGCGGTCATCACTCCGGCAATTGGGGCGGCGTGCTCGCCAATCCCGCGACCATTCTGGCCAGCGCCATTGCAAGCCTCGTCGACAGTCATGGCCGTCTGCAGCTCGAAGCATTGAAGCCGCCACGGCTGTCGAACCAGATTCGCGCCGCGCTCGCCGATGTCGAGGTCAAGCCGACGGCGGATGAGCCGGCATTGGCCGAGAACTGGGGCGAAGAGGGTTTGTCCGCGGCGGAGCGGCTTTACGCCTGGAATACGCTCGAAGTGCTGGCGATGTCGTCGGGCAACATCGAAAAGCCGGCTAATGCGATTCCGGGCCGCGCCTCGGCTGTGCTGCAATTGCGCTTTGTGGTCGGCACCAAAGTCGACAACATTGTGGATGTGATCCGCGCGCATCTGAATGCGCGCGGTTTCGCCATGGTCGAGGTTTCTGCAACGCAGCGCTTTGCCGCCTCGCGCACCGATTTCGATAGCCCCTGGATCAACTGGACCGCGGACTCGATCCGCAAGACGACCGGAAAAGCTCCGGCGGTGTTGCCGAATTTCGGCGGCTCACTGCCGAACGACGTCTTCACCGATATCCTGAAATTGCCGACCCTATGGGTGCCGCACTCGTATCCCGGCTGCTCGCAGCACGCGCCCGACGAGCACATTCTGCTGTCGGTCACTGAAGAGGCGCTTGGCATCATGGCCGGCCTGTTCTGGGATCTGGGCGAGCTGAAAGCGCCGCTTTAGTTGAAGGAAAATCGCATGACCGTTTCGGCGTCGGCCGAATCCGCGCCGGCAACCGGCGTCGAGAAGAACATCACGCGGCTGATCGTCGCGACGTCGATCGGCAACGCACTCGAGTGGTTCGACATCACCGTCTACGGCTATTTTGCAGTCTACGTTTCGAAGGCGTTCTTTCCGAGCGACAGCCAGGCGACGTCGCTGCTCCTGACCTACGGAACCTTCGGGCTCGCCTATCTTGCGCGGCCGATCGGCGGCATTGTGCTCGGCGCCTATGCCGATCGCTATGGCCGCAAGGCGTCGTTGTTGATCTCCATCGTCCTGATGACGCTCGGCACGACTGCGGTCGCGGTGATGCCGACCTACGCGACCATCGGCATTGTCGCGCCCATCGCTGTCATCATCGCGCGCCTGGTGCAGGGGTTTTCCGCCGGCGGCGAGTTTGGCAGCTCGACCGCGTTTTTGGTCGAGCACCAGCCCGAGCGGCGCGGCTTTGTCGCAAGCTGGCAATTTGCCAGTCAGGGTTTGAGCAATCTGCTTGCCTCGACGTTCGGCGTCGGGCTCACCGCATGGATGCTGCCCGCTGACCTCACGTCATGGGGCTGGCGCATTCCGTTCCTGTTCGGCGTGCTGATCGGGCCGATCGGCATCTATATCCGCAACCATCTGGAAGACGCGACCGCGCCGCCGGCGGCGCAAAGTTCTCCGGTCCGGGAAGTCTTTTTGCATCAGAAGTCGCCCGTCCTGCTCGGCATCGGCGCGCTCGCGATCTCGACCGCGGTCAACTACCTGATCATTTACATGCCGACTTATGTGGTCACGAAATTCAACTTGCCGCCGGTCACCGGTTTTACCGCAACCTTTGTCGGCGGCATCATGGTCACGGTGCTGACGCCTTTCGCCGGGATGTTTTCCGACCGGATCGGGCGAACCCGGCACATGATCGCGGCCAATATCGTCCTCTTGATCTCGATCTTCCCGTTGTTTCTGCTGATCACCAACCATCCGGTGCCGGCTGTCATCATCTTTGCGGTGTTCTTGCTGTCGACGTTGAAGGCGCTCTATTACGGCCCGCTCGCGGCGCTGATGGCGGAACTGCTGCCGCCCGCGACGCGGGCCACGGGTCTCGGCCTTGGCTATAACATCGGTGTCACATTGTTCGGCGGCATGGGACCGGCGACCATGACATGGCTCGGCGGCTTTGCCCTGATCGGCAATCTGGCGCCGGGCTACTACCTGACGGTGGTTGCGTTCTTGAGCCTCGGCACCCTGTTAACCATCCATGTGACGAAGGCCGCCTCACAAGAAGCGTGATCCGGAGCCGTGACGGAGTGGCGCAGGCGCGATTTTCCCGCCAAAGGTTGGCTTGCGACGGGCGGGCGTTCAGACCATAAAAGCCTATGACGTTAACCAGCGCCAGCGATGCTGCTGTGGCCGAGAAATTTGCGGCAATTCCCGCCATGCTCGACCGGACGCCGGCCTTGATCGCCCGCGGCGGATGGCTCGACTGCGAATGCCTGCTCGGCCCCGTCGATCATCCCTTTCACATCTCGATCCGTCGCGGCGCCATTGTCGATATGACGCCGGCGCCGGTTCTGATGCGGTCCTGGCGGTTTGCTTACCGGGCTTCGCCCGTGGCCTGGGCCGAATACTGGCAGCCGATGCCGCGACCGGGCTGGCACGATCTTCTAGCGCTGACCAAGCGGAAGCAGGCGACCCTTGAAGGCGATCTGCATCCCTTCATGACGCATTTGCAGTATTTCAAGGACCTGCTCGCGCTTCCGCGTGCGCATGGCAGAGAGACCGCATGAACGGCGCGATCGAACCGATGGTCGGTCGCTATGTGCACGTCGATATCGGCGGCGAAGACCATCGCATTTATTTCGAAGAGAGCGGCGCGGGCATTCCTCTGGTCTGCCTGCATACGGCCGGCTCCGACGCAAGGCAGTGGCGGCATCTGTTGTCGGATGCGGAACTGACCAGGCATTTCCGCATCATCGCCTTCGACATGCCCTGGCATGGCAAATCGAATCCGCCGGAAAGCTGGGACGGCGAGGAATATCGCCTCACCACCGCGCGCTACACCGAGACAATCCTGGCGTTCTGCCGGGCGTTGAAACTGGAAAAGCCGGTCGTGATGGGCTGCTCCATCGGCGGCCGCATCGTGCTTAATCTCGCAATCGAACAGCCCAGAGAATTCCGCGCGCTGATCGGGCTCGAGGCGGCCGACTTTCAGGCGCCGTGGTATGATACCAGCTGGCTCAACCGGCCTGACGTTCACGGCGGCGAAGTCTGCGCGGCGCTGGTGTCGGGCCTGATCGCGCCGCAAAGCCCGAAAGGCCCGCGAGCCGAGACGCTGTGGTGCTACAAGCAGGGTGGACCCGGCATATTCAAGGGCGATCTTTACTTCTACCGGGTCGACGGCGACCTGCGCGGGCGCATCGAGGGGATCGACACGACAGCCTGTCCGCTCTATTTGCTTACCGGAGAATACGATTTTTCCTGCACGCCGGAGGATACGGTCCGTACGGCGGCAGCCATCAAGGGCGCGCACGTCACCACCATGGCGCAACTCGGTCATTTTCCGATGAGCGAAAACCCGGCGCAGTTTCGAACCTACATCGCGCCAATCCTTAACCAGATCCGCCTCGACCAGATTCGAAAACATTCCAAATCGGATAGCAAGTCGGATAAACAGGGAGTCACTTCATGAAAAGAACGTTTATTGCAGGCGCAGCCTTTGTTGCGAGTGCAACCTTGGCCGTTGCGCTGTCGGCGAGCCCGGCGCTCGCGCAGGAACTGACGGGAACGCTGAAGAACATCAAGGAGACCGGCGCGATCACGCTCGGCTATCGCGATTCTTCGATTCCGTTCTCCTATCTCGACGACAACCAGAAGCCCATCGGCTACGCCATGGACATCTGCTACAAAATCGTCGACGCCGTGAAGAAGGAACTCAAGCTCGACAAGCTCGAGGTCAAGCTCAACCCGGTCACGTCAGCGACGCGTATTCCGCTGATGGCCAACGGCACCGTCGACCTCGAATGCGGTTCGACCACCAACAACGCCGAGCGGCAGAAGCAGGTCTGGTTCACCAATACTCACTTCCTCACCGCGAGCCGTTACGTCTCGAAGAAGGCGAACAACATCAAGTCGATTGACGACCTCAAGGGCAAGTCGGTGGTTTCGACCTCCGGCACCACCAATATCAAGCAGCTCAACGAAGCCAATGCCGCGCGCGGTCTCAACATCAACATCATCCCGGCAAAGGACCATGCCGAAGCGTTCCTGATGGTGGAAAGCGACCGCGCCGTCGCCTTCGTGATGGACGACATTCTGCTCGCGAGCTTTGTCGCCAGCTCCAAGGATCCGAGCGCTTACGTCATCTCGACCGACGCGTTCTCCAAGCCGGAGCCTTACGGCATCATGGTTCGCAAGGACGACGTCCCCTTCAAGAAGGTGGTCGATGCGGCGACCGCCGCGCTCTACCAGAGCGGCGAGGGCGCAAAGATCTACGACAAATGGTTCATGCAGAAGATTCCGCCGAAGAACCTCAACCTGAACGTACCGCTTGGACCGGAGCTCAAGAACGAGTTCGCCCATCCATCCGATTCGCCTGATCCGGATTCCTACAAGGCGATGTAAGTTGGATTAGACGGGGGACACATGCGGCGCTTGCGCGGGATAAGCCTTGCCCTGGCGGCGGCTTACATCGCCGCGCAAGCGATTCTGGGCGTTGCACCGGCGCGGGCCGAAGAGCTCTCGGGCACGCTCAAGAAGATCAAAGAGACCGGCTCGATCGCGCTCGGCTATCGCGACTCTTCGATTCCCTTTTCCTATCTCGACGACAGCCAGAAGCCCGTCGGCTATGCGATGGATATCTGCTACGCGATCGTCGATGCCTTGAAAAAGGAATTGAAACTCGACCGGATCGCGATCGAACTGGTGCCGGTATCGTCGTCGACCCGCATTCCCTTGCTTGCGAACGGCACCATCGACCTCGAATGCGGCTCGACCACCAACAATCCTGAACGCCAGCGGCAGATCACCTTCAGCTACACTCACTTCCTCACCGCGACGCGCTTCATTTCCAAGAAAGCGAACAAGCTCGACAGGATCGAGGACTTGAGGGGCAAGTCGGTGGTTGCGACGTCCGGCACCAGCAACATCAAGATGCTGATCGAGACCAACGCCGCACGCAATCTCGGCATCAATGTGATCCACGCCAAGGATCACGCCGAGGCGTTCCTGATGGTCGAGAACGACCGCGCGGTCGCGTTTGTGATGGACGATATTCTGCTGGCGGCTTTCAAGGTCGGCTCCAAGACCCCCGACGCCTACGCGATTTCGTCCGACGCGTTTTCGAAGCCGGAACCTTGCGGCATCATGCTGCGCAAGGACGACGCTCCCTTCAAGAAGGTGGTCGATGCGGCGACGTCGGCGCTCTACCGGAGCCCGGAAGGACCAAAACTCTACGACAAATGGTTTATCTCGAGCATTCCGCCGAAGGGTCTCAATCTCAATGTGCCGATGGGGGCGGAGCTCCGCTACGAATTCGCGAACCCGTCCGACTCCTCGGATCCCGATGCATACAAGGTGATGTAGGGATCACGGATGGGACGGCCCGGTCCTTGCATAGGCTACGCCAAGCGTGTTGGCTAAAGAGTAATAATCGTGTTTCGTACTGCTGGAGTGGGGATGATGGGGATGAATTGCGCACGCGCGTTGGGAGTTGTGTTGGCCGCGGCATTTTTCGCCGGCCAGGCCGACGCTGACGAACTTACCGGCACGCTGAAAAAGATCAAGGATACCGGCGTCATTAACATCGGTTATCGCGAATCCTCCATTCCTTTCTCCTATCTCGACGACAACCAGAAGCCGGTCGGCTTTGCGATCGATATCTGTCTCAAGGTCGTCGACGCCGTGAAGAAGGAGCTGAAGCTCGACAAGCTCAATGTCGAATTCAATCCCGTGACCTCGTCGGGACGCATTCCCTTGCTTGCGAACGGCACCATCGACCTCGAATGCGGCTCGACCACCAACAATCCTGACCGGCTGAAGCAGGTTGCCTTCACCAACACCCACTTCCTGACCGCAACGCGTTTCATCTCGAAGAAGTCGAGCCACCTCAATTCGATCGACGACCTCAAGGGCAAGACGGTCGCGTCGACTTCCGGCACCACCAATATCAGGCAACTTACCGAGACCAATGCCGCGCGCAATCTCGGCATCAATATCGTTCCGGCCAAGGAGCATGCGGAGTCGTTCCTGATGGTCGAGACCGACCGCGCCGTCGCGGCCGTGCTGGACGATATCTTGCTGGCGAGTTTCGCGGCCGGCTCCAAGGATCCGGACGCCTACGTCATTTCGACCGACGCGTTCTCCAAGCCTGAACCTTACGGGATTATGCTGCGAAAGGATGACCCAGCCTTCAAGAAGGTGGTGGACGCCGCCACGGCTGCGCTTTATCAGAGCGCGGAAGGCGAGAAGCTCTACGCAAAGTGGTTCTTGCAGAAGATCCCGCCGAAGGGGTTGAACCTCAACGTGCCCATGGGTGCGGAATTGAAGAAGGCGTTCGCGAAGCCGACAGACTCGCCGGACCCGGATTTCTACAAGGCGATGTGAGCGACGATGCGAGATCTGACTTAGGGCAGGTGGGACAGCGGTGGGACAGCGGCCTTGAATTATCATTGGAACTGGCACGTTTTCTTCGAGCCGTCGCCGAACGGCACCGGCAACTATCTCGATATGCTGCTGTCGGGGCTCGAGGTGACGATCGTCACCGCGCTCGCGGCCTGGGTCATTGCGCTTGCGACCGGCGCAGTCGTCGGGGTGATGCGCACGTTGCCGTCAAAGGCTGCCAATCTGTTCGGCTTCTGCTATGTCGAGTTCTTCCGCAACATGCCGCTCCTGGTGCAGCTCTTCCTGTGGTTCTTTGTGCTGCCGGAACTGCTCCCCTCAGCCTGGGGGATCTGGCTGAAGCAGCTGCCGAACGCACCGTTCTATACGGCCGCGATCGGCACCGGTCTGTTCATGTCGGCGCGCGTCGCCGAGCAGACGCGGGCCGGCATCAATTCGCTGCCGCGGGGCCAGCGGATGGCGGCGACCGCGCTCGGCCTGACCACCTCGCAAGTCTATCGTTACGTGCTCTTGCCGATCTCGTTCCGCATCATCCTGCCGCCGCTGACGTCGGAATTCCTCTCCACCATCAAGAACACCTCCGTTGCGCTCACCATCGGCCTCATTGAGCTCACTGCCGAAGCGCGTGCGATGCAGGAATTCTCGTTTCAGGTGTTCGAGGCCTTCACGGCTGCAACCGTGCTATACCTCATGATCAACATCGTCGTCGTCATCTTCATGCACTTCGTGGAGCGCAGCGTGGCGATCCCCGGCTACATCACCGGGAAATAGAAGATGTTCGCCAATTTCGATTTCGACGTCATTTACCGCTCGCTCAGCTACCTGTTTGTCGACGGCATGACCTTCACGCTGATGCTCACGGGTCTGGCGACCCTCGGCGGCATCGTCTGGGGCACGCTGATCGCGATGATGCGGCTCTCCGGCATCTGGATCCTGTCGCGCTTCGCCCAGCTCTATGTCGACCTGATGCGATCGCTGCCTTTGGTGCTCGTGATCTTCTGGTTCTACTTCCTGGTGCCCTATATCGGACAGTGGCTGACCGGCGCGTCGCGGCCGGTCCGCGTCGGCGCCTTTGCCTCCTCGCTGCTTACCTTCACGCTGTTCGAAGCGGCGTATTTCGCCGAGATCATGCGCGCCGGCATCCAGTCGATCTCAAAGGGACAGCCGGCGGCGGCGTCCGCGCTCGGCCTGACCTACGGGCAGACCATGCGTTACGTCGTGCTGCCGCAGGCCTTCCGCAACATGTTGCCGGTGCTGCTGACGCAAACCATCGTGCTGTTCCAGGACACTTCGCTGGTTTACGTGCTGTCGATCACCGACTTCCTCGGCGCCGCCAGCAAGGTCGCGCAGCGCGACGGTCGGCTGGTCGAGATGTACCTGTTCGCGGCCGTCGTCTACTTCGTCATTTCCGGCATCGCGTCTTTCGGCGTGCGGCGCCTGCAGGCGCGTATTGCCATCGTTCGTTAGAGAATATTCGGGGTTGTCATGATCGAGATCAGCCACGTCGACAAATGGTACGGTACGGCCTTCCAGGCGCTGAAGGATTGCACCACGAGCGTCGCCAAGGGCGAGGTGGTGGTGGTCTGCGGCCCTTCGGGATCGGGCAAATCGACTCTGATCAAATGCGTCAACGCGCTGGAGCCGTTCCAGGGCGGCACGATCACGGTCGACGGTGTCTCGGTCGGCGACGCCAGGACCAATTTGCCGAAACTGCGCGCGCGGGTCGGCATGGTGTTCCAGCACTTCGAGCTGTTTCCGCATTTGCGCATCATCGACAACCTTTGCCTCGCACAGGAAAAGGTGCTGGGACGCTCGCATGCGGACGCGGTAGTGAAAGCCTCAAAACTGCTCGACCGCGTCGGCCTGAAGGATCACGCGCAGAAATATCCGGCGCAACTGTCCGGCGGCCAGCAGCAGCGTGTCGCGATCGCGCGGGCGCTGGCAATGGACCCGATCGCGATGCTGTTTGACGAGCCGACCTCGGCGCTCGATCCCGAGATGATCTCGGAGGTGCTCGACGTCATGGTGGACCTCGCGCGATCCGGCATGACCATGATGGTCGTGACCCACGAGATGGGTTTTGCCAGCAAGGTCGCCAACCGCGTCATCTTCATGGACCAGGGCGAGATCGTCGAGGACGCGATCAAGGACGATTTTTTCAACAAGCCGCGCAGCGAACGTGCGCAGAAGTTTCTGTCGAAGATCCTGTCGCACTAATTCCTCAGTGCAGGCAATGCCGGAATAACGTCAGGTTATACCGATAATGCTTTTCGGAAGGGTTTATCCGCGGCTGCATTTTGCGTATATGTCGCCGGGATGATTTTCTGCGCCTCAGGAGAACTGATTTGACCCCGATCGCGTACGTCAACGGCGACTTCGTGCCGCTCAGCGAAGCCAAGGTTTCGGTTTTGGACCGCGGCTTTTTGTTCGCCGACGGCATTTACGAGGTTTCGGCCGTGCTCGGCGGCAAGCTGGTCGATAACGACTCGCATCTCGCGCGCCTGGAGCGTTCGGTCGGCGAGATCAAGCTGCCGCTGCCGGAGACGATCGCGCGCATCAAGGAGATTCAGCACGAGCTGATCAGGCGGAACGCGCTGAAGGACGGCCTGGTGTACATCCAGGTCACCCGCGGCGCCGACGTCGGGCGCGACTTTGCGTTTCCGAAAGGGGTCAAGCCGACCTTGATGATGTTCACCTCGGTCAAGGACATCGTCAATGCGGCGTCGGCCAAGAGCGGCATCGGCGTCATCACCGTGCCCGACATCCGCTGGGCGCGACGCGATATCAAGAGCGTGGCGCTGCTGGCGCAGGTGCTCGCCAAGCAGGCGGCGGCGGAAGCAGGCGCCGGCGAGGCCTGGATGATCGAGGACGGCAGGGTCACCGAAGGTGGATCGTCTTCAGCTTTCATTCTCACCAAGGATGACGTGCTGGTCACGCGCGAGAACTCGTCGGCGATTTTGCCGGGCTGCACCCGCAAGGCGGTGGTCAAACTCGCCGAGGAACGTCAGCTCCGTGTCGAGGAGCGGGCGTTCACGATCGATGAGGCGCTGAAGGCCAAGGAAGCCTTCATCACCAGCGCCTCGTCCTTCGTGCAGCCGGTCGTGAAGATCGACGGCAAGCCGGTCGCCGACGGCAAGCCCGGGCCGATGGCCCAGCGCCTGCGCGAAATCTATATCGATTTCGCCCGCGCCACCGGAGAGTAGGGCGCCAGGCTTCTGTCTGGTTGCCTACTTGCTGTCGTAGGTCGTCAGCTTCGCGCCATCGTCGGCGACGAACACCGCAAGGATGCTTGCGGGTTCGGTCGCGCTGGCATTCTCGCTGACGAGATGGGCGCTGCCGGGCGGCTCAAAGAAGGTTTCTCCGGCTTTATAAACCTTGGCTGGTCCCATTCCCGACACTTCCGAGCGAACTTGTCCCGAGAGGACGTAGACGAACACGCTGCCAGCGTGATGATGGCTTTGCGATTTGCCGCCGGGCGCATAGGTCACAACGACGGCGGTCAGGCTCTTGCCGGGCACATTGGGAAGCTTTTCGCTTTGCACCGGCCTCGCGACGACGGGATCCTCCGCACGCGCGACGCTCGCGATGACCGCCATTGCAATGACGGCCGCCAAGGCGGTTGTGATCAAGGCCGTTCTGATCAAGGCTGTTCTGATCATGGGTATCTCCGTTCCAGCCGGCTTCAAGGCTTGAGGATCAGCTTCTGCACGCGCCAGTTCAGTAGCTCGGCGACATAAAGCACATTCTCTGACGGACACGCCATCGCGTGAATCCAGCCGAATTGTTTGAGCTGCTTGCCGGACTGGCCGAGCACGCCCAGGACCTTGCCATCGAGACTGAGCTTGTAGATGCGGCCGGGCCAGGCGTCGGAACTATAGAGGACCTGATGCGGCGGTGGCGTGATGCAGATCGACCATGGCGAGCCCGGCGCGAATGTGCCCTTGGCTTTGGTTGCCTCGTCCGGGATCTTGCCGATCGCGGGCTTTGCGTCCGGCGGCACCGGCACGTCGATCACAAATTGCCGCTCGAATTTGCCGTCCTTGTCGAACACCTGGATGCGATGGTTGCCGCGGTCGGCAACATAGACATTGTCATTCGCATCGGTCGCGATCGAATGCGGCGTGTTGAACTGGCCGGGCCCGTTGCCGGGCTCGCCCCATGACTTGATCCAGTTGCCGTCCTTGTCGGCCTTGGCGACGCGTGAGTTGATGTAGCCGTCGCTGATGAAGGTGTCGCCGGCCTTGTCCCAGGCCACGTCCGTCACCTGGCGGAAGCGGCCGTCATCCGGCGGCAGCGGTGGCTTCGGATGCTTCAACGGCTCGGTGCCCTCGTCGGACGCTTCCTGCTTGCGGCCGAACACCATCACAACGCGACCGTCGGGATCGAACTTGATCACCATGTCCGAGCCCTTGTCGGTCACCCAGATGTTGTCCTGGGGATCGACCTTCACGGTATGGGCAAAGGACCAGGCGTAGAGGTTCTTGCCGATCTCGCGGATGAATTTCCCGTCCTTGTCGAATTCCAGGAGCTGCGTGGCAGCGGCGGCGTAAGCGGGGCCGGTCGTATTGCCGCGCGACAGCGCGAACACATGGCCCTTCGAATTGACCGCGACGCCCGACACTTCGCCGAAATACATGTTGGTCGGCAGCTTCAAGGGATTGGAAACGGACTCGAAATTGATCGTCGGCACGGCCTGCTGCGCGAGAGCCTGTGGCGCCACCAATAGCGGCAAAACAAACAGCCAACGCCTCATGACTTTCTCCCGAATGCTTTTCCAAAGTGTTCTCGTTGCCGCGGAGGCTAGTTCAAGTGAGCTTCCGTCGTCCATATTGGCCCATGCACGCTCATGTCATAACGGAACGTCGCTCCGCGCATGGCGCAGTACGTGAAGGTACGTGAAAGAAGTCTGCTATAAGCGTTCAAAACCACCGCCACCGGGAGGGCGCGCATGCAGTTTTCTCGCATCAAGACGGCTGTATTTGCGTTCGTGCTGGCTTCGTCGGGTCTGTCCGCCTGCGCGGGGGCATTTGCCGCCGCAACCTATCCCGAGCGGCCGGTCAAGATCGTCGTGCCGTTTGCGCCGGGCGGTGGCACCGATGTGGTCGCGCGCACGCTGGCGCAGGGGATGGAACAAGACCTCGGCGCTTCCGTCTTCATCGAGAACCGGCCCGGAGCGGGGACCATTGTCGGCACGCAAGCGGTCGCGGTCAGCAAGGCCGATGGCTATACATTGTTGATGGGAACGTTCGCCAATGCGGTCAATCCGAGCCTGAACGCCAAGCTGCCTTACGACGCGCACAAGGATTTTGCCCCCGTGGCGCTGATCGCGCGCTCCTTCAACATCGTCGTCGTCAATCCGAAATCGTCCATTCACACGATTGGCGACTTGATCGCCGCGGCAAAGGCCAGTCCCGACAAGCTCACTTTCGGCACGTTCGGCGCCGGCACCTCGGCGCATCTCGCCGGCGAGTTGTTCAACTCCATGGCCGGTGTCAAGCTGACGGCGGTGCCTTACAAAGGCGCAGCGCCCGGGATCACCGACCTGATCGGCGGCCAGATCGACGTGATGTTCACGACGGTGGCAAGCGCGGCCGCACTCGTCGAAAGCGGCCAGTTGCGGGCCATCGCCGTGACCTCGGCCGCGCGCTCACCGGCCTTTCCGCAACTCCCGACCGTTTCTGAAGCGGGTGTTCCCGGCTATGCGGCCGAAGCCTGGTATGGCCTGTTCGCGCCGACCGGCACGCCGGCCGATATCATCGCGCAGCTCAATAAATCGGCAGCGTCGGCCGTGCAGTCCGAGGCGTTCAAGAAGCTTGTCGTCAACGAGGGGCTGGTGACAGTCGCGCAGCCGCCTGAAGCGCTGGAGCGATACGTTCAGGCTGAGGAAGAGCGCTGGCGCCGCGTCATCAGCGAGGCCGGGATCAAGGTCGAATAGGCTGATGATTGCAATGGCCGGACGTCGGATTTAGCGGTAGGTTTCGGGTGGCGCGCCATTGGCGGCGTACCCGACGGGGCATTGGTGATGATTCTCAACGCTTCGGAAAGCCGCGTGCTCTCGCGGATCTTCGGCCTGCTCGCCGAGGACCTCACCGAGCGTGACGTGCGCGAGGCGCTGGGCCACAATCTGCTCGAGTTGTTGCAGGCCGATTATTACGCGTCCTTCGTCTGGCAGGACGATGCGCGGCGGTTCGATCACGCCGTGTACCAGAACATGGATCCGAAAAACCTCGCCAATTACGAGGCCTACTACCAATATCACGACCCCATCACCTTCAAGCTTCAGGCAAGGCGCGCGCCGACGCTGGTGACACAGGTGATGCCGCAGCGGGACCTGCTGCGCACCGAGTTCTTCAACGACTTTCTCGGCCGCGACGGGCTCTATTGGGGCGTCAACGCCTATAGCTATGTCGGCAATCGCAATATCGGCGACTTGCGCATCTGGCGTGGCCGTCGTCGCGAGAATTTCAATGGCCATACGCTGGAGTTGTTGCGCGTGATCCAGCCGGCCTTTACCGGCGCGCTGGTTCGCGCGCGCGGCGAAATGGCGGTCGATGATGCCGGATCGGCGCGGTCGCTTTCGCTGTCGGTGCGCGAACTCGAAATCGCGCGGCTGATTGCCGAGGACCTCAGCGACAAGGAAATCGGGCGCCGGCTCGGCATCGAAAGCTCGACCATCCGCACCTACGTCAAGCGCATATTCACCAAGCTTGGCGTCCGCCGCCGTAGCGGTGTCGCCAGCCTGTTGTCGAAGGATCTCTAGCTCGCTTTAATTGCTCGGCGGTGGGGGAAGCCGCCCGAACAGCTTCTCCATCGAGAGCCCGATCGCGATCAGGCGGCGGTCGCTGCCGGACGGTCCATCGAGCTCGAATCCGACCGGCAGTTTCGTTGTGGCTCCGAGTCCGACGGGAAGCTGCAAGCCGGGTATGCCGGCATTGCTGCCGGGGTCGGTATTCCGGATGAACAGCAGGAAGTTTTCGAGGCTGCTCGACTCCGGGTTTGCCGCGATCGCAACCTTCGGCACGGTCGGAAAAGCGATGGCATCAAGTTTGTTTTTCGCGAACGTGTCGCGATAGAGCGCCTGAAGCGCCGGCCGCGCCGTCTTCATTGCGGCTTCATAGGCCGGCTTGGCATCGACCACCGTGTTGTTCGGCCCCGGCAGCTTGCGCGGGATCACGAGCCCGTCATAGGTGCCCTTCACGTCGGGGCTTGCAATCGATTTCGCCACCGCTTCGATGGTGATGCCGGTGCCGGTGTGCTTGAGATAGGCCACCATGTCGTCATAGGCCTCGTACAGCGCTACCGGAAAGCCGACCTGGCCATTGAGCTCGGCGAGCTTCGGCATCTCGACATCGACCACCGTGACGCCGGCTGATTTCAGTTTGTCGATCGCTGCATGGAACGCCTTGTCGGTGTCGCCGTCGAGATTGGCAAGCATGCTGCCGACGATTCCGATGCGGACCTCCTTGAGCGCGGCCGGCGCAATCGTGCCGCCGCCGGTGATGGCGCGGTCGAGAATTGCAACGTCGCCCATGCTGGAAGCCATGGGGCCGGGTGTGTCGCGCGTGTGGGAGATCGGCGCGATGCCGCCTTGCGGATAGCGCCCGACAGTCGGCCGCAACGAGGAACAGCCGTTGAGTGCGCAGGGCAGGCGTACGCTGGCGCCGGTGTCGGTGCCGAGACCGGCGGTGACGATCCGCGCACCGATCGCCGCAGCTGTTCCCGAGGAGGAGCCGCCAGCGATTTTCGTCGCATCATAGGCATTGCGCACGCCGGGTTCGGGCCCGGTCTGGAACGTCGGATTGTAACCGGAAATGCCGAAGGCGAGCTCGTGCATATTGGTCTTGCCGATGATGATCGCGCCGCTCGCGCGCAACTTCTCGACCACCGGAGCATCCTGCTTCGGCACATAATCTTTCAGCGCAGGCGTGCCCGCGGAGGACGGCAGCCCCGCCACCTCCGTATTGTCTTTCACCACAACAGGCACGCCGCCGAGCGGCTTGCAGTTCTTGCCGGGTTTGTGGCTAGCATCGAAGGCCGCCGCGGCCTTCATGGCGCCCGCCTCGTCGAGCGTGACGAAGGCGTTGAGATTGGCCTTCGCCTTGGCGCGAGCGAGCGCGGCGGAGACCAGCGCCTTGCTGGTGATGCGGCCGGCACAGAGATCGGCGGCCGCCTGTTGGGCCGTCAGGTGGTCGAGGTCGATTGCGTTCTCGGCCGATGCAGACGACGACAGCACGGCGGGCGAGGCGGCGAGGATCATCGTTGCTAAAAGCGTCGATGCAAGGTTGTTTGGCCGGTCCATGGTGGTCTCCTGGCGTTCGAGGCGCTGTCTCAATCCTAGCCAAATCGTCCCAAAGCGCTTGTCCCCATTTTCGGGGACATTGCTCTATTTGGCCGTGTCCCGCGCGAAAATTGAATAAGGTGAAATCCTGTTGCAGTGCGGTGTTGAAAGTCTTCCAGTCAGGAATAATCCGCCCACAGCGGTGTTGCAGAGGACACGTCTTTCAGGCACTTGGCGGCAAAGGCCTTCTCGCGTTCTGCCCCTCATTCAGACCTACGGAGGATCCCCATGTTCAGTACGCTCCCGCGCACGCTCGCTGCTGCAATGCTTGCGATCACCTGCTTCACCTTGCCGGCATCGGCGCAGGAAACGCTGCGCATCCGCGGCACGATCGAGAGCGTCGACGGTTCGGTCTATACCGTGAAAAATCGCGACGGCGCCGAGGTGAAGCTCACCGTCGTCGATCCGCATCTTTACGTCGCCATCGTGAAATCGACGATGGCCGACATCAAGCCGGGCCAGTTCGTCGGCGCCACCGGCATGACGCAGCCCGACGGCAGCCAGAAGGCGATCGAGGTCCACATCTTCCCGGAATCGATGCGCGGCACCGGTGAGGGCCATTACGATTGGGACCTCAAGCCCAACACCAAGATGACCAACGCCAATGTCGAGCAGACTGTTGGCGGCGTCGAAGGGCCGGTGCTGACCGTGAAGTACAAGGACGGTGAGAAGAAGGTGCTGGTGACGCCGGAGACGCAGGTCGTCACCTATCAGATGGGCGACAAGGCCGATCTCAAGCCCGGCATCAAGATCTTCATTGGCGCAGCGAAGAAGGGTGCCGACGGCACCTGGACGACACCACGCGTCACTTACGGCAAGGACGGACTGACGCCGCCGATGTAAGGCCGCGTTTCAAAAAGACCAAAGCGACGAGATCAACTTTAACAGGGAGAGTATAATGCGTTCGGTGATTTCATTTGCGTTGGCGGCGTGTGCTGCGGTGGCAATCTCTTCACAAGCGCTGGCGCAGTCGCCCACGCCGGCCCCGTCACCCGTGCCGGAGAAAATGCCATTCGACATTCCCTACGGCATGTCAATTGGGGTTGATAAGGCAAAAGAATTGATGGCGGCGGCGGAAGCCGAAGCCAAGAAGCACAGCTGGAAAATGAACATCGCCGTCGTCGACACCAACGGCGAGCCGGTGCTGTTCGAGCGGATGGAAGGCGCGCAGATCGCCTCCGGCGCGATCTCCATCAACAAGGCGCGGACCGCCGCGCGTTTCCGCCGCGAAACCCGGCTGTTCTTCAACGCCTACGAGAGCGGCCACACCTATGTTTCCACCCTCGATCCGACGCTGACGGCGAGCCCCGGCGGCTTCCCGCTGGTTGAGAACGGCAAGCTGATCGGCGCGATCGGCTGCAGCGGCGGCACCGGCGACCAGGATGCCGTGACCTGCAAGGCCGCTGCCGACCTCGTGAAGTAACAGCGTTCTTTTCTGCAAAATTTACGGGCGTCGCGGCTTCTGCTGCGGCGCCCATCCTTTTTGTAGGGCCGCATCAATCTTTCCGCCGAAATCCACCGCAGGATACCGACATTATTTTGCAGCGCGGGACGCAAACGCGAAACGCCTTTTGCGAACCCCAAGCCCGACTGTAAAAAGAGCCGGTCTGTGCCCTTCCCAGGAACCCTTTGCCGTTAGCCGCATCTAAAGGGCATCTGATCCAGGTCAAATGGAGAAGGGATATGCTCACCTATGCATTGATTATCTTTGCGATTGGCGCCCTCGGCGGCCTGTATCTCGCCAGTCATGTGCTCCGCGAGAAGCTTGCGCCATGGCCTGTCTCGCTGTTGCACGCCGCTCTCGGTGCCATTGGCCTGCTGCTCGTCATCTACGCGGCGCTGACTCACGGCATATCGCACGCGGCGCTGACCGCGCTCATCATCCTGATCGTTGCGGCGCTGGGCGGCTTCTATCTGGCCTCCATCCACTTGCGTAGCGCGATCGCTCCGAAACCGGTCGTCTTCGTTCATGCCGGCGTTGCCATTATCGGATTTCTGACGCTGCTGGGCGCAGTCACAGGCATATTCTAGCGGCCTTAAGGCGTAACGGACCGATGCGTTTCCTGGGTCACCCGGTTCATCCGATGCTGGTCCACTTTCCAATCGTATTGTGGACCATCGCGGTGATTGCCTATGTCGCGAACGCTGCCGGCATGATCGAGGCCGCCGATGAGATCGCCGAGTATTCGAATGGCGCCGGATTGATCATGGCGTTGCTCGCAATGACAGCCGGCGGCTTCGAGCTTCGCACCATCGACAGCCGCAGCGAAGCGATGCGCGTAGCGACGTCGCACATGATGTTCATGGCAGTGGTCTGGTTCTGCTTCCTGGCGGCGTTGCTCTTGCAGGTGTCACCCGGCCGATCGGCCTCACCGCTTGTTGTCGCGTCCTGCGCGATCGCCGGATTTCTTCTGATGATCGCAGGCGCCCGGCTGGGTGGGCGCCTGGTGTATGACTTCGGCGTCGCGGTCAAGAGCCAGAGCAAGCCGTAGCCGCTCCACCGCCTCCGACCGGCATCAATTGAAATTGATGGACGAGGCGATCATCCCTTCGCTAGATAGACCTCAAGGTTGCGGCCATGACCTTCGGCATGACGCCGTTATTCAAGTTGAGGGAGGCCCGGGATGTGGGTTCTTTTGCTGGTGCCGTTTGTCGGCCTGTTGTGGGTGCCTTTCTATAATTTCCATGAGCCGGCGCTGTTCGGCTTTCCGTTTTTCTATTGGTACCAGCTTGCCTGGGTGCCGATCTGCTCGCTTCTGATCTGGCTCGTGTACCGCTCGCGCACGCCCGATGAAACGCCGTGACGTTTCGCAGCACTGACCTCAGCTAAGGCTTACCATGTCCGTTAATCTCGACTGGACGGCGCTCGCCGTTTTCCTGTTCTTCTTCGCCCTCGTCACGGTGATGGGCTTCTTTGCCGCGCGCTGGAAAGCCGGCCCGGTTGACTCCCATCTCGACGAGTGGGGACTGGGCGGGCGTCAGTTCGGCACCTGGATCACCTGGTTTCTGGTCGGCGGCGATTTCTACACGGCCTACACCGTGATCGCGGTGCCGGCGCTGGTCTATGCAGTCGGCGCCTACGGCTTTTTCGCGCTGCCCTATACGATCATCGTCTATCCTTTCGTGTTTGCGGTGATGCCGCTGCTCTGGAAGGCTGCGCACGCCAAGGGGCACGTGACCGCAGCCGACGTCGTGCACGAGGCTTACGATTCGCGCGGCCTTGAACTCGTCGTGGCGATCACCGGCATGGTCGCGACCATGCCCTATATCGCGCTGCAGTTGATCGGCATGGGCGTCGTCATCAAGGCGATTGGTCTCACCGGCGAATTGCCGATCGTTGCCGCCTTCGTCATTCTCGCGCTTTACACCTATAGCTCAGGCCTGCGCGCTCCCGCGCTGATCGCCTTCGTCAAGGACATCATGATCTACATCGTGGTGCTGGTGGCGGTGGTCGTGGTGCCGGCGAAGCTCGGCGGCTATGGCGCGGTGTTCTCTGCCGCCGATGCAGCCTTTACCGCCAAGGGCGGCGCGACCGGGCTGATCCTCAAGCCGGAGCAGATGCTGGCCTATGCGACGCTCGCGCTGGGATCGGCGCTGGCGGCGTTCATGTATCCGCACACGCTGACCGGCGTCTTTGCCTCGAAATCGGCCGATACCATCCGCAAGAACGCGATCCTGCTGCCGGCCTATACGCTGTTGCTCGGGCTGATCGCGCTGCTCGGCTACATGGCCCACGCCGCGAATCTCAAGGTGGCATCGCCGAACGACGTTGTGCCGATGCTGTTCAAGGAGCTGTTTCCCTCCTGGTTCTCCGGTTTTGCCTTCTCCGCGATTGCGATCGGTGCGCTGGTGCCGGCTGCGGTGATGAGTATCGGTGCGGCGAATCTCTTCACGCGCAATGTGTGGAAGTCCTACATCAATCCGAACATCAGCCATGCCGGAGAGGCGTCGGTCGCCAAGATCGTCTCCCTCGTCGTCAAGGTGGGCGCGCTGGCCTTCACGATCTTCCTGCCGACGCAATATGCGCTCGATCTGCAATTGCTCGGCGGTCTGTGGATCCTGCAGACGTTCCCGGCCCTGGTGTTCGGTCTGTTCACGCGCTGGTTCCGCGCCGAAGGGTTGCTGCTCGGCTGGGCCGCGGGAATCGCGTGGGGGACATACACGGCGTGGGGTAACGGGCTGAAGCCGCTGGCGACGCTCAATCTCGGCGGGTCCGCCTACGCGTTCTACACCGGGCTTGGCGCTCTGATCCTCAATGTCGTCGTTGCCGTCGTCGGCACCGCGATTGCCGGACTGATTTCGCCGCGAAAGGCTATTGCTCGATCTTGATATTGCCGGCGCGCGCGACCTCGGTCCATCGTGCGATGTCGGCGGACAAGATTTGCGCAAACTCTTCCGACGCATTGCCGACCGGCTGGATGCCGAGTGGCTTCAGCTTCGCGACGACGTCGGGCTCTTTCACGATTCGCCTCAGCTCGCTTTCCAGCTTTTTGACGATTGCCGGCGGCGTCTGTCGCGGCGCGAAAATGCCGCTCCACAACACCGCGTCCACATCGGTGCCGGATTCCTTCAAGGTAGGGACGTCGGGAAAATCCTGCGCACGGTCGGGCGAGGTGACCGCAAGCGCGCGCACTTGACCGCCCTTGACCTGGCCCGACACCGGACCGGCGTCGGCGATCGTCGCGGTTACCTGGCCGGAAATCACGGCCATCACCGAGTCATTGGCGCCCTTGTAGGGAATCTCCTGCATCGGTGCGCCGGTCTTTTGTTTGAACAATTCGGTGACGAGCTGGAAGGCGGCGGACGAGGAGGAGTAGTTCGCCTCTTTCGGGTGTGCCTTGGCAAAGCCGATCAGGTCGGCGACCGACTTGATCGGCGACGCGGCGTTGACGATCAGGATCAGCGGGAATGATCCGAGTTCGGATACCGGTATGAAATCTCTGACGGGATCATAAGGCAGCTTGGCATAGACCGCCGGATTGATCGCCATCGCGCCGCTGGCGCCCACCAGGAGCGTGTATCCGTCAGCTTGCGACTTGGCGACATATTCCGTCGCGACAATCGCGCCGCCGCCGGGCTTGTTGTCGATGATGACGGGCTGGCCGAGGCTATCCGACAGCTTTTGTCCGACGATCCGCGCAATCAGGTCGTTGCCGCCGCCCGGCGTGAAGCCGACCACGATATGGATCGCACGCGTCGGATATTTCGCCGGATCCTCCTGCGCGCGTGCGGTGGTGAAAAGAGAAAGCGCGGCGCAGGCGCTGATGACGGCATATCGGCGAGAGGCATTCATAGTGGCGTGATCTGCACATGGAGCACGGCGGCCTGGCCGTCGTCGACTGCCGTGAGGCAGCGGTCGATCGCTGCCGCGAGTTCATCCGGCTCGGTGACGCATTCGCCGTGCGCGCCGAAGGCTTTTGCGACGGCGGAAAAATCCCGCCGTTCGCCCTGGCGGCCCGAGGTCAGCCGCGACTGGAATGCGTCGGTTTCGGCGGCGACCCCCTTGGGATAGACGCGCTGTACCGCCGACTTCACTGCTTGCCAGCCGCCATTGTCGAGTACGACGGTGAAAATCGGGATCCGGTATTGCTGGGCGACCGCGTAGACGCTATCGGGTGATGAGAAATGGAATCCGCCGTCGCCGATCACCTGCACGATGCGCCGTTTCGGTTCGGCGAGTTTGAGTCCGAGCGCCATGCCGCCGGAAAAGCCGAGCCCGCCGCCGGCGAGGCCAACATAGCTGCGCGGTCTGGTGCGTTTGATGTGTTCCTGCAGGATCGGCCCATTGCGGATCGCTTCGTTCACGACAATGTCGTCCTGCGAGATTTTGCCGTTCAGACTAGCAAACAGGAAAGCCGGCGTAAGCGCGCCCGAGGAGCCTTTGTTGGCGCGGGCATCGGCGCGACGCTTGTTGATGGCGTCCCGCGCGCCGCGCCAGCTCGCGATCCGCGCAGTGACGCGTTGTCGAAACGCATCGTCAGCGCGCGCCTCGATCGCCTCGCAGACCTGGCTCAGGATCGTCGCGCAATCGCCCTGGATCCGCAGGTCGGTCGGAAAGCCCCACATCGGAAAATCAGCCTTCAACGGATCGATGTCGATCTGGATCCATTTGATCGCATCAGCGCGCTTGGCATATTGCGGCACAAAGGGCACGTCGGTATCGAGCAGCAGACCGAGGTCGGCTCCTTCCAATACGGCTGAGGGGTCGAAGCCGGCGAAGCAGGGCGACGCCTGCGACATGTTGAGATCGATCGAATTGAACTCCACAACCCGGATGCCGCAAAGTTGCGCGAGCCTCTCCAGCGCGGCCACGGCCTCTGCCTTGCGGCCGAGATAGGCGGTGAGCGCAATCGGGTTTTCCGCCGCCATCAATGCGTCCGCGATCGCCTCAACGCGCGCCGGCTCGATGCCGCCGGCCTGCACGCCGCCGTAGCGCGCCGGCGGATAGGCCGGCATCGCCGCGTCGTCCCACTCTTCGGCGAGCGTCTCGCGCGGCAGCATCATATAGACCGGACCCGGCGGATCGCTTTGTGCGAACGCTTGCGCCCGGGCCAACGCCTCTTTCACCACGACGCCCGAGGGTAGCGAATATTCCCACTTCACGTAGGGCCGCACGATGCTGGCGATATCGAAGGGGTCCTGCACGAAATGCACGTAGGTATCACGCGACCCCGTCAGTTCGCCATGCACCGTGAACGGCGCGCGGCCGGCAAACAACAGCACGGGCAGGCGATAGCGGAACAGGTTCTGGATCGCCATGCACGCATTCGCCGTGCCCGCATCGACATGCACGAACACGGCCTGCGCGCGGCCGGTTGCCAGCGCGTACCCCGCTGCCATGTGCACGGCGACGACTTCATGCGGACACAGGATGACTTCCGGATGTTTGCGGCCCTCGCGATCCCACGCCGCCAGCGCCTCGATCAGCGACACATGATCGGTGCCGAGATTGGCGAAGATATAGTCGACGCCGAGATCGACCAGCGCTTCAAGGAAATGATGTGCGGTCGAATGGCGGCCCATGCTCATGCCGCCTTTTCGGCGACGAACTTGTTGCGCAGCGTGCCGATGCCGGTGATCTCGATCTCCACCACGTCACCGGCCTTGATGTTCGGCGAAGCACCGTCGGTTCCCATCCAGATCACATCGCCCGGCCACAGCGTGAAGTATTTCGTCATCTCGACAATGAATTCCTTGACGCCGAACAGCATGTCGTTGGTCCGGAAGCGGTTGGTTGCCTTGCCGTTCACGCGCACGATGGTTTCCATCTTGTCGAGATCGGCTGAGGTTTCGATCCACGGTCCCATCGGCTTGAAGGTGTCGGCGTTTTTCGAGCGCCACAGGCCGCGATCGGCCTTCTGCCAGGTGCGTTCGCTGACGTCGTTGCCGATCGTGTAGCCGAACACGCAATCCATCGCGTTCGCGTCGGTGAGATGCTTGGCCTTCTTGCCGATCACGACGACGAGCTCGCCCTCATAGTGAATCTGCTCGGTCGCATTGGCGGGGATGACCACGTTCTCGTCGTGCGCGATCAGCGCGTTCTGCGCGCGATAGCCGACCTCCGGCCGGTCAGGCACGTTCGGCACCTCGCCGCGCTTGTTGGCGGCCTCTTTCAGATGTTTGAGGTAATTCAGCCCGACGCAATAGAAGGTGCGCGGCATCACCGGCAGTTCGATCTTGACCTCAGCGAGCGCATGCGTCCGCGGCGTGCGTTTCCATTCCCCGAACGGATCGCCGTCGACCGCGACGACGCGGTCGCCTTCGACGATGCCCCATGAGGAGGCTTTGTTTGCCGTGAATTGAAGCCAGCGCATGGATCGCCCCTTGCGCTAGTCTTCTTCCTTCACCGGCGTCGAGGTGCCGGGGCCTTCGCCCATGATCAGGAGCACGGCGTCCTCGTCCTTGGCGCCGTCCCAATGCACCTGCTTGCCGAAATGGGTGACGAAGGTGCCGGCCGGCATCGGGGTCGAGTGCTCCGGATCGAATTTCGGCCCCGTCCCGACCCACCAGGTGCCTTGCAGCACGACGATGTAGCGATCGTTCGGATGGAAATGCGGGCGGCTGAAATGGTTGCCCTTGGTCCACTTGTTATAAACCATGTAGAAGCCGGGCTTGGCGGGGTCGCCGACCACGACAGCGGATTGCGCGCCGCGCGCGTCGACCTTGCTCCAGGGAATCTGATCCGGCAATTTGGACATGAGCGCGGCCGGATTGAGCGGGGTCGGGGTCTCAGCAGCCGAAGAGATGCTCAGCGTGCCGGCAAGCGCCAGCGGCAGCAGCCAGAGCTTGTGCGCCATTTTCATGATTTTCCTCCCGTGAAAAAGTCTAAGGCTTTGTTGCGGGGACACTAGCCGGTCCGGCTCTGGTTCGGAAGGGGCGGACTTGCATGCGGGAGGTGCGCAAATTCGCGTGAGCGATGCAGGCCGCGGCAAATGTTTCGAACATGGCCGCAGCCTGGTGCGGGACGCCTCTCAGGCGCGCATGCCGATCGCAGGCCCAAACGCATAGAATTTGAAACACGTGTCTAAGGAGAACGAAAGCTCTCAGCGCATATATCAGAGCTTATGTTGGGAGTGCTTTCATGACCCTGGATCATTCCTTGCCTCAGGTGAGGAGCCAGCGGGGTTTGCTGCCGAAGGTACGCCCGCAAATTCCGGCTCGAAGGATATCTTTCTTCGTTAAATTCGATCTTTGGGTGTCGACCGCAAGAAGCGTTGACGGGCTTTGGGTCGGAAGTATCGAAGACAAGCCTTGGCCCGGCTTGAGCCGCGTCGAGAGTGCGCTCCGTCTCATCAGGGATCGAGACCCACTTAGCTACTCCCGCGTGACGCGTTATCTCGATCGAATTTGGGTGCGCATCGTCCTAGGCTCCTTGGGGGAATACCAGCGGCAACTGAACGCTTGCGTGCTTGACAAGCACTTTGTGCTTTCAGCAACCACCACCGTGGAGAAGATCGCGTCAACCATTATTCATGAGGTAACGCACGCGAGGCTGGAGCACTGGGGCATCGCTTACGATGAAAAGGCGCGTTCTCGAATTGAGGCAATCTGCGTTCGCCGAGAACTGAGCTTTGTCCGTAAGGTGCCCGGAGGCGAAATGCTTCGCGAGGGACTCGCCGCATCATTGAACTGGTACGCTAGCGAACAAGGCCTCTTTTCCGATGCGAGTTTGCACGAGAGCCATGTTCAGGGCTCTATCGAGGCGCTGCGGCAGCTTGGCGTTCCGAGCTGGCTGATCGGATCTGTGTTGAAATTACGAGGTTTGCGATTAGCGCTGCGTGGCGACGTCGATTGAATTGGTGCTGGAGGCTTGGTAAGCGGCCCGCCCATCAATATTTCAAAAACCATGCATCCCGTTTACTTATGCGGGTAAGCAATTGAAAACCCGCTAGCTGCCAAAGTCGCCGTCGATCAATTCAAGGGGAGACGGCCATGAACGGGAACGCAATTCTGGAAAACGTGCGCAAGTATCGCGCGATCGCATCGCTCTATCGTCAAACAGCCGCGTTTCGCCCTGTTCAACGGTGGTCCCTGCTGGAGCAGGCGCAGCAATGGGAAGAGCGCGCGCTGGCCGAGCTCGAAGCACATTTCGACCCGAACGAAGGGCGGACCAGTTCGCTGCAGAGCTGGATGGTGCAGACGACCACCTGGCCAATGCTTAACGCCGCTTAAGCGGCAAACGCCTCGCGAGCGGCCAAATCGGGGCAGCATTTGGCCGTCGGTTAACACCTCATTCAGCGTAATTGCAGGCGAATCCGGCGTGGATTCCTCAATCGTCACCACAATTCTCTAAGCTTGGATCGCGAGCAGGAGATGCCGGTGCTACACGAAACCGCCAGGGAAACGACGACGGCTGGTGCCTCCGGATGGAGGCAGCTCGACACCGCGCGTTTGATACTGGCCGCGGTCGTGGTGGCCTCGCATGCCTATTATTTCTTCCTCACCCCGCTCGGATATGTCCTCTTCGCTTCCGTCGCCGAATGGATGGCGCGCTATGCCGTGCTGTGCTTTTTCGTGATCTCCGGCCTTGTGATCGGCCGCAGCCTGACGGCGCGGCGCGACGGCTTCGTGCCCTTCATGATCCGGCGGGTGGGGCGGATCTATCCGCCCCTGATCGCAAGCGTCGTCCTCGTCGTGACGATTGGGCACGCGCTGCGCTGGGCCGGTGTATCGCCCGCGCCCCTCGCCGATGCCGGGCCGATGGTCAACAGCTTTTCCTATGACCTTGGCAGCACCGCTTTGTCGCTTGCGACATTCGGATTTTGCGGAAAGCTGGCCTCGGGAGCCAACATCGCGCTGTGGTCGCTGGTGATCGAGATGCGCTGTTACGTGGTCGCCGGCTTGCTGGCGCAGGCGATCCTGTCGCGCACGCCTGGCGGAAAGATGATCAGCGCCATTCTGCTGTGTGGCGCGCTCGCGCTGCTGGTGACCGACCCCATGTTCGATTCCGTCATCGCGATCTGCTACGCCGCCTTCGCCTTCGGGCTCATGCTCAGCCTTGCGGTGGAGCAGATACCGCGCCTGCTCCCCGAGGTTCGCGTCGATATTTCGTATAGCCTCTATATCCTCCACCAGCCCGTCATGCTGGGCCTCGTGCTTGCCTGCTACCGGCCGTTCTTTCCATCGCTCGCAAACGCGATCTCGCTTGGTCTTGCGGCGTCAGGCGTTGCGGTGACGCTGGCGTGGCTATCCGCGCGATGGATCGAACCATTCCGGCTGCGCCCGCTCGCGAAAGCCTATGATAGCCTGGTGCGCACATTCCTCGCGAATGTTGGTTCGGCAGCCGCATCCGCCATCAAGTGAGCGTCACGCCGCCACTTTACCTGGCTTACGATTTTTGTAACATGGCGCCATGGCCGATTTCCATGGCGTCTTTCCTTATCTCGTTTCTCCGCTTGATCCCGACGGCGCCGTTCGCCGCGACGTGCTGGCGCGCCTCTGCGACGATCTCATTGCCTCGGGCGTGCATGGCCTGACGCCGCTCGGCTCGACCGGCGAGTTCGCCTATCTCAACAGCGCCCAGCGCCTTGCCATCGTCGAGACCACGATTGAGGCAGCGAAAGGCCGTGTACCGGTCGTGGCCGGCGTCGCCTCGACCTCGACGCTGGATGCTGTCGCGCAGGCGAAGGCCTATCAGACGTGCGGGGCCGACGGCATTCTGGCGATCCTGGAGGCCTATTTCCCGCTCTCCGACGCTCAGGTCGAATCTTATTTTCGCAGCATTGCGGACGCGGTCGATATTCCCGTCGTGATCTACACCAACCCGCAATTCCAGCGTTCGGATCTGTCGCTCGATTGCATCGCGCGCCTCGCGAGCCACCCGCGCATCAAATACATCAAGGATGCCTCGACCAATACCGGACGGCTGTTGTCGATCATGAATCGCTGCGGTGATTCCATCCGCGTGTTTTCTGCCTCCGCCCATATTCCGGCCGCGGTGATGCTGATTGGCGGCGTAGGGTGGATGGCGGGGCCGGCCTGCATCATTCCGCGGCAGAGCGTCGCGCTCTACGATCTCTGCAAGGCCGCGCGCTGGGACGAGGCGCTCGTACTTCAAAGAAAGTTGTGGCGGGTCAACGAGGCCTTTGCGAAGTATAACCTTGCCGCCTGCATCAAGGCTGCGTTTGCGCTCCAGGGCTATGACGTCGGCGATCCCGTCCCGCCCCAGAAGGCGTTGTCGGACGACGAACGGAAAGCGGTCGAGGCGGTGCTGCGGGAAGTGGGGTAGGGCGGCCGTATTCTCCGTCGTCATTCCAGGGCAGCCCGTCAGGGCTGAGCCTGGAATCCATTTCTCCCAGCACTCCCATGGTACGATGGATTCCGGGTTCGCTCGCTGCGCTCGCGCCCCGGAATGACAGATGGAAGGGGCTTGGCCTGTTCCTTCCCTGTCGGCTACATTGCCAACCTGACGAAATCTCGAGGAAAGTCCGATGAACATTCTCCCCGGCAATATGCGTTTCGGTGCGGGCAAACCGGTCAAGCGTCTGGAAGACCAGCGACTGCTCACCGGCAAGGGCCAGTTCATCGACGACAAGCCGGAAGAGGGGACGCTGTGGCTCCATATGCTGCGCTCGCCGCATGCACATGCGAAGATCGTCTCGATCGATACCAAGGCCGCTCGGGCGATGCCGGGCGTGGAGGCGATCTACACCGGCGCGGACCTCGTCGCCGACGACATCGGCACGCTGCCGACGCTCTTGGTTTTCCCGCGCCCGGACGGTTCGCCGATGACCGTGCCGCCGCGCCGCCTGCTCGCCCATGAGCTCGTCCGTTACGTCGGTGAGACCGTTGCGGCAGTCGTCGCGACCTCGCGCTTTGCCGCCCAAAGCGCTGCGGAAGCGATCGTGGTGGAATATCAGGAACTGCCATCGGTGGTCGATCCGCTTGAGGCGATCGAGCCGGGCGCGCCGGTCGTGTGGTCGGAAGTGCCCGACAATATCGTGGCGCGGATGAGCTATGGCGACGCGGCGGCGGTGGACGCCGTCTTCGCCAAGGCCGACCATGTCGTCTCGCTCGATCTCAACAACCAGCGTCTCGTGCCTTGCGCGATGGAGCCGCGCTCGACCATCGCCGAAATCGAGAAAAAAACCGGCCGGCTGATCCTGCATGTGCAGTCGCAGACGCCAGGCTCGACCCGCGACATTCTCGCCGAAGCCGTGCTGAAGCGGCCGAAGGAAAGCATCCAGGTCCTGGTCGGCGATATCGGCGGCGGCTTCGGTCACAAGACCAATCTCTATCCGGAAGACGGCATGGTCGCCTATGCCGCGACCAAGCTGAACAAGAAAGTGCGCTGGCGCGGCGAGCGCTCCGACGATTTCCTGGGCGGCACGCATGGCCGCGACCTGACCTCGACGGCGGAATTCGCGCTCGATGCCAAGGGCCGCGTGCAGGCGTTTCGCGTGCGCTCGCTCGGCGGCACCGGTGCCTATATCGCGGGTCCCGGCGCGCTGATCCCGCTCATCCTCGGCCCCTTCGTGCAGAGCGGTGTCTATGACCTGCCGCTCGTGCATTACGACGTGAAGGCGGTGCTCACCCACACCGCGCCGGTTTCCGCCTATCGCGGCGCGGGCCGCCCCGAAGCGGTCTTTGTCGTCGAGCGGCTGATGGATGCGGCCGCGCGGCAATTGAAGATCGACCCGCGCACCATTCGCAAGGTGAACTACGTCAAGCCGGCGCAGATGCCCTATACCAACGCGGTCGGGCAGGTGTACGACTCCGGCGCCTTTGCGCATATGCTGGAGCGCGCGACGAAACTCGCGGACTGGGACGGCTTCAACGCGCGCAAGAAGGCCGCGAAGAAAAAAGGCCTGCTCTATGGGCGCGGGCTCACCAGCTATATCGAGTGGACCGGCGGGACCGTGCACAACGAAGCGGTCAGCCTGCACGCGACATCAGAGGGGCGCATCGTGCTCCACGCCGGCACGCAGGCGATGGGGCAGGGGTTGCAGACCTCGTTCGCGCAGATGATTTCAGATGCGCTTGGCGTCGCCATCGACAAGGTCGATATCGTGCAGGGCAACACCGATCTGGCCATCGGCTTCGGCAGCGTCGGCTCGCGCTCGCTGTTCGTCGGCGGAACGGCCGCAGTTGTCTCGGCGGCCGATCTGATTACCAAAGCACGCGAGAAGGCCTCGCAGATGCTGGAAGCGTCCGTTGAGGATATCGAGTATCGCGACGGCACGCTCACGGTTGTCGGCACCGACAAGCATGTCAGCCTGTTCGACATCGCCAAAAAGGAAGATGGCGCGCGGCTTTCCGTCAACAGCGAAGGCCAGACCGATGGCCCGAGCTGGCCGAACGGTACGCATATCTGCGAGGTCGAGATCGATCCGGACACCGGTGTCACGCGCGTGGTCCGTTATACGACGGTCGATGACGTCGGCGTCGCCATCAATCCGATGCTTGTGACGGGGCAAGTACATGGCGGCGTCGCGCAGGGCATAGGCCAGGCGCTCTACGAAGGCGTCACCTATAGCGGCGAAGGCCAGCTCATCACCGCAAGCTATCAGGATTACTGCATCCCGCGCGCCGACGACGTTCCGCCGATCGAAGTGACGCTGGACGGTTCGGCGCCATGCCGCACCAATCCGCTCGGCGCCAAGGGCTGCGGCGAATCCGGCGCCATCGGCGGTCCGCCCTGCATCGCCAATGGCGTGATGGATGCGCTCGCCGATCTCGGCATCACCTCGATCCAGACGCCGATCTCGCCGATGAAGGTTTGGGAAGCGATCCAGATCGCGAAAGTCAAGGCGGC
>Ga0070741_10004609_pt1 | contig 31956 bp, 28 predicted proteins | sample Coa_R1_4_FD_66440 | JGI IMG/M metagenome (GOLD analysis project Ga0070741, IMG submission 66440) | Surface soil microbial communities from Centralia Pennsylvania, which are recovering from an underground coalmine fire - Coalmine... | ecosystem: Environmental > Terrestrial > Soil > Unclassified ... | reverse complement strand
CGACGGTTCGATCCCACATCGCGCGCACTCTTGTCGCGACCGCCGGGTCGAGCCACTCATCGTCTATGTATTCGGGGTAAATTGCCAGACGCTCGCCGAGCGAAAAGCCCGCGCGAGCGCACCTTTCGCCAAGGCGCTCGATGTGTGGCCAAGGCGCCTCGGGGTTCACATAGTCTTTGGTGAGCGGGGAGATTCCGCCCCAATCGTTGATTCCGGCACGCAGGAAGGCCTCGATTTGGTTGGGCGAGAGATTCGGAGGCGCCTGCACATTCGCCTCGGGTCCCATCACGAGCCGCGCCGTCGCAATCGCGCGCAGCATGTCCGGCGCATCCGGCTCCGCCGCCTCGGCCATCGCGATGTCCGGTTTGGCGCGGAAGTTCTGGATGATGATTTCCTGGATGTGTCCGTGCCGCTCGTGCGCGTCACGCAGGGCGATCAGGCTTTGCGCGCGCTCGGCGGCCGTCTCTCCGATCCCGAGCAGGATGCCGCTGGTGAACGGGATGCGCAGTTCGCCAGCCTCGTCGATCATCTTCATCCTGAGGGCCGGGTCCTTGTCGGGGGCGGCCTGATGAGGCCCGCCGCGGCCGCGCAGGCGGGGCGAGATGCTTTCGAGCATCAGGCCCATGCTGGCGTTGAGCGGCCTCAGCATCGCCATCTCATCGCGCGTCATGAGACCGGCGTTGGTATGCGGCAGCAGTCCTTCGTCCAGCGCGATTTCGCAGGCGCGCCCGACGTATTCGATCGTCGTGCGCACGCCGAGTTCTCGGAGGGTTTCGCGGTACTCCTTGAAGGCGACCTCGGGTTTGTCGCCGAGGCACATCAACGCTTCCTTGCATCCGAGCTCCGCGCCGCGCCGCGACCAGGCGGCGATCTCCTCGGGCCGCATCGTCCACGCGCCCGGATCGCCGGGGTCCTTGCGGAACGTGCAATAGGTGCATCGGTCGCGGCAGAGATTGGTGACGGGAAGGAAGACCTTGCGGGAGTACGTCGTGTGACGGCCCTTGCCGCGATCGCGCATCTCGCCCGCCGCCGCGATCAGGTCGTCGAGCTCGGATACGGGGCATTGAATCAGCGCGATTGCGTCGTGTTCAGAAAGCCGGCCGCCGGCGAGAGCGCGATCGAGAATCTCGCGCGTCGGTTCGCGGCATGGGGCCGCCGTCTCGGCTGCAAATTCCAGGGCCATCCTTCGGACTTATAGGCCATCACCTATGGGCAGGCAACGGTTGCTTTTCGCTACCGCCGCGCGCCGGTTCATCGGAATGCGGGGAACACGTCTTCGGCGAAGCGCTGGAACTCTTCGAGATTGTATGGAGCTCTTGCGAGAAGGATGAAATGGGTGATGCCGGCTTTCGTGTAGCGCTCGATGGTATCGAGGCATTCCTGCTTGTCGCCGATGAGGATCTGCTTGCGGGTTTCTTCCGGCCACTTGCCGCTGATTGCCGCGACCGCCTCCATCGTCTCGCGCTCGCGTTCGGCGGAGGCGCGGTAGCAGAGCGCGATCATCACGGTCTTTTCGATCTCGTCCGGATCGCGGCCGACCAGATCGCAATGGCGATTGATGACGCCGACCAGATGGCCCATCCGCTCCGCGTCGCCGGTGGAATTCCAGAGGTTCGCATGCCGGGCGACTATCCTGAGCAGGGTCTGCTCGCCCTGTCCGCCGATCATGATCGGCGGATGGGGCTTGGTGAGCGGTTTGGGATTGCAGACCGCGTCAACCACCTTGTAATGGCGGCCGTCGAGCGAGGTCTTCTCCTGCGTGAACATTCCCTTGATAATCCTGATGGATTCGTCGAGGGCCTGGAGCCGGCCGGGAATCGTCTTGAAGTCGATCCCGAAGCTGCGATGCTCCATTTCGAACCATCCTGCGCCCAGCCCCAGGTTCAGGCGCCCGCCGCTGACGATATCGAGCGTCGCCGCCATCTTCGCGACCACGCATGGGTTCCTGTAGGTGTTGCCGTTGACGAGCGCGCCGATTCTGGCGCGCCGGGTGTGCTGGCTAAGGGCGGCCAGCAGCGTCCATCCTTCCATGCAGGGTCCGGTCGGGTCCGGCACGAAGATCGGATAGAAGTGGTCGAAGACCCAGAGCGAGTCGTAGCCCCACTGGTCGGCATGGCTCCACAGCTCGGCCACTTCGTTCCATCCAACGTTCTGCTGTCCGGTTTGAATGCCAAAACGGATCGGATGCTTCGGCGCCATCGTGGGCACCTCCTTTCTGTCCGGTTGAGTAGCTATTCGCGCTCGAGAAACACGATCGCCGCCGCCGCCATCCCGTCACCGCGGCCCAGGGCACCGATGCCTTCGGGATTGGACGCCTTCAGGTTGAGGAGCGCGCGGTCGGCGCCGATCGCCTCGGCCATCCGCGACCGCATCGCGTCCAGATGCGGTGCCAGCTTGGGTGCCTGGGCGAATATCGTGACATCGGCGTTGCCGAGACGCCATCCGCGAGCCGCGGCGGTTTTCCATACCTCGGCGAGCAGGCGGATACTGTCGGCGCCCGCGTAGCGAGGGTCATTGTCGGGGAAGTGGCGGCCGAGGTCGCCCTCGCCTATCGCGCCCAGGATTGCATTTGAAAGCGCGTGCGCGGCCACGTCGGCATCCGAATGCCCTTTTAGACCCTTGTTGTGAGGGATCTCGATGCCGCCGATGATGAGTTTTCTTCCTTCGACCAGGGGATGGAAATCGAAACCCTGTCCCACGCGGTACGGCACTTATGCTCTCCATCGTCCGGGACGGCGGCGCATGCACCGCCATGCGTTGACAATCTCCAGACCGCCTAGCAATCTTCTTTGCGGACCAGTTGACCAAGGAGCGAACACGATGCCGTCATTTCTCAAGAATCCGAAGTTCATCATCGGCGCCATCGTCGTCCTCTGGGTCGCCTACATTGTCGAAGAGAACTTCCGCCTCGATCCAATCACGATTCGGCTTGTGCCGTTCGTCGCGGCGCTGCAGCTTCGCGTATCCGCGGTGATCATTGGGGCGGCGGTGTTCGGTTCGGTAGCCACGCTGGTGGTTCAGTTCCTATGGAGGCGGCGCTCGAAGAATGCTTCATCGCCCCAGCCCGCCGCCAGCAGCAAAACCGTCGCCTGATCTCCGGCCTTAAGAGAATCAGCGGCGGCAGGACCTATCAGCAGGCCATCGGCTTTCGAAAGCGAACTGAGGATTCCCGAGCCCTGGTTTCCGGTCGGAGCCGCCAGGTATTCGTCATCCTTGCGCGTGACGGTCACACGAACAAACTCGGTCAAGGAGCGGGCGAGCCTGATATCGGCGGCGCATCGCGCCATCACCCGCCGAAGACCGACATCGCTCCTGCCCTGCATCGCGAGCAGCGCGGGCCGTGTGTAGAGATAGAAGCAAACCAACGTGGAGACGGGATTGCCGGGAAGCCCGAAAACCGGGCGGCCCTCCAGAATCCCGAACTTCAGCGGACGCCCGGGCTTCTGCGCCACTCCATGGAACAGCGTCTTCATCCCCATCTGGTCCAGTACGACCTTGACATGGTCGAACTGGCCGACTGACACGCCTCCGGTGGTCAGGATCGCATCGAAGGCCGACGCCTCCTGCAATCGCTCCCGGACATCGGCGGGGGTATCGCGAGCTACCCTTAGGATGGTGGCTTCGCCACCCGCCTCGCGGATAGCGGCCGAGAGCGCGTAGGCACTGGAATTGACGACCTGAGCGCCGGAGGGCGGTTCGTCTATATCGACAAGCTCATCGCCGGTCGCGACTATCGCCACGCGCGGCCGCCTGTACACACTCACCATCGAGCGGTTGAGCGAGGCAAGCATTCCGATGTCCGACGGGGTCAGCAGCTTGCCTGGCCCCATCACAAGCTGACCCGCCTGCAGATCCTCGCCGCGGGGCCTGATGAAGGCTCGCGTCTCCGGGGCGACAAGGAACTCGACCCGATCGCCATTGCCGCGCGTCCGCTCCACGGGGACCACGGCATCGGCTCCGGGTGCGATGGGCGCGCCGGTCATCGTGCGAGCCGCCTGCCCCTTGCCGACTGGACGCTCGGGCATCTTGCCTGCGGGTACGGTTTCCGTGATCGAGAGGAAAATCGGGTTGGACTCGCTCGCGCCTGTCAGGTCAGCCGCGCGAACCGCGTAGCCATCCATGGCGGAGTTGTCGAACCCAGGGATATCGCGAGGCGACCTTACTTCCTGGGCAAGCACCCGCCCAAGTGCATCCATCAGCGCCACCCGCTCGACTCCAAGCGTCCGGGCGGCGTCGAGAACTATCGCAAGAGCTTCATCGACGCTGATCACAAGTCAGGAGGATACGCGGCTTGCGCGCGCTTGAGAACAAACCGAGATGGAAGACTTAAGGGAGGGAGGCCGCAATCAGCGGGCGGAGGCGGTGCGGACCAGCGGAACGCGGACCTTGTAGTTCCGGGCGTAAGGCGGAACCCGATCGCGCAGGATGGCAGGATTGAGGTCGTGAAGCTTCTGGACGGTCGTCTTGTAGGAGTTGGCTACCTGGCCCAAGGTCGTTCCGCCCTTCACAGGCACTTCGTGGTAAGAAGGCGCAACGTCGTAGTCGAGGTTGCCGATTCCATAGGCGGCGGAGTTATGAGCGATGAAGGCGACGGCCATGAACCTGCCCATCAGCGCGCGGGTATGGCCGGGCAGGAGATCCATGAATCGATTGAAGTTTTCGCCCCTGAGCAGCCAGTAGCGGTCTATAGCCAGGTCGCCACCGTTCCATCCTACGATCGCCACTCGCCAGTCGCGCCCGGCGGCATCGTGCAGGTCGGACAGGTACTCGGCAGCCGCCTTGGTGGAGAGGATGGGATCGCGGCGCTCATCCACCCAATGATCGATTCTGAGGCCGTAGCGCTGCGCCGTACCCTTGTTGAACTGCCAAGGTCCTTTGCCGCGCTTGGTGAAATCGCTTTCCGCGAACGAAAGGTAGACGAGGTCGTCCGGGACACCCTTGGCCCTCAAGGTCTTGGTCATTTCCAGAAAGAAGGGGCGGCTTCGTTCGAAAGAGGCCTCCAAGGATTCCGGACGCTCGAGGTAGTCATGGACGTAGCTCTGAACCAGCCGATTGAGAACGATGGGAAACGGGAGGACCGGCTTGGGCTGGGACAGGATGAAGGGAGAGCGGGAGGATGAGCCGTTGGAGTCGGAAACGGCCGCAGGGGATTCGAAAAAGGAGAAACTTTCCGATGCGGCGGTGATGAACTTGTGTTGCTTTTCTGAGGCAGCGTCGTTGGCGAAAGCCACGTAATGACGATGCGCCGCCGAAAGCGGTGCGATGCCGACGCCCAAAAGGGCAATAAGTATGAGCTTCGCTCTACGCATTCTCCCCCGAGAACCGCCCACACCCTAACCGCTGAGGCTTAGGCGGTCAAGGCGACGACAGTGGACATCTATTAAAAAAAACTTATTTATGGAATGGCCTGTTGTTAATAACTTTTTGAGCGGAAACCCGAAAAAGCCGCTCGCTTCTGACTCTTTCCTACTGTCGTTGCTTAGCTAGATCGAATTGTTGTGCTACGTTTTTCCAAAGGGGGTGGCCTGGTCCGGCAAGCCGGACGACCCACGGAAAATCCTCGTTTGAACCTCTTTCGCGATATTGTGGACAGTCTGCCCGACGCGGTCGTAGTCGTGTCGGATTCGGGTGATCCGATGGTGGTCAATCCGGCGGCAGAGACCCTGTTCGGCATCTCTTCGGTCACTCGCCAGCAGTTCGCCGATATCCTTAGGAACAATGGATGGCTCAGCAGGATGATCGATTCCTGCCTGAAGAGCGGACAGACGATGGGGGATCCGGATGCCCTGCTGGGGATCGGACCGAGGTCGCTCTCGGTAAGGGCGGAGGTATCGCCGCTGCTATCGCACGATGCTCGTCCGGATGGGGCGATAATCGTCCTTCATGATCTTTCCCATGAAAAGACCGCTGCTCAGGCCGCCGAATCGGCCGACGTCAGCCTGAGGCTCTCCCCTGCCGGACTCGCCCATGAGGTGAAGAATCCTCTGACCGGAATAAAAGGCGCTGCAGAGTTGCTGTCGGCGATGTACCCCGGCGACACACGAGCCCAGCAATACTGCGGCGTGATTCTGGACGGCGTGAACCGGATAGCCGCGCTGGTCGAGCAGGTTTTGGCGGTCTCCTCGCCCCAGCGGCTGGTGCGGGATTCGGTCAATATCCACCAGGTATTGCATGAGGCGCTGCGGATGGCGGCGCTTTACCCCGTCGCGCCGCCTTCCGTTCAGATCATCCAGGATTTCGATCCGAGCCTGCCTCCGGTGACCGGCGACGCGGCCGCCCTGGAGCGGGCTTTTCTCAATCTTATAAAGAACGCCGCGGAGGCGATCGGGGAGTCGGGAATCATAAGGCTGCACACCCGGATGGAGACGGAATTCCGGATGACGGCGGAGGGGCGGCGCCGGCAGTTCTTGCGGGTCGAAATCAGTGACAGCGGACCAGGGATGAATCCCTCCGATCTTAGTCAGCTTTTCACTCCGTTCTTTACGACCAAGCCCGAGGGGACAGGGTTGGGCCTGGTTCTTAGCCAGAGGATTGTTGCGCTGCACGGAGGGCGGCTTTGGGCATCGCCGGGAGGCGTGGGAAAACGCCCAAGGGGCGGCGAGCATCCTTCGGGCATGACCTTCAAGGTCACGCTTCCCACTGCTGGAGAGCAATCCTGACCATCATGACTCCGTGTGCCGCCGCCGCTATTGTAGCGATGAAACGCTGAAACGACCTGACCGATGTCGTCCACTGAGTCAAATATCGCCGACACAAATATGGGGGGGCCGGAAGCCCGCGGGCGCATCCTGATAGCGGACGACGATCCCGCAATCCGGCTCGTACTGCGCCATCGCCTCGAGGCGGAAGGCTACGCAGTGGAGGAAGCCTCCGACAGCGCCTCCACCCTCGAGGCGCTCCGGACGGGCCGATTCGATGTGGCCCTAATCGACATCATCATGCCGGGCCCTGGCGGGCTGGAAGTGCTGTCCACGGCGCGCGCCGAAAATATCCGCACGCTTATCTTCATAATCACCGCGGCGAGCACGATGAACAACGCGGTGGAAGCGATGAAGCGGGGAGCGCACGACTATCTGACCAAGCCCTTCGCCAATCTCGACCTGGTCGCCGCGACCGTGGGCCGCGCCCTCGAGGTCGCCGCGCAGGCCGCCGACCTCGACCGGCTCAAGAACGAAGTCAACCGCCAGCTCGTCGGGGGAGAGATCATCGGAAGAAGCCCCGCGATGCAGGAGGTGTACAAGCTTATCGGCCGCGTCGTGACCAACGATGCTACCGTGCTGCTTTTGGGCGAAAGCGGCACCGGCAAGGATCTGGTGGCGCGTGCGATCCATTTCAAGTCAGGACGATGGCGGGCGCCGTTTGTAGCCGTCAATTGCTCCGCGATTCCGCAGGGGCTGCTCGAAAGCGAATTGTTCGGCCATGAGCGCGGCTCCTTTACCGGGGCGACGGAGCGGCGGGCGGGCAAGTTCGAGATGGCCGATGCGGGCACGATCTTTCTCGATGAAATCGGTGATTTGCCGCTCGAGCTTCAACCCAAGCTCCTCAGAGTCCTGCAGGAGCGGGAATTCTCGCGGGTGGGAAGCGTCGAGACACTTCGGGTCAAGGCGAGGGTTATCGCGGCGACGAACCAGGATTTGCAGAAGCTGGTTGCGGCCCGGCGTTTTCGCGAGGACCTCTACTTCCGCCTGCACGTCATACCGATCCATCTGCCGCCGCTTCGCGACCGGCGCGAAGACGTCCCGGAACTCACCGATTACTTCATGGGCAAGGCGGTTCGAGAGATGGGGGCGCGGGTGACCTCGATCAGCCCCGAAGCGCGCGCGCGGCTGGCCGCTTACGACTGGCCGGGCAACGTGCGGGAGCTGGAGAATGCCGTGTTGAGGGCGGCACTGCTCGCCCCCGGCAACACCATCCGCGCCGAGGACATCGAGTTGTCGCGGACCGTCACCTCGCAGGAGCCCGGCGCGCAGACGCTCGCGGCACGGGGGGACAGCGCGGCGCTTGCGGAGCTCATAGCGGGACGAATCGGGCAATGGCTTGATTCTCCAGAAGGCGAGGAGCCGCGCGATCTGTACGAGAAACTGGTGGCGGAAATCGAAAAACCGCTCATCGAACTCGCCCTCAAGCGCACGAGCGGCAACCAGGTGAAGGCGGCGCGGATGCTCGGATTGAACCGGAACACGCTGCGCAAGAAGATCACCGACCACAAGATCGTTCTGACGAAGTACCCGGGCTAGCGATGAAGATGCCGTCGTATTTCTATGCGATCGCCGATCCGGCGGCGGGGCACGATCCTGTCGATCTGGCGCGGACGCTCCTGGACGCCGGCGCTCGCATCCTCCAGCTCAGGCTCAAGGATGCGTCCGGGCGCGACTTTCTCGCCGCGGCGGTTGGAATCGCGCGGATGTGCCGCGAACGAGGCGCCGTCTTCATCGTCAACGATCGCGTGGACATCGCGCTTCTCTGCGAAGCCGACGGAGTCCATCTAGGCCAGCGCGACATTCCCCTTGATGCGGCGCGCCGGATGATGGGATCGGGCAAGATAGTCGGGGTCTCGACGGCGAGTGTTGAGATGGCGCGGGCGGCCGAGAGCGGCGGCGCAGACTATATAGGCTTTGGTCCGATGTATCCGGGAGGATTGAAGAACATCAGGAACGGCCAGGGCCTGGACAATCTCCGCGCGGTGCGCGCTGCCGTCAGGATTCCAATCGTTGCGATCGGCGGAATCACGGAGGCGACCATGCCCGAGGTGCTGCGCGCGGGGGCGGATGCGGCGGCGATAATCACGGATGTGGTTCGCGCGCCCGACATTTCCGCAAAGGTGCGGTCGCTGCTCGCGCTCAGGTCCGCCTGAGACAGGGCAATCGAAGCGAAGCATCGCTCCGGATCACGAACTCAGATTGAAATCGAGAAGCCGGCGCCGCCGAGGATGAAGAGCGCACCGACCACGATGCTGTAGGTGGCGGTCGCTATCATCACGCCTCGATAGATCGGCTCGCGCAGGGTCGATAGATGGAACATCCCGGCGGACGCGAACGCCATCAGGGTGTTCATCGCGAGCAGGCCCGCCGCGAAAGTCAGGACGCAAAGCAGCCCGCCGCTCCATCCCCCGACCCCTGCCGAAAGCACGAACAGTCCCAATTGGGTCGGGGTCTCCGCGCCGATGCCGTGGATTATTCCGACGCCGAATGCGGTGTGCCGGCCGGGCGGCTCGGTGGCGGCTTTCCTTGCCCTCCATCGATTGCCGGAAAAGAATGACACGACCCTGCCGGAGGCGTGGCGGATCAGTTCAAAGCGAGTGGCCGGACGCGACCGCCATCCGCCGCGAACGACGGCGCCGATCACGTAAGCTCCGAGCACCACGAGGGTGCATCCCACCAGACTCTCGAGAAGCTGATCGGTGCCCTTCGGCAGCACGGCTCCGAACGCGATCGAGATCGCTCCGAGGATCGTGACTATAGTGGCGTGACCGAGGCCGTAGAGAATCGCGAGGCCGACCGCGTGCGAGGGCCGATCGGCGGCGCCGGTGAGGTCGGCGATCGCGGCTACATGGTCGTAGTCCACCCCATGGCGGAAACCGAGCATCGCCGCGGCCGCAACGGCGGCCGCCAATCCGTCATGCACCATTCGACTCTCCGGGTGCGCGGGGATTCGAGAAGCTCACGCGGCGGCCTGCGCTGCCGTCAGTCGCGCCTGTTCGGTTTCCAGGTTGAGACAGGCCATCGATGCCGCGGCGCCGAGGACAGCGAGCACGATGAAGGCATCGAAGGCGACATTGTAGGTTCCGAAGACATCGAAGATTGCGCCCGCAGCCATGGGACCGACGGCGGCGCCCAGGGTATTGAAGATTCCGGCAAGGCCGCCTATCGAGCCGAACCGCTTGAGTCCCATCGACTCGGCGGCCAGCAGGGGGATGAGCACCAGCGGTGCTCCCAGCGTGAGTCCGAAGATCAAAACGAACCCAAACAGCATGGCCATCCTGCTCGCGCCGAAGATGAGCGAGATTCCGACGGCGATGCCGATGAAATTGAGAGCGAGCGCGACGCGCGCGCTTACCCGGTCCGACAACACCCCCATCCCGAGCTTGCCCAGGGATGCGAACGTGTACACGAGGCTCATCATCCTGGCCGCGAAGGTGGGGGTATAGCCCAGGTTGATTATGTGATGAATAAGATGCAGTCCGGCGCCTGCCGCGACGCATGCGAACAGGAACTGCGCGGCTGATATCATCCAGAATGATCGCGTCCTGAGCGCCTCGCCGAGTTCGAGTCCCGGCAGCGAATCGCCCGATTCCTTGAAATCTCGGCCGGCCGCGTCGGGCGGACGGGTGCGGACCTTGAGCAGTATCAGGGGTAGCGCGATGATCAGCATCGGCACCGCGAGCGTCACATATGCCTCGCGCCATCCGCCGAAATGCTCGATGGCGAAGTTGCCGACCAGCGTCATCCCGGCGCCGCCGAGCGACGTGCCCGCGAACGTCAGCCCCATCGCCAGCCCCCGCCTTTGATCGAACCAGTTCGCGATGATGAGGGAGACGGGCAGGAGCGTGGATCCGGCTATGCCAAGTCCGAGGATGATGTAAGCGGTGAACATCACCCCGAAAGAATCGGCGCGGCTCGCCATCAGGAAGGCCAGGATGCAAAGCACGACTCCCGCCATCATCACGATTCGCGCTTCGATCCGATCGAGCATCAGTCCGATGAGCGGGCCGCCGAAGCCGGCCGAGAGCGCAAGCACGCTGGTCAGCGATGCGGTCCTGCCGTGAGTCCATCCGAAGTGCTTGAGGAGCCGGGGAAAGAACAGGCTGCTGGTGTTGTAGCCGGAACCGAAGACGAGGAATAACGTGACGAAAAGGCTCGCCACCAGAATCCATCCCTGCCTCTCACGAGCTGTCATCGCGGGTTCCCTCGCACGCGGCGCGATTGCTGGGAAGACTTCGCGCGGTGCCAGAGTCTTATAGCCTCAGGCTCCGCGCTGGTCGAGGACTTAAGGAGATCGAGGGCAAGCCGCAAGTCGGCGGGGCCACGGCGATGCGGCCGATGAGGCGGGCTATTCGAGCGCGCTTATGGGGATGAAGCCTTCGAGCCCGCTCTTCATGCGGATCTTGGTGTAGTTGAGGGCGATGCCGATGACGTGCACGTCGTGGCCCTTGTGCACTTCGGAGAGTTTTTTCGCCCAACGGTTCGGCTTCTCCAGCACCGCGGCATCGGAGGTCAGAGCAAAGATCTTGTCGGTGGGCCGGACCAGTTCGACGGCGGAAGGATCGATATATCCGGTCTGTCCGGATTTGAGGCTTACTCTAAGGAAGTATCGGGTGGAACCCGTGACCTGGATGAACTTGCCGGCGTGAGCCTTCTCTATCTGTCTGCTGTTCTTCGAAGGCTCGGTGAAGACGGGAGTGTCAGCAATCAGCTTTACACGGGCCTCGGCCGGTTCGACCTCCAGTTTGGAAGCTTCCCTTGAGGTCTCCGGGGCTGGATGCTGCGTCGCAGTCCTTTTGCGGGGCGCGGGGGCCGGTTTCACGGCAGGCGGCGCAGGCGGTTTGACGGCCGGCGCCGGCGGGCCTCCTTCGCTCGGCACGATCGTGGTCTCCGGGATGTCTGATTCGCCCAAAACGGCGTGGGCTGCGGAAGCGGTGGACAAAACGACCGCAAGCGCCGCGACAACCACAATGTTTCGAGGATTCAACCGCTTAAGCACCATCGCCTCTCCCCCTCCCCACCGCATGCGCGTCAACACGCGCCGCAAACTGTGCATCGGTGCACGTCGCAAGGCTTGGTCTGATGTTCGTAATGGGCCTTCGTGCGCTCCGATCGCAAAAACCATTTGTGAATATGATGATCGATGAAGTCCCAGGGCAGGACTTCGTCATACCCGTAGCGCCGCGCGACGAAGAAATCGGGATTCGGAAGATCGATCCGCCGCGCGACAGCATCGGCCCGGATCCGCTTGAGTTCGCTCCAGATCTCTCCGGCGGATTCGCATCCGGCGGCGTCGATTCTCTCCAGGATAGCTCCGACCCGCCGGTCGCCGCGTGAAACAAGCGTCTGGAAGTAGGCCTCCCGCGGCGATTCGGCATCGAGGTCCGCTCCGATGCGTCCCAGCTCGGCCCGCAGCATCGCTATCTTCCGCCTGCACCCGCGCGGATCCTCCATCGGATCCCATTGAAACGGCGTCCAGGGCTTGGGCACGAACGGGTTGAGAGAGACGGTGACACGCCCGACGCGCTGGCGCGACTCGCGCGTGCGCCGGAGGATCGCCTCCACCAGCCGCGCGATCGCGGCCACATCGTCATCATGTTCCTCGGGCAGGCCAATCATGAAGTACAGCTTAAGGTTTTCGACCCCCTCGCCCACCATCAGCGAGGCGGCCCTGAGAATCTCGTCCTCGGTCAGGTTCTTGTTGATTACCTTGCGCATCCGCTCGCTGCCGGCCTCCGGCGCGATCGTAACGCTGCGGGCGCCGTTGCGGCCGAGCGCGGCAGCAAGCTGGGGCGAGATGCAGTCGGCCTTGAGCGATGAAGGCGAGAGTCTTCCGCCCTCGTCCGCGATGGCTTCCGCGATTCGCGCGACACCGGGCACGCTGGCCATCTCCGCGCCGACCAGCCCGATCACCCCGCGCTCCTTGAGTCCGCGCCGCGCCTCGCCCTCGACCAACTCCGGCGACCGATAGCGAATCGGCCGGTACATGAACCCGGCGGCGCAGAACCGGCATCCCCACTGGCATCCGCGGCTTGCCTCGACGAGGTACATATCGCCGAAGACCGATTCTTCGGTGAGGATCAGGGACGACGTGTTGAAACGATCGAGGTTGCGGATGAGTCTGCGCGAGACCGTCGGTTTGCCCGGCCCCGAATACTCAACTCTGTCCAGGCGGCCCTCGGAGTCGTAGCCGGGATTGAAATGATCGGGCAAGTAGGCGCCTTCGACGGATGCCAGAGCGTTCAGCCGTTCCGGTGTGCGGCGAGTCTCGATGAACCGAGACACGAACTCCGGCACCATCTCCTCGCCTTCGCCGATGAGGAACAGGTCGATGAAATCGGCGATGGGCTCGGGATTGAGGAAAATGGCGGAGCCGCCTGCGATGATCAGGGGAAAGTGGCGGCCCTCCCGCTCCGAGCGCCGCCGCGGTATTCCGGCCATCCGCAGGATCGCGAGCACATTCAGATAGTCGGTCTCGAAAGCGATCGAGAAGGCGATGATATCGAAATCCGAAAGCGGCCGGCCCCGTTCGAACGAGAGCATCTTCCCCCCGCTCTCGCGCATCGCAACGCGCTCGTCGGGGTCAGGCAGGAATGCGCGGTCGGCCTCGACCGCAGGATGTGAATCAAAGATGTGAAAGACGGCCTGGTAACCGAGATTCGCCATCCCGAGCCGGTAGATGTTGGGATAAACGACGCAGACGGAGATGTCGCCGCCGCCGCGGCGCTCATAGAGCACCTTTTCGCGCGCGAGTCGTTCCTGCGCGCGCCTGCGCCAAAGGTACTGTGTCTCCGGCATCCCGAGTTAGATTATCGCCCCCGTTCCGCGCCGCTCAAGTAGGCCGATGAGGAGCAGCTACCGCGGTAGAATCCTCTGCGGATGGGTGTAGATGTTGAACGAGCCGTCGCGCACGAATCCGACCAGCGTGGTGCCGGCTTCCTCGGCCAGTTCGACGGCCAGCGATGAAGGAGCGGAGACGGCGGCCACTATGGGAACGGCGGCGACGGCGGCCTTCTGAACGATCTCGAAGCTGAGCCGCCCGCTGACAACGACCACGGCGTCGCGCAGCGGCACGAGATCTCTTTCGAGCGCCCATCCAATTGCCTTGTCCATCGCGTTATGCCGCCCGACGTCCTCCCGAATCGCCATCATCTGCCCCGCGAGGTCGAAGATGGCGGCGGCATGGACGCCCCCGGTCCTGGCGAAGAGCGGCTGCTCGTCCGCGAGGCTTCGGCCGAAGCCAGCCAGAGTGGATGCGGCGATGGAGGCGGCGTCGGCGGGCGGCCGGATGCGGCGGGCGATCGATTCTATCGAAGTCTTTCCGCAGAGGCCGCAACTCGAGGTCATCGCGAAATTCCGCCGCAGCCGCTCGCGGAGGGAATCGACCGGCACCCGCAGGATGACATCCACGATGTTGTCCTCGGGCTTTCCATCGCCGTCGCGGACGCGGCGGATCTCGTCGATCTCGGCGGCGTTTTCGATGAAGCCTTCGGCGAAGAGGAATCCCGCGACCAGCTCCTCATCGTTTCCCGGCGTTCTCATCGTCAGCGTGAAGCGGCGGCCGCCGAGCCGGATTTCGAGCGGCTCCTCGACCGCCAGCGTCTCTTTGCGCTCCGTAGAGTCTCCGCGCTCCCACCGCCGGGCATCGCGAGCGCGCGTTCTCTTGAAGTGGGGATCTTCCACGATGTTAGAATACCATCGCGGCGCGGATGTCGCGCGCCGCTGAGCAGTATCGATGTTCCGCCGCCAGCCGTTCAGCCCCGACACCGTGCGCAAACATTCGCGCCTGCGCGGCGCGATCAAGTCACACAGCGTGTGCCCCTATTGCGCGGTCGGATGCAGCCAGAACGTCTATTCGAAAAACGGCGAGATCATTGATATCGAAGGCGATCCGGAAAGCCCGATAAACGAGGGCACCCTCTGCCCCAAGGGCGCGAACACCTTCCAGCTCGTATCGAATCCCCATCGCATCACCAGGGTGATGTACCGGCCGCCGTACGGCCGCCGATGGGAGGAGCGGCCGCTGGAGTGGGCGATGGACCGGATTGCGCGGCTCGTCAAGGAAACGCGCGACCGCGATTTTGTCGAGCGCAACCGCGACGGGATTGAAGTCCGGCACGTGAAGACGATCGCCCATCTGGGCGGCGCGACCCTCGACAACGAGGAGAACTACCTGATCAAAAAGCTGTTTTCCGGAGCGCTTGGTTTTCTGTCGATAGAAAACCAGGCCCGGATATGACACAGCGCCTCGGTGCCCGGTCTGGGCGCCTCCTTTGGCCGCGGCGCGGCAACCGCCTTCCAGCGCGATCTCGCCAACAGCGACTGCGTGCTGATCATGGGATCGAACATGGCCGAGGCGCATCCTGTGGGCTTTCGATGGGTGCTCAAGGCGCGCGAGCGCGGCGCCTCGCTGATTCATGTCGATCCGCGGTTCACGCGGACGTCGGCGATGGCGGATATGTACGTGGCGATTCGGGCGGGAACGGACGTGGCGTTCCTCGGCGGCATAATCCGCCACATCCTCGAGAACGATCTCTGGTTTCGCGAGTATGTGCTCCACTACACGAACGCGGCCACCATCGTGGGCGAGGGGCACGTCGATGCGGATGCGGGCGGAGGGCTGTTCGCGGGCTTCGATCGTTTCACGGGCAGGTATGACGCGGACCCCGGAGCCTGGGGCTACAGCATCGCGCCCGACTCAGCCGGAAGACCGCAACAGGATCCGACGCTAGAGCATCCGCGATGCGTCTTTCAGATACTGCGCCGCCATTTCGCGCGCTACACGCCCGAGAAGGTTGCCGATATCTGCGGATGCGCGCCGGACGACGTGGTGCGGGTCGCGGAGCTGCTCGCGCGCAATTCGGGACGCGAGCGCACCAGCGCGATCGTCTACGCGCTTGGATGGACGCAGCATTCGACCGGCGTTCAGATGATTCGCTCGGCCGCGATCATCCAGCTCCTGCTCGGCAACATCGGCAGGCCGGGCGGCGGGATCATGGCGATGCGCGGCCATTGCAGCATCCAGGGATCCACCGACATCCCGACTCTCTATGACCTGTTGCCGGGGTACATACCGCAGCCGTCGGCGGTGCCGGAGCACGCCACGCTCGGCAGCTATCTGGAGAACGGAAGGGGATTCGCCGCCACGCTCAATAATCGCGCGGCAGGCTTCTGGCAGGAGGAAGCCTGGGCGGGTTATTGGGCCTACCTGCCGCGCTTCATGGTGAGCCTGCTCAAGGCCTGGTACGGCGACGCTGCAACTCCGCAGAACGAATTCGGCTACGGATGGCTCCCGAAGAACGACGGCGACCATTCGGAGCTGGCGACATTTTTTCGGATGTACGAGGGAAAGGTCCGTGGGCTGTTTCTAATCGGACAAAATCCCGCAGCCGGAGCTCCGAATGCGGAGTTGAACCGTGCCGCCTTGCGCAATCTTGAATGGCTCGTGGTCCGCGACTGGTTCGAGCACGAGAGCGCCAATTTCTGGTACGCGGATCCGCGGGTCGACGATCCTGCCAGTATCAAAACCGAAGTCTTCTTCATCCCCGCCGCCTCGATCCCCGAAAAGGACGGCACCTTCACCAACACGGAACGGCTCATCCAATGGCATGAAAAGGCGGTCGACCCGCCGGGCGACTGCCGCTCGGACGCCTGGTTCATCTTCCATCTCGGCAAGCGCCTCAAGGAGCTCTACAAGGACTCGACGCTCGCGCGCGACGAACCGATACGGCATCTGACCTGGAACTACGATCGCGACGAACCTGAGCGTCTGCCCGACGGGACCATCAGCAGGATCGCCGACGAGCCCGATATCGAGAAGGTGCTCAAGGAGATAAACGGCCGGCGGCTGAATGATGGAGCCCTGCTTTCGGGTTTCGGAGAGCTGCGCGATGACGGCACGACGGCGTGCGGAGCATGGATCTACAGCGGCGTTTTTCCGCGCGAGGATCTCAATCGGGCCCGTTCGCGGAATCCCGCGATCGTCGGATCCGCCTATCCCGAATGGGGGTTCTCATGGCCGGCGAACCGCCGCGTGATGTACAACCGCGCATCGGCGGATCCCGACGGACGCCCGTGGTCGGAGCGCAAGAAGCTGGTGTGGTGGGATGAGGATTCGAAGCGATGGGTGGGAGACGACGTGCCGGACTTCGATCCCGCCAAGCCTCCATCGTATCGGCCCGCGCCAGGGGCGCGCGGGATGGAGGCGATCGCGGGCGATGCGCCGTTCATCATGCATCCCGACGGCCGGGGATGGCTGTATGCGCCGTGCGGGGTGAAGGACGGTCCGCTGCCCGCCCACTACGAGCCGCGCGAATCGATTGCGCCGAATCTCCTCTACGACATCCAAAGCAACCCCACCCTTCGCGAGTTTCCAAGCGACATCAACCGGCTCGCGCTCGGGATCGATCCCGACTATCCGATAGTCGCGACCACCTATCGTCTCACCGAACACTACCTGTCCGGGCCGATGAGCCGTTTCAACAGTTGGCTCAACGAGCTTCAGCCGGAGATGTTCGTGGAGTTGAGTCCGGAACTGGCACGCGAGCGCTCGATCGCGCATCGGGGATGGATGGTAGTATCGACGCCGCGAGGGGAGATCGAAGCGCGGGCGATGGTCACGCGGCGCATCCGTCCCCTCGTCGTCAACGGCAGGATCGTCCATCAAATCGGGCTTCCGATTCACTGGGGATACGCCGGAGAAACGGTAGGCGCGATCGCCAATGATCTGACCTCGCTGGTCACGGATCCGAACGTCAGCATGCACGAGGCCAAGGCCTTCTCATGCAACGTGCGCGCGGGGAGACTTGCGAGGGCGAAGGACGCCGTCGCGATCGCGGCCGCTCCGCGCGCGCATCGTCCGCAACCCGTGCCGGAGACACCGCGATGGGCGCAGCCGGAGGGCAGGCAGCAATCGCGGGGAATCCGCTTCCGCTAGAGCAGTTTGAATTTCAATTTCGGGCGGAGTCGATAGAATGAGCGGGCGATGGGGCTGCTCGAAGACCTGTTTCACCCATTCCGCCGACCCAAGCCGCCTCCCCAGCGCGCAGCTACCGGCTTTTTCACCGACACGACCCTGTGCATCGGATGCAAGGCGTGCGAGGTTGCGTGCAAGCAGTGGAATCAGCTTCCTTCGGACGGCTTCACCTTCACCGGCGCAAGCTACGACAACACGGGCTCGCTGTCGGGCACGACCTGGCGGCATGTGGTTTTCGTCGAACAGTTTCCGGAGTTCCGCGCCGCGCCGGCATCCCCTTCCGAATCCACCGTATCTCCGCAGGAGCGGCAGGGCCGATGGCTGATGATGAGCGACGTGTGCAAGCACTGCCGCGACGCTCCATGCGAGACGGCCTGCCCCACCGGTGCGCTGATCGTCAACGAGTTCTCGAACATCTACGTGCAGAACGACATCTGCAACGGATGCGGCTACTGTGTCGCGGCTTGTCCGTTCGGAGTGATCGCTCGAAGCCCGCTCGACGGCCACGCGCACAAATGCACCCTGTGCTACGACCGGCAGCGCGATGATCTGGTTCCGGCGTGCGCGAAGGCCTGCCCCACCGGATCGATCCAATTCGGCCCGATCGATCTTCTGCGCCGCCGCGCCCGCGAGCGTCTGGAAGAACTGGATCGGCGAGGAATCATCGGCGCTTCGCTTTACGGCGACTCGCCATCGGCCTCGTATTCGACGCTGAACGCCTTCTTTCTTTTGCTGGATCGTCCGGAGCGTTACGGACTGCCGAATGATCCGGAAAGGCCGCAGATCCATCTCAAGGGCGATTACCTGAGGGCGGTGCTGGCCTCCGCGATCGCACTTGCCCTTGTCTCAGCTACCCTTCTAAGCCATGCCTTCTGACGCCTTCCTGCCCGGATTAACGACCAAGGCTCCTCCATGGCACGGATGGGTCACTGCGGACCTGTTCCTGCTCTCGATGGCTTCGGGGACTTTTACTATTGCATCGCTGTTCGTTCTGTTGCGGCCGTACGAGATGGAAGGGGTTGTGCGGGCGGCGTTGCTTCTGGTCTTTCCCCTGATGGCGGCGGATCTGGTATGTCTCATCGCGGATCTCGGCGATCCGATGCGGTTTCATCACATGCTCAGAACATTCAAGCCGCGTTCGCCGATGTCGCTGGGGGTGTGGACGATCAGTATCTTGTCGGCGGTGACATTTGCCGGGATGGTCGCGGCCTTACTTGACCTGCCCCTCACGGCGCTTCGCGCAATCGCGGCGGCAGGCATCGTGCCGTCGCTCGTGGCCGGCGCTTACAAGGGAGTTCTGTTCAGTGCGACTGCGCAGCCGGGGTGGCGACGGATGCGATGGCTGGGGGCCGCGTTCGCGCTCTCGACGATGGCGATGGGCGCGGCGGCGATGCTTGCGATTGCGGCTTTTAAGGCCGACTTCTCGGCGGCGCGAATCTCCAGATTCATCCTGATGTGGCTCCTGGTGCTGCTCGCACTTGGGGTGCGGCGGCTGATGGGCAGGGTCAGGACCGCGGGCCATCTCGGTGAGGCTGCCGATCGGGACTCGATGGTGCGCACGAGCCTCCACTACACGATGTTCATCGTCGGCGGAATCGGGCTTCCGATCGTTCTTTGCGCGCTGTCGAGCGGGAGTCAGGCGCTGGATTTCCTGATCGCAGCCATCGTCGAGGCGGGCGCGCTGGCCTCCCGGCATTATCTCGTGATGATACCCCATCGCGCCCACGCGGCGCCGGTTTCCTCAAGTGGTACTTGAGAAAAAGCGGCGCGCGGTGGAGCGCGTTAAATCATCCGAGATGCCCCAGGATGGGACGGCCGTGTCCGAGCCGGAATGATCGTGTGAGCGCTCCGGTGACATAGCGCTTGGCGGCAGGAACTGCTGCTTCCAGATTCACTCCGCGCGCGAGGTACGCGGCTATCGCCGCCGAAAAGGCGCATCCTGTTCCATGGGCTCCACCGCCGCGGACCCGGGGCGCGCGCAGCTCAACGAAGTGAATCCCGTCGAAGAAGAGATCGATCGCGTAGTGGCCGCCGCGATGGCCTCCCTTGATAACCACCGCGCGCGCTCCGAATCCCACTAGTCGTTCAGCGGCGATCCGCGCCCGCGAATCGCTGTCGATTCGGATTCCGGCCAGAGCCTCGGCCTCGGGAAGATTCGGCGTCACAATCATCGATCGCGGCATAAGCAAATTGACCATCGCGCGCTCGCCCGCGCGATCGAGGAGCCGCCTGCCGGCGCTGGACATGATTACGGGATCGAGAACGGGCGCCGGCAGCCCGCGATGGTCGATGAGACGGGCAACGGTGCGCACGGCCGCGGCGGTGCCGAGAGCGCCGATCTTGACGGAATCGGGCATCCGCTCGCTCACTACCGCCTCGACCTGCCTCGCGATCATCGCCGGAGCGACTGGCGCGATCGCCGTCACGGAGGAGCTGTTCTGCGCGATCACCATCGTAATCGCGGAGTATCCATGGACGCCTAGCGCGGCAAAGGTCTTGAGGTCGGCCTGGATTCCGGCACCGCCGCCGGGGTCGGTACCCGCGATGGCAAGCGCGACACTTTTCGCTTGACTTGTTTTCATGATCGCGCCGTGCGGCGCTCCGTGTAACAAAAGGTAGTTGAGATGCAACCGGTGCGAAAGGCGGCCCTTAACCGCCCGCCGATTGATCCATCCGCGATCGCAGGGGTATTTTGCGATTCATAAAGATGCCCGCGATTCGACGTGGACCATGCCCACCAGGGAGGAAGCTGAATTTCTCAATCTGCCGTTCCAGCAGAAGCTGGAGTTTCTTTACGGCCTGCCCGCGCGGCAGAAGCGCGACCTGATCCTGTCGGCGCCGGAGGCGGAACGCCTCGTCCAGTCGTTTTCACCCGAAACCCTCTTCTACACGCTCAAGGAAATCGGCGCGGCCGACTCCAGCGATCTGCTCGGCCTCGCGCTTCCCGAGCAGTTAAAGTCGCTCTTCGACCTCGATTGCTGGGACAAGGACCGGCCCAATTTCGCGCGGATGAGGGAATGGATCGAGCCGTTGGCGGAAGCCGGACGGCGCCGCCTCGCCGACGGCCTGATGGAACTCGACATCGAGATGGTCGCGCTGCTCCTGCGCCAGTATATCAAGGTGCATCGGCTCGACGACCCATCGCTGTCCGAGGACCCGCCGTCCAACCGCTACGTCCAGTTCGACGAGCACTACCTAATCGAGTTCATCCATAACGACGAGATCACCTCGGCGATCGGCGACTTCTTGGAGGAAGCCTTCGAGCGCGAATACCAGTACTTCACCGCGCTGATGGAAGAGGTTTACTGGGGAGTGGAAGCGGAACTCGAGGAGCAGGCATACCAGTTCCGCCGCGCCCGCCTGAGCGACCGCGGATTCCCCGACTACTTCGAGGCGCAGGACGTCTTCGCCTATCTCAATCCCGCGGAGTTCCTGAAAATCCGCGATCGGTACGAGAAGCCGAGCAGGGCCGAGCTGCTAAACGACGACGAAGTCGTGCCGCCGGACCTGGCCCCGGCCGTGCCGGATGCGGATCATTCGCTGCTCAATGCCGCGCTCACCGCCGGGTTCGCCGCGGAGGGCAAGCGGCAGTTGCGAAGCGAGATGGCGATGGTATCGAACCAGGTGCTGGTCGCGCGCTCGGTGGATTTCGGCGACCTGGACGCGGTGCGCGAAGCCGTCGCGACGACCCATCACTACCTCAACCTCGGCCTCGAGCATCTTGCGGGCGGCGACCTGCCCAACGCGATCGAGCATCTGCGCGACACTCATTTGAAGCTTTTGTTCCGCCTCGGCATAAGCCTCACCATCGACCTGAGGTCGCGAGCGGAGCGCACGGTGGAGAAGCTTGGGCTTCCGCCGCGCCAGACGCGCAGCGTGCCGCATCTGGACTCGCCGTACCGGGAGGCGCTGTCGGGCTTCCTTGCGCGTTTCCCGCGATTTTACGCGGCGCTGGACGGGACGGGATCCGTGGAGATGCGCGATTTCCGTACGATGCGCGATCTGCACCTCGGCTACGCGATCCTCGACCAGATCGATTCGCTGCCGCAGCTTTTCCGCGGACTCCTCGGTATCGATATCGCCTCGCCCGCGTTCAGAGTCGAAGTGGCGGCGCGCGAGATTCGCCTGAGCCAGGTGCTGTTGACGGCTCTCGCCCGAAACGCGTTGGATGGACGGCTCGCTCCGGATCCGATCGAACCTTCGCGTCTTGGTGCGTTGCGCCACGCGATCATGGTCCGCAACGGATCGCCGGGGCGGCTCAGTGGAGAGTTCCGCGAGATGGTTCAGCGCATTATGGGCGAACGGCTGGAGCAGACCACGCGGCTTGCGACTGCGGACTTCGTCAATTCGTGCCTGAACGTGCTCGAAGAGGATTTCGCGGAACTTACGCGCGAGATCGATCCGCGCTTTCTGCGATCCGTTCTTGTCCGCCGCGCCTAAGCGGCCGCCTCATCGGCTGAAGGCCACGTTGTGCTCGGCGCCGTCGTGGCTCACCCGCAGCATCACGGTCCGCCCCGCCTCCGCGATCGCGAGCTTGCGGAAGTCCTCGGGGTTGGCAACAGGATGCGATCCGACCTGGGTGATGATATCGCCGCGTTCGATGCCGTTTTTCTCGGCGTCAGGGGTGACATCGGCGACCAGCACTCCTTTGCCGGCGCGGAAGTACTGGGCAAGCGCGGGCGTCAGTTCCTGAACCGTGATCCCCATCACGGTGACCGTCGCGGGCGAGTATCTCGCCCTGATGCCGGGAGCGCCGCCCTCCTCGAACAGGCGCGACGCGACGAAGATGGGTGCGCCGACGCTTGCCGCCAGCGCGATCGCATCGCTCGGACGGCTGTCTATCCTGGTCTTGCCGCCGTTCATATAGATGACTGCGTAGAAAACCTCGTCGCGCAGGTCCGAGATCGCCACGCAATCGACCTGGCTTCCGGTGCCTTCGATGATCGACTTCATCAATTCGTGCGTGAGCGGGCGTTCGGGCTTCACCCCGTGCAGCGCCCGCATGATGGCGTCGGCTTCGCCATCGCCTATAAGGATCGGAAGTTCGCGCTGACGGTCCTCGCTGGTGAGGACGACGTAGTGGGCCTGAGTGAATTCGTCGAAGCGGACCGCGGCAACCCTGACCTTGACCTCTCCGGGGCCGACCTCGGCGCTGGGGTCGGGTGGTTTTCGATGGCGGCCGGTGCAGGAGCACGCGGTGAGAATCGCCGCCAGGACAAACAGGCACACGCGCCTTCCGCTCGTGCGCTCCATGCCTTGAAATCTACGCGCGCCGCGGGTTTCTGCCAAATGAAACAAGGATCGCTTCCGGGGCGCTAGCCGGAGCGCGCCGTGCCCTCCCCCGCTTTGAAACCGCGGGCGACGACGTAGAGCTCGGAGGATCCGGGGCGGGTTGCGGCCGTGCGCATCACCTCGACCCGGGCGAAGTCGCGCTCGAACTCGGCGACGATCCGCTTGAAGTCGCGGCCCATGAAGATCTTCGCGATCATTGCACCGCCCGATTTGAGCGCCCGGCGGGCGAAGGCCAGCGCCGCACGCAGCACTTCCTCGAACCGCGCCTCGTCGCGCTCGGCGATTCCGCTGAGCCTGGGCGAAAGATCGCTGGTGACCAGGTCGGCGCCTCCGCCGAGTGCATCGAGGACACGCGCGGCAACCTCGGGGTCGGTGATATCGCCGACGAGGGTGGTGACCCCCGCCGGCGGATTCGCACATCGCGCGAGATCGACTCCGACCACCCTGCCCTCCGGGCCGACGGCGCGGGCGAGAATTGCGAGCCATCCGCCAGGGGCGCATCCGAGGTCCGCCACTCTGCCCGCGCGGGGGATGAGCTTCGAGCGGGTGATAAGTTCCTCGAGCTTGAAGGCGGCGCGCGAGGGCAAGCCGCGGGCGCGGGCTTTGCGATAATATTTGTCGTGCGGTTCGTAGGTGGCCATTCGAGTTCAGGCGCGGCGCGACCGCGCCCCTTTGCCCGCATTCACGCGATCGGTATCGTGAAGGGCTCCGCGATTTTTTCGGAATTTCGACAATGCCTTCGCCACGACTTGACGATCTGAATCCTGAACAGCGCGCCGCGGTGCTTGCTCCGGGCGGACCCATCCTGATTCTCGCCGGGGCCGGATCGGGCAAGACCCGGGTGCTCACCTATCGTATCGCCCACCTGCTCAGCGAGCGCAACGCCGATCCCTATCGGGTGCTGGCGGTCACCTTCACCAACAAGGCGGCTGCGGAGATGCGCGATCGCATCGCCGCATTGCTCGGCCCGGGAGCGCAGCTTCCGTGGGTGAGCACGTTCCATTCAATGTGCGCGCGGATCCTGCGCCAGGAATGCCCGGTTGTGGGCTTCGATCGCAACTTCTCGATCCTCGACGAGGGCGACTCCACCTCGGTCCTGCGGAGGGTGATCGAAGAGGCGATGCTTGCGGACTCGCCGCCGCTCGAACTGGTGCGGGCGCGGATCGAACAGGCCAAGAACGAGGCGATCGCGCCCGAAGCGATGGCATCGGCGGCCGAGAGCGGGCGCGACAGCGCGATCGCGACGCTCTACAGGCTTTACCAGGAGCGGATGCGGTCGATGAACGCGATGGACTTCGCGGATCTCCAGATGCAGGTCTGGATGCTCTTCGAGACTCATCCGGAAGTGCTGGAGCGATGGCAGCGGCGCGCCGAGCATCTGCTGGTCGACGAATACCAGGACACCAATCGCGTGCAGTACCTGCTGGTGCGGGCGCTGTCGGCCGCAAGCGGCAACCTGTGCGTGGTCGGCGACGAGGATCAGTCGATCTACCGATGGCGCGGCGCCGACATCCGCAACATCCTGGATTTCGAAAACGATTTTCCCAACGCCGCGATTTTCAAGCTCGAGCAGAACTACCGCTCAACCAAGGTGATCCTTGCGGCGGCAGGCGGCGTAATCCGCAACAATACCGAGCGCAAGGAAAAGACGCTGTGGACGGAAAACGAATCGGGCGAACCGGTCGTTTACTACACCGGGACCACCGAACGCGACGAGGCGGATTTCATCGCGCGCGAGATCGCCCGCCTGATCTCTGGCGGCTTCAAGCCTTCCGACTTCGTGGTCTTCTACCGGGTCAATGCGCAGTCGCGGGTGATCGAGGAAGCGCTGGTGCGGCGCAGAATTCCCTACTACGTCGTGGGCGGAGTCCGCTTTTACGAACAACGCGACGTGAAGGATCTTCTCGCGTACATGCGCGTGCTAGCCAACCCCGCCGACATCGTGAGCCTGGAGAGGATGACCGGCACGCCGTCGCGGGGAATCGGCGCGAAGACTCTCGAAATAGTGGCCGAGGTCGCCGCACGCGAGGGCATCTCGCCCCTGGAGGCGATGGGCCGTCTCGAAACCCAGTCGCGCGTGTCGCTCCGCATCGCGAAGGCGGCGGGTGCGCTGTACACCTGGATGCGCGAGCTTGCCGCGAATCTCTCCGCGATGACGGTGCACGACATCATCGCTTCGATAGTCGCCCATTCCGGCTTCGAGGCCTACCTCGAGAGCCTGCCTGATGCGACCGCGCGCAAGCAGAACCTCGCCGAGTTGATGGCGGCGGCGAAGGCATTCGACGCCGAGGGAGAACCGGGACGGCTCGCCGAGTTCCTCGAGCGCATCGCACTGGTGAGCGATGCGGACCAGGTGCGCACTGACGGCGGGCGAACCGCGCTGATGACGCTGCATACGTCGAAAGGGCTCGAATATCCCGTCGTCTTTATCGCCGGAATGGAAGAAGGACTCTTTCCACACAGCCGCTCGCAGGACAGCACCGACGAGATCGAAGAGGAGCGGCGGCTTTGCTACGTGGGGATGACGCGGGCGCGGCGGCTGCTCTACCTGTCGAACACGCTCTCAAGAGAACTCTACGGTCAGCGCGGGGAAGCGCGCCCGTCGCGTTTTCTTGCCGAGATAGACGGCGGTCTGATTCGCCGTATTGCGCCCGAACGCACGGTGCTTCGCCAGCCCGACTCACGCGAACCCTACATCGACTACAGCGAGGGACAAGTCGCTGAAGAGGATTATGGCGGCGACCCGGCGCCCATCGGCGCCCGTGTGATCCATCCAACCTTCGGCCGCGGAATCGTTCGAAGGCGCGAGGGACGAGGCGATTCCGCCAAGGCATGGGTCAATTTCGAGCGGGCCGGACTGAAACTGCTGGTGCTGAAATATGCCAATCTAAAGCCGATTGCCGACTAAGGAAGCTTCGCCTACAATTTTTCTGGAAGGCGCGGGGAGTGTGGGCGGATGTGGAGTCCCGGTCGGGTTCGGGAAGCAGGCGTACCAGGCAAGTTGAGTAAATCCCGTTACAGCCTCTTGAGATGGATCCTCGCGGCATCGTTCGCGATCGCGGCGCTGTGGCCCATGCCGCGGTCGGCGTTGGGATGGACCGACGCGCAGTTCGAGAAGCGTCCGCTTTATGCCTATCCGCTGCCGCGCGGCCGCGACAATATCATCGGCAATCTCGTCACCTATCAGATCCAGAAGGGAGATACTCTGCTGGATGTGGGGCGATGGTTTGGCGTGACGGCGCCGGAAATCTCCAATGCCAACGGTCATATCGACTGGTGGACGCCTCCCGTCGGCAAGGACATCATCCTGCCGGATGAATTTATACTGCCCGACACTCCGCACGTGGGGATCATCCTGAACATCCCCGAGATGCGCATCTACTATTACTATCCGTCGCCGACCGGACCCTTGCTTGGCAGCGGCCGAGTCACCAAGGCGGCCTTGCCCGACAAGCTCTCCGTTCATCCGGAAGTCGTGTACACGTTTCCGGTGGGTCTTGGCCGCTACGACTGGAAGACGCCTGTCGGGGCATTCACCGTGAGGGGCAAGACCAGGAACCCGACCTGGGTGGTTCCCCAGAACATCTACCTGGAGCATCTGGAGCGCGACGGGGAAGCGGAGCACATGATTCCCGGGGGAGATCCGGACAATCCTCTCGGACTTTTCCGAATCGAACTGACGCTTCCGATGTACGCGCTTCACGGCACCAACGTGCCATGGGGCGTCGGGATGGAGGTGAGCCACGGATGCGTCCGCCTCTACCCGGAAGACATCGAGCGTCTGTTTCACAAGGTGAAGGTCGGAACGCCGGGCGAGTTCGTATATCAGCCGGTAAAATACGGATGGCGCGGCGACGCGTTGTACGTCGAAGTGCACGAGGATCTCTACGGACGCTACCCCGGTCTGTGGGCCCATGCCCTGCATGAAGCGAAGCGCAAGGGGCTCGAGGATCAGATCGACATGCAGAAGCTGCAGAAGGCGGTCGAGGAAAAGACCGGCATACCAACCTACGTGATGCCGGGGCCGCCGCCCGACGGCGTCGTGGGGGCCGGCGGCTAGGCGCTTCGCGGACGCCGCCTTGCTCCGCTTTCAGGCTATCCCTTATACTCGCCGCAGCGCCGCAATCTCCGCCGCTGACACCGGGTTGGCGCGTTGCCATCGGCGCATAAACCTCAACGGACGCGCGCCGATTTGGGCGCCGGCTTCAACGTAAAGCAGGATGCGACAGGTAGCTTTTCATCGACCCGCGATGGGTCCCGAGGAAGAACGCGAGGTTATCGAAGCCTTGCGATCGGGATGGATCACGACCGGACCCAAGGCCAAGCGCTTCGAAAAGGAATTTGCCTCGTACGTCGGGGCGCGAAATGCGCTCGCCGTCGCGCACTGCACCGGCGCGCTGCATCTGTCGTTATGGGCGCTCGGACTCGGCCCCGGCGACGAAGTGATAACAACGCCGTTCACCTTCACCGCCACGGCGGAAGTGATGGGCTATCTCGGCGTGCGTCCGGTATTCGTGGATGTGGATCCGGGGACCTTCAATATCAGCCCGGCGCGGGTCGAGGAGGTCCTCGAAAGCGGGAAGCATCCGCGAGTACGCGCGATCGTTCCGGTCCATTTCGCCGGTCATCCCTGCGACATGGATCGCCTGCTCGCGATCGCCCGGCAGTACGATCTCAAGATTGTCGAGGATGCCGCCCATGCCGCAGGAGCCGCGCGCCATCTGGACGGCCGCGGGATGACGAAGATCGGCACCATCGGCGATCTCACCTGCTTCAGCTTCTACGCGACCAAGAACTTCACCTCGGCCGAGGGCGGGATGATCACGACCGCGGACGATGCGATGGCGGAGAAGATCGGGGTGGCGAGCCTCCATGGAATGAATCGAGATGCATGGAAGCGCTACGACCGCAGCGGCTCGTGGTATTACGAGATCCACGATCTCGGCTTCAAGTACAATCTTTCGGATGTTCACGCGGCGATCGGCCTTGCGCAGCTAAGGCGCGCCGACGACTTCATGCGCCGGCGCACGGTGATCGCGCGCTCCTACAACCACGCGTTCCGCTCCTGCGAAGCGCTCCAGGTGCCCTATGCCGAAGAGGGCATCGAGCACGCGTGGCATCTGTACGTGCTCAGGCTAAAGCCCGAGATGTTGCGGATCGGGCGCGGGCAGTTCGTCGAGATCCTTCGCGAGCGCGGGATCGGCACCTCCGTCCACTGCATCCCGCTGCACACGATGCATTACTATCAGCGCGCTTACGGATACCGTAACGGTGACTTCCCGACCGCCGAGGATATCTACAGCCGCTGCCTGTCGCTTCCGATCTACGCATCGATGACCGACGAGGACGTTCAGTACGTCGCCGACACGGTCCTGGCGGTCGTGCGCGAGAACCTGCGCTGAGGGAGGAGCGGATGCGAGCACTGGTTACCGGCGGCGCGGGCTTCCTCGGGTCGCATCTGTGCGACCGTCTGTTGCGCGACGGACACGAAGTCGTGTGCCTGGACAACTATTTCAGCGGCAAGCGCGCGAATATCGCCCATCTCCGCGACCACCCGAACTTCGAGCTCGTCCGCCACGATATCGTGGAGCCGATCCTGCTCGAAGTCGATCGGATTTTTCATCTCGCCTGCCCGGCCTCGCCGGTGCATTACCAGTACAACCCGGTGAAGACGATCAAGACGAGCGTGATGGGCACGATCAACATGCTCGGGCTGGCGAAGCGGGTTCGCGCGCGGATTCTGCTGACCTCGACCAGCGAAGTGTACGGCGATCCGGAGCAGCATCCGCAGACCGAATCCTACTGGGGGCACGTCAACCCGATCGGCGTGCGCGCCTGCTACGACGAAGGCAAGCGCGTCGCTGAGACCCTGATGATGGACTATCATCGCCAGAACAAGGTCGACATCCGAATCGTCCGCATCTTCAACACCTACGGACCGCGGATGGCGATCAACGACGGGCGCGTGGTTTCCAATTTCTGCGTGGCCGCCCTAAGGGGACAGGACCTGGAGGTCTACGGCGACGGAAAACAGACCCGGTCCTTCGCCTACGTCGACGACATCATCGAGGCGATCGTCAGGATGATGGCGCAGGAGGATCATATCGGTCCGATCAACATCGGCAATCCCGACGAGATGACGATCCTGGAGCTGGCCTCGCTCGCGATCGAGTTCGCGGGCAGCAGTTCGCGGCTCAGGATGATGCCGCCGCGGCCGGACGATCCCGTGCGCCGCAAGCCCGACATATCGCTGGCAAGGCGCGTGCTCGGATGGGAACCGCGGGTTCCGCTGCGCGAGGGCCTGCGCAAGACGATCGATCACATGCGACGCGAATTGGGGCTGGCCAAGGCGTGAGCGCACGCGCGCTAATAACCGGAGCATCGAGCGGTCTTGGCGAGGAATTTGCAATTCAGCTTGCCCGCGAGGGTTTCGCGCTGGTGCTGGTGGCGCGCCGCGAGGACCGCCTGCAGGCCGTCGCCGAGCGCGCACGCGAATCGGGCGCTCCCGAGGCGGCGGTCCTTGCCGCCGACCTCTCGCGGCCCGAAGCTCCCGCTGAGATCCATCGCCGTCTCGCGAACGAGGGCGTCGCGATCGACTGGCTCGTGAACAATGCGGGCTTCGGCACCCGGGGCAGGTTCGATCGGGCGCCGCTCGACCGCGAAATCGAGGAGATCAATCTCAATATCAGCTCGCTGGTCGCGCTCACGCGGCTCTTTATTCCGGCGATGGTGGAGCGGCGGTCGGGAATCGTGGTGAACGTCGCGTCGACGGCCGCCTTCCAGCCGGTTCCATGGATGGCGACATACGCGGCGACCAAGGCCTTCGTGCTGAGCTTCTCCGAGGCGATTGCGGAGGAGTTGCGCGGCTCGGGAGTGACAGTGACGGCGCTGTGTCCGGGCCCCACGCGCACCGAATTCCAGCAGGTGGCGGGAGTCGAGGACTCCGCGTTCCCATCGTTTGCATACATGGATGCCGCCACGGTGGTAAGAGAGGCGATCGCCGCCGCCAGGAGCGGGAAGTCCGTGAAGATCAACGGGATGATCAATACGCTGATGGCGGAATCGACGCGGATTGCGCCGCGGGCGCTTGTGAGGCGGATAGCGGGCGCGATGTTTCGCGGCGATTCGTAGTCATCTTCGCGCTTGCAAGCGGGAGCGATGGGCGCAAAGATGACTTTGCCGTCGGTTCGCTTCGATGTATTCGATTCGCAAGTCCGCGCGAATTTCGTGGATGGTCCTGCTGATTGGAGCGGCGGGAATCGGGTGCTCGGCTCCTCCGCCTGAAGCTCCGCCGCCCGCGACGATCCCGGCCGCCGCACCGCCGCCTCCCCCGCCGGTCGAAGCCGCGCACAATCCCGATCAGGACTGGAATATTTTCCCCGATCCCACGACCGGAACGATCGACATCTACCACAAGGGCGAGTACGTGGGCGTGATCACCGGCAACGAGCCGGTGGAACAGGACCCTCCGCTTCCGCACAAGCCCGACCAGCCGGATGATGGGCGCTAGAGCGTGCGCCCTTAGTCCTTGAGAAGATTTCGCGCGATCACGACGCGCTGGATCTGCGAGGTTCCCTCGTAGATCTGGAGCAGCTTCGCATCGCGCATCAGCTTCTCCACCGGATATTCCTTCATGTAGCCGTAGCCGCCGAAGATCTGCACCGCATCCGTCGTGATCTTCATGCAGGCATCGGCGCTGAAAGCCTTGGCATAGCTGGACGTGACATTGGGGCTTTCGCCGCGGTCGACCAGCCATGCGGCCTTGTAGGTCAGAAGGCGCATCGCCTCGATCTCGATCGCCATGTCCGCCATCATGAATTGGATCGCCTGGAAGTTGGCGATGGGCTGTCCGAAGGCGCTGCGCTGGCGCGAATACTTGAGGCATTCGTCGAGTGCGCGCTGGCTTATGCCGATGGCGATTGCGCCGATTTCCGGGCGGCTTCGGTCAAAGGTGGCCATCGCATACTTGAAGCCCTCGCCTTCGCGCCCCACCAGCGCCTCGGCTGGAATCCGCGCATCCTCGTAAAAAATCTCGGCGGTGTCGGCGGCACGCTGCCCGAGCTTTCCATGCATCCGCCGCCGCGTGACGCCCGGCGTGCTCGCGGGAAAGACAAAGCAGGAGATCCCCTTGTGCTTGAGCCGCCTGTCGCTGGTCGCGAATGTCACGATCCAGTCCGACATCGAGCCGTTCGAGATGAAATGCTTGGTGCCGTTGAGGACGTAATGGTCGCCTTCGCGCCGGTACGTCGTGCTCATCGAGGCGACGTCCGAGCCGGCGCCGGGTTCGGTGATCGCGAAGGCACAGAAAGAGAGCTTTTCGACCAGCCCGCCGAGGTAGGTCTTCTGCTGGTCGGGGTTGCCGGCAACGAGCAGCGGAAGCGTGGCGAGGTCGTTGGCGGCAATCGCGTTGGTAATTCCGGCGCATCCGTAGTTGAGCTCCTCCACGACCAGGCAGGTATCGAGGATGCCGAGGCCGGGGCCGCCGAGTTCCCTGGGTACGCCGAAATTTATCAGGCCGGCCGCGAAAGCCTTCTCGCAGACATCGCGGGGAAAGATTTCCTTTTCATCGTATTCGCGCGCCTTGGGAATGATTTCCTGTTCTGAAAACCTGCGAGCAAGATTCTTCAGTTCCTGCTGCTCGTCGCTGAGTTCAAAAGCAAACATCGCCTGTCCTCTTTACGCCCGCGATGTGCGGGACCAGCTTTCCTGTTAACCGACGGCGCCGTCCAAGAAAAGCCCTCGGCGCGGGGCATCGGCCAGGCGCCCGTGCGCGCAACCATTGAAAAAGGGGCCGGTGATGGCTAAGACCGCAGAGGCTTCCCGGATAAAGGGCCGGGCCGCCGATTTTTCATCGAACAAGGAGAACACGATGGCAATTGCAATTATCGCGAAGATCAAGGCGAAACCCGGCAGCGAAGCCCAGCTCGAAGCGGCGTTCCGCGAGATGATCGCCAAGGTTCGAAGCGAGCCCGGCACCCTCTCCTACAT